>Ga0316204_10001004_pt1 | contig 85885 bp, 79 predicted proteins | sample 6monrhotite_MG_2_FD_205661 | JGI IMG/M metagenome (GOLD analysis project Ga0316204, IMG submission 205661) | Microbial mat bacterial communities from mineral coupon in-situ incubated in ocean water Damariscotta River, Maine, United States -... | ecosystem: Environmental > Aquatic > Marine >... | reverse complement strand
CCGATCTGGCTACCAACTCAACAATTATGGTTATAAGGCACATGAACTCACTGCACTGCTGGCCATTAAAGCCCGGAATGCCGAAAAGCACATGGAATATGTAGTGGCCAACCATGTGAATAAGTTCATGAGTTACTTCTGCAATAGCAGTGCCATCACTTTAGATGACCTGAATTACCGAGACGTTGTATACGATGCTAAGGCCAAGGCATTCGTCAACAACTTTTATGACTACATAGAGGAAAAAACGCGCCTATTTCTATTCAAAATGGAAAACGCTGAAATAGACATCACTCATGATTTCTATTTGAAGCAGTATCAGCTTTCCAAGCCAAGGCTACCCTATGACTATATACTTTTTGACGAGGGTCAGGATGCCTCACCAGCCATGCTCGATGTGTTCAAGCAGCAAAATGCTGTCAAGGTCATAGTGGGTGATACCCATCAACAAATCTACAGTTGGCGCTATGCCATTAACTCTCTCGACAAACTGGATTATACACCCTTCTATCTTAGCAACAGTTTTAGGTTTTCTCAACCTGTTGCCGATTTGGCGATTGCGGTACTAGACCTGAAACTCATTCTGGCACCGCATGTTTCTCCTAAAATTCACGGTAAAGGGAACCACCAAAAGCTAGATTCAAGAGCCACATTGACCCGAACCAACCTCGGCTTATTGCTACGAGCCATTGAAACCATAGCCGAAGGAACCGTCAAAAAGATTCATTTCGAAGGCAACATCACCTCTTATACTTATGCCGATGATGGTGCCTCACTCTATGATGTACTCAACCTACACCTCGATCAGAAATACCGTATCAAGGATGAACTCATTCAAAAAATGAAAGACATGGATGAGTTGGAAGATTATGTAGAAAAAACGGAAGATCCACAGCTGGCCATGATGATTAAGATTGTGAAAGAGTATGGCAAAGAGATTCCTCAGCTCATACAACAGCTCAAAGACATGCATGCTGAAAAAGATGAAGCCGAAATGATCTTCTCGACAGTACACAAGAGCAAAGGCATGGAATACGATAGTGTTACCCTTGTCAATGACTTCATCACAGAAGAACGCCTGATAAAACAGAAAGATGAAAAAGAGCTCATCAAGCTAAATGGGGAAATCAATCTGCTCTACGTGGCCATTACCAGAACGAGTAATGAATTGCACATACCCATTGAACTACTTCCGGCAGGTTTTGAGCCGGGGAATGGCATTCATGTTATTGAAACTGTTGAAGATGCCGCAGAGATAGACAAAACCAACGGCTTTGAAGCTGAGAAAAGCTATGTAGTAGAAGAGGTTCGGAAGGTTCATAAGGCTGCATACGCTCCATGGACTGATGATCTGGAAGAAGAATTATTGAGAATGCATGCTGAGGGTATGACCACCACCGAAATGGCAAACCGTTTCGGACGAACCAAAGGTGCCATCCGATCGAGAATTAAGAAACTAAGCGAATGAATACAGAAAAGCTTGAGTCGCTGCTGAAGGCAGGAGAAAACATTAGGGTGGAGTTCAAAACAGCAGAGTTTGAGCTCAATAGAGATGCTTTTGAATCTATCTGTGCCTTTCTAAACCGCAATGGAGGGCATTTACTTCTGGGCGTAAAAAACAATGGAACTGTTCAAGGGGTGATTGAGAGTTGCTTACAAGGCATCATCAATAACATAATTACGAATGCCAATAACCCACAGAAGCTGAGCCCTCCTTTTTACTTAAGCGCAGAGGTAATAGACTATGAAGACAAAAAAGTGATCCATGTTTATGTACCAGAAAGCTCTCAGGTGCATAGCACCAATGGAAAGGTTTATGACAGGAATGAGGATGGTGATTTAGACATTACTCATCAACCCGAAAGCGTAACTCAGCTCTATCTACGGAAACAAAAGACTTACTCCGAAAATACCATTTACCCCTATTTGAAAATTGATGATTTTAACTCAGACCTTTTCATTCGCATTCGCAGCATGGCCGGTAATCAACGGACAGGCCACCCCTGGCTGGAATTGAACGATGAACAACTGCTAAGGTCTTGCGGCCTGTACAAAAAAGACCATCAAACAGGACTAGAGGGCTATACACTAGCAGCCGTACTATTGCTTGGCAAAGACGAAACTATACAAAGCGTCCTGCCCCATTTTAAAACCGATGCCATTCTGAGAATTGCCAACACCGACCGCTATGACGACCGTGACGATATCCGTACCAACCTGATTGAGACTTATGATCGGCTTACCGAGTTCATTCGCAAGCACCTACCAGATAAATTTCATCAGGAGTATGGACAACGCATCAGTTTGCGCGACCATATCTTCAGAGAAGTAATAGGTAACTTCCTTGTACACCGCGAGTATGCCAATGCCTATCCGGCAAAATTGATCATTAACAAAGATGAGGTAACCACTGAAAATTGGAACAAACCTCATAATGGCGGCCCCATAGACCCAGCCAATTTTTCACCTTATCCTAAAAACCCATTGATCGCTCGATTTTTCAAAGAAATAGGCCGGGTAGATGAGCTGGGCTCGGGCGTAAGAAACACTTATAAATACAGCCAACTTTATATGCCAGGTCCTCAACCTACCTTTCTGGAGGCCGATGTTTTTACTGCCAAAATACCCGTCCAAATCACTACCCAAATCACTACCCAAATCACTACCCAAATCACTACCCAAATCACTACCCAAAAGATTCTCGATTTGCTCAAAAAAGAGCCTAAAATAAGCCGTAAAGCCATATCTAAGGCATTAGGAAATATTTCGGAAAATGGAGTGAAATATCAATTGGAAAAACTCAAAAAAGAAAAAAAGATCAAACGCTTGGGTGGCACTCGTGGAAGGTGGAAGGTAATGAAAGGTTGAATTGCCACAGGACAAAAACTTCACTCAACAAATTCTAAAGAAGAACTAACACTTTAGCCTTTACCTAAATTCTTTCTTCATTACTCTTACCAAATCGACAGCTAGAGTCCTTATTTTTAAGCGTGAACTGCTAATACACTGACCCTTTCCATGAGAATACTCCATACGGCCGACTGGCATTTAGGCCACAGACTCCATGAGCAATCGCAATACGATGAGCAGTCGCGATTTTTGGATTGGTTGGTAGGTGCTATCAACACCCACCAGATTGATGTCCTCCTTGTGTCAGGAGATATCTTCGATACCGGAGCCCCCTCCAGTCAAAGCCTGAGACTCTACTACAACTTCCTGGTCAACCTTAAAACAACACACTGTAGCCACGTAGTAATCACGGGCGGCAATCACGATGCCCCTGGCACACTAAATGCGCCAAAAGCACTGCTACAGACCCTTTCAGTGCATGTGGTAGGCAAGGCCACCGATGACTTTACTGAGGAAGTAATTCAACTCTCCGTCAAAGACGAGCAAGTCATCATAGCGGCCGTGCCCTACCTGCGTGATCAGGACATCAGGCGAGCTTTGGCCGGTGAAAGCTTCGAGCAAATAGGCGACCGCTATAAAAAGGCCTTGGTCAACCACTACCAAGGGGTAGCCGAAGCATGTCTCGCACTTAAACCCCCAGGCATTCCCATCATCGCCATGGGTCATCTGTTTGCTATAGGTGGCAGTACCTCTGACAGTGAACAAAGCATCTATGTAGGCAACCTTGGTGACATTGGTGCCGATGACTTCCCAGAAATTTTTGATTATATCGCTTTGGGCCATTTACACAGGCCTCAGGTGGTGGGTGGTAAAGAACACATCCGTTATTCAGGCACACCCTATACCCTCAGTTTTAGTGAGGTGGGGCACAGTAAACAGGTGTTGGTGGTGCATACAGAAGGTGCAGACATCAAAGAGATCGAGGCCATCCCCACTCCTGTACACCGAATTATCAAACGACTGGAAGGCACCTTAGAAGAATGCCTTGCCCAGCTACAGACGCTTCACGATCAGCAGCACGACCTAACACCCTGGGTAGAAATAGTCTTAAATAATGCTTCATCTGTTGGGTTCAACGAGGTGCAACAAGCTGCTCAAAACCTCAATGTTTCCATTCTGAAGGTGAGTTTGAAATCTGAACACAAATTGAAAGGCCTTGAAACCATGGTGGAGGCCCATGACATCAAAGCACTTACCCCACTCGATGTGTTTGAAATGAAATGTAAGGAGCAAGATTTCAACCTTGAAGAGCATCAGGAAATACGCGATGCTTTCAATGAAGCCTTACAAATGGCCAGGGAGGGACACGAGGTATGAAAATTCTTAAAGTCGTACTGCAAAACATCAATTCGCTGAAGTCTGACGAGCCGATAGTAATCGACTATGAAAGTGCCCTGTTTCAAGATGTAGGACTTTATGCCATTACTGGTTCAACCGGTGCTGGAAAAACAACCATACTCGATGCCATCACTATAGGGCTCTACCACCAGGTGCCACGCTTCAATAAGTCCAATATCAAGGCAGGACTAGAAGAAGTAGTGAGTTATGGAGCTCATGGAGCCCTGTGCCAGGTTACTTTTGAAAACAACGGAATTCGCTACGAGTCAACCTGGACGCTCAGGCTTGCCTCCAAGCAAGGTAAAGCCCTGAGCTCCCCTATCGAAACAGTAAGGCTCAAAAACCTTAGTGATAAGAAAATACTGGCGGAGAAAAAACGCGATGCACAAAAACGCATCATAGAAATTACCCAACTGGATTACAACCAGTTTTTGCGCTCGGCCATGTTGGCCCAGGGAGAATTTGCTTCTTTTCTTTCGGCCACTGCCAAGGAGAAAGGCACCTTACTGGAGCAGATTACAGGCGAAGAGGTATATAAGAAGATTGGTGAAGCCATTAATCAACGGATTGGAGAAGAGCGCAGCAAACTCAACGATATCAGCAGCCGCATCAATCATGAAGACCTGTTGAGCCAGGAAGAAGAAGAAGCATTAAAAACTGAGCAGGCCAACCTCAAAACGCAAAACGGTGACATTGACCGGGAGCTTACTGAAACCAGCAGAATTCTCAGTTGGCACACCACTCATGAAAAGCTTAAGGGCAACCAATTAAAGCTCTCGCAAGAAGAGGAAGCGCTTGAACAGGAAAAAGCGCGACAACAGGGCATCCTAATTGCGCTTAACAGCCATGAAGCCGCCATGCCCTTTGAGTCTGGAATGACTGAAGTAAAGCGATTGAGCGAAGAACTCAATGATAAGAAAGACAGACATGAAAAGGTAAAGACACAGTTAGAGGAGTTAACTGAGAAAATAGCCAATACTGACAATCATCACCAACAGGCCCATGTGGCACTGGAAGAAGAAGAAAAGGCGCTAAACAACTGGTTGCCCAAACTGGATGAAGTTGCCCGCCTCGATACTCAGATTATCGGCCATCAAAAAGCCCACACCAAGACACAAGAGAAAGTCCAGGAACAGCAAAGTGCCTTAGAACAATTCAATGCATCGCTTGAAAAAGCCTATGAAGAGAAAGAAACATCTGATGCGCAACTAGACGCACTCACCTCCTATTTTGATAGTCACCAGCACCTACCTGCACAGGAAAAGCAGTTTGCCAGTTGGAGCACCCTGTTGAGCAACCGCAACCACAACCACAACCGCCTTGAAAAAGGCAAAACTCATGTGAGTGAAAAAGGTGAAAAAATAGTGGAGCAAAGGGCAGGTTTGGACACAAAGCAAGAAGCCTTAGCCGAAGCGAAAAAGGACTTTAAAGCCTTGGCGGATCAATCGGACGCCTTGAAAACCAGACAGGCAAAAGGCAATCTCAATGACTTGATCAAAGAGCATCAGCACCTGAACCAGCAGCAAGGGAGGCTACAACAACTGTCGCTGCTAAGTGAGCAGTATCGTGGTCTGGAAAAGAAATCAAATGAACTGGCAGACACCCAAACCTATCTGGAAAATGAGCTACAGTCGCTACAAACTTCTATAGAATCACTCACCCAACAACTTGCACAAGCAGAGCAGTCACTAGCCGATGCCGAACGGATTCTGTCTTTGGAACAAAGTGTAAAAAGCTACGAAGCTGACAGGCTAAAGCTCAAAGAGGGTGAACCTTGCCCTCTTTGTGGTGCCATTCACCACCCCTTCGCCAGTGAACATGATCACACTCCGCTTTCAGAAACCGAAGCCATGGTGAGTCAAAGGAAAAAGGCCGTAGCCGATATCCAGAACCAAAACAAGCAAACCGAATTGCAGCAGGCTAAAGTGAAGCAACGTCTGGATGGCCAATTGGAAGAAGGTACAGCCCTTGAACAAGACCTTAAAGGCGTTAATGAGCGTTTTTCAGCAATTAGCAGCGACTTTAATATCACCAAGCCAAATGACATTGAAGAAGCATTGAAATCATTTAATGATCAATTGTCAGCTTCTTCTACAAGCATAACAGCTGCCCAAGAACTTCAGAAAGACATTGAAGACAGTGAAAGTGCCATCAGACAAAAAACAGTGCTAATCAGTGGGCTGGAACAGGATGAAGTACAACTAAAAGAGCGCATCCAGAATGAGGAGGAACAGCTGGAACGATACAATGAGGAGTTGATAAAAATCAGTAACGAAATTGAGGCCACCGAACAAACCCTCAAAGACTCATTCGCTCAGTTTTCCCTAAGCCTCCCCAGCACACAGCAATCCTCAATTTTTCTAGAAGAACTGGAAGCCGCCTTTGCTCAATACCGAAAAAACGAAAAGCAAAGAAGTCAATTGAATGAAAGACAGAGTAGCGTCAAAACGTCCATCGCGTCTAAAATTGAATCCTTAGCTGAGAAAAAAGCGCAATTTGCTGTAGATACTGAGGATCAAAAGAAATTAGAGCAAGCACTAAAAGAGCTACGGGACCAACGTGAGCAATTGCTTCCTATTGAACTCACTCACGAGCAAAAGCGGGCCTCACTTCAAGCCCAAATAACCAGTGCCCGCCAAAAGTTAAATGTCACAACTAAAGCACTGGAACAACTCAACACCCAATCTGCTGAAAGAAAACAAGAGCAACGCGGCCTTGCCACAGACATGCTGCAGTTAGAACAACAACTGAGTCAGGCCAAAGCATCACTACACAAGGCCTTGCCCGAAAGCCCATTTGACACTATCGAGGAAGTTGCTTCAGCCTTATTATCAGCGGAGAAAAAGATGGCTTACCTACAAGTGCGTAAAAATCTGGAAGAGCGCACCACGGCCCTCACCACCAAAACAGCAGAGCTAAAAAGGGCCATCGAAGAGCAAAAAGAGCAGAGAAATTTCAAGCTAAGCCAGGAAGAATCCACTGCCCAACATGAAAGACTAAACTTAGAAAAAACCCGCCTGCAAGAGCGATCGGGTGAAATTAAGAAGCAATTCGAAATTGATGCTGAAATCAAAAGCCGCAATGAGCAGGTATTTGGTGAATTGAAGGAACAAGAAAAAAGTCTGAAAAAGTACCAGGACTTGATGAAGCTATTAGGAGGTTCACAACACGCGTTCAACACCTATGTGCAACGCCTTACCCTGCAAAACTTAATTCAGAAAGCCAATATTCATTTGGCAAGACTCAAGCCGCGTTACTCACTGAGGATGAACGACACTTACAAGCCAGGTCAGGAACTGGATTTCAGCCTGATAGACCACTATCAGACCAATCAGGCGAGGCTGGTAGATACTTCCAGCGGAGGAGAAAAATTCATCATCAGCCTGGCGCTTGCACTGGGGCTCTCTGACCTGGCCAGCCAGAATGTAAACATCGAATCTTTGTTTATAGACGAAGGCTTTGGCACGCTGGACAATAACAGCCTGGAAACAGTGATCTCAACTCTGGAAACCTTGCAGGCCCAGGGAAAAATGATCGGGATCATCTCTCATGTAGAAAGTCTGAAAGAGCGTATCACTACCCAGATACAAGTACTGAAGAAGAGTAATGGGGTGAGTGAAGTAAAGATGGTTTGAGGTATCTCTTCCGCTTCACATCTCAGCCCTTGGCTTTGCTTTTCTTCCCTGGCGTAGGAGGATTCTTCATCACAAACTTATGATCATCCAGCAGTTGTAAAAGGTCAAAAGAGCTAATGATGCCCACAATTTCCTTTTCGTGGGTGACTACCAGGTGGTGGAATTTGTGCTTGCGCATAACCTTGGCTGCCACTGAAACATCATTGTATGCAGGCACAGAGTATACATGCCCGGAGAGCAGCGTAGATACCGGAGAGGTATCGCTTACATTGAGTTTGAAGTCATTGGTGGTAACAATGCCCACCGGTACATTTTCAGAATCCACCACCGGTACGCAGCTTATCCTGTTGTTCTGCATCATACTCTTTACATGCCCTACCGTCTTGTGAGGTTCTGTGGTGATGACATGCTTGGCCATCAAGTCAGCTATTTTAATGTTCATAGGATTTCTTTTCTTAAAACTAGTCCTATGACTCGCAACCACTTATGAGCATAGTCGCCTTGAAAACTGATTAATATCAGTCTACGCTCGCCTTCGCCTTCAGAAGTAAAAGCCAATTACCTATCGAATAAAATTTGGATTGAATGAATTCTCATTTTTAATCTCAATTAGATTTTATATTATGAAATAGATATTCATTTAGGTTTTCATTGTATGAAAGAATTCAAGTATAAACATCATCAACTATTTAACCCTGTTCTCCAAGCACTTCACAAATTAGGTGGATCAGCATCTGTAAGCGAGATCGAGGATGTGGTTATAGAATTACTTGAATTAACCGAGAACGAAATTGCAGATATTCATAGAGGCACAACAACAAAACTTAATTACAGGCTTAGATGGGCCAGAAATTACCTGAAGCACTATGGGGTAATTGTAAACTCTGAAAGAGGTGTATGGGCACTAACCAGCAAAGGCAACAACCTTACGCAAGTTGATCCAAAAATCGTTACAAGAAGGGTCAACCAACTAAACAAAAAACAAAAAGGTGACGTGGATGAGGGTACAGAGTCCACAATTACAGCAAGTCATGAATTAGATGATGATCTAAACTGGAAAGAAGAACTTTTGGCTGTGATAAAAGGGATGCCTTATGACGCATTCGAAAGGCTTTGTCAACGATTTCTTAGAGAATTAGGCTTTATCAATGTTGAAGTGACAGGCAAACCTAATGACGGAGGTATTGACGGTAGAGGAATGTTGAAGCTTGGAGGGATCCTTTCTTTCCATGTTGTTTTTCAAGCCAAAAGATACAAAGATACCGTTAGCCCTAGTGTGATTAGGGATTTTAGGGGCTCAATGAGTGCAAATGTTGATAAAGGTTTAGTCATCACAACTGGTAGGTTTACTCGTGAAGCAACCAAGGAAGCACAACGAGATGGCGCTCTCCCAATCGATCTTATAGATGGAGATTATCTCGCAGATAAACTAAAAGAACTGAAATTAGGCCTCAGTATTGAAATGGTCGAAAAGGTAAAAGTTAGACCTGAATGGTTCAAAGGCCTTTGAAATTTAGTTCAATACACATCAGATAGAAACTGTATCACCTCGTAGGAAACACCACTGGCGACTCATTGCCATCATGCCCCACAGCCGCCAGACCGAAGTAATAATTATCGATGACGATGCCCTTGAGGGTATGTGTGTTCACTCCACTTACATAAACGAAATTGTCCCAGGTGGGTGAAGTGGTCAGTCGCCAGTAGATTTTATAACCGGCAATGTTCTTATCATCCGTTGCATCCCAGTTGAGCACGGTAGATGGACGAACTGCTCCTCCAATCTTCACATTGGTGGGGGCAGGTGGTGCCCAGGCCAGGCCAGCAAGAGAAATTTCGTTTACAGCCGTGAGCTTTTCCGCATAGTCAAAATTCACACCCTCAATCACATCCCCGTATTTGATACCGTTCTCTTCGCGAATGTTTTGGTGCTGGCGGTTATAGTTTTCATGGGCTTCCATGATGCGCACCCCTGCAAAACCCAGGTCGTTGAAAGGACGGTGGTGGCCTCCCCTGCCAAAACGGTCGAGGCGGTAGATCATCATGGGGTTCATCTCAGGCATAAAAGTATGCACCTGCTTGTGAATGTACCGGGCCAGCTGACGCGAGATGCCGTCTACTTCTCCACCCGTGAAGCGCCTGGTCCTTCTGGCACGCTCTTCTTCATTGGCCGGAGTAGGCTCAGAGAAGATTCTGAAAGTACGATTGTCGATTACACCATCTACACCTTCAATATTCCCAATCATGTCGTTGTTCAGAATGCCGACCATTTCCCAATTATTCTCCTTGGCATAACGAGCCAGGCCCGCTCCACCAAAAAGTCCTTGTTCCTCTCCAGAGAGCCCTACGAAAGCCACTGAGTGCTTAAATTTATATTTAGACAGTACCCTGGCCGCCTCAATGGTACCAGCCATGCCCGAGGCATTGTCATTGGCACCAGGAGCATCCGTTTCGAAGTCCATCGTGTTAGAAGCCCTTGAATCAATGTCACCTGACATCATTACATAAGAGTTGGGATAGTCGGTACCACGCAATACCGCTACTACATTTACCACATAAGCATCATGCGGTACCCTACGGCCCATTTCTTTGGTTACCAGGTCTTTTTGATAAAATACCTCAAGGCAGTTACCACATTCGGCAGAGATTTTTTCAAACTCCGATTTGATCCAGCGCCTGGCTGCACCAATGCCTCGTATATCAGAGACTGTGTCGGAAAAGGTATTGCGCGTACCAAAGTTGGCCAGCCTGCGTATATCGGCTTCTATTCTCTCTGCTGAGGTAGCATTTACAATGTCATAAATGCGGGTGTCGATGGCGGGTGGAGCCTGCTGAGCAAAAACTTCGAAAAAAAATATCATTCCGAGTAGTAACATCAGGCCTTTGCGTGTAGTCTTCATAGTAATAAAGGTTGATAACGGTATTAGTTGATCGCTGGAAGATAGAGACGAATTGAGGGGAAGAAAATCAAAAACTGATGAGTGGAAGCCCAGCGATCAGCGAAACCGCCTTAGTAAGGCAAGCCAGAAGACATCTTTTTTAGAATCATAGCGATTACCTCGAACGACATTGGAGGACTAATTGTTAAAAATGCTTAAAAAAGGTTAAAAAAAATCTTCAGGCCACTAAGGGAAACGATTGCCAAAGGTTGTTTTAGGTAAGAGATTATTCCAAGAAAAAAAAATCTTTTTGGGCGATCGCAACCAAATTGGCACAAGTATTGTCGTATAAGTAGAGTAACCCCGAAATAATAGCAAATGAGAACGAAGACATTAATATTCACAGCAGCGGTGATTGCCACAGGGATTGGCATTTACAGCTTGGCCGGCAAAAAGATTGCTCTGCCTAAAAGAAAGAAAAGCAGCAAGTAGTATCCAACTGGACACTTCCAACTCCTTGAGAGTTGTTAATAATAGATGTAGCCTCGGAGACCCCGAGGCTTTTTAATTTCAAATCTTTCTTAATTTAGCGGCTCATCGCGCTTTCTATGAGAAAATTCCTTTTTGTTTTGATGTTGATTGCTGGCCTTGCCAGACTTGCTACGGCCCAACAAGTACTCGCCAAACCGTTGGAAGATCCTCGCAGGTTTATCGATACAGCCGTAAACTACATGAACCAGGAGCGCTATGCGGAAGCTGATGGCTATTTTATGACGGCCCTGGAAAACATCAATGTGCTTTCGGCCGACTTCTGCTTCTACTTTGGCAAAAACTCTTACTACCTCCAGAGCTACTCACAAAGCATAGACTGGTTGAACAAGTACCTGGAACTGAAAGGCTCACGCGGGCAACACTCAAAAGAAGTGTTGGAAATACTGGAAAAGGCCGAGGAAGGTTTTAGGAATAACCGTTCGAGCACAGCCAAAGTGGATGTGAAAACCCGTTTTTTCTACCTCAACACTATCAATTGTGATCATAACAAAGTAATTACCTGCCCGGTATGCAAGGGGGATGATGTCATTACCACCACCGATCAGCTTGGGGAAAAATATTATCGCACCTGCCCCTACAGCCATAATGGGGTGCTTACCTGTGCCGAGTTTAACCTACTCATTCAAGGAAAACTCAAGGATAAGACCAAGGAAAAATAGTCCTTGTGCACCCTTTTCAAAAATTTCTGATCTTTGGCTAACCGACACGGTCTTCTGGTCGTACTGTGTACAACCGGATTTTTTCGAATCATTTTTTGACATTGATGACACTGAGCTTCTGTGTTTGAGCGATGGTGAGTAACTAGCCAAAGCAACAATGACCAATCAATGAGCGATAAAAGACTAGCGGGTTTTTCATTTTTCAAGCATTAGAAGCACATGGCAGACCTCAATAAAAAACAAAAAGCAGTTGAATACTTTATCGAGTTCATCCTGGTAATCGTAGGCATCAGCATTGCCTTTTGGCTGAGCGAATTGGCAGAGGAGTCTAAAAAGGATGAGATAGAATTACAATATCTCCAAGATCTTAAGGAAGACCTCAACGAAGACATTGAGCTGCTCGATTACCTCACCTTGCTCAACCAGGGAAAGGCGGAAGTATTGGCAAATGCTCTCTCCTACTATACAACGCCCAATAAAAAAATGAACCTGGATAGCCTCACCACTTATGCGGAAGTGATTGGCAACCTCAACCTGTTTCAGCCCAATAACTTCACTTATTTAACACTGAAACAAAGTGGCGATTTCAAGATCATCAAAGACCATGACATCCGTAAAAAACTCGTGAGGCTCTACTCTTCTTATGAGACCATAGAATTGGAGCAGCAAAATCTGATGAATGCGCTGGACGATCATTACTACCCGGTTTACTTTGAAAACTATGAATTGGTCTCTGGCAAAGTGATCAACAAAGAATTTTTTAAAGGGCCCTATATGTCTAACTTCCTGGCTTTCTCATACAACCAGACCAATAGTGTATTGGTCTATTTTGAGCGATCAAAAACCCTTGCCGAACAAACCATTGCGCTTATTGATGCTTTGGACTGATCCTTAGACAATCCTATCCAGCACTATCCTGATCAGATTGTCAATGGCTTTGTCATGGTCGCTTGAAAACTTCTGTGTGGCCCTGTTGGCAATCAACACATTCACGCTGAGCATTTCATGGCCCAAGAGACGGCCCAAAGAGTAGTAACCTGCTGTTTCCATTTCCAGATTGGTAAATCGGCCCAGTGGGGTAGACATACTGGCCAGCTGATCCACAAAACCCGGAATGGCGGGCTGCAACCTTACCTGGCGGCCTTGCGGACCATAAAAGCCCGGAGCCGTAACCGTAATACCCTCATGCATGTCTGCACCAATCTTTTCAACCAGACGTGCAGAGGCCCTTGCGAAATAGGGTTTAAAGGGCAGTCCCAGTTGCTGCTGTACCTTCAGTGACTCTTTTTCATCTTCCGGCATGTCGCTCCACTGATAGAAGCTCATGAGTGTATCGAGGCCCAGGGCTGCTACCGATACTAGTTGAGCATCGATGGGGATATCTCCTTGCAAACAGCCAGAAGTACCGATTCTTACAACTTCCAGACTGCGGGTTACCGGTTTAACAGTTCGGGTTTCCAAATCTACATTGACCAGCGCATCCAGCTCAGTCATCAGCAGCTCTACATTATCGGTACCCATGCCTGAGCTAATGACACTGATGCGCTTTCCACCCAGATAACCGGTATGTGTTACAAGCTCTCGGCTGGCTACTTGCAGCTCAATCTTATCAAAGTACATGCTCACCTTAGGCACGCGCTCAGGGTCTCCCACTACAATAATGGTATCAGCCACCATTTCAGGTTTCAGGTTGAGGTGATACACCCTGCCATTGAGCACTATTAGCTCTGAGTCTGGTATAAAGCGACCTGTCATGAGCCGATCTTTGCAGGTTCGCGCTTCACCCCATTCTCTGGATTGTAATGGTTGGTATGCTTTTGGTAGTAGCCCGTGCCATCATACGGCCGTCTGTTCGGGTTTTCACGACAGGCATCAGAGCAACAACCATCCATTAACCAGCCAGCCTCTTCAGACATGGCTATATGGTCGTTGCACACTGGGTTGGCGCAGTTCACCATGCGGTCGGTAGGCACGCCAGTAATGTGGCATTTAGACACAATAGAGGGATTCACACTATTAACATTGGCCACAATGCGATTGTCAAATACGTAGCATTTCCCTTCAAAGTCTTCTCCCCCCTCGGTGATGCCATACTTGATGATGCCACCATGAAGTTGGTAAACGTTTTCGAAACCTTGTTCCATTAAGTACGCACTTGCTTTTTCACACTTGATGCCTCCGGTACAATAGGTCACCACCTTCTTATCCTTCAAGTGGTCCAGCTCTTTTACTTTTTCCGGGAAATCGCGAAAGTTGTCTATGTCCAGGGTCAGGGCATTTTTGAAGCGGCCCACATTGTGCTCATAGTTGCTACGCACATCGAGGATCACCGTTTCACCGTCATCTTCCTTTAATATTTCACGAAACTCCTCAGGCTCTACATATGTGCCTGTTTGCTCTCTTGGGTTGATGTGCTTCAGGCTGGAATGCACAATTTCCGGCTTCACCCGCACATGCAGTTTGGCAAAGGCCATGCGATCATGAGCTTCTACCTTAAATTCTGTGTCAGCAAAGCGTGCGTCAGATTTAACATAAGCCATATAGGCTTCACAGTCTTCTTTCTTGCCAGAAACGGTACCGTTTAGACCTTCAGGCGAAATGATTACTCTGCCCCTCAGGTTGTTCTCCAGACAAAATAGGTGATGCCCTTCTCTGTAAGCTTCGTGATCATCGATCTTCGCATAACAGTAATACAATAGAATTGAATACTCTTTTTCCATACGTCCTGCCCCAGTGCAAATGGGGTGTTTTTATGTTAAATGAATAAAATAACTATTTAGGAAGTAAGATCACTTCTTATCACTTAGCTCCTACTTCAGCTGCAGGGTTACCAAAAACAGTTTTGCCTTTCTCCACATTGCCTATCACCACCGATCCGGCTCCTATCCTGGCATTCTTGCCTATTTTCACTCCCGGCACAATGGTCACCCCACTACCAATGAATACTCCGTCACCAATTTCAGCTTCACTGCCCACAATACTACCTGCGCCCACTTGTACGAGGTCGCCCAGGCTGGCACCATAGTCTACCGTGGCATTGGTATTGATAAGGCAGTGATTGCCTACCTTGGCATTAGTGCCTATCACCACACCACTGTTGATAAAGATACCATGAGCAATGTGTGCCGAAGGGGCTATTTCCGTATTGCTATGGATGGCATTTACCGGCATCATTTTTCTGCGCTTCAACATCAGGTCAACCAGCCCTTTTCTCAGTCGAGGATCGTCTACAGCAATGAAGCCTTCACATTTCTTACCAATCAGTTTTAGGTAACCATCATCATCAGTTTTACCCAGTACCGTAATCTCGCTCAGCTCAGTGCCATGCTTCTCTTTGTCATCGTCCAGAAAGCCGTAAACTACAATGTCATTGCTTTCAAAAATCTCCAGGGCTGCCTGTCCAAGGGCGTTTGCCCCAAATATGATTACCGGATTCTTCATGCTTTATTTTTTCGGACTGCAAAGATAGGGTTTTCCCAGCTAAATGAATAAAAAAGAGGGAATTGGGAATGATGGCATTTTCTAAGTTAGGCTAACACCCAATAGGGTTTTGTTGGTTTCTTCATTGTTGGTATTCATTGCATAATTACCAACTGTCTTCTCAGTACCGGCAAAAGGTCGCCTTCCTGGCGAAGTACTTTTTTATATTTGCCAGAAATTGGCCTTATTGCCTCAAATGGAGGGTTTTTCCGTTAAATGAGCACAGGTTTAGACATTGTTGATAAAAAAATTATTGAGAGTATCGTCTCAGATGATGCTGATGAACTGCGGCAGACCATGCGACATATGTATGAGCGCTGTTTCGGTGCAACCTGTCAATATGTGCTGAACAATAAAGGAACAAGAGAAGAGGCTCAGGACGTTTTTCAGGATGCCCTTATTGCCCTGTTTCTGAATGTTAAAAAAGGTGCATTCAGAGCGGAGAGTAGTATCAATACCTATGTCTATGGCATTAGTAAACGGCTATGGCTCAAGAACCTTAACAAACAGCAGGTTTTGAAACCTGTGGAACAAGCCGATGCTGTGTTATTCTCCGAGCAAATTTTCAACTTTGAACATCAACTTTCGGTAAATAAGCTCTTGCTGAAAATAGACGAGCGATGCAGGTCGATACTGAAAGATTTCTACTACGAAAAGCTTTCGGTTTCGAAGCTCATGCAGAAGTACGACATTGCGAGTGAGGGTGCCACGAAGAACAAAAAATACAAGTGCCTTCAGAAACTGGTGAAAATCGTGAATGAAAATAATTTAAAGCGAGATCAGTTCAATAATGAATAACGAGATCAACATATCGCTGCTAGAACGGTACCTCCAGGGCGAAATCGCTCGTGAAGAGGTGCTCGACATTGAAGGTAACCCGGTAGATGATGAGGCTTTGCAGAAGAGCATTGAGCAGTTTGACGACATTAAGCTGGGGCTGAAAGTAATCGCCCTCAGGGACGATCTCAAACAGATAGAAACAGAATTTGAGGCCACTCAGCAACCAAAACCCGGTTGGGTCAGGTATGCCGCGGCAGCCGCGATATTATTGGTAGCAGTAGCATCCTATTTCATTTTCACGGCCAACCAGGCACCTCGTTTCGAAGATTACTTTACCCATTTTGAGAATTTATCGATTTCAAGAGGCAGCGAATCTGATCAGTTGCAAGAGGCTATGAAATTCTACCAAATCGAAGATTATGACAAAGCCCTAAGCCTCTTCAAAGCGTTGCCAGAAAACCAACTCACAGGTGAATCACACTTTTATACTGGCATTAGTGCCTTGGCAACTCAAGACTTTATACTGGCCCTGGAACAACTCTCTCTGGCTGAGTATCAGAGCTTGTTAGAGTACTCACAGCCTATTCGCTGGTACAAAGCCCTGGCTCACTGGCAGCGGGGTGAATTGGATGAAGCCAAAGCGCTGCTGGCTCAGATCAAGCCTGGCCACTATCAAAGCGATAAAGCCCAAACACTCTTAGAAGAGTTGAGGGACTAATCATCTCAGAAACCACCCTCCGCTAACTGCTTACCTGCCGTCTTTTTCTAACGATATATAGCAGCACCAACCCCAGACTCAAGACACAAATCCAGAGCCATTCAAGGCTGCCTGATTTTCTGATTTGTATTGGCACTGTATCTCCTATATGGATGTATCCACCCCAGTAGTATGGGTTGGCACTTACCGCATTTGAATTGTACAGGTAATCCAGTTTCGCCAACCGAAGTGCCTCATCTTTGGGTAGGCCATCGTCCAAATGCTGATAGAAATTTTGAGTGATTTTTGAGCCCGCATTGTCATTCACTGTCCAAAGCGTAGTGACAATGCTAGGTACCCCTGCCGTGGCAAAGCCCCTGGCCATGCTCAGGATACCCTCTCCTTTTTCAAGCTTCCCTACCCCTGTTTCGCAAGCACTTAGCACTGCCATTTGTGCATTAATTTTTGTCTGAAAAAGGTCTTTGGGCGTCAATTGAAAGTCATGTTCACCATTAAAGAGAAGCACAGGTTCCTGATACTGGCTGGTGTTGGACTGACCGTGAATGGCCAGATGTAGAATGTTATGCTTTTGCGCTTCTTCCAGAAAACGTTGCTTGGTGCCTCTATCCCCTACAAAATAGTCACCCGAAAAATTGGCTTTCAAATAGTTAATTTCATCAACAGCTCCCGGTAAACCGCCTAAGACCCTTCTCTCGTCTACAATGTCATCATCAGCATAGGCAATGCCTAAAATGGTGCCCTTCTGTGGCTTTGAGTCTGATTCGTTGACCTTAGCAGCAAACTGATATGAAATATTAGAGTCCTTAAGCAGGTAATCCAATTCCTTGAAACCTGCATCATCATTCGGCCTGGCAGTCACAATCAGTTCAAATGGAATTTTACCCAATTCATCATCCGGAACTAAAACCAATGATCCAGGCCATTGACTCAGTTGTGACATGACCGGCTCCATCAGGACTTGATAAAGCCGATGCGAAATATCGCTGAAATACTTTGGCTTATTCGTCACGCTATCCGGGTAGGCTTTGGGGTCTTGTAACAATGACAAAAACTGAGAGACATGTTTGTCTATATCATCGGTTCTTTCCAATCTGTGCATGGACGAATGCGTACCTGTAAGCGAGGCAATATAGATGTGATTTTCTCCAGCGAAATACTCTATATAAGCCTTCTCATTCCTCAGTTTAAAGTCTTCCCTGTACTTGCTTAACGACCATCTTCCTAAAAACTCAGAATCGGTACGCGTTTCTTCACCAACTATCCGCGCCTTTACCTTTGAAAATCTGTTGTTCCAGACAAGCCTCTCCGCATTCAGTGCAGAAAGGGAATCGTTAAATACATCCCTCTCCAACATGGCTGCCAGCTCCTGGTCCAGCCTTGCCAGTGTCTTACTGGCCAGCGAGTATTCCAGCCGGTCTTCATCGCTCACTTCTCCCCTGGCTACCAACTCATATTCCCCCAGTTCAGCCATCAACTGTATGGCCTTGCTGCGCGACATATTCATCAGCGCAGTTTCTACATAATCAGGGTCTCCTGTGATGGCATAAAGCTCGTAACCCGCATATAAACTCGCTTCCAAAAAGGGCTTGGTTTGCTCAGAAAGCTCTAGTTTATTGTCCACACCCTGAAATTCATTCCTCAAAAAGTCTATCGACTCAATCAGCATATCGGTCTCTTTAAGTGCACGGTGCAGCAAGGCAGTGTCGGGCCGTAACAGGTAAGCATCCGCGGCCTGCATGATTTTGCTACCAAGGGCAAACATGGTCTCCTTATCATCGATAAATTCGACCGTTAGCTCAGAAAACTGATTTGAAAAAGTTAGAGTCGAATCATAATGAGCCAGGGCCAAAAAGGGCCGGGCCGTTTGGGCATAGAATGAGGCCAATGCCCTGTGTTTTTCAATAATGGCCTGCGGAGAATTGGCAAGGTCTCTCTTGGTGCCCCTCAGCGCCTTGAGGTACACCCGTTCGGCATTTTCCGGGTCGCCCATGTTCTCATAGATCATTCCCTGGTTTGAATGGTGAGTCCAATAAGCCCTGTATGTTGAAGCACTCTCCCTAATCTCGGTCAAGTCAATTGCGTCTATCATCGCAATCGCCTTATTTGAGTAGTATAAGGCCGAATCATATTGTTTGGCACCTTCAAAATTGAGCGAAACCAGGCCGAAATGATCAATCAAAGCAGTCGAGGATTTGCCATATAACTCCTCCTGTTCGGCCAATAGCTGCCTGGAAAGTTTCAATCCCTGCTCATATTGCGCAGACAGATACAGAGAGGCCGCCAGCTCAAAGCGAAGCCTGGTCAAATACACTACATCCAGTGGTTCAGACAAATTATTGAAGGCCGAAATGCCTTCTATCGCATAATTAGCTGCGCTTTTATAATCACCCCATTTTCTGTTCAGTGCCGAATATTCAGTAAGGAGAAAAAACCAAAACTTCGAGTCTTGCGCTTCGGCTGCCTGAAATTCATCTTTTAAGAGGTTGAGGTACTTGAACGAAGTGTCTCGATGGGTCATAAGTTCTCCATAAAAATTGGAGTAATGCTTTTGCCACATTATCTCCAAATTCAATAATGAATCTTTGGTGGCAGCCTTATCATAGGCATAACCCGCAGAATCGAGATAGCTGATAGAAAGGTAGGTATTGGCCTGAATATCAGCCCTTTTTCCTTCTGCGAGGTACAGCAATGCAAAGAGCATATGATTGGCTGGAAGTTGTGCTTTTGCCAATTGAATGCCTTTATTAAAACTCTGATGAGCAAGGCTATCCTCATTGATTGCACGATAAATTGTAGCCCTTTCATAGTAGATGTAAACGAGGTTTTCCCATGACGATTCGCGCTGAAAAATTGGCAACTGCTTTTCGTACTCCACCAAGGCCTCATTGGCCAGGTTAAGGTTTACCAGAGAATCTGCTACGGCCAGTCTTTCATCTACAAAACCGTAAGGGAGCTTAGTCTGGGACATCAACTGTAATCCGGGTAAGTACAGCATAAAGAGAACTAAGAAGGCATAGGTTCGCCTGAAAGACCGAATCTTCATATCTACTTTTAGTTTGAGGTGATAAACCTAGGGTTTAACTTGTAATATAAGCCCTAGCGAATATGATTTGTTCTGTTAAATATTATCCAACTATATCATATAGGCAAGACAGTTGAGAATTATTCGATTAAAAAGAAGTGAACTATCCTTTGTTTATCAGCTCCATACCAATGGAGCAATCAATGCACCTTTTCTCTGAGCAATAGTGATTGTAGAGTTGAATAAGGCCCTGGCTATCGAAGGCTGAAGACACATTCCAACCATAGTTGACCCACATCTCGGTGATGTGATTACGCTCTGAAGGAATGCCGGCTAGTAGATGGAGCGCTTTTTCCAGGTATTGGTCTTTGTCTTGTGCCTTGGCAAGCGCGGCCAGAAAAGGCACCGTGGCATTGATGATCAGGTTTTCTCTGGAAGCTTTGGCAAGGGCACCAATCTTCCGTTTAGTCGCTTTGTCTACCGCATAGTGAGACTGCCAATAGTCGGTCTGCTGCACTTCCAAATCATTCATAACAGACTGAAAATCGCTGATCTCGGCAAAGAAGCGGAAGATGTGCGGAAAACTGATGACAAAGGCCGCCAGCTGACTTAGCCTTACCGTAGGATAATTGGTTGGTCGCACACGGGCAAAGTGCCAGTCGTTGTAATGTACCCTGTTTTTGAGGCCGTATTTATTTCTTAAAAAGCGGTATTCACGCTGCAAACGCTCCGGATAATCGTCTTTGATGTCTACATCCAGAAAACCCGCCTGGCCGAACAACAGCGCCTCCACCTGCTCTGGGTTATTGCGGTGCTTGTGCAGCAGTTTAAGTGGCAGAGACTGGGCCAGTGAGAGCATATTATCAGCATTGGTCTTGAAGCCAAAGCCCTTGGCCAACCATTGATAGGCGGTTTCTTCCCAGTCGTTACTATTGCCTTTGAGTAGTTGGTCAAAGGTGGCTGCTTTGCCTTGAATACGCGAAACCAATACGCGCTCTACCATAGAAAGGCGGGTAATGGTCTTCACCTTCAGGAAAGATTCATGGCAGGGAATGCGTTCAGACGTATCTACCATGTTCATGTATCGCTTCAGTACTTCGGGCTTTACCAGCGGCTGAAGTGCCACGGTAGGAATGGGCTTACCATCGGACTGTAACACCACCTTGTCGGCCTCCCAAACTACATGCAATATCACATTGTGGTAGTTCTCATCACCCTGATGACCATGCCTGAACCAATCGGATGCCTTGACGTGCATTTCTACAGAGCCCATCCACTGCATGCCATCAATACGAATGCAGGCTTCCTTGAAATCAGGACCTGCAAAGTCGTTTCTGTATCCAGTTTTTTCTATGGAAAGAGATTCGCCCTCTACAGTCGTGAGCGATTGTGTATTGAAATATTGGTATTTCCAGAGGAAGTAAAGGAAATTCTCTTGTATCACTTAAGAAGATTTACTTCTTAAACTACAAAAATTTATTTAGATAATTTTTCATTTCCTCCTGCAGTGTCAGAGCCTTTGTGCCCGCTACCGTGGCGAAGTCTTCACCATCACTTGCATAAATAATGCCTCTGGACGAATTCACCAGCAATCCGCAATGATCGTTCATGCCATGACGAGAAACTTCTTCAAGGCTGCCGCCCTGCGCGCCTACACCAGGCACCAGTAAAAAGTGATTGGGAATGATCTTTCTTATGCCCGTCAGCGCCTCTGCCCTGGTAGCCCCTACTACATACATGAGTTCTTCTTTGCTGCCCCATTCTGCGCTTTTTCTCAGCACCTCTTCAAAAAGTTCTCCGCCTTGGGTCAGTTCCAGATTTTGGAAATCTTTCCCACCTGCATTGGAAGTAAGGGCCAGTAAGATCACCCACTTCTCTTCAAATTCGAGAAAGGGCTTTACTGAATCTGCTCCCATATAAGGTGCCACGGTTACTGCATCGCAGGCCATGTTTTCGAAGAAAGCCCGGGCATACATTTTAGACGTGTTGCCTATGTCGCCACGCTTGGCATCGGCTATCACAAAAATGTCGTCTGGAATGTAGTCTATGGTCTTTTCCAGGCTTTGCCAGCCCTTTACCCCATGTGCTTCATAAAAGGCAATGTTGGGCTTGTAAGCCACCGCAAACTCGTGAGTCGCGTCTATGATCTGCTTGTTGAATTCAAAAAGCGGATCTTCTGCGCTGTGCAAGTGTGCCGGTATTTTTTGGATATCAGTATCAAGCCCGACACAGAGGTAAGACTCTTTCTGTCGGATTTGATCAAATAATGCTTCTCTCGTCATTTAATTGCGGAAATCTTCTTCGTGTGCTACCGGATTTTTGTCGTAGTCGAAGATAAAGTGCTTCTCACCAAAAGTAAGACTTGGTTTGAAAGTAGACACCTCAAATGAGGTTTTAATGCCGTCATAGTCAATCAGGTCCCAACCTTTCAGGTAACTGTCCTTCTGGCCAATATACATGACCACGTTAGTGAAGTCGCTGTCTTCATCGGTAGAAATCAACTCAACCACATGTACCAAATCACCCCCTACATTGTCTTGGCGCTTGTACTCAAAGTCAAAACCTTCTTTGTAGATGTCGTAGACATTTGAAGGGTTGATAAAACTTTCCTCCGGCTCGAAGTTGGCAATGGTCAATTCTTGTGACTCTATAAGGTAGGTCCACAAGATGCTACCGTTACAGTATATATGCTGATCTCTGAATTTTATTACAAACTGTTCTTTTGATACATCGACTGACCCTGTGAAACGGTCTATCACTTCCGATTCGTTAATGACTTTCTGAATAAAGTCAATTTGAAAACCGGGCATCTCTTTATATACAGCGCTCATCTTGTCCAAAATCGCTTTTGGATCTTCCGTCTGTGCCATGGTCAGGTTCAGGCTGACCAGCACCATCAACAAACCCACTATTCTTTTCATTCTTTCTCTTCCTTAGTTTCTTGAAATCACTTATTGTCGAGGTTGTTCAATAATTGTTCCAAACTATATTCGTCAGGTATTAAAACCTCACGAGCTTTACTTCCTTCAAAGGGTCCAACGATGCCGGCAGCTTCCAGTTGATCTATCAACCTGCCCGCTCTGTTATAACCCAGTTTAAGTTTTCGTTGGATCAGCGATGTACTCCCCTGCTGATGTCCTACAATTAATTTTGCAGCTTCTTCAAAGAGCACATCACGGTCGGCCAAATCTACATCCAGCGAACTGCCATCTCCCTCATCCCCAACGAATTCCGGCAGCAAATATGCAGAATCATATCCTTTTTGCGAACCGATAAAGTCACAAATGTCGTCTACTTCTGGCGTATCTACAAACGCACATTGCAATCGGGTCATTTCTGAACCCAAAGACAGCAACATGTCGCCTCGGCCAATCAACTGATCGGCTCCACCGGCATCAAGAATGGTACGTGAATCAATCTTAGAGGTTACCCTAAAAGAAAGTCTTGCCGGGAAGTTGGCTTTGATAATACCAGTAATCACATTCACCGATGGACGCTGGGTTGCCACCACCAGGTGAATACCAATGGCCCGGGCCAACTGCGCCAGCCTGGCGATTGGGGTTTCTACCTCTTTTCCGGCTGTCATCATCAAATCTGCCAGCTCATCTATTACCAAGACGATGTAAGGCAGGAACTTGTGTCCTTTTTCCGGATTTAATTTTCTATCGACAAACTTGCCATTATACTCTTTGATGTTTCTACAGGCCGCGTCTTTCAGTAAATCGTAGCGCTGGTCCATCTCAATACAGAGTGAATTGAGCGTATAGATTACCTTTTTAGTATCGGTGATGATGGGTTCATCATTGTCGGGCAGCTTGGCCAGGTAGTGTCTTTCTATCTTGTTGAAAAGCGTGAGTTCCACTTTTTTAGGATCTACCAGCACAAACTTGAGCTGTGACGGATGCTTCTTGTACAGCAGGCTGGCTAGTATAGCGTTCAGACCTACCGACTTACCCTGACCAGTAGCACCGGCCATCAACAGGTGAGGCATTTTGGCCAAATCAGTCACGAACACTTCATTGGAAATGGTTTTACCCAGGGCCACAGGCAGTGCCATGTCGCTGTTCATGAACTTGTCAGTACTGATCACCGAACGCATGGATACCATTTCCTTTTTCGCATTTGGCACCTCAATACCGATGGTTCCCTTGCCAGGAATAGGTGCAATAATACGGATGCCCAGGGCTGCCAGGCTCAAGGCAATGTCATCTTCCAGGTTTTTGATCTTGGAAATTCTGATACCCGCATCTGGCACTATTTCATACAGTGTAATGGTAGGACCAATGGTAGCTTTAATGCTGGAGATACCAATTTTAAAGTCGGTAAGGGTCGCCACAATTCTATCTTTATTGGCCTGAAGCTCCTCTTTGGTTACCGATATTTTACCGGTGCTATATTCCTGAAGCAAGTCAACGGGGGGGAATTGGTACTTGGCCAGGTCCAACGTAGGGTCATAGTGCCCGGCCTTCTCTACCAGCTTTTCAGCAGCTTCTTTGATCTCTACCTCAAAGGCAGGTTCATTTTCTTTGGACGGGGGCTCTGACACTACCAGTTCTGGCCCCGGATCAGGTGTTGGAACAGGATCAGGTGTTGACACCACTAGCTCTACAGGCTCAGGTTCTGCTGCAGGTTCAGGGTCCAGTGTGAGTGTTTGTGGCTCCTCTACTGGTGCTTCTTCTACAGGAGCGGTTTCTTCTTCTTTGAGTGTTACCACCCAGTCTTTCAACTCTGCCTCGGCCTGCCCCGCATTCACAGGTGTGGCTACTTCTTTTTCATCTTCATAAGATGCTGCTACAGGTTCATTGGCCGCTAATGGTACATCATCCACCTCGGTGGACCCATCGGCTTCTCCAGCCATGGCTTTCTTCGTGGTGAAGATATCGGTGATATTGAAATAGAATATGACAAAAACCAGGAAGGTGAAAATGAGAAACAGCAGGGTACCAAAGCCCATTAGGTTATCGAAAGTTACTGCCAGGGAGTAGCCTATACCACCGCTGTAAAAGCTCCATTCTGAAAGGCCATCGCCTCCTCCTTTTATGAGTGAACCCATGAGAAGGCTGGTCCAAAACAGGAAGAAGAGCATAAAAATGAGTGCTCTTTTGAGGTCCATTAGTGCCTTGCCGAATACAATTCGGTAACCTAGGAGAAAGAGATAAGGAGGCAATAGGAAGGCTGCAATGCCAAACCATCTGAAAATCAGGTAGTGAGAGGCAATGGCACCCCAAAGCTTCATCCAGTTGGCAGCTTCCTGGCCTCTTTCCAGTGCTACACCACCAGATTCCACCACACTTTGGTCGGCTTTGCCGGTAAAAAGGTAACTGACACAAGCGATGAAAATGAAAACGGAAAGCAGCAGTAAAAATAGTCCTCCAGTCAATTGGACTCTCTTGTCTTTCAGGAAATCGAGGTTGACCTTATCGGATAAGCTGAATTTTAGCCCTTTTTTCTTCTTCTGAGTCTTGTTCTTGACGGTGTTAGACTTGTAGGTGTTTTTGGTCATTGAAAAATGGTAATCCCTTTAATTACGAAATTAACCGATTTTTATTAATCGGTAGGGATGATTTAAATTAAATAAAGATGGCGACTAACTAATGGCCTTTTTCCAATTAAGGATTGAACGGTTGATACGCTTCACCATGGAGGGCCCTTCATAGATAAAGCCAGTGTAAACCTGTACCAGTGTTGCCCCTGCTTTCAGCTTTTCAATGGCATCTTCACCGGTATTGATGCCTCCTACCCCAATGATGGGGAAAGCTGCACCAGACTTTTCATGCAGGTAACGGATGACCTCCGTAGAGCGCCCCCGAACTGCTTTGCCACTCAAGCCACCTGCTCCTATGGCTTCTACATCTGTATCGGGCGTATTCAACCCAGCCCTTGAAATGGTAGTATTCGTAGCGATAACGCCTTCAATACGGGTTTCTGATACAATCTCAATGATATCATCCAATTGTTCATTGGTCAGGTCCGGAGCAATTTTCAAGAGAATTGGCTTCTGCTTGTCGAAGCCGCGATTGGCCTCCTGTAAAGCAGAAAGCAAAGCTTTGAGTGGCTCTTTTTCTTGCAGAGCCCTTAGGTTAGGCGTATTGGGTGAACTAACATTGACGACAAAATAATCTACATACGGGAAGAGCAGATTAAAGCTAGCCAGGTAATCGTCTACCGCCTTTTCATTTGGGGTTACTTTGTTTTTACCAATGTTACCGCCTATGAGCACCTGGCTCTTTTTCTTCTTCAACCTCTCAATGGCCGCTTCTACACCCTCATTGTTAAAGCCCATTCGATTGATCAGGCTCTGATCGGCCGGCAAGCGGAAAAGCCTTGGCTGTGGATTGCCCACCTGCCCTTTGGGTGTAAGCGTTCCTATTTCAATAAAACCAAAACCCAGTGCAGACAGCTCATCAAACAGCTTGGCATCCTTATCGAAGCCAGCGGCCAGGCCAACCGGGTTCTTGAATTTGAGGCCAAAGGCCTCTACCTCCAATGACGGGTCTTGAAAATTGTAAAGCCCACTAAATAAAGCAGGTATACCAGGAATCTTGAAAAGGTTTCTAAGCAGGTTGAATGTAAAATGATGGGCCTCTTCTGCCGGTTTTTTGAAGAGAATAGGGCGGATCAGGGATTTGTACAAGGCGATTCGTTTTGGCAAAAATAAAACTTGCAATCTGAAATACGATTATGCTGCAATGAGAAAATGTAATAACTTATTTTTGCAGGGCAGAATACCATGGATAGCATATACGATTTACTAAGTTTTACGGATAGCAAGTTGCTGCAATACCTGATCATTGCGGTGGCCATTTTATTGGTGGCATTTATCCTTCTCAAGAGCCTGAGGCTAATTCTCAACCGTTTTATCAACAAATCCAGCGAAGATCTTAAGGTAGACCCGACTCAATACAAGTTCCTCAATAATGCCCTTGGATATATCATTTACATCAGTGCCATAGTCTTAATATTTTTGACAATACCTGATCTGAAAAATGTAGGCATCACGCTTTTTGCCGGGGCAGGTATATTTGCGGCCATCATTGGTTTTGCCTCACAGGCTGCTTTCTCCAACATAGTCAGTGGTATTTTCATCGTTATCTTTAAGCCATTCCGGGTAGGCGATATTGTGCGTATCAGCAATCTGTACAGCGGTACCATAGAAGACATTACGCTTAGACATACAGTCATTCGCGATTTTGAGAACAAGCGGCTCATCATCCCCAATACGGTCATTAGTACAGAGACCATCCACAACTTCAATATTGTGGATGAAAAAATCCGCAACTTTATCACTTTCGGCATCAGTTATGACTCAGATATTGACCTGGCCATGAAAATCATCAGAGAAGAGGCCATGGCACATCCCAATTTTATTGACAACCGCACCAAAGAAGAACTAGAAGATGGCACTCCTGAAGTAATCGTTCGATTGGTAGAGTTTGGAGAGTCAAGTGTCAACATTAGGGCACAGGTATGGTCTGAAGACCCTATCAAAGCTTTCGAATTAAAGTGCGACATTCATAAATCCATCAAACATCGATTTGACCGTGAAGGAATTGAAATACCTTTCCCCCACCGAACTCTGGTCTATAAGGAGAAGAAGGAAAAATAAAAGGGCCGACCAGCAATTAAAGCAGGCAAATCAGGACCATGTTCCGGGTGCACTGGTCTATACTGGTGATGCTTCTGAAGTACCCATCAACCTTCAATTGATAGAATTCTCGGCAGATACTTATAGAGAAGAGACACTGCAGCCTGATCAAATAGGCTCCCTGAAAAATAACAAAGACACCATTTGGTTGAATGTAACGGGGCTTCATAAAACGGAGATCATCCGACAATTGGGTCGCACTTTTGATATCCATGAACTGGCGCTTGAAGACATACTGAACATTGCGCAACGCCCCGCCTTTGAGCCATATGATCACTTTTTCTTCATTGCTGCCAAAATGCTAAAAATCAATGGGCAGGCCTTGATTTCTGAGCAGTTCAGCATGGTGGTGGGCAATGGGTTTATCATCACCTTTCAGGAACGGGAAGGTGATGTTTTCGATAGCATCAGGAAGAGGCTCAAGAATAAAAGTGGCTTTATTCGTACCAGAGGAGCCGATTACCTGGCTTTTGCGCTGTTAGACGTCATCGTGGACCATTACATGGAGATTGTAGACCTGTATGGCGATGAAATAAACGATCAGGAAGTACAGCTGCTTGAACGTACCGACAAATCTATGCTCTCAGAACTAAACCTGAGTAAGAAAGAGCTGAACTACCTGAGAAGGTATGCACGACCTCTGCGCGATGTAGTCATCGCATTCTTAAAGAGCGATTTAAGCTTCATTGAAAAGAAAACAAGGCCTTTCCTGAACGACCTCATGGGCCATATCAACCAGGTAACAGACAATATTGAGGTGTACCGTGACAGTATTAATGACAACCTGGGCACTTACCACCTGACCATGAGCAACAAGCTCAATGACATATTAAAGGTGCTTACCATATTCTCTGTCATTTTTATCCCCCTCACCTTTTTGGCAGGCATCTATGGCATGAATTTCGATCATATGCCCGAATTGCATTATGCTTACTCCTACCCTATTTTTATTGGTGTGTTGGTAGCGGTTGCAGTTGGCATGATCCTGATCTTCAAAAAAAGAGGCTGGCTCTAACTCCTCGGATGGTATTCCTGAATTACCTGCTTGAGGTAGTCGCGGTCCAGGTGGGTATAGATTTCTGTGGTGGTGATGGACTCATGCCCCAGCATTTCCTGTACAGCCCTTAGGTCGGCCCCACCTTCTATCAGGTGAGTTGCAAAAGAGTGACGGAAAGTATGTGGGCTCACAGTCTTGTTCAATCCCGATTTGGCCACCAGGTCTTTGAGGTACATAAACACCATTTGCCTGCTAAGTTTCTTCCCTCTCCTGTTCAAAAAGAGAAAACCTTCATGGCCCTTGGCAATGTCCAGATGCACGCGCACTTCCTCTCTATAAATATTAATAAACTTAAGTGCCTCCCTGCCTATGGGTACCAGGCGTTCTTTGTTGCCTTTCCCTATGACCCGCAGAAAGCCCACATCAAAGTGCACATTGGAGACTTTTAGTTCAATCAGCTCCGTTACCCGGAGGCCTGAGCTATACAGTGTTTCCAGCATGGCCCGGTTCCTCATCCCCTCTGGTTTAGAATGGTCAATCGCTTCCAGAATCTGCTCTATTTCATGAATATTGAGGGTGTCAGGCAGTTTTCGGCCCAGCTTAGGTGCCTCCAGCAGGGTAGTGGGGTCCTGATCAAGTTCTCCTTCATACACCAGAAATTTGTAGAACGATTTGAGTCCGGAGATGATTCTTGCCTGAGAATAAGGAGTCATTCCCAGGTCGTGAATGTACTCAATAAAGTTTTGCAGTTCCGTGATGGTGACCTGCAGTGGATTGAGCTCCGAATTTGAGATTTCAAGAAACTGTCTTAGTTTTATAACATCATGAACGTAGGCCTCAACCGAGTTGGTAGAAAGCGAGCGTTCCAATTTCAAGTAATTTTCGTATTCCTGTACGTAAATATCCCAAGCCACAGCCAAAGTTAGTCAATGTAATCGTATGCCCATGGAGGTAGTTATAATCAATGGTCCAAATTTAAATCTATTAGGAACCCGCGAGAAGTCGGTTTACGGAAGTGAGACTTTTGAGTCTTATTTCAAAACCCTTCAAGAGCGTTTCCCTGATATACAGTTCTCCTATTACCAAAGCAATGTAGAGGGTGAACTCATTAATAAACTGCATGAAGTGGGTTTTTCCGCACATGGCATTGTATTCAATGGAGGTGGTTATACCCATACTTCAGTGGCCATATCAGATGCCATTGCGTCCATTAATACTCCTGTGGTGGAAGTGCATATTTCCAACATTCATGCAAGGGAAGATTTCAGGCACCTGAGCCTCATTACCAAAGAATGCGCAGGACTCATCACTGGCTTCGGCCTGGCCGGTTACGACATGGGCATCAACTATTTACAGAATCACCTCAATCAATAGGCACAACCTCAGACAGGTTTTGTCGCACCTTAACTAAATAAATATGCTAAATCGTAAGACTACATTTTTGGCCACACTTGTCCTGTTGATGAGTGCGCTGCCACAGTCTCTCTTTGCCCAGGGGCATGGTGGAGACTCCGATTTCAACGAGATCTTTGGCCTCATCGAATTGCCTTTTCTACTCATTGCCATTGTCTTTAGCTTTCTGGTAGCCAAAAGGCTAAAAGGAGGAAAGTTCGGAGCAGGCATGCAATTGCTGGCCTGGGGCTTTCTCATCATGGCCGTTGGGCATTTGCACATGCAGGTAGACCAAATTTATGGCTTCAACCTTTTCAATACCCTGCTGGGTCAAATGGGCGGTAGAGCTGCCTGGTTCATTGCTCTGGTGGCCACCTGGGGCCTCTCTGCCCTCGGTTTTCTAAAAATCTATAAAGCAAGCAGTCTGTAATTTGCCCTTCGATTCACTCATAAAATCACCCAACCTCACCCGTGAGCTCAGTATTGAACTCACAGATGTCAGTGATTTTATCAGTGATCAACTGAACGGTCAAACCGGCACAGAATTATTTACAGAAGAACTGGAGGAATTTCAAAAGTCGAGCACCAAGCTGAAGCTGCATAGCTTTTTCATGTTGTACAACGATTTTGAAGGGCTCTTGCTTCAGGAAGAAGACGATGAGCAGTTGAGCAGAATGCGTAGAGAGTTGAGGCTCAACTTTCCCTATCTGTCATCGCAAGACCAAATGTCTGTCTATTATTTGACCAGCGAACGCCAAATGTGTGCCATTTCCTGCTTCTTTTTAAGTGAAGTAATCAGCAAGATCATGGACATTCACGGGCAAAGTCAACGACTGAAAGCACTGTATGACCTTGTGCAAGAGCACTACATTACCTGTAAGTCGCCTGCCAATGAGCAGCTTACCCCCATCTTGCTTGAAGAAGTAATGGGCATGCCAGAAGGTCTGTTTAAAATATTGAGTTCGAGCCTCGGAAAAAACTGGATATTGAATTTGTATCAGCGCACTTTTGACAAGCTGCAGACACACTATTCAAATCTGGCTTCCTTTGTACATTTACAAGGAAGCATGGAAGAAATTTTTGCAGCATATTAAGTAAAGTACAAATTTGAGCAAGTTATGTGCAGGCGGAATCATACAATCCTGTTAACTTGTTCGCAGGAAAGCCGAAAGGCTTGAGGAAAAGGAAGGAATGGTAGTAATCTACACAGATGGCTCCTCTAGGGGCAATCCAGGCCCTGGTGGCTATGGGGTGGTAATGAAATATAAAGAGCTGAGGAAGGAATTATCGCAAGGATTCCGCTCTACCACCAATAATCGGATGGAACTTTTAGCGGTCATCAAAGGACTGCAGGCCTTAAGGAAGCCAAACACACCGGTTACAGTCTATTCCGACTCAAAGTATGTAGTGGATGCCGTGGAAAAGGGTTGGCTGTGGGGTTGGATCAAAAAAGGATTCAAAGGCAAGAAAAACCGAGACCTATGGCAGCAATTTGCAGAGGTGTATAAACACCATCGCGTAAAATTGCAGTGGGTCAAAGGACACGCGGGCATTCCCGAAAATGAGCGTTGCGATCAATTGGCAGTGATGGCTGCTGAAAGTAGCGACCTCAAAGTGGATGTGGCATTTGAAAACGGAATCAATGAAGTATAATCCGAGACCGAGGGTACAGAAATACAGGCCGGTACAAAAGAAAAGAAGACCCAATGCCTATTTCCGGTTCAAACGCTTTACCGTTTGGCAGGATCAGTGTGGCATGAAAATCACCACCGATGCTTGTTTGTTCGGTGGCGTTGTGGCCGAACAGGTGAAAAATAACCCACCGCGCAGAGTGCTCGACATTGGCACAGGCACTGGCGTACTGTCTATGATGATGGCTCAGACTACAGAGGCCATCATAGATGCCGTTGAATTGGATCGTGCCGCATGGATGCAAGCCTCTGCCAATTTTTCCCAGTCGGCCTGGAACGACAGACTGAATGCGCATTTTGGTCCAATCCAGAGTTTTAAAGCCACAAACTTTGAAGACATGGGTGAGCGATATGACCTCATCATCTGCAATCCGCCTTTCTTCAAAAACCATCTGAGAGGAGAAGAAGAGTCGCGTAATCGTGCACTGCACAACAATGATTTGCCACTGGAAGACGTGTTAGAAGGCCTTCAAAAATTCATCACCCCTACTGGTCTGGCTTATGTGCTGCTACCCTATCACGAGATGATCAATTTTTCAGGTATGATGGAGGAGGCAGGTTTTCATGAGGTGCTTGAAATGCCGCTGTTTACACAACCCGGCAAGCCGGTTTTCAGAACCATCAAAGCATTCTCTCCCTCATCTGCTGGGGTAAAGCACAAAGAAAATGTAGTGATCAAAGATCCTGATCAGGTCTATACCTGGCGTTTCAGCTCCTTGATGAAGGATTTTTACATGAACATGAAAGGCTAATTATTCTCAAATACTCTGAAAGTACCGCTGGTACTGCCTGAGAAGGTGCCATCAATATTTCTGCCGTTGTCATTCATATTCACGTCAAAATCCAGGGTGAAATCAGGTGAGGTACCGCTCAAAGTAATGGTGCCTTCTGTAAATAAGAAACTGCGATTCTGTTCCCATCGGTTGAACACGTATTTTACAATAGAGGCATTTGCAATGAAATAACTGTTGGCTGAGGGGCCTCCTGAAGCAAAGTCTTCCAGGTTAAAAACTCGCTCATTTTGTCCTCCTAACAGGTTTTCTGCCGCTGTGCCACCATCTACAGTTATGGGTGCATATAAGTTGAACACAACTGCAGTAACACCACCATCTCCTGAAACCAAGTCAACCTCAAAGAAAGTTTTGCCTCCAAAGTTCACCTCATCCAAATCTGCAGTGGAGAGTACCACAGAATAATTGACGTGCGTTGGGTTCACACTGCCCAGGTCATTCGGGTCCAGGTTTTCTACCCTGGCTATGCCCATATCGCGAAAGTTGAAATCAGAAGTAGTCAGTGCTTCAGCTTCTGGTTGCGGATCTGGTATAGGATCATTTTCGTTGCATGCCAGTGAAAGGACCCAGGCAAGAGTCAATAGCAACAGGTAGTTTTGCTTTTTCATATTTGGTCAGTCTTTGATTATTGCCCTCTTCGGGCATGTCCTCACACCATTTAATATTAAGACACCAAAACATGCAACATGGTTGCAATAGTAAAGAGAATGAATAATTCGCTTTTCTGCAAATGAACCTGCAAATCATTAACTTTCCTCCTATGCGTACGATGACCAAATTCACAGGAACGTTACTTGCCTTACTTTTTTGTTTTACTATTCAGGCTCAGTCACAGTTATTGGAAAGCCTGAAGATGGAAAGCAAACTGCTGGACTATGAGGTGGAGTATTCCATCTACCTGCCACCAGACTATGAGACTTCGAGCCGCTCTTACCCCATTGTGTATTTATTGCACGGCTATACCGATGATGAAACCGGTTGGACGCAGTTTGGCGAGGTAAAACGGCTGGTGGATGAAGCAATCAATTCTGGTGAAATTCCACCTATGATCATAGCCATGCCCGATGGCAAGGTGACCTGGTACATGAACGACCATGCCGGCACCGAACCCTGGGAAGACATGTTTGTACAGGAGTTGATACCCCATGTAGAAAGTGAATACCGGGTAAGGGCCCGAAGAGAGTTTCGAGCTATCTCAGGCCTCTCCATGGGTGGTTTTGGGTCGCTTCGACTTTCCATGGCCCACCCCGAACTGTTTGTCGCCTGTGCTGCCTATAGCAGTGCCGTATGGACAGCCGAAGAGTTTGCTGGCTTCCCCGATGAAAACTATGACCGCACCTTTGCCAGGCTCTTTGGCGATGGGCTCAAAGGCAACGACCGCATTACCGACTATTGGAAGGCCAATTCAGTCATTGATATGGTTGAAAACAAGCCTGAAAACGAATTGAAACGAGTGCGTTACTACTTCGACTGTGGCGATGACGACTTCCTGGCGGTAGGCAACGCCAGCCTGCACATAGCCTTAAAGCAAAAGGGAATCCCTCATGAATACCGCGTGCGTGATGGCGCCCATACCTGGGGCTTTTGGCGCACCAGTCTACCAATTGGCTTGAAGTTTATTGGGGAAAGTTTTAGGAGGTAACAAATCGTGAAAATCGCGAAATCATACATCTTAATACTCATCTGTAGCCTATGCTTATTTAGCTGTGATCAGGGCCATTGGTTTACCGAATTCCCAGAGGGCATGATTGGAGGCATATATGAATTAGACCCTCAGGGCAAGAAGATGCGTATGTATCACGGTTCAAGTGAACTAGTGGTAAATACCGAAACAGGATTAAATTTAACTGATTTATTGGTTATTATCATAGATGATGACGGTGAAGGAAACTTCACTATGGAGCTTCAACTCAAACCTGATGCTGTAATTAAAATATCAGACCTCACTAACCGGAACTTAGGAAAAACGCTGGTTTTCGCTCTCAATGATGTGATCTTTATCGATGCCATTATCACCATCCCCATAGAATCAAACAGGTTGGAAATAGGCTTTGGCCTTGGACCTGCCTATCAATTGATAGAGATACTTTCCGGTAAGGTAGAAGTCCCTCAGTTTGGCCCCATTAATGACTCAATTGGGTCAGAACTTTTACTCAACCCAAATCACTGAGTTCATTGCTACTGAGTAACTCTTTTTTAACATTGCGGCTTTCTATTAAAACGATCCCCACTTGTAACCTCTCATTGCTGGCCGCGTCTTTTGAGTAGAGTGTTTTTATGAATCGATCCCACCTTGGACATATAATATTAGTGCTGTTAAACCTGCTGTCGCTGTCTGCCATGGCGCAAAACGCGCCCATTGGCAAGATCAAAGACCCAGGTGAACAATTCCCTCAAAAGTGTGACAGGTACATTGTGGTAAGGGAAGACATTCCTATTGAAGAGAACTACTATATCCGCAACTATGACGGCACGCTCTATCTGGTCATCACTGATGAGGAGTACTACAAACGCATGTTCAAAAAAAGAAATGATGGTTTTGCCGTAGATGTCATCCGTCAGGAGCAGTATGCCTGCGGCCAGCCCAATGATTTAGATGATTCCTGGGCCCATAAAGGCACTTTGCTACCTCCACTTTTCAAAAAGAAGTTCAAGAAAAAAATCATCAGAAGAGATGGCAACGTCCTCATTCCCTACCAAAAATTACCAGCGCAGTTTAACCCTGCCAGGGTGGAATATAACCTGGTCATTCTCCAAAAGAAATGGTACTGCGACTATCGCCAATACACTAGTATAAAAGACGATACCTGGTCGCTGCTGCCCATGGGCCTGTACCGCGACAGCTTACCACCCAATGTAGGTGCCAGGTATCAAAATCTCACCAAACTGGTTTCATACACTGTGCCTTTCGACCAGAATGAGGTGATCGTTTCCCCTGCCTTGATCAAGCCGCTGTACGACACACTGAACCTGACTGACTATGTGATACGCGAGATTCGGATCAATGCCTATGCCTCTGTAGAAGGTAGTTTGGCGCGCAACATTGAACTGCAGGAAGCACGCGCCCAAAGCATTGTAGACGCTTTACAGGCCTATCAAAACGAGAAAGTAAAGTCGACCGTAACTGCCAGAGAGAACTGGGATGATTTTAATAAAGAGGTAAGCAAAACACCATTCTCACATTTGGCCTATTTGCCCAAAAATGAGGTAAAGCAGCAGCTAGCTACAGATAAGGCTTTAATGAAAAGACTGCAGCCCATATTATCAAAACATAGAAAAGCCGACATAGACATCAGACTCGAAAAGCGGCTGACCACTGAGACCAATGACCCCGCAATACTCCGTCAGTTTTTCGATCAGAAGATTAAAGAAAAGAACATTGAAGAAGCCCTCTTTATTCAACAAGAAATTTTCAGAAAAATCAAAGATCAGCACCTACCCGAGGATTTTATAGGAGAACTGGAGATTCCCAAAACGGCCGATCATTCTCCACTATTAAACAATGAGCTGATTTTTAAAAATGAACAGGGCTTTTCGAGTGAGGCTGAAACCTTGAACCATTTATTGCAATTGGATGCGCTAATACCCAATCGACCCAAAATTGCCTTCAACATTGTGGCTCTCAAGCTGAAACTATGGATTAGTACCCGGAACGTCCGTAATACCAATGGCATTAACGATAAATTGAAACTACTGGTAGCATCAGACCTGCCTCAATTTGTTGTCGCCCGGCTGAGGATGAACTACAACATACTCAGGGTCAACTATTATAACCAGATCAAAAATTACAAGCGCAAAAATGCGCTCCTCTCCAGAATTCATGATGAATATCAGCAGACCCACCTGACTGATGAAGAACGCCTGAGTCTGGCCATGTACATGGCATATTATAAACAGTACGGTTTGGCCAGGTCCATACTGCGACCAAGGGCCAGGCATGAAACTGCTTCTACAGATATTCTATTCTATTACCTCAGTCTCATTTTCAATAACTCTGAAGACCTTTCAGATGGAGAATTGGGGAGAATCATGCAACGCACCATTGAACGGGATACGCCTCGGTTTTGCGATTTATTGGCGCCAATGCCCCTAGGAGGCGTGAGTTTTCAACTGTTGGAGGACCCCGAAATCAAAGCCCTGTTCTGCCAATCGTGCACGGGCAACTGATTCCAACCAAGTTCTGTAACTTATCGTCAGGCCATGGATCATTCAGGACCCATGCTATAACAAAACCCCTTACCATCGTTGGATAATTGTGAAGCTGACAAAACTTATCTTATTAATTTTCAGCCTGTTGACAACAGGGCTACAAGCTCAAAACGAGCCTGATTTTACCTTTAAAGGCCCCGAAGACGACAAGGCTATGAAGTGCAAAGACTACTTCGAGACGATGGCCAGTATTCCGTCCGAAGTGCGCTATACAGTCATTGAGCTCGATAGGTTCATCTACCTGGTCTTCAACAGTCGGGGCCATTTCGAACTCATTTCTGAGCATAAAGCCGAAAAGTACACCAGCCTGCCCATTGGGCTCAAGTTTCCTGATGAAAGCTTTCGGAGATGAGCGATCGGACACCTGGGCAATCAGCAACCCAACCTACTTTGATTTCCCCATATAAAACTATATTTTAACTACGATTTGAAATATTCATAAGGAAAACTATCATGTCCACGGTTCAAATAACAATCAGCAAAAGGTTAAAATCATTTCAGGAAGCCGATACCTCCTCTCCCAGTATGGGTTTTGTAGACCCTGGTAATTATGTGGTAGTAGATCGCAAAGTCAAATACCCTGGCCCTGAAACAGATTATGCCAGAATCACAGTGGCTGGTAAAGGCGATGTCTGGATTTGCGCACGTTGGAAAGATTCTCATTACGGGGAGTTTGAAGCGGGTCCCAGCATACCAGACAATCCATTTGCCAATGAGCCCACAAACCCTGTGGAGGCCAATGAACCGGATACCCCCATTAGTATCAACATCCCCGTTTTGAATTTTGATGATCAGGACGATTCAATTGATGAAAGTGAGCTGGTCTCGGAACTGGCAGATTATGATGGCTTCACCTATGATTTACACAACCCTACATACCCATATCCTCTTAAAGGCATCAAAGTGCCACAAGCCCCACCTAATCAAAACAACTGCTGCACCTTTGTTGAAGGCATGGTGGTAAAGGCCTGGGCCGATAACTTTCCCGATTTTGAGTGGAATAATAAGAGACATGGCCAGATGATGATTGTTTCGGTTGACGACTACTTTTCACCCGTTACAGCTGTGATTGAAAATGGTATGGCCGTAAAGGCCGATGATGTGGACAATGCTCCACAACCCTGGACCGTGATTCAGGGCTGGAAGCAGCAATGGAAAGGTGGACATACCTTCTTTATTGTAGATCATCACAAGGAGACAGACAGAGTGCTGACCCTGGAGTCGAACATGGCTTTTGGCCTTAATGGGGTGGGGTTCAGGAAAATAGGGATGGCATCGGATTTTGGCAATAAACCGCCTCAAAACTGGTGGGAAAGAGAAGATGTCTGGACCTGGGAAAAGTTGAAACAGGTATACCAATTCAGAGCCATGGCCACTCTTAAGGTCAAAAACCGCAAGTGGTCGGGGATTGCTTGATTTTTCCCTATCTATACCCTTTACCAATCGCTTCGTTGAAGGAATAACTCCAGAACGGCATACACATGCTGAAATCGCTTAGAATTCGTATCTATGCCATATTTCAATTTTGTAACAAAACGCCAAACCATCGTTGAACAACTAAACGTTGGAAAATTGTGAAGCAGACAAAGCTTATCTTATTAATTATCAGCCTGTTGACAACAGGTCTACAAGCTCAAAACGAGCCTGAATTTACCTTTAAAGACCCCGAAGACGACAAGGCTAAGAAGTGCAAAGACTACTTCGAGACGATGGCCAGTATTCCGCCCGAAGTGCGCTATACAGTCATTGAGCGCGACAGGTTCATCTACCTGGTCTTCAACAGTCGGGCCCATTTCGAACTCATCTTCGATCATAAGGCCGATGGGTTTGCCATTGACATTATCCATCAGGACCAATACCGTTGTGGCGAACCCAACAACCACGCAAAATCCTGGGCACATAAAGGCACCTTGCTCCCCACCCTCTACAAAGACACTTTCATGCCCTTAATTCAGGAAGGCGCTAATGGCGTGATGATCATCAATGCTGGCAAACTGCCGGAAGGTTTCCAGCCGAATGAGGTAGAGTACAACCTGCTCATTGTCCAGAAGAACTGGCTCTGTGACAATCGCTATTTCTACAATCTCGACTTCGATACCTGGAGCCTGCTGCCCATGGGCCTTTATCGCGACAGCATCCAAAACCCGGAAGCCCTGCCCTATCGCGACATTCAAAAGACCATGCACTTCAAGGTGCCTTTTGAAAAAGACCAAACTGTTTTTCAGGAAGCCGATGTGCAACCTATTCGCGATTCGCTAAACCTGACGGACTACCTGATCAGAACCATCGACATTAAAGCGTACTCTTCTGTAGAAGGACCATTGGACCGCAACATCAGACTGCAGGAAGGCCGTGCCAGGAGCATTGTAGACATTCTGAAGAGCTATCAGAACGAAAGCATCCAGTCGAAAATCAGCGCCAGCGAAAACTGGGATGAATTCAAAGCTGACGTGAAAGGCACCTCATTTGAAGACCTGGGAACGCTTGAGCAACAAATAGTTAAAAACAAGCTGCATGCAGATCCGGCTCTGCTTAAAAGGCTGGAACCCATTCTATCAGCTCACCGCAAAGCTGTGATCAGCATTGGATTGGAAAAGAAGGTCAACCCGCTCACAGGCAGCCCCGAAATGCTCAAGCAGCTTTTTGGCGAGAGTATTAAAGAAAAGCAGATCGACCAGGCCTTGTACTTGCAGCAGCTGGCTTTTGAAAGGGTAAGCAACAAAGCATTGCCAGAAAACTTTCTGGGTCAACTGGAAATTCCGCAATCCGCAGTGTACGGCACCTTACTCACCAACCTGGCAGTATTCAAGGCGGAAATCAATCCTGAAAACCTGGCAGCATCGGTACAGGCATTCGAGGCTTTACTCCAGTTACTTCCCGGTAACCCAAACATACAATACAACCTGGCAGTGACTCGATTGAACCAATGGGCTATCAGTGAAAGGCAAGGAGACCGAAGGGCAATTCAAAGCCTGGTACAGAAGGTGGAACGGTCTAAACTGCCTGCCGACCTGGTTCGCAACCTAAAGGTGAACTATAATATCATACTCACCAAGTACCTGAATGATGAAGGCAATTATTCAGGGAAAAACCGGTCGCTCAGGTTCATTTTCAATGAATACCGTAGTGCGAGTCTTGAAGATGAGCAACTGTTGAGACTGGCCAAATACATGACCCACTACAGCCAATTCGACTGGGCCAAAGCACTGCTTAAAAAGCGAGTACAAGAAGAGGATGTGAGCACAGATGTGGTTTACTATTACCTGAACCTGACCATTGCCGATACACGCAACACCCGCAGGCCCGACTATCAAAAAGTGCTGGGCAATGCTGTGGAAAGAGACAAGAGCCGCTTTTGCAAATTGTTCAAGGCCAAACCTCAAGGGGGTGTCACCTTCCAGCTATTGGATGACCCCAACCTGAAGAAGAAGTTCTGTGAGCAATGCTCATTGACCACTTCCGGAGACATGGAAGCCAGGCACTAAGCTCAAACCCGTCAGGCGGAACTGACCCGCCACTCGTCAGACCGGCCAGGTCAGACGGATAATGCTAATCAGAAAACAATTACCTATAAATATTATTGTAAGCCTCTCATCACCGACAGGCACTAAAACTTTACAAAACTTCGGTTATGGTAAAGGTCGGTGACAACACCGACCTTGGCGTTGTTTGCCCTTCAGAATGATCATTTCAGACGGAAAAATTACGTCTGAACTGTTGGGACTAAAATCGAAGACTTGCCTAAAACCCCGGCTGTGATTCACCAAAGTCAGGTGTTGCAAGAGATTCTGAATCGAACTGGATGCCTATATTGATCAAGTCGCGCATTTCTCCTATGAGGCCAGTATAGAATTCAGAGAAGCTCTGCAATTCATCCATTTCATCACCTTCGCGCATGAGCGTTGCATAGCTATAAATGTCATACCGCAATTGCTCGTAGCTTCGGTATAAATCAAAGTTGGTTTCAATATTCTTTTCAAAATCGTAAACCTGTGGAATCACCGCATAAGAAGTAGTAATGAATGCAATAGTGAAAAATACGGTCTTAAAATAAGGTTTGGTATTGGCGATGCCCTGATTGGCCACAATCAGTAATAATACCGTGGAAAGTGAGGAAAGTATTATGAGTAATGTGGTCGAGGTAAAGTGATAGGCATACATGCTCATAAAAACTGCCCTGTTATGCTCTCTCCTAGATTTTATAAAGTCAAAAAGTTCGATCAGTAATATCAGTTCTCGTTTCTCTTTTGCGCTAAGCTCTTCACTACCTGCAGTAGAAAGCTCTAGTTCAGTCTTAAGTGAAGCCGTTAAGTTTTCTCCGTTTTTAAGGGCATTGTTTCTAAGCACTATGATACCAATAGTCATCACACACAAGATGCCGATAACAATACCAGCATGTTTCAACCAAGGCGCTTGCCAAAATGCCTTTTTAGAACTCGATTCCTCCATAATTAATTAATGATCAATTGCTTAAGATGATCAAATATTATTGCCATTCAAAATAGAGCTCCCCCCGGTCAGACCGACCAGATCAGGCGGGTAAACACAAGGATAGAATCACCAGTCGGACGGATATACTGAGTCGAGAACAGAATTATTTCCCCTGCCCCAGGTCAATGCCCTTCATAATGCGGTATAGCAGCACAGCCGCACGCTTGGTCTGTACAGGAAAAGTGCGCAGGTCACCCGTTTCGTTAATAGTGTGGTCATCGGCACCGCCCATGCCCATACCATCGATGCCCATCTCTACATAGGCACTGGTGAATGAAATATCAGCCGCACCGGCATTGCTGGGGTCTACCGGTTTCACTTCACCAAAGCCCAGATCCTGGCTCACCTGGCTAAACTGAGACAGCAGATCGTAATTACCATCGGCAGGTGCAAAAGGTGGATAGCCCGTGCCGAAGCTAATGCTGGCATCGGTACCCGGCAGGTGTCGGGACACTATGGCCTTCATGGTTGCCTGGGCCTGGGCCAGTTGTTCTGGCGAAATACAACGGATGTCTCCGGCCACTGTCACATCTTTAGACACCACATTGCCCTTACCAAAGGCTGTACCTTGCTTGAGGCCAGCATCGTAATCGACTGTGGTTCCTCCCAAGATCACACCAGGATTAAAAGTGAGGTATTTTTCCTTAGAAAGCTCATCGTAAAACTGGTAGAGGATGCGTGAAGCTTCATATATCGCACCTGCCCCTACCCTTGGCTTAAATATCTGCGAAGAATGAGCCGCATTGCCAGTCACCTTCAAAGTCCAACCCGATGAGCTTCTGCGGGCCACAATGGCCGTAGTGGGGTCACCATCACCATTCTCAAAACCCAGAGCAATGTCTGCCCATTTTGCGGCATCAATCAGCGCCTTGCGTGCCTTGTCCAGTGGTCTGCCCGATAGCTCCTCATCACCTGTCATTACCACCGTTATGTTCATGTCTTTCAGCAGCTTAGCATCGTGCAGGGCCTTCAGCGCCTGAAGGATGATCACATCACCTCCTTTCATATCAGCTATGCCAGGACCTTTTACGATGTTATCATCAATGGGGCGCCATTCCTGATTTGGGCTGTCTTTTTCAAACACGGTGTCCAGATGACCGATCATCAGTACCTTTTTGCCCTTGCCTCCTTCAATGCGCGCCACCAGGTGTCCGGCCCGATTAAACTCTTTCCCATCTATCCATTCCACCTCCATGCCCAGGGCTTCAAACTCCTTCATCAGCACATCGCCTACTGCCCTCACTCCTTCAAAATTCATAGAGCCGCTGTTCATGTTCACAATCCGCTTCAGCAGCGCCAATCCTTCATCATTGTGTGCATCAACATATTTGACAAGCTTCTTTTCAGTACGGTCTAGCTGTGCAAAAACAGAGGTAGTGCCTAAAAACAATAAGAGGAACAAACTATAAATTCTCATGGTGGTCTTGGTTTGTCAAAAGACAATAATAATCAAGATCGGTCTTAGTCCATAGTTCTTTACAAAATGAGTAGATTGGCCCCATGTCAATGACCCCTGAAATCATCAGGAACCGTTATCAAAAGGGCCATTATGAAGTGGCAGGAAAGCTGGTGGCGGTAGATCGAATCAAGGTCAGGTCAATGAATTTTGGTCAGCCTTGGCGGGGTGAGGAGGTTGAAAACATAGCGTATGAAATCAAGCTACACTTGCAGCTGGCGACAGACATCATCAACTGGCAACTGCCCGACTATGTGGCCGATGCCCGCCAGTTTCCGGATGAGCAGAACCTGCTCGACCGACTGCTGGCAGAGTCTGGTTGGATTTCGAACGCTGAGCAACTCATGAAAACAGGCTCTGAACTTCTCAGGCAAATGGTGCTGGAAGAATACGTCCATGAAATGATCAGTCAGTGGTTTGGCGATGGACAGCTCTCCAAAGACGGCTATGTGCTCAACAGTTGCAATGAAGTAGGGCTTGAGAATGAGTTCATCATCATCAAAGGCTATTGCCGTAACACGGCTAGCTCTTCTGCCTATCAGGACTTTTAGCCCCCTGTTTTCCATCACAATTTTTGACATCGATCCCATTTGGACTTCAGGCAGACCATACATTGCGTACTCTCACCTATGCGAACAACTCTGATTTACTTCTCCTTACTCACCCTTGTACTCAGCAGCCATGGCCAAATTGCTAGAAAAGCAGGGCAAAGCCGCACTTTCAAACTTCAAAATGACCTCTCCATTGAGATGGTATGGATACCCAGCGGCAGCTTTACTATGGGCAATACCAGTGGCGAAGATGATAGGTGGTCGGAAGACGAGCAAGCCCATGAGGTGATCATAACCAAGGGCTTTTGGATGAGTAAATACGAGATTACTCAAAGCCAATGGACACAGGTGATGGGCACTCAACCCAGCGAAGAAAAAGGAGAGCAGTTGCCAGTAACCAATGTCTCCTGGCAGGATGCCATGGACTTTATTAAAAAAACCAGATCAGAAGACACTAACTATGACTTGCCCACAGAAGCCCAGTGGGAACATGCCGCTAAGGCCGGAACCAATCAGCCTTACTCCCTACCCCGCGACCAGATAACCTGGCACAAGGGCAACTCCGGTGGAAGCACACACCCGGTGGGCCAAAAGCAGCCCAATGCCTGGGGCCTTTACGACATTCACGGCAATGTAGGCGAATGGGTAAAAGACTGGCGCGCTGCCTTTACTGCTCAAAAAACCATAGACCCCACCGGACCAGAGACAGGTGAATTCAAACTGATTAAAGGAGGTCAGTTCACCGGCAGGCCCAGGCACACCCAAAGCTTCGACAGACAAAGAGGCAACCCAACCAGTCGTAGGTTTTTCATAGGTTTCAGAATCATCAGGCATCAATAAGTCGAGGAGGCCGTAACTATTCTGGCTTGGGTACGTACTTTTTCTATATAATAGAAAAATATGAAATACTTCCTCAGTATCCTGCTATTACCTCTGCTTTTCAGCGATCAAACCCAGGACAAACCACTTTGCAAAAACAGCGAGTATATATTGAAGCAAAGCATTGCTTTTCATGATCCTGCCGGAGAATGGGAAACCGCGGTTCTGAGCCTTGAGCTTAGAGAGCCGAGGACTAGTGTTTCAGATCGTTTTAGCAATGTGGACCTAGACTTGAGCACTGGTGCTTTTAGCCTGGAACGCAGTCGCGGAGCACACATCAGCCTACACCAAATTGACGATCAGGGGCAAGCCTCGACCCTACTAGACAATGAAGCGGAAACTGACCCGGCCAAAATCAAAGAGTTTTTCCTTGAACCTGAGCGAAACAGCAACTATCGGGGCTACTACCAATTCTTCTATGGCCTGCCTATGAACCTTACCAAAGACTATGCATCTCTCAAAAAAGTGGGCGAACAAGGCTTTGAAGGGCGGGAAGTGATCTTTATGGACTTTGAACTGAAGCAGGCCATGATCGCCAAAACCTGGCGTGTCTTCTTCTCCCCTGACGATTATCGAGTGGTAGGTGTGCAAACCATGGACGAAGAAACTGGCGAATACCTGGTATTCAACGGGCTGGCGCAATTAGGGCAAATGAACGTACCGCGTTTCAGACACTGGTACGACAGCAAAGACCAAAAGTACCTTGGTTCAGATATATTAGTGAACGGGAAATTGGGTGATCAGTAGATCAGGATATCAGAGATCAGAGATCAGAGATCAGAAAACCAGTTGATCGGGAAACAGGAATCAGAATACCTTTAAACAAGTCCGCAATCAACAACTAGTATAAAAAGAAAGTCAACCTGAACTGGTTTCTGGGTCTCCTTCGAAATGAATTTCTGACCAGTGTATGCTCATATAATACCAATAGCCATCGGTCAATGGCTGGCACAGTCTTTGAAATTTGGTATTTGTAATTTGAGGTTTCCCTCTTTACTTCTTGCGGGCTCTCCAGGCTTCTTGTTTGGCGCTATCACCAACAGTCACCAGCAAACGGGCAGGGCCTGGTACCAATACCAGTTTTACTTCCTGACCACCAAAGTTTTTCACTTCAACGGGTACGCCTTCGCCATATTCTACATCATAGCTGTAGCGGCCTTTGTGGTCTTTTTGCAGGCGAGTGTAGTTCTTGGCAAAATAAGCGATTGGCAGAAGTACATCATTATTTGGGCAAAACTCCTTATGTACTTGTTCAATGGCAGCCTCCAAATCATCACCAAACTCTTCCAAGAAGGTATCCTCCATGTCGTGCAATTCCTCTTCCAGGTCATCATAGCGCTCATCGCTATAATCCAGGTCATCCAGCTCATTGATCTTATCTGCCAGCTCGGCAAAATCTGCATTCAACTTATCAACATCCATAGTGGTCATATTAACAGCACAAAGAATGGAACAAAGGCAAAAACATGCAAGCCAATACAAAAAAACGTTTGCATTCGATTGGCAATGTTTTGCTGATTTGAAATTGACTCAAAAACCCAGACCCGGCCATATCAGAAAAGCCTCGAAAAACTTTGTAAAAGAAAAATTGACTGCGACATTTGATCGATTCTCCATGGCTCAAATCAGTATTCAGAGTCGTGGAAAAGTTGAAGAGAATTTGAAATTACATTGACTTTCGTTTCTCATTCAACTATTCACATTCAACATTATCAATATGGATGCAGCAATACAGGCAAAAGTAGACAGCTGGCTGAACAGCGCCATTGATGAGTCGGACAAAGCGGCCATTAGGGAGCTACCACAAGACGAACTGGCAGATTCTTTTTATAAAGACCTGGAATTTGGTACCGGTGGCCTCAGAGGGGTCATGGGCATTGGTTCCAACCGCATGAACAAATATACAGTAGGCACGGCTACTCAAGGCCTGTCTAACTACCTGCTCAAGGCTTTTTCTGGTGAAGACATTAGTGTAGCCATTGCGCACGACAGCCGCAACAACAGCCGCTATTTTGCAGAGATTACCGCAGCAGTTTTCTCAGCCAACGGCTTCACCGTTTACCTCTTTGACGAATTGCGTCCTACACCAGAGCTTTCTTATGCCATTCGCAAGCTGGGCTGTAAAAGTGGCGTGGTGCTTACTGCCTCGCACAACCCTCGCGAATACAATGGCTACAAAGCTTATTGGGACGATGGTGCACAAGTAACACCTCCACACGATAAAAATATCATTGCCGAAGTAAATGCGATAGAAAGCATTGAGGCTGTGAAATTCACTGCGGTTGCAGACAAAATCAAAGCCATCAGTACTGAAATTGATGAGCCTTACCTGGAAGAAATTCTTAACCTGACATTGGCCAAAGAGGCTGTTGAAAGACAGTCTGATCTGAAAATCGTCTTCTCCCCTATTCACGGTACCGGCATTACTCTAGTACCCGAAATACTGAAGCGCAAAGGCTTTAAGAATGTTACGGTGGTAGAAGAACAAGCCGAGCCCGATGGCGATTTCCCTACCGTGGTATATCCCAACCCGGAAGAGCGCGAAGCCATGACTTTGGCGCTGAACAAGGCAGAAGCCATTGATGCCGACCTGGTGATGGCTACTGACCCCGATGCGGACCGTGTGGGAATGGCCGCCAAAAACAATGATGGAGATTTTGAATTACTCAACGGCAATCAGGCCGCCTCTATGCTCATTTACTACCTGCTGAAAAAGTGGGAAGAGAATGGCAAACTGGATGGCAACCAGATGATCATCAAAACCATTGTGACCTCTGATATTCTGGACCGCATGGCGGAGAGCTTCAATGTCTACTGCCCCAATACCCTGACCGGTTTCAAATTTATTGCAGCGGTAATCAAGGAACTGGAAGGCAAAAAAGAATTTATTGGTGGTGGCGAAGAAAGCTATGGCTACATGATCAGCGACTTTGTGCGCGATAAAGATGCCATTGCCTCTTGTGCCATGCTGGCCGAAATGTGCGCCTGGGCGAAAGACCAGGGCATGACGGTTTTTGACCTGCTGGCTGAGATTTATACCCAATTTGGTTTTTACCTGGAAGCGCTCGTTTCCATGACCAAGAAGGGCATGTCGGGTGCAGAAGAGATCAAGCAAATGATGATTGACTTGCGCCAGTCGCCCCCAGCTACCATTGCAGGCAGTAGGGTGGTCAAAGCCATCGATTATCAGTCTTCGGTAGAAAAAAATCTGTTGACGGGTGAAGAAAAACCTGTGGACATGTTGAAGTCGAATGTATTGCAGTTTTTCCTAGAAGACGGCTCAAAAATTTCAGCCAGGCCTTCAGGAACGGAACCAAAAATCAAGTTTTACATTTCTGTTAATACACCAATGGCCGAAAAGTCCATGTTCAACCAAACCAAGAAGGAACTGGAAGCACATATTGAGGCCATCAAAAAAGACTTGAAACTATGAACCGTACCACTGAAAATCTAAAGGCCATTTTTGAAAGAGACATCAACACCCTTAAAAAGGAATTGGCTTTGTATGAAAACGAAGCTGACCTGTGGGTAGTAAATGGTGCCATCACCAATTCGGCAGGCAACCTCTTCCTTCACCTCTGCGGCAATCTGAAGCACTTCATAGGAGCTGTACTGGGAGACACAGGCTATGTGCGCGAAAGAGACCGCGAATTCAACGACAAGAACGTGAGCAGGGCTGAAATTGATAAGAGCATTGATGAGACCCTAGCCATTGTGAGCCAGACCATAGAAAACCTAGACCCTGAAACACTTGGAGATGACTTTCCACAAAGGGTATTTCAAGGCAAAGCATTCAATACTGAACTGTTTTTACTGCACCTTTCAGGGCACCTGATGTACCACCTGGGCCAGATCAATTACCACCGCAGATTGCTATCCGCTTAATGATTGACATTCAGCAAAACGTATCCCTCAAAACGTTCAACACTTTTGGCATTGAAGCCAAAGCCACTCGTTTTTTTGAGTTCACTAGCGTAGACCAGCTAGTAGAGGCTCTTGGACAGCAGCAGCCGGAAGAAGAGCTGATGATCCTGGGTGGTGGCAGCAACGTGCTGCTTACCCGGGATTTTGAGGGCCTTGTGCTGAAAAATGGACTCAAAGGCATTGAGCTAGTCCGTGAAGACGCGGACCATGTTTGGGTACGTGCCATGGCTGGTGAAAACTGGCATCAGTTTGTGATGCATTGCATCAACCAGGCTTGGGCTGGAGTTGAAAACCTTTCGCTAATTCCCGGTACCGTAGGGGCTGCTCCCATGCAAAACATAGGGGCTTATGGTGTAGAAATAAAGAACGTTTTCGAATCGCTGGAAGCCGTGGAAATCGCCACGGGTGAAATACACCCTTTCGATAATGCTGCTTGTGAATTTGGCTATCGTGAAAGCATTTTCAAGAAAGCAGTCAAGGGCAAATATGTCATTGCTGCCGTACTTTTCAAGCTGAACAAAACCCCTGAGTTCAACACCTCATACGGTGCCATACAGGACACGCTGGCAGAAATGGCTGTAGAAGAATTGAGCATCAAGGCCGTAAGCGATGCAGTGATCCAGATCAGGCAAAGCAAACTGCCCGACCCAGCCGAAATAGGCAATGCCGGTAGCTTCTTTAAAAACCCCACCATCGACAAGCTCGATTATGAGGGCCTGAAAGCTGAATACCCCTCCATTCCCGGTTACAAACAGCCGGGAGATCAGGTGAAGGTACCTGCCGCCTGGCTCATCGATCAGGCCGGTTGGAAAGGCAAGACCTTTGGCCAAATAGGTGTACACAAAAACCAGCCTCTGGTACTGGTCAACTACGGTGAGGGCCAGGGTGCTGACATCAAAGAGCTGGCTTTTAAAGTACGTGCTTCAGTAGCGGAGAAATTCGGCATTGAGTTGACCCCAGAGGTGAATATTGTATGATCTTCTTGATACTCCTGAATTTCCTTAGCCTTGATATCCAAGATGCTAAGCGCCCTGTTCCTCCCGGAACAGTGAAAGTCAGCGAAAACTTCTATGTTGACCGAACTGAGGTCAATATGTTTGAATGGACTTTTTATGAAACTTTTTCAAGGACTGATAAAGACACTGCTTTATTATTCGCGAGCAAGGTAGGTCGACTCTATGATTCTGGGCCGTTAATCAATGTTCAGGATTACCCAATGCATCAGTTAACTTACGAAGAGGCCCTGGCCTTTTGTCAATGGAGGACAAGCGTTGTGAACAGAGACTTTCATTCCAACAAGGATTACAAAGTGCTATACAGGTTACCTACCGAAGACGAGTTTGAGCTTATAGTAGCATTTGAAACTGAAGCTTTTAAAAAGCGAGTTGACAAGGTGAAAGATCAGGTTGCTACCTCTGTAACTGACAGCGAGGTCGCGGGTTATTATGGCTATGGCCCTTACAGAAAAGGTGGTAGGTTACCTAAAGGGATGGCAAAAAAAAGACTCTATGGTCTCTTTAGCAATGCCGCTGAAATGTCTTCAGAAAAGGGCATAGCCTTCGGCATGACCAACCTAAATTTCGACCCCAATGGCGATCCGTTAATTCAAACTACCTATGATGGCCCATCCAAATGGGTAGGCTTCCGTTGTGTGGCCGAGTACGTCAAGAAATAATCGTTCTACTTTGCTGTCTGTGGCTCTTTGAATCATTTCAATTCCCTATCTTTCGGACGCTTTTTTCTCCACTGCTATGTCTAAACGTACTCCCGCCCTTGGCTTTATTCTGGTCACTGTTCTGATAGATGTTATCGGGGTAGGAATCATCATTCCCATCATTCCTGAGCTATTGGGAGAGCTGGGCATTGAAGACCCCGGACAAGCTGCCTTCACTGGTGGTCTGCTCATTTTCTCCTATGCCATCATGCAGTTTCTCTTTGCCCCCATTCTGGGAGGGCTCAGCGACCAATATGGACGTAGAGTGGTGATCTTGATCTCATTATTAGGCCTTACCATAGACTATACATTAACTGCCTTTGCTCCCACCATTGCCTGGCTTTTTGCGGGCAGGGTCATCGCAGGCATAGGAGGCGCCTCTTTTACTACAGCTTCTGCCTACATAGCAGACATCAGCACCCCGGAAAAACGTGCTCAGAACTTTGGTATGATAGGTGCCGCCTTTGGTGTTGGCTTTATCATAGGCCCGATTATAGGCGGCTTATTAGGCGAATACGGCACACGAATCCCTTTCTTTGTAGCAGCTGGTCTCTCCTTTGCCAATTGGCTCTATGGCTACTTTATTCTGCCTGAATCTTTGAGCAAAGAAAACAGACGTAAGTTTGAATGGAAACGCACCAATCCGGTTGGTAATGTGAAAAACCTGGGCCGCTACCCCATTCTTGTTAGTCTATTTCTTGCCTTCTTCATACTCTATGTTTCGGGTCACGCTGTACAGAGTAACTGGTCTTTTTATGGTGCAGAAATGTTCGACTGGTCTGCATTAGACATTGGGCTTTCGCTTACCCTTGTGGGAGTGAGTGTTGCCCTTGTTCAAGCAGTTATCATTCGCTTTGCTGTGAAAAAGTACGGACAGAAACGAACGGTATACATAGGTTTGGTATGCAATTTTCTGGGATTGACACTTTTTGCAATAGCTACACAAGAGTGGATGATTTATGGCTTTCTGCTGGTCTATGTAATGGGAGGACTCGCTGGCCCTACACTTCAGGGTATCATGTCTTCTACAGTACCAAATAGTGAACAGGGGGAGCTCATGGGTTCTCTCACCAGTCTCCAGAGTCTGGCCAATATTATTGGACCACTATTGATGACCGGTATATTTTCTTATTTCACCACTGCAGAAGGGCTCTACTTTCCAGGCTCTGCCTTTGCTATGGCAGCCTTATTATCCATTTGTAGTGGGGTCATCATTTACAGAACCGTGCGCAAGCCAGAATTTGACCTAAGCTAATTGATCAGGCAATCGACTGCGTAGTTTTCAAATGCTTTTAGTCACTCCTGTCACTTTCCCTATTTTATTAGCATATTAGGTAGACAATATGGATAGAGAAAACACCGACCCTGCCAGGAAAAATTCATCTACTTTAACCCTCAACATAACAGATGAAACTGCCCCTCTGGAGGCGGTGGTCCTGGGCACTGCTCAAGACATGGGCGAAAAACTGGACATCAATCCGGTGAGTAAATTCCACATTGAAAATGGCACCTACCCTACCGAAGCAGACATACTAAGAGAGATAGCAACTTTTGAAAAAATACTCATTGAACAAGGTGTAACTGTTTACAGGCCGGACGTTCTCAGCGCTACTGACCAGATTTTTACTCGCGATATTGGCTTTGTCATTGAAGACAAGTTCATCATAGCCAATATGCTGGAACCCGCCAGAAAAAAGGAGTTACCAGGCATACAGCACGTGCTCAACCAATTGGACCCTAACAAAACCTTAAAGCCACCACCCGCGGCCCGTGTTGAAGGCGGTGATATACTGCTTTGGGGCGATCATATTTTCGTAGGCATTAGCCATCGCACCAATGTTCAAGGTTATGCCTTTCTCAAAAAGCAATTTCCAAACAAATATGTGCACGCCCTTCCTCTGGTGGTAAGCGATGACCCCGATGCACATGTACTTCACCTCGACTGCACCTTTCAACCCATAGGGAAAGACCAGGCCATCATCTACCATGATGGTTTTGCCGAAAAGCCAAAAATACTTTACAAGCTCTTCCCCAAAGACAAACTCATAGAAGTAGACCTGGACGAAAAGAAGCGCATGTTTCCCAATGTATTCTCCATCGGCCCCAACAAAGTGGTAGTAGAACGGACTTTCGTAAGACTCAAAGAAGCATTAGAGGCACGGGGCTTTCAGGTATTTGAAGTAGACTATACCGAAACCTCAAAGCTTAGTGGCTTGCTCAGGTGCTCTACCCTGCCCCTTAGAAGACGTTAGTATACAGTGCAGTGCATTTTACAAGTTCAGACTTAATAAAAACTCTTCTTTTTCGCGTTTCCAATGATTTACTTTCCGTTGCTAAAACCAGGCTTTCTTCAATTTTCGTAAATTGAAGAGTCTATAAATCTTCATAATCAGTGCAGGCCAAAATTGACATCTGGATCATTCTCTTTCTGGCAGCTGCTGCCCAGGGCATATTTCTATCCCTGATGCTGCTGTTGAAAAAGGCCCGTCACAAGAAAATGAGTCAGTACCTGCTTGGTGCATTGGTACTTACTTTTACGCTCACCATTGCCTATTACACCACCTTTTGGATGCAGATCAATACCCAGCTGCCCAGGGTGCTGAGGGTCACACTTTACTTCACTTACCTTTTTGGCCCGCTCTCATGGTTGTATTTACAACAAACCGTTTATAACCAGCTACCCAAAAGACCCTGGCTACATTTTCTTGCCTATCCGGTCATGCTCACGTTGGTATCTATTAACAGCAATGTGCTCAACTTTGGAGCGGTCACCTATGCAGTAATACAATTGCTGCACCTGGCTATCTATGCGGGGCTTAATCTTCAAATGGCCCGCAAAATCAAGCAGAACCGCTGGGTCAGAAACATGGCACTTTCTTTTGCTGGCTATGTCTTTTGTTTTCTGATTTATGATGTGCTTACCTGGACTGGCATCTTGCTGCCACAGCACGACTATATGGTGTCTTTTGGCATGACCGTATTCATCTACTTCATAGGCTACCATGGCTTCAAAGCCCCCAATTTTTTCAACGGAGGGCCAGATCAAAAATACCAAAAATCGGCACTCACCGATAACTCCATCGAGTACATAGCCTCCAAGCTAGACAAGCTAATGGAACAGCAAAAGCTGTACACCAATGGAGACCTAAAACTACAGGAAGTAGCAGAGGCACTTGATCTGGGCGTGCATGCCCTTTCACAAGCCATTAATGTGGCCAAAGGCAAAAAATTTACAGACTACCTGAATGAGCTGCGCGTGGAGGAAGCCATAAGACTAATGCAGGAAGAAGACTACCAGGATGCAAAACTGCTGGCCATTGCCCTGGATGCTGGTTTCAACAATAAAACTTCCTTCCTCAACGCATTTAGAAAGTATACGGGACAAACCCCTTCTGAATACCGAAAAAACGCTGCCGCTTAGTCAAGCCCTTATCCCTTCCCGCTGAAATTATTATATTGGAATAAGGCTGACCATTCGTTTCTTCTCAACGAGGTTAGTTGCAAAATCTTTGCACTTTGCACTTTTTTTAATGAAATTAATTTTTCTTAAAATACAATTTTTTACAAAGCACTATTTACCATTAGAATCTAACCAAAAACACACTCATGCTTATTAAAAAACAACTTGAACAATTCAGGGAACTATCCAGAAAAGTTGAAGCTCCAACATCAGAAAACACAGACCAACTCGGCCCACTTTCTCAACTTGCAGGAACCTGGAAATCAGACGGACACGGTTGGAATATGATTGCGCTTCCCTGGGCGCCACAAAAGCCAGGACAGCCACCTTACAGACTACTGATGAACCAGTATGATGAATGTCTGCAGTTTGGCCCTATTCACTCACCAGTACCCAACCGAGGAATTGACTTTCACGATAAAAAACCTCCTACCGAAGCGGATCAGTTCATTGCTGCCATAGAGTATAACCAGTCGGTAACTCAGGTAGATGCAGATGATTTTCCACAGTCAAAACCTTCTGTTAAAGATGCGAATGGTTCGGTAATTCATGGTGAGCCCGGCTTATGGCTCCACATTACTAATCAAACCACTAATGATCTGGACCTTGCCCGATTGGGTAGTGTACCTCATGGAAACTCACTACTGGCATTGGGAGGTAGTACGGTGTACAAAGGAGCACCCAACATTCAAAACCTGGATGGCAGGCCAATTGGGTTGGAAAATGAAGATGTAATGGACCCAAATAATGTTTACATGGAGCCCTACAGGCACTATGCCAACAACCCTTTCCCAGGTACCATTCCACCAGCTGCAAAGATCGGTTTCGACCCGCTTAAAGCCAACGCACTTTTGAGACTAGCCAACGAAAACAGGAATTTTATCTCTACCACCGAAATTGTAGTAGACACTACCAAACAACAGGCAGGTATTGTGAATATCCCATTCATTGTGAAGCAAGCTGAAGCCACTAAGATGAAATTCACTTTCTGGATTTCTGAACTGGATGAGAAAAACCCTGATGGCAGTCAAAAGCTGCAACTACAGTATTCACAAGTGGTGATCCTCGATTTCTTCAACAAAAACGATGGCCAACCCGGACGCATTGAGTGGCCACACATCAGTATCAATACATTAGAGAAAATTTCTAATGATATTGTAGACTGTTAATAAGTACCATCTACCAAAACGATTAAAGAGGGCCCTGGTCCTCTTTTTTTGTTTCAGCACATCTTGAAGCTGGTATATCTGGGCAAATCTTATCGGCTTTACCGCAAACCATGAGTATAAGGGGTTTCTTGAGTAAAAAACTCATGCGAATCCTTACAACACTTTTATGTCTGCTACTGGTCAGTAGTCTTTCAGCCCAAAAATGGACCAAGGTGGAAAGCCCCACCTTTGATGAAAAAAACAACACCAATGGGGCCAGCTTTGTAGACATTGATAATGATGGAGATCTGGACCTCTTCCTTTCCAATGCCAATAACCCCTTTGGCTTCAACACCATTTACCGAAACGATGGCAACGATCAATTTGTAAAGATAGAAGCAGGTGAAATCACGGGCCTACAAACCGTCACTTTTGGACACACCTGGGCCGATTTCGACAACGATGGCCTCACCGATCTCTTCATTGCCAATGCCTTTACCAAAATGGGTTCTTTGCTTTACAAGAACATGGGCAACTTCACTTTCCGCAGAGTGGAAAGCTATAATGTGGGCAATAACCCAACCCTGGCCTTCGATGCCGCCTGGGCCGATTATGACAATGATGGCTGGCTCGATCTGGTTACCATTCACCCTGCGCGCTTTGTGGGCAAGCCCGTCACCAGCAATTCACTGTTCAGGAACAACGGTGACCTCACCTTCTCCGAAATCATTTCAACTCCTATAACAGGCCCTGTTGCCCCATTTACCAATGGCACATGGAGCGATCATGACCTGGACGGAGACATGGACCTTTTCATTGGTAGCGGGCCTGCCAACGGTACCACTGCCCCCGACTTTCTTTATAAAAATCAACTCAAAGAGCGCGGAAAAGCCGGCTTTACCCGAATTCGCAACCAACAGTATGCGCTGGACAGTATGGACGGCCAAACCTGGAACTGGATTGATTATGACAATGATGGCGACCTGGATATGTTCATGACCAATTACTCGGGCACTCCCAACGGACAGGGCAATGCTCCGGGTATGCTCAATCACTTTTACAGAAATGACAATGATAGCTTGATTCGCGTTACGGAAGGCCCACTGGTAGAAGAGGTCGCAGTCTCACTGGCCAACATCTGGGGAGATTTTGATAATGATGGCTACCTGGACGTGATCGTTGGCAATGCACGTAACACCAACCGACACTATCGTAACCTGGGTGACGGCACTTTTGAATATGTAGCCAATAGTGCCATTGAGGCGCCCGGTGCCAAGACTACCTGGGGCATGACTTACGGAGACTATGACAATGATGGCGACCTCGACCTTTACATCACCAACAAAACAGGTTATGCCAGTGGCGGACCTCAAGGTGGTGATGTCAATTTTCTCTACCGCAACGACCTGGACAATGGCCATCACTGGTTGATTGTTAAGTGCACAGGAGAGCAATCCAACAAATCGGCCGTAGGTGCCATATTAAGGGCTACCACTACCCTCAATGGTCAGCAAATGTCCCAAACCAGGGTAATAGGCACCAACAATACCTTTCTAGGAGACAATGACATCAGAGCACATTTTGGACTGAGAGATGCTGCAACTATTGAGCTGCTGGAAATTACCTGGCCCTCTGGCAAAGTTGACCAGTACAAAAAGGTGAAAGCCAATCAAATTTTGGAGGCTATAGAAGGAAAAGAACTCAAATAAGAACAGTATGAAAAAGATCATAAAAACAGTCAAACTCATAGCGCTATTAAGCATCGTCAGCAGCCATGTTGCTTTTGCTCAACAACTAGACGGCACACACTTCAAGCCCTATAGCAACAAGTGGAAGATGTACTCGGTAGATAAAGATGGCAAGGAGACCCTTTTCCGTATCTGGACCGATTATGCACAGATCATCGACCTTGATGGAAAAACCTATGTGAGTCGAATTCAGGAATTGTACGATGCGGAAATGCACTTGCAAGACCTTTGGAGCAATCTGTTTGAGAAAGAAAGCCTGGTGCCTTACAGGGCCACACAATTCAGAACCAGTGGTGACTACCAATATTTTGAGTTTGATAAAACCAGTGTAGCTACCAAAGTACAGACTGGCACCACTGCACCTGCCGACAATACATTCGAAACCGGAAGCCAAACTTATGACTGGACCCTTTATGGCATTCTGCTCTCTGGGGTAGATTTCAAAAAAGGAAACACCACCACGCTACCCATATTCATACCACAGGCCCCCAATGGTAAAGGATCCCTTCGGATTACAGTAGAAGACCAGGAAACGGTGAAAGATGACCAAGGAAGGGAACATAAGACCTGGCGAGTGAGTACCAGCTTTGGGTTAACCTTCTGGCTCACCAAAGAAGCGCCCTATGTAATACAGCTCACACTACCTACCCAGGGTGGCGGTTACAACATCTGGCGCATGTTCTGATTGACTCCGATCGACAGTGGGTTTACGGCAAATTTTATGACGATGAGGGAAAATCCTATCGGCATTACCTCCTGTTGCCTCTATAAAACCTAGATTCTTTTAAAACTCAACAGCAATGAGAAAATTACTGATTCCTTTTCTGCTTCTCTTAGCCATGCAAGTTCAAGCCCAAGAGGCAGCTGACAGCTTCGATTTTTGGGTGGGTAAATGGGACCTGACCTGGACCAATGCCAAGGGAGAAACTGAAAAGGGTAGAAATACCATCACTAAGGTATTAGATGGCAAAGTGATTCAGGAAAACTTTGAAGCGCTGGAGGGAGGCTTTAAAGGTTATTTAGGCATGAGCATCTCGGTATTCAACCCTCAAAACAAGACCTGGCATCAAACCTGGATGGACAACCAGGGTGGCAACATCAACTTTACGGGAGAGGTACAAGCCGATAAGAAGATGTTCAAAACGGCCGAAACAGAGGTCAATGGTCAGAAAACACAATCACGTATGGTTTTTTACGACTTCACTGATCAGGGCTTCACCTGGGACTGGGAGGCCACCAAAGATGGAGGAAAGACATGGAAGCTCAATTGGCGAATAAACTATCAGCGTGCTCAATAATTTTCGCTGAATTTCTCTTTCACAACCGTATTCTTTTCAAAAAAACCCGTTTAAAAAGCGATGAATAAAAGAAGGCAGTTAATGCTGGCTGCTGGAGCCATGGCACTCTTTAGGCCTTTAAAAGTGCTTGGATCATGGCTGAAGCCTGCAACAATGGATCAGGGCAAAGACCAGGCTTTTTTTAAGTTGGCAGCCCTTGAAACTGAACTCAAAGCCAGCGGAAACAGATATTTACCTTTTCTGAATGTTCCTAAGCTGAAAAGTGGTTTGTACACCTTACCAGCAGGTGGCGAAGACCGACAAAGACCTCATGCAGAAGATGAGGTGTATTATGTAATAAGCGGAAAGGCAACCTTTGTAGCCGGAAGTGAAACTACCAAAGTAGCACCAGGTGATGTGCTTTATGTAAAAGCACAGGTACAACACCGCTTTTACGACATTGAAGAGGACCTGAAAATCATGGTCTTTTTCTCAAATATGAAGTAGCATACAATTCATTTAAAGAAAACAGCCTAACTACCTATAATGCTGTATTACCCTAAATGCCCACCAGAAATGTGTGGGCATTTTACTTTTAAGAAGCAATTGTATCCCTCTTAAAAAAAGTAAGGGTGAGCCTCGTATTGAGCCCCACCCTCGGTTGGTCTGTGGTTGAAAGTAATCTTTACTCTTCTATAAAAGAGAGCTCTACTCGTCTGTTTAAGGCGCGCCCTACGATGGTTCTGTTAGATTTGAGAGGGTTGTCTTCACTAAAGGTCGAAACCTCCATTTGATCAGCGTTAACCCCCTTATTAAGTAAGTAATTATAGACTTCAGTATACCTACGGGTACCCAGATCTATATTATAATTATTAGTACCATAAGCATCGGTATGGCCTGCTACCATGATGCGTAAATCTCTATTGCCGGTAAGCAATTCTGCTGCTTCGTCTAGTCGCTGGAAGAATTCTGATTTGACAGTATGCCTATCGAAATCGAAGAATACATTCGGCAGTTCCAACTTAGCCGGGGCCGCTACTACTACAGGCGTATCAACTACTGCAGGTGGCTCTTCAGCACTTACCTTTTCTTCGGTTTCTGGCTCTGGGTCTGGATCAGGTTCTGGATCTGGAGCAACCACCACTGGTTCCGGCTCAGGTTCTGGCTCTTCCTCGGTTACAGGGGTAATGCCACTGATGTCGACCGGATCAACCGGTAAATCTGTAGGATCAAGATCAAATGTGTTGATTAGTTTCAGATAAAGCACCCCTTCATCAGGCTGACAACCACCCACATAGAAGTTTTGATTGATATCAAATTCATCTCTGAAAAGTACACTTACCGTTTGCTGCTTTTCGTACAGTACCTCTCCATCCTTTTCAATCTTCAACGTGAACTCTTGTTCTATAGGCATTTTCATTTTATAAACACCATACTCATTGGAAGTAGTTGAAAATTCATCCTCACGACCCACCACCGAAACGGTAGCGTTTCCAATTGGATTTTCGCCATCACAATCAATCAACAGGCCCTGTACCTGCGACTCATCAAACATGATAATCCGGTAAATATCTACCTGACCAAAGCCACCAGGCCTACTGGAAGACAAATAAGCATTTTGTCCATATAGGGTAAAGAAAGTGTCATCGTTCGGCAGGTTGATGGGAGCACCCATGTTCTCAGGTGCCATGAATTTACCGGCTGCACTGTCATAGCGAGTTTTGAAAATGTCGTAACCACCCATGGAGTCATGCCCTCTTGATGAGAAATACAGTGTACCATCTTCGGCCACAAACGGAGAATCATCATTCAATGAGGTATTCAACTCTGCAATGGGTTGAGGCCGTTCCCAACGTCCACTGGCATCGCGATGTGTGATGTACAGATCCAGGTTTTCTACATCATGATTCATATCAGATGCAAAAATCATTGACCGGTTATAGTTGTACACAAATACGTGGCTATCCCAGCGATTGGAGTTGAATTGGAAATTATCTTTTCTCCACCTGCCTTCGCCAGTTTTGGTATAGATAAAAAGGTCTTCGTCCACAAAAGTAATCAGCAAGCTGTCGCTTCTTAGAAGCTGTATTGGAGCTTCATTGGCATTAGAGCCATTAAAACCCTCTAGTGGACGATCTTTTTCCCAACGGTCCAGGTCATTCATATCGGCCACCAATACCTGTTCCAGTGGTTCGCCATCATCACCTACTTTAGAGGCGCCCTCCCTCCTGGCAGTAAAGTATATACTACGCTGATCTTCGGTTACTACCTGGCTATACTCATTTCCCTCAGAGTTAATGTTTGGCCCTAGGTTCTGAATGATAATATCAGCCGGGTTAGGCAGAAATTTCTTCGCATTCTGAATGTTATTACTGATTTGCAGGTACTCAGTCCGCATAAAATCGTCTATGTCCTGCATACGCACCTGCCTGATGGTCTGTTCTGCCTCATCTAGCTTTTCATCCAAAAGATAGGCCTTGGCAAATTTAATGTAGTAGTAAGGCGTTTCTTTGCCCATGGCCGATGACTCTTTGAAAAGTCTGATCGACTCATCTAGCCTGTAGCGTTCAGAATGACAGATAGCTGCCAACATCTTGGCCTCCACATTCTTTGGTTTTTTCTTAATTATTGGCTCCAGGAGGTCCAATGCCACTTCCCAGTCTCCTTCATCCATGGCGCCATAAACCTTGTTCATGTTTTGTGCAAAAGCGGATGCTCCCAAGAGGAAAACCGACACCAAAGTCATAAAAATGATCCTTCTCATTCAATCAGAGTTTTAGATTCTTAACAATGCGAGTATGCGACAGGTTAGTCGTTTTGCTGATGGTGAAGCGGTAGAGGTTAATAATAGCTTCATTGCTAATATAGGAAAAATTAGAGATGCTAAAAAGCTTCACTCACAAAAGACAAGCAGTTTCGACTCATCAAAAACCAGTTTCACCCTTTCGCCTTTGTCTATTTTATGGTCGTGGAAAAAAATGATGACCTCATCTTTTCGATATTTACCCCTAATTAAATACCGGTTGCCCTGGTAAAAGCTCCGGACCACTTCCACTTCCAGCCCCGCTACTTCCTTCTGATCTGTAGCAAGAAAATTCTCTGCCCTTATGCCTATGTAGCGGGTCGATTCTGATATTAGCTTACTTGTCAAACCTTGCCAGATATCCTTGCATTTCTCTACTGTAAAGAAGTTTACATGCCCTAAAAATGAGGCGATGGTGCGGTTGGCAGGTTGCTCATAAAGCACTTGTGGTTGGTCATTTTGTAGCAATCGTCCATTTTGCAGAAAGCCCACTTTATCGCCAATCATCAGGGCATCACGTACATCATGTGTGACCAGTACCAGCCCTACTTTCTCAATCCTGAGTATCTGTAGAATTTCCTGAAGCAGCTCGGCTTTATTGACCGGGTCTAACTGGCTAAAGGGTTCATCCATTAACAACAACTCCGGCTCATCGGCCAAAGCCCTGGCCAGTGCTACCCGTTGCTGCTGCCCACCTGAAAGCTGTCGTGGCAGCTTGTGTGCCAGGTTCTCAATGCGGCATAGACTGAGTAGGTAAGCCACACGCTCCTGAATAAACTCTTTATTGAAATTCAGCAGAGGGTACCGAAGATTTTCAGCCACCGTCATGTTGGGCATCAGGTCGAAATCCTGAAAAACCATTTTGATCTCAGGATGCCCTGCAATCAGCTGCTCTTCAGGATTTTCCAGGGTTTCCCCCTTAAAGACGATGCTCCCTTCGTCTGGTTTCAACAGGCCACCCAGCAACCGCAGCAGTGTAGACTTGCCCGAACCACTTTCTCCAATAAAAGCCTGTATTTGGCCTGCTTCCAGGCTAAAACTGAAATTTTCAAGTGCCCCCAATGACTCACCGGGGTAGGCTTTTGAAAGCGATATGGCTTCTAGAAAATGACTCATAATAAAAGGCGCTTTACCCTAAGTAAAGCGCCTTTTGCCCAATTGGTTTAAAATTAGTCTCCGTAACTGATTCTGTATATACAGTGAGCAACATCATCGGAAATTAGCAGAGAACCATCCGGCATTTCCATAACATCCACAGGCTTGCCCAAACCCTTGTTACTTTCTTTATCGAGCCAGCCGCTGGCAAATACTTCACTGTTCACCACCTGGTCGCCCTCTATTTGAACAAAGCGCAATTGATAACCGATGTGACCGGCTTCCTTGCTTCTGTTCCAGGAGCCATGCTGAGCCACTATGAGGTTGTTTTTATACTTGGCCGGAAACATGTCACCCTCGTAAAAGCGTAGACCTAGCGGTGCTGAATGAGGCTCAAACTTAAATTTTGGCTCTTCAAATTGCTCTCTTGGGTACTTCCCTCCAAAATCCGGATCGGCAATATCGCCCTGGTGCCAGTATGGAAAACCAAAGTGCTGACCGGCCTCTGCCACATAATTCAATTCACATGCAGGTATGCTGTCACCCAATAAATCTCTTCCATTATCGGTAAACCACATTTTCCCGTCTTGTGGATGCCAGGCAAAACCCACGCTATTGCGTACGCCTTTTACATATACCTCCACATTCGATCCATCAGGGTCCATACGGGTGATAGAAGCATATACCTCATTTTCATCTTCCTTATCACACACATTGCATGGTGCGCCTACTGGTACATACAGTTTACCATCAGGGCCAAAGGCAATGAACTTCCAGCCATGGTGCCTGTCTGTTGGGTAGCCATCATAAATCACCTCCGACTTGGGGTTGTCCAGGTTATTCATAATGTCCTTAAAGCGATGAATGGTGTTCACCTCAGCCACATAAAGGTCGCCATCTTTGAAAACCACTCCATTGGGCATGGTCATTTCCGTAGCAATGGTATCGCGTTTATCGGCCACCATGTCGCCATCCGTATCGGTAAGGGCATATACATTCTTCCTCCTGCGGTTGCCCACAAATACGGTCTTGCCATCAGGGGTCATGGCCAGCGACCGGGCATCTTGCACATTGCCTGCAAAAACGGAGATTTTGAAGCCCTCGGGCAATTGAATCAGGTTGAGCAATGAGTCATACTCGGGGTATAAATCAGCAGCAACAGGTTTTTCGGCTTCGCAACTTGCCATGACGGCAAAAAAGGCGATGGCAATACAGGGTATTAACTTTCGGAACATGGTCAAATTCGTTTGCCTGAAATTATTAAAAAAACTCAGAAGGCTTTCCTTCTGCTTTTATCAGCGGTGTTAGTTTGATTTCTAAGCATCTAACCTAATTTTGCGGCATGATTTCCATCAACAACCTTTCATACCTCATTGGGGGCCGGGCATTATTTGAAAATGCCTCGTTGCACATCAAGCCAAAGGACAAAATTGGGCTCATAGGCCTGAATGGACGTGGAAAATCTACGCTGCTTCGTCTGATCGATGGCGAATTTCAGCCCACTGCAGGTGATATAAGCAAGGGCAAAGAGGTAAGCATTGGCTTTCTCAATCAGGACTTGCTCTCTTACCAGACTGATGATAGTATTCTATCAGTGGCCATGCAGGCCTTTGACAGAGCCGTAAAGCTTCAGCAGCAGATTGACTCCATTTTGAAAAAAATGGAAACAGACTATGAGGACAGTCTGGTAGAAAAACTCACCAAGGCTCAAGAACAATTCGAGGCTTTGGGAGGCTATTCCATGCAATCGGAGGCGGAAGCAATTCTGGAGGGCATTGGTTTTAAAACGACCGACCTCACCAGGCCTTTGCGTGAATTCTCTGGTGGATGGCGCATGAGGGTGATGCTGGCCAAGCTGCTGCTTGAAAAGCCTGCCTTGCTCATGCTGGATGAGCCTACTAACCACCTGGACTTACCTTCCATTCAATGGATTGAGAATTATCTCAAGACCTATGAGGGGGCCATCATAGTAGTTTCTCACGATAGAGACTTCCTGGACAACACGGTGACCAGCATTGCTGAAGTTTCGCAGCTGAAACTCAATCACTATTCGGGCAACTACAGTTTTTACCTGGAAGAGAAGCAAATGCGCGAAGAGATTCAAAAAAATGCATACCTGAATCAGCAGCAACAAATCAAGCAAACAGAACGCTTTATAGAGCGATTCAGGGCCAAGTCTACCAAAGCCCGCCAGGTGCAGTCACGTGTGAAATCGCTGGAGCGCATGGACATGATTGAAGATGTAGTGGACGACAGCATGGTGATGAATTTTAAGTTTGGCTTCAAACAGAAGTCGGGCCGTTTCATCATGGAACTCAACGACATTTCTAAGGCTTACGGACCATTACAGATAATCCAAAACTCGACCATCAACATTGAGCGGGGCGATAAAATAGCCTTGATTGGTGCTAATGGTAAGGGTAAATCTACCATGCTGAGGATCATTGCCGGCACGGAAAATATTGAAGGCGAACGCAAAGAAGGGTTCAATGTGCTCACGGGCTTTTACGCCCAGCACCAGCTGGAATCGCTTAATGTAGATAATGAAATTCTACAGGAGTTGCAGCAAGCTGGCAGCGAAAAAACTGAACAAGAGTTGAGGGGTGTTCTGGGCTGTTTTCTCTTTACTGATGAAGATGTTTTCAAGAAAATAAAGGTGCTTTCCGGAGGTGAAAAGTCAAGGGTAGCCCTGGCCAAAACCCTGATTTCAGAATCTAACTTTCTGATGATGGATGAGCCTACAAATCACCTCGATTTCCTCTCAGTAAATATCCTGATACAAGCACTACAGCAGTTTGAAGGTACTTTCGTAGTAGTTTCTCACGATAGGCACTTCATCTCTCAAATCGCCAATAAGATCTGGTACATAGAAGACCACCAGATCAAGGAATACCCTGGTACCTACGAGGAATATGCCTTTTGGCAAAGCAAGCGTGAGGCGGCCAGAGCATCGGCACCAGCTCAAACGACCAAGGATAAAAAGCCCAAAGGCGTAAAGCAAAAATCGCGCGATCAGGTTCAGGAAAATGAGCTCAAAAAGCTAAAGAAAGAACTTGAAGCAGTAGAGACGAAAATTGAGGCTTTGGAAGCTCAGAAAGAGCAACTGGAAACTGAAATGGCCGACCCGGGAATCTTCTCAGATTTTGACAAGCTACAAGAGAAGCAGCAGGCCCATGAAAGCACTGAAGCCGATTTGGAAAAAGCCCAAAATCAATGGGAAAGCCTTGCCGAGAAAATTGATGAGTTAGAGTAAGGTGTTGGAATTACTATAACTCGTCAATTTGGAACCTAATCAGCTTGGTAGTTGGAGTGGTAACACTGGTATCTGGTAATGGCCTCATCAAAATAAAGGTCACCCTATAATTGCCTTGGGTTTCTTCCAGTCTATCGGTGTTGTTGATTTGGTAAGTGAAACTTCCATCCCTTGTATCTAACCTGATAGTGGCTGAGGCCACTCCTGCATCAGGGCATTGCACATCGACAGGGCAACGATCATCAACAATGGCTGAAACGAATGCCGTAAGTCGGAGATTTACCTCCACGGTTTCGCCTAATTCCATTTCCAGTCGCCAGGCAGTAGACGGATCTTCATCGGGTACAGGAGTACAGTTGGCCAGCACAACCATTGCAAGCAGCATAACTCCATAGCTCAAGAATGACTTCATGTTAATCGTTTTTTGCAAAGATAATAATTTACGATCAGGCCTACCGAGAAAACCCATATCATAAAATAGAAAAGGACTGATAACTCAGTCCCTTTTGTTTATTCTGAATTAGAGCACCTTGGGCTCATTTTACTCTTTCTTCCTAAGGTAGTAATTCACGCCAAGCCCAAAACCAAATACCGATGGCGCGGCATTATAGGCACTTTCAGCACTATTGAAGGGGATGAACTGTCTGAAGTACACTTCACCAGAAAGGGCCAGCTTAGAGTTGAGTTCATAAGTAAACTCCATACCGGTAAGGGCATTGATGTTGAACCTGTTGATGAAATTGGACTGGGCAAAATCAACCTGTCTGGTTTCCAGAAAATTCAAATCACCTTTTACCGTATAGCTCACAAAATAATCGGCTGCTACGCCCATGTTGAGCCATGAGCTGAATTTGCCAAGGTTTAAAAACCTCCAACCAAACTGAGCCGGAATTGAGAGGCTATGCAGTGTATTGGTAATCTCATATGCACCGGCAAAAGTCACGTTGCTATTATCGAAGGCCACTCGTGTGTAGATGGGAAGCTCCTGCCCATTTTCATTGGAGTAGGCATTACTCGTGCTGGCGAAACGGTATTGCGAATAGCGCAGGCCGGTCTTCAGCACCCAACGCTTGCCAAGGGGCAGCCCCACACCAAAGCCCACTGAGATAGAGCCCAGTTGACGTTCTTCTGTATTGGCCGCTGCCTGTAGCTGATCAAAGCGCTGATCCATAAAAGAGTTCTCTACAGTGGCCAGTGCTGCATTAGCAATAGAAGAGTTAGGATTGAACACACTGCTTCCCATGGTACCATTGAGGCTAGTATGTCTCGCATCAACATCGACTGACGGGATACTACCGACTATTTCCTTCTCTGGCATTGGCTCTACCATATTCATCAGGTCCCAACGAAGCTTGATGGCTGCAATGCTTTCTTTCAGTTCCTGCAAAGTAAGAGGCCCCATAAATGATGCGTTTATGAGTATTGCTTCCTCATCAGGAGTTTGTGTTTCATCGGCTTCATGACCCTCAGCCAAAACAGAGGCCTGGGCATCAGGGCTGATCGTGGAAAGCTCTGAAGAGCGGGCAAGCACATCAGTTGCAGCATCGATGGTGCTGGTAGCTGTTCCGCTGGAATTTACAGTATTGGTGTCAGTGGCATTGTTCGCTTGCAAGTCTTTGAGGCCGGGGGCAGCTTCATCAACAGCAGGGTCTTTCATAGCCGGATCAGATGTGGGCTCATCTGAAGATTTCGTGTTTTCGCCTTCTTTGGCCTGAGGCGACTTCTCGTCACCTTCGCCATCAGCAGGTTGATCTTTGTCGTTCTGTGTCAGCTCTTGCTTAGCAGGGCCATCAGCCCCAGCGCCAAACAGTTCATCTCTGAACAGGTAGCCCATAGTAAGCAGAAATACCAAAGTGGCGGCAATACCATAAGTTTGCCACATGAAGAAGATGCCCTTCTTCCGGGGCCTAAGGCCCGCTTCTACGCCTGTCCATACCTGTTCGGAAGGCGTGTATTCCACTCCCTCAAAGGCATCGCGTAAGTCTTTTTCAAAATCCCCCATTAGATCGTCATTCTAGATTGCACTACCTCGCCCGCTTCTATCACCATGGCCTTCATTAATGCCCGGGCCCGGCTGTATTGCGATTTCGAAGTACCTTCACTGATCTCCAGTTGCTCTGCAATTTCTTTGTGGCCATAGCCTTCAATTGCAAACATGTTAAACACCGTCCGGCAGCCCACCGGAAGCTTCTGTATCATAGCCAGCAATTCAGTAAAATGGAATTGTGAAATGATCAGTTCCTGCTCGACATGCAGCGGTGTTTTCTCAATGTCGAGCATGGGCTCCTGGTAGAGTTTTTTCCGGTTATGATTGATAGACGTATTGATGACAATACGCTTCATCCAGGTCAGAAACTGAGACTCGCCTCTGAACGACTTCAGGCTACGGAAAATCTTGATGAAGGCATCTTGCAGAATGTCTTCCGCATCGGCTTGTGACCGCGCATAACGCATGGCCATAGGCATAAGCCTGGCCGCATAACGTTCGTATAACTCACGCTGTGCCTGCTGCTCGCCCTCTATGCACCTCCTAATTAGATCTTCGTCCTGAAACATTCGTTTCTAGCTGTCCCGCTTCCTTTCATTTGTTTTGACACCCATAGGATTCAAAGGGTTGGAACTCATCAAAATTATTCCTGAATTCATAAACCCTCCCGACAGTTGTCTTTCGATAAACTATCAACAAAGGTTATAAATATTGAATAAGAATCTATCGCCATAAGTGCTATACCTGGCTTTTGCATGGTGCAAGTGCCTGCTTTTTTGAAAGGACAGTCAACTCATTGTCACTGCAAAACAGGTAGGTATGAACGTGCGAACCGGATAGTGGCTTACAACCAGACCAGGATCGCATGTGAGTTTTTTTAAGGCTGCACCTCTTTTTCGGCACGATCTTTCCATTCGGTATCAAATAACATTTTATTTTCGCTTCGTTATTAACTCGTTATGCGCAAAGCCCTTTTCGCCAGTTTACTTTTTACAGGCATTTTTTTGGTCTCTACTCTTTTTGCTCAGCAAAAGGAACTGGTGTATGAAAACAAAGCATACGAACCCAGCATCAAGTCCATACAGCTGCTGCCCGAGGGCAATGGCATTACCGACCGCTTTGCTCCCAGTGTAAAGAACATGGCCGACCGCAGCAATCTGGTGTTAGAGTTTGACGACCTGGCCGAAGATGCAGATTACTATTTTGTCAGGTTCATACATTGTAATGCAGATTGGGCTCCTTCCGACCTCCGGGCAGGCATGTATGTACAAGGCTATAACGAATTTGAAATTGAAGACTTTGACTTCTCTTCAGAGTCTAAAATCAATTATGTGCACTACCGCTTCCCCCTGCCTGTCTTCAAAAAAAGCGGCAATTACCTGGCTGTGGTCTATCGCGACCGTGACAAGAAAGACCTGATACTCACCCGCCAGTTTATGATTTATGAAAACAGCAGCCTGGTGAGTGGCCGCATTATGCGCTCTTCAACGGTGAATCACAGACTGACTCACCAGCGCACTGAAGTAACGGTAAAATATGGTGGCATCCAGTCTAACGACCCCAGGCGCGAGTTCAAGGTAGTAGTAAGGCAAAACCAGCGACCAGACAAAACCATGCTCCTACCCTCTACCTACCTGGACCAGGCACAATCTGTATTGAACTATCAAAACCTGGGAGAAGACAATGAGTTTTTAGGTGGAAATGAGTTTCGTTTTTTCGACCTCAGTACTACCAATGCGGCTGGTAGAAATATTGCTAAGATCGACTTTCAGGCCAACCGGCCAGTAGCTTACCTCATACCCGACCAGCGCAGGCGCGAAGGCTACTTTCAAAACCTGGACATCAACGGGCAGTTCTACATTCGCGACCTTGAAGGCAATAATGGAGGCATCACTGCTGAGTATGTGCAGACACATTTTGAATTGGAATTTCGTGAATCACGCACCGGAATTTACTTGCTGGGGGCTTTTAACGACTGGAAAGTAGATGAGGCCTACCGTATGGAATACAACAAAGACACAGGCCGGTATCATCACCAGCTTTTACTCAAGCAGGGCTGGTATGATTATATGTACTGGAGTGCCGATCCGCTTGACGAACAAGAGATAGAGCGCAGCTTTTTCGATACTGAAAACCTATACGAAATATTGGTCTACCACAGGGCCATGGGCAGCCGTGGTGACTCACTGGTTGGTTACGGAAGAATCGATTTTAACGATCGGAGGAGATAGGACGCTTGTTGGGCCTGTTCGGTCTCGGTCTACTCGCTTCTTTGCTCTGGAATCCGTAAGGCTTCGAACGGCCTACAGGGTCTACATTGGCAATATCCAACATACCAAAGCCTTTGTAAGAATACTGTCCTAACCCACAGTTGAAGACAAATTCCTGCACCTCTTTGGCTGCAAAAAGCTTGAAGGGCAAAGTATAGCCACGGGCCTCATACTTCACGTCCATGTCGAACACCGAGTAGATACGAGCAAACTTTTTCTCCTTCTCACGCAGTTTTTTGAGGTATTCTGCGTCTGGCACTACCTGAAACTTATTGAAGCTTTCAATTTGTTCAGCCGAATACTGGCCTGAAGCCTCCATACGCTCTAAGGTAGAATCGTACAGCAGGTCGGAAAATTCGTCTGATTCAGGCAGGATAAAGCGCTTGCCCTCTACCCCATTGAAGGTAGATTTCACAGGTACCACGGGCGAAATACAGATGAACTTGGTACTATCAGTAAGTTCAGGTGCATTTTCAATTTCTGTTGAGAGTGGGGCTAATTCCAGATTACCTAATTGTATGTTGGGGAATTCGAATATCAACCCCAATACATAATCGATGAATTCTTTGTCAGGTGCGGAGATGACCAGGGTTACCAAATTTGAATAGTAATGCAAACCACTACGACTCACTTTGGTCTGACCTTTGAGACCTGAAAAATTGTAATAAGGGTAATTGATATACTCTTGATTTCCGCCCTTCACAATCACACCTTTGATAAACTGTGCCAAAATAAATTGGTGGTGGAAAGGCAGAAAAGCGCCCTTATTCTTTAGCTTAAAAATTATTCTTACTCTCACAAATACTCTACTTTTTAACCAAAAACCCTTTTACTGGCGGACTCGCCCAGGGTAATTCGTTATGAGGATAACCGCATCGTTTTCAATATTGTTCAATGCGAACTGCAAAAAGGCAAAAAATTGTCGTAGCGACAACACTAATTATTGAAGCGGAAATGCATAATATCTCCGTCTTTCACTTCATATTCCTTCCCTTCAATGGCCATTTTACCAGCTTCTTTTATGGCTACTTCCGTCTTCAACTGCTCATAATCGGGCAATTTGATCACTTCAGCCTTGATAAAGCCTTTTTCAAAATCGGTGTGGATTACGCCCGCAGCCTGCGGTGCCTTCCAACCCTTGCGAATGGTCCAGGCCCTCACTTCTTTTTCACCAGCGGTAAAGTAAGTGATCAAATCAAGTAGGCTATATGAAGCGCGAATGAGTTTATTGAGTCCTGATTCTTTCAAACCATACTCGTCCAAAAACATTTCTCGCTCGTCTTCTTCTTCCAATTCAGCTATTTGTGATTCAATGTTGGCCGAGATCATAATCACCTCTGCATTTTCATTCTTCACATCAGCCTTCAAAGCTTCTACATGCTCATTGCCGGTATGTACAGCCTCCTCTTCCACATTGGCCACGTAAATCACGGGTTTGATAGTGAGCAGGTGCAGGTCATACAGCGCCTCCAGGTCTTCTTTGGTAGCATCTACCGAACGGGCATTTTCCCCATTCTCAAGCGCTGCCTTGAATTTTTCTAATACCGCCAGCTCCTTCTTGGCCGTGGCATCGCCCGACTTGGCAATCTTCAGCAATCGCTGAATTTTCTTATCTACCGACTCAAGGTCTTTATACTGTAGCTCAGTATCTATCACCTCTTTGTCGAATACCGGATCTACCGAACCCGCCACGTGCACCACATTGTCATCTTTGAAACAACGGATGACGTGTAGAATGGCATCTACCTCACGAATATTGGCCAGGAATTTATTCCCTAGCCCCTCGCCCTTGCTCGCACCTTTTACCAAACCGGCTATGTCTACAAACTCGATGACCGTAGGAATGGTCTTTTGAGGATTGACCAACTCAACCAACACGTCTATGCGTGGGTCGGGTACGGTTACCACCCCAACGTTGGGTTCTATGGTACAAAAAGGAAAATTAGCCGCCTCTGCTTTGGCGCTTGATAATGCATTGAAAAGCGTGGATTTGCCCACATTTGGCAAACCAACAATCCCGCACTGAAGTCCCATCTTATGCTCTTATGCTCTGAAAATGTAATACTGCTTATAACCCTTCCGTAGCTCTGTAATAGACACTCTGATGATGGTATAGGCCGGTATGGCCGCTATCATGCCAGGGATGCCCGCTATGGAAGCGCCCGCAAAGATAATAACAAAAATTTCTAGCGGATGCACTTTCACCGATTTCGAAAAGATGAGTGGCTGAAGCAGGATATTATCTGTGAGCTGAACCACGGAAAACACGCCTACAATTTTCACAACCAGGAAGATATAATCGTTGGAAGTGATGAGGTCGGTGCCAGTTGAAAGCCCCACAATAATGCCGAAAGTAGCACCCAAAATGGGGCCTGCATAGGGAATCAGATTGGCCAATGCTGCAAACAGGGCAATGGTAAGGGCATATTTCACTCCCAAAATGGTCAGGCCTACGGCCGCTATACTAAAAATCATAAATACCTGAAAAGTAAGGCCCAGCAGGTAGTTAGAGAGCAGTTTTTCAATTTTATTCAACGCTCCAATGGACACTTCGAAATAGCGATTGGGTATGTTGTTGATGATGCTGTTGCGCACCAGCCCTTTTTCGTAAAGCAGAATAAAGGTGATAAAGCCCAGGGCCAACATGCCTATGAACAGGTTGCTGGTAGTAGACAATATGGAATTGAGGATGTTTTGTACCTGGATATTGGAAATGCCTTCAGTGACAGTGGTGCGAATGGTCTCCACCAAAAAACCCGGGGGCTCTTCAGAGAGGTTTTTCTCTATCATGAAGTCTTCCACAGATCGCACTGGCCCTACCAGTTCACTGATTACCTGATCATAGTCTAGCCCGGAGATTACTCCCACCTGATCGTTGATGAGCGGAATAAATAAGACGATGAACAAGAAGATAATCCCGCCCAAGGCGGCATAAGCGGCAAATATGGCCAACCAGCGAGGTGGGTTTAAGTTCAGGAAATGAATGCCGTGAATGCGCTCTACGAGTGGCCTGAGGATGGCGGCAAGCACCAAAGACAACACCAGGTAGGTGAAAATATTAGTAAAATAGAAGACAAAGAGAAAAAGCGTGGCAATGATGAGGGCGATATATATGGCGGTTTTTCTCAAGGGTATTGCAATAAAAAAAGAGTTCCTGCAAAAACAAGAACTCTTCTTTCAATATCTGATTCTTTTATTTAGTCCCAGCTAAGTTCCGTGTTGCCATCAGAGTTGGCTTCTACTGGCTGTTGCTGCTCTGGCTGTGACTGCGGTTGATCCTCAGTAAATTGATCGAAATCGAATTCGGGCATCAATTCTGTTTTTACATGATCCACCGTTTGAGTCAGTGCGTCCAGAAATTTGTTAAAGTCTTCTTTGTAAAGGAAAATCTTGTGCTTCTCATAGGTGAAGCCGTCATCTTTGTACTTCCTTTTGCTCTCTGTGATGGTGAGGTAGTAGTCGTTTGAACGTGTGGCTTTTACATCAAAAAAGTACGTCCTTTTACCTGCCCTTACTCTCTTCGAAAAAATCTCATTCTTGTCACTATCCATTACTCTGCCGATTCTCCCTGATTAGTTGGTTATTAGTTTTTTGGTCGATCTTCCGTCCTATTAAGCCTAAATATAACCGATAATATCTTAGTATTGCAAGGGCCGGAAAAATAATTGGGGAAACTTAATACAAAAAAAATAGTACCCTATAATGGGTCAAAAAACCTGATTACGCGTTGTTTCTTAAAAGCCATAAAGCGAGTTGAATGAAATTTTCCCTGGACGATATTAAGAAGTTTGGCAACATAGAATTGCTGGCAAAACAAATGGTAGAAGGCTTTATCACTGGCCTGCACAAATCGCCATACCATGGTTTTTCGGTAGAGTTTGCAGAACACCGACTTTACAATACCGGAGAGAGTACGCGCCATGTCGACTGGAAGATCTTTGCCAAGACCGACCGCTTGTATACAAAACGCTACGAAGAAGAGACCAATTTGCGCTGCCAGATTGTGATAGACCAGTCGTCTTCTATGTACTACCCTGAGAAGACCTATGGCAAAATGAAGTTCAGCGTTTTGGCTGGTGCGGCCATCACCTACCTGCTACACAAGCAGCGCGATGCAGTGGGCCTGCATACCTTTAGCGACAAGCTGGAGATTGAGACCCCGGTTCGCTCCTCTCCTTCGCACATTCACAAGCTGTTTTTGACCATGAACGGTCTGCTGGAGAAAGAGAAGTCTGAAAAGCGCACCAATGTGGCGCAGATCCTGCACCAGTTGGCAGAAAAGATTCACCGCAGAAGCCTGGTAATTCTCTTCAGCGACATGTTCGATACCTCCAACAGTGGCGATGAGGTGCTTTCTGCCCTGCAACACCTGAAGCACAACAGGCATGAGGTGCTGCTCTTTCACGTAACTGACCACAAGACTGAATTTGAGTTCGACTTTGAAGATCGCCCTTACGAGTTCATAGACTCTGAAACCAAGGAGCGCATCAGACTCAACCCTGCGGCCATTAAGAAGGAATTCCGCAAGCGCATGAACAGCGAGTACCACGACTTGTATCTGAAATGTGCCAAGCTGAAGATAGACCTGATTGAGGCCGACATCAACGAGTCGTTCGATGATGTGCTCAAGGCCTACCTGCTCAAGCGCCAGAAAATGAGTTAGGTTGGTTTTTAAGTACATTGGCTAATCGTTCATTTGGTCGCTTCCGTTTTGCGAGCGCAGCGCGGCAATCCTCTTTTCGTAAATCGGTTATTAGTATTTTGACCATTAGTGAATGGTTTTCCAATTCATCTCATGAGCGATATCCCACGCCTTCTGTAGTGAACTGAGACTGGCTACCTTAATTCGAAAACGATATGATTGCGAATAATCTCGCAGCTGGCGAGAAATCTCGCATAACAAAAAAGCCCTCCGAAAGGGAAGGCTCATTTATTTAATGTCTTAACGGGTTATTCACAACCCTCGTGGCATTTGGAAATTATCTATTGATTATTCCAGCCTCTGGCTGGCTATACATGCATCCAAGCTTGCTTGGCCAGCAGCTCTTCTTCCGTCTCTCTGTAATCAGGGTCATCTACGCAGCAATCTACCGGGCAAACAGCCGCACACTGAGGCTCTTCATGAAAACCCATGCATTCTGTACACTTTCCTGATACGATGTAGTAGAACTCATCTGAAACAGGTTCTTGTGGCGTATTGCCATCTACCACTGAGCCATCGGCCAGCTCCACCTCATTCAGGTCAGTGCCTCCACTCCAGGTCCATTCTATGCCACCTTCGTAGATGGCCGTGTTGGGACATTCCGGCTCACAAGCACCACAGTTGATGCATTCGTCTGTAATTATAATCGCCATAACGCGTTTGTCTTACTTAATCTTATGGTAAACAAAAAACGAGCCTTTATGTTCCCGCCTTTTTATTCCGGGCAAAAGTATTTCAAATTGTTTGAAAAAACATGCCTAACCGCAGTAATTTTGAGGTGATGAATGACATTTCCTTATTACCCTATAGAATTAGTGTGTTTTATACGCTTGGTCAGCGTCTTTTGTTGCTCAATGACACTGAAAAGGCCGATTTGGCTTACCGTGCCGGTGGTCAAAACAACTGGTTTACTGAAGAAAGTGTAAGCAAAGCCATAGATGCCTGGGCAAAAAGTCTGAACAAGGAAGCCCTGGAGCAGTTCACAGCGGACCATAAACTGTCTCCAGATGAACCCAAAACTGTAGGATTGGTAATGGCTGGGAACATACCCATGGTAGGTTTTCATGACCTGCTTTCAGTACTCATCTCTGGTCACAAAGCCTTGATCAAGCTCTCTTCTCAAGATGGGGTGTTGATGCAGTTTCTCATTGGGCAGATCAGGGAGATAGAGCCGGCTCTGGCAGAGCGCATCACCATCTCTGAACGCATGCATGGCGTTGATGCGGTCATCGCCACAGGCTCCGACAACAGCGCCCGCTATTTCAAGCATTACTTTGCCAAGCATCCGCATATCATTCGTCAAAACCGTACTTCCATTGGCATTATCAAAGGCGATGAATCGGCAGAGGCCATTCAGGCCCTGGGCGATGACCTTTTCCAGTACTATGGCCTTGGCTGCCGCAATGTCTCTAAGCTGTATGTGCCTGCGGGTTTTGATTTCAAACCATTCATAGACGCACTATTAGGCTTTGAACAGGTGCTGGATCATCACAAATACCGCAATAACTACGATTACAACAAGAGCATTTACCTGGTAAACAGAGAACCGCATCTAGACTCTGGCTTTTTTCTGGTGCGTGAAAGCGAGGAGCTGGTCTCCCCCATCTCCGTCATCTTTTATGAGCACTATCAAAGCGAAGCAGAGCTGAGCCTCAAACTGGCCAGCCAGCAAGACAAGATTCAGGCCATTACCTCAGATCAAGGCTGGTACGAAGGCAGCATTCCCTTCGGTACGGCCCAGCAGCCCGCCCTCTGGGACTTTGCCGATGGTGTAGATACACTAGAGTTTTTGGATGGGCTGACCTAAATCAAACGGGTTTCCAATACGAAAGCATTTGAGACCCCTACCCTATTAACATCTCATGTTTTGCAAAAGGCAAGAGTTTCCATCAAATTCGAGTATGAGAAAGTTCGTTCTATTAAGCTATTTATTGGTGGCCTTTGCCGCTTCACTTCTGGGGCAAGATTACTGGCCAGAGCCTAATGCAAGGTTAAGAACCCTGGTTGATACTACAAGTATTCAATTGGGAGAGGCATTTCTGTTGACCATAACCCTTGAGGTAGACGATGTTAACAGATCCCCCATTCAGTTTTACAAGGCGGGCTGGAATGTGGTACGTATGCACAAAGAAATTGAAGAGCTCGGACTGATCTTCAATCACAATATCTCAGACATTTATGGCGTAAGAAACTCAAATGCAGCTGGAGATTCAACAACCCGTTACGACCTTCTTAAATTGCAGATTGAGCCTCTCCGAACAGGTGAATTGACCATACCTTCTCTTGAAATAGAGATGGAACAATTCAAAAGAGATACGCTCAGCGATATTCCCCAAAAAGAGAGAGATTCTAAGATAGTCTCATTCAAGACTGAACCAGTCAAAATTGACATAAAGCCTCATACAGGTCTTCAGAATAATGAAGGTGTCGTCCTTTTTGGCACCCATGCCCTTGAAGAACACCTGGCCCCTGGTAAATATTTGGTGGGCGACACTATTGATTATACACTCAGGTTTTCAGGAAGTGGTATGGGTATAAACATATCGCTTCCCCCTATTGCTACAGAAAAATTCGAAGTGTTGGTCAAAAAAATAGATTACGCAGATTCGCTCAACGCTGACCTAAAAATGGTCTATATCAAAGAGTATGCGCTATCGATCATTCCTCTGAAAAAAGGGAAAATCAATATGACCAAGTACTTCAAGTGGGATTATAAAGAGAAGGGTGTCTCAGACATAAAGCAATTACGAGTGGGCACAAAAATCAAAGTTCGAAAAAGAAAAGGGTTTGAACCCAAAAAGAAGGCACTGGACGCGGTATTGATCACCGACCTTTCTGAATCTATGGACATTGAGGACTATGCGCCCAATTCGCGAAAGGGAATGGCCAACGAGCTTGCCATGGCTTACCAGGCACTTTTCGCTCAAGGGCGGGTAATAGCCTTTGCTGGTTCGGTGGTAGATGTCACCGATCAAATGACCCCCAATCTGCTGGACAGTTTCAAGATTACAGAAAGAGGCACCGCCATAGGCAATGCGGTCTGGCTGGGTACTGAAAGCCTGTCTGCCCATGCTCAAAAGAGAATCATCATCATTATTGGTGATGGAGACAATACTGCCGGGAATATTTCACCCGTCTTAGCAAGCCAATTTGCCAAAGACAAGGACGTAGCCATCTACTCCATTGGTCTGGGGCATAACGGCAAGGTACCTTATGGTAAAGACTTTTACGGCCGCCCCTCTTATGTTGAAAACACCTTTAGCGACAAGACTTTGAAAGCCCTGGCATCCATCACTGGTGGGCGGTACTTCTACATGGATGACTTCGAAAGCCCCATGGCATTGATGAAAGAGATCAAAAGGACTATTAATGTTAAGTAACCAGACAAACTCTAAGGGTTTGGCTTTTGGAATTAAGCCAATGGCGTGGATACAGAGATGTTTTTAAGTGGCTTGTAATTTGATTATTTTCCAAAGATCACACTTTGACCAATGACAACGTTTTGGATAATTTTTGCGGCCTACTTTATAATCGATGCCTTGATAAATTGGCGCCTGAAGTCTGCTGCTGAAGCGCTAACTCCCGAAGAAAAACTGGCAATAGAGAATTTAGTATACCCTAAGAACCATGTATACACCATTATAGCCTTGATGCTTGTTGTTTTGGTTGGTGCCGCTATGGTCAACGCGGGCAGCCCCTTTGGATCTCCAACCGGGTTTTATTTCATTATCCCGGCATTCATAGTGATTTGCATATGGACCGTTTGGCGAAAGTTGGTGAAAATAAAGCGCTCGGGAATTGATTGTCCCTACATCCGTCAGTACAAATTTGGTGTCTGGATAAAAGCAGCTTGCTTTGTGGCCATGATAGCCTATGCTTTGATTGTGATTGGCTTCCAGTAGTTAATAATCCGGTGCTCAAAAACTAATTGCCCCGCCTCTCAGGTATATTAGTGGAATCATTACTTTCAGACAAAACTATCTGTCATGAAAACCATAGGAATACTGGCCCATAGTGCCGAAGGAGGTGCCCTTTGTTTCATCACTGCCTGTCGCGAAGGTGGCAAAGTACTGGGCGAACACAATCACCCGGATATTGTGCTGAGTGCTATACCCATGAGCCTGAGCATGCCAGGCTGGAACAATGACGATCATGAATTGGTGGCGCAGCACCTCTCCAGAGGGGTAGACCAGCTCAAAGCTGCCGGTGCAGAATTCTTCATCTGCCCGGATAATACAGCTCATATTGTACTCGAACCACAGATCGCTCACCTGGCACTGCCGGGCTTGCACATTGCCGAAGTGGTATGCCATCAGATAAAAAGCAAAGGATGGAAAAAGGCGGCTTTACTAGGTACCAACTGGACCATGACTGGGCCAGTCTATGCCCGCATTATGGAAGAAAATGGCATTGAAAAACTGATACCGGAAGAAACTACAAGGCAAGCCATCCACGATGCCATTTTTGACGAGTTGTGTAATGGTGAATTCACCCAAGAGACTACTGATGTGTTCGTCACAGCTATTGAAAAGCTGAAATCGGAAGGGGCAGAATGCGTGATTTTGGGTTGTACAGAAATCCCTTTGATCATCAATTCAGAGAACTCTCCTATTCCTATTTTGGACTCTACCAGGCTGCTGGCCAAGTACGCTGTTAAAGCTGCCATTGCCGACTCAAAGCACCAGAATCAGGGTTGGCTGCAAATACCCTCCTGATTTTGTCCCTTTTCGTTAACTTATTCGTCACAATAGAAATGAATTAAAACCCGAGTCATGCAAAAGGCCGGGTTCAACTTTTAAAAACACTTTTTATGAATCCTATCAATTGGTTTGAAATTCCGGTCAACGACATAGAGGCTGCGAAAACTTTTTATCAGAATGTATTTGAAATTGAAATGCAGGTGACCGAAATGGGGCCCAGCCTTATGGCTTGGTTTCCAGGCGGACCCGGTGAGCCTGGCGCTACTGGTACACTCATAAAATCGGAAGGATATGTACCCTCTCACGAAGGCACAGTGGTATACTTTAGTGTAGAAAGTATTGAAAATAAATTAACGCTCATCGAGGCCAATGGCGGCAGTGTATTGGTGCCCAAAATGAGCATTGGTGAATTTGGCTTCATCGCCCAGTTTCAAGACAACCAGGGCAACCGCGTGGCCTTGCACTCTACGCAGTAAATTGCGTAATTCCCGGTGTGATCGTTCAACACCGGGAATTATTCTATGCGTAAGCACCTTGTCAAAAACTTCATTTTCCTGTTAATATCGGTAGGTGTGTTGCTTGCTGTTTTTGGGTTTCACGAATTAACGACTGGCACCCTTAGTCTATCATTTTATGATACCTACTATGTAACCGATACCTGGCCAGTCTGCCTCATCATCTTTATTGTTCTTGGTTTTACTGGCTATCTCAGTTCAGAATCCGTCATCCTTTTTAAAGACAAACCCGCAAATCTGGTTTTGCTGGGATTTACCCTCCTTCTACTCTTTGTCATCTTCTTTTACAATCGATCAACCGGAGAATTTTTCAGTAATAAAGGGGGCTGGGTGGTATATCCACCAAACATGGATTTTAAAACAAAAGTGCTGCCCCGGCTGCAAAACTGGTGGTATTTGGTGCTTTTCTCTCAAATTATTTTATCCGCTTTTGCCGTCTTTCTCATCTACCGTTCCTTCTTCGATAAGAGACTCCGAGGGTCGAAATAATCCTCTAAGCGGGCTAAAAAACCTTCTAACGAGAAGCGGGTTATCGGTCCAATAAATCTTCGTTACTTAATCTTATCGATGGTGCTTGTGCGCTGTTTACCCATGAATTCTTTTGGGCAGGATGTGAATCAAAATCGCCAGGAATCACCTCGTGATTTTAATCGCTACCGAAATGAGAAGAAAAAACAACTGATATGAAAGATACACGTTACGTCCTCCTTGTTATCGGAATATTAGGCCTGGCCGCTGCGGCTTATAGCCTGGCCAACGGCAACTCATTTACTGACAATATCATTCCACTTATCTGTGGTTCCAGCCTCATTTATGGCTACATAGAGATGGGTAAAAACCCTAAGGAAGAAGAGAGTTAAGTCAGCCTTACACCTTCTTCCCAATCCCTCTAAAAGTGTGCTTCATGGTATAGTAGATGACCAGGGCAGCCAGCAAAAACCAAATGATGCCTACTACAAGGCTGGGTACCCCCGTCATTTCAGCAATGGCATCAGCATCACTCCCAATCCCGGTTCTGTCGATGAGGTCATTTTTAATGTCTATGATCACATACATGCAGCTACACATGCCTATGAACTTGAGAAAGTAGTCGTGAAAAGTATCGTTTAAGAAGCGGGCCGAGAGTAGCATAAATAGCGTAAAGCCAAGAGTCATCACAATGCCGAAGGTTTCCCCGGTTTTTATAACAAACCAGCTTAATACCAACAAAACAACACCAATAGCGGCACTGATGTATCGGTCCTTGTCTGTATAAACGGCACCTAACAAAATGAGTGCTCCCCAGAACAAACTACCCAAATAACCGGCAGAGGCAATCATAAAACGCCCTGTAAAGCTATCAGGGACAGTATAGCGGCAATAGCCCCCAATGCGGTAGTCTATTTGAATGTTGACAATGTCGCCCCCAAACAGCTCGGCCATAAGGCCATGGCTCATTTCATGAAGCATCACCACAAAGAGCTTGATGGGATACAACAGAAAGGTATTCCACAAGGCCAGGGCTACCACCAAAAAGCCCAGGAGTATCAATAGTTGTTTTTGTGAAGCAGAGAGTTTCATATCAATTCAACCCAGTTCATGTAATAGAAATTGTGATGAAGGTGTATTAGAACAGCTATTGCATAACCCGGATTCTAACGCACGGCAGCAAAAAATCACATTCTGTCCAACAATCAAAGTGAATGATCGATAAGCATGAACCTGAACCTTCCAATCGCGTTATAATTTCCAGTCCACAACCGACCACCATTTTTTGCACATGCGACATACCTTTATCGCCCTCCTTTTCTTATTGATCATTCCTGTAACCAGTCTTGCCTGGCAAAGCACTGCAGACCTGACTATTGGCACCACACACTCCATCACTTCAGAAATCTATGGCAAAGAGCGGCAGCTCATGATTGCCTTGCCAGAAGAAGCAGCTGAAACAGATAAACGCTACCCGGTGCTCTACGTCCTGGATGGCCAAAAATGGTTTCTGGAGGCCCTAAGCCAATATAAAGTCCTCCAATCCTACGACTATATACCTTCCATAATCATAGTAGGCATCAACACTGAAGATAGCCCCCGCTATGGTTTCTTCGCCCAGGCCGATAAACTTCAAGATCACCTTGAGAAAGAGATTATTCCCTACGTGGAAAGTAATCTCCTGGCTTCTGATGAGCGCATAATTCTGGGTTGGCAATTTGCTTCTGCCTTCCTTATTCAAACCATGGCCGAGAAACCTCAGCTATTCGATGCATGGCTGGCGGCTAGTCCTTACCCTATTCAGGGCAACCGCCTCAACCTCTTAAAGCAAAGCCTGAACGATCAGAGCCTCAACACTGGCACATTGGTATTTGCCACCAACTTGAATGAAACTAGTGTGGAAGAAGATGCAGAGGCCCTGGAAAAAGTTTTAGCAATGCACGCTCCTCAAGATTTACACTGGAAATATGTGCACCTAAATCAGGAGACCATTACCAGTGCAGGTCATCTAATGACCCCAGTCGGCACTCTTTATGCAGGCTTACGCACTTATTATGGAAACTATCCAGTATTGGAGTTCAACAACCTGAATGACTATAAAGCTGCTGGTGGTTTTGACTATGTAAAGCAGTATTACCAGACAAGGAGTAAAGCCTATGGCTTTTCGAAAGACATTCCTGATGAGGGCATGTTCTTTTTAGTGCGCATGAGCATGGATGCTGACGCACCAGCGGAATTTGATTTCTTCATGAAACAACTCAAGAACACCTCTTTTTTCGCCAACAAAAACCAGGGCTGGAACATGCGTTATGCAGATTTCTATATTGAGCATAAGCAGTATCAAAATGCCCTTGACCAATACCGTATCATTGCCGATATCTTCCCTGAAAGTGCCCGCCCTATACACGGCATGGCCAGGGCATATGCTGCCATGAACAATAAAAAAGAGGCAATTAAGCACTTTGAAAAAGCCATAGAAATGGCAGAGAAAGCCAATGACAGCAGGTCAGATGGCTATAAAAGCGACCTGGAAAAATTTAAAGAGGGTGGTTGATTCTTAGTTTTCTTCTGAGGCAACAGCAGGTGCTTCCACTTCCAGAAAATCTATATCAAAAAGCAAGGTAGCATTGGGCGGCACTACTGGTGGCCTGCCTTCTGCACCATATCCCAGCTCAGGAGGAATGACGATCATCAGCCGGTCTCCTTGTCGGGCAAACATTACCGCCTCGTCAAAGCCCGCAATCAAGCTGGTGACTTTGGCGGTAAACTCCAGTTTATCCTCGGGGTTATAGGTATTCCAAATGGTGTCTTCACCTACCATCAGGTTGATATGGCTCACCACCTGGCTGCCAGAATCAACGGCCAGGCCTTCGCCCTTATTCATGTACAGGTACTTTACGCCACTCTCCAGGTAAATAGTATCATTGACTCCTCCCTTGGCACCACTGCCCGAACAGGCAACCGAAGCAGCCATGACTGCTAAAAACATCAAAGGCAGGGCCCAAAACTTAGTAGGTTTTTGCATTCTCACTTGATTTAAGGCTGAAGTTAAAAAAAACCTTGGAGCAACTGGCAAATTCGATTTGCCCACTCCAATGAAAACCGATAAATTCATGCCCTTTATTGAAACGCGCATGGAAGTACTGGGAATCGACATTGGTGGTTCAGGCATCAAGGGTGGTATTGTGGATATTGACACAGGTAAACTGGTGGGTGAACGCCATAGAATACCAACGCCAAGACCATCTACACCTGAAGCTGTAGCGGCTGTCATCAAAGAAATTAAGGACCATTTCAATTGGAAAGACGACATTGGTTGCACCTTCCCCTCTGTGGTAGTAGAAGGCAAAGCCAAATTCAGTTCCAACCTGGATCCTGCCTGGAAAGGCATACAGATCGATGATCTTTTTAGCAACACCTGTGATGATGAGCGCTTTTTTGTGGTGAATGATGCCGATGCTGCTGGTGTGGCCGAAATGAGATTTGGTGTAGGCCGTCACCACAAAGCAGGCCTTGTATTTATGATCACTGTGGGCACCGGCCTTGGCTGTGGTGCCTTTTACGATGGCCAACTGCTTCCCAATTTTGAGTTGGGACGCATGTACGGACATAATGGAGAACTCATAGAATTCTATGCTGCCGACTCTGCCAGGAAAAAAGAAGATCTTAGTTTCGATGAGTGGGGACCACGGTTCAATTTCTTCCTGAAGCACATCGAGCGCATTTTCACCCCTGACCATATCATTATTGGTGGCGGTGTAAGTAAGAAAATTCACAAGTTTCGAAAGCACATCACCATCGAGACCCCTTTTTCAGTCTCGGAAAAACTGAACAATGCCGGTATCATTGGTGCTGCGGTAAACGCTGCCGAGCATCATAAGTAGACCTAAAAAATGAATAGATATTTTAAAACGATATACCTCATGCTTTTTGGAGGTATGATTGTGCTATTCACTGGCTGTAGCCTCAAAAAGCTCCCAGACACAACCAACCCTGCTAACCTGATTGAAAATGCTGCTGCCTCCATCTATATGGGCCAGGCACTTCCCCAAGATACTCCTGAAATTTTCTCACCAGGACTCATCTCAGTAAAAGGCCGCTTCGAAATGGGTTTTACCATGTCGCCCGATGGCAAGACCATGGCTTTTGGCGTAGCTCATGAAAGCGATACCAACCAAACCCAAATCTACTTTATGCAGAGGAATGGCAATCGTTGGTCTAAACCAAGTACTGCAGCTTTGCACAACAATGCCAACACCTTCTTCCCCATGTTTGGGCCCACCGGCTATAATTTCTATTACTCAAGGGCCATTCCAGGTGCAGATACGGACATTTGGACCGGGATGATTGAGAAAGGTAAAGTCTCAAAGAGCAGTTCTTTAACACCTGCAGTCAATTCTCAATACCGGGAAGCAGGGCATGGCCGAACCAAAGACGAACTATTTCTCTTCACCTCCAATCGCGATCAGGCCCAAAGTTGCTGCGGTGACGTTTACCAGCTTGTTTCAACTCGCAATGGCCCCCGTGCCGAAAAAGTAGAAAGCCTCAGTAGCCTGGCGGATGAAGAAAGCCTCTTTCTATCACCTGATGGCGACTATGTAATTATCCAGGCATGGAAGCCGGAGCATAACACCAAGCATGACCTTTACATCAGCTACAGAACCAAAAACGAGCGTTGGACCAAGCCCAGGCGCCTACCAGATGAGATTAATGGCAAAGAAATAGAGCAACGGCCTTTTGTAAGCCCAGACAGGCAATACTTGTTTTTCAGCAGGATGAGTATTACTACCCAGGGTGATCAGACGCTTTACCATTCAGACATCTTCTGGGTAAGCATGAGACGGGTCTTCACTCCATTTGTTTACAATCCTGTGGGTGCCTTTCAGGTAAATGCAGTTGAAGATTTTACCATCTCACTGCCCTTGGATATTCTCAAAAACCCTTCAACCCTTGGAAATGATGCAGAAACCCTGACCATGCCAGATGGTACTGCACTTCCTGCCCATCTGAGCTTCGACCCCAAAACCCGTAAGCTCAATGGCAACATGAAAGGTGAAAAAACACTGGTACTGCAATTGACCCGAACCGATGCTGAAGGGCAAAGCGCTACTCACCTAATAGAGATACTGGCAGATAATAGCTGATTGAACTTTAAGATGGCAGCACTACCCTCCTGCCATACATGATGGCCAGAAACCCTGCCGCATACATGATGATCGTGTAGATGGCCGCAGCAATGCCAAACTCGGTGTTTTGGAGCGTAACCGTAGCTATGGTAATGGCCAGGGCTGAGTTTTGAATACCCGACTCAATAGAAATGCTGATCGACTGCTTTATGCCCAACCGGAAGATCTTTGAAGCTAAAAAGCCCAGAGACATGGTGAACACACAGAGCAATGCTGTAGGCAGGCCAGCTTGTTGCAAGTAAGGCAAAATATTTTCTCTCTCTTTTAAAATCAGACCCAAGGTGATCAGTGCCAGTAAAACTCCCGAAGCCATGCGCACCGGGCGATCCATTTTCAAAGCAAAACGGGTGGCCTTGGCACGCAGCAACATGCCCAGGGCCACCGGTAAAACCACAATCATGAGTAATTGAGCAATGGTTTGGGGCACGTCTAGTATTACCTGCTGCTCATTGCCCTGAAACTTAGAAAGCGCGAATTGAACGATCAATGGGATGGTAATGATGGTAACCAGGCTGGCCACAGCAGTAAGCGTCACAGAAAGAGCCGTGTCGCCCTTGGCCAGGTGCGAAATGAGGTTGCTGGTAGCACCACCAGGGCAAGCTACCAGTATCATTACCCCTATGGCTACCTCTGGACTCAGTGGTAGCAAACTGACCAGTAAATAGCCAATAAGGGGCAAAAACAGCAGCTGATTGGTAAGCCCGATGAAAACCGCCTTGGGTTGTTGGAAAATTCTTCGAAAATCGCCCAGGGTAAGTGAGAGTCCCATGCCAAACATGATGCACATCAGGGCTATGGCCACTACAAGGGCACTGGCATTGTCCATGGGCTAGACTTTGATGAAGTCTAATTGCGCACTAATGTCCTGCCAAAGCGGCTGAAACTGGAAATAGCCAGCCATTGGGAATCCCAGTTCGGCTCGGGTTTTCATGGCCACCTCATGTCCAATCTCAATCAATGGTTTGCCTGTTTGCATGGCCAATAACTGCGCCTGACAGCTACGTTCCATGGTAATGAACCACCAGGCCGCCTCATCTATTGAGTGGCCCACAGTGAGCAATCCGTGATTCTGCAAAATGGCTGCTTTACCATCGCCCAGGCTTTCTGCAATGCGCTTGCCTTCTTCCAGCTCGTTTACAATGCCTGTATAGTCATTGAAGAGCGAATGGTCTTCATAAAAGGCACAAACATCCTGCGTTATTGGTGCGAGTTTTTCACCAATGGCCGAAAATGCCTTTCCATACACCGAATGGGCATGTGCAGCCGCTACCACATCTGGTCGGGCAGCGTGCACCTGGCTATGGATGGCAAAAGCAGCCCGGTTCACTGGCAGGTTACCCTCCACTACCTCTCCTTCATGATTGACAAGCAGCAATAGTTCTGGCCTCATTTGGTTAAATGATACTCCGAAAGGATTGACCCAAAAGTGATCATTATGCTCAGGATCGCGAACAGTAATGTGCCCGGCTACGCCCTCAGAAAAGCCAAATTTCCCAAAAACTCTAAAGGCACCAGTCAGCTTCTTTTTGAGGTAAGCTCGCTCTGCTGCCACATTTTCAA
>Ga0316204_10001003_pt1 | contig 85975 bp, 79 predicted proteins | sample 6monrhotite_MG_2_FD_205661 | JGI IMG/M metagenome (GOLD analysis project Ga0316204, IMG submission 205661) | Microbial mat bacterial communities from mineral coupon in-situ incubated in ocean water Damariscotta River, Maine, United States -... | ecosystem: Environmental > Aquatic > Marine >... | reverse complement strand
TATTGCTCGGAATTTGCCTGACTTATGGCTACACCGCGTGGTTCACAATGGACGGCAGCCTTGCCCCCTTTATGAAGCGCAATCCCATCTGGCCAAGCACCTTTCCCAAGGTTCTGTCGGTGCTGGGTATCCTTGCCTCACTGATCATCCTGCTGGGGCTTGAGAAGAGCGAAACCAAGGTTGGCGAGATAGATTACCGCCGATTGGGTGATTATCATCTGGGGCAGGCGGTTCTGCTGCTGGCGCTGATGGTGGCCTATGCGCTGTGCCTGCGCCCGCTTGGTTTTCTAGGCTCTACCGGTGCATTTCTCATTCTGGGATCGTTCATTCTGGGCGAACGCAAATGGCATGTGATGGTGCCGGTTTCGGTGCTGACGGCGGCGGTGGTCTGGTATCTGGTGCAACAGGTCTTGGGCATCTACATGCGCCCCTTGCCCGGCTTTATCGGAGGGTCATAACATGCTCGAAGGACTTCTGATTGGCCTGCAAACGGCCCTTTCCGTACAAAACCTGTTGATGGTGATTGGTGGTTGTCTGATCGGGACATTCATCGGGATGTTGCCGGGCCTTGGCCCGATGTCGATCATTGCGATCATGATCCCGGTGGCGATCTCGATGGGCGATCCCTCTGCCGCGCTGATCCTGCTGGCCGGAGTTTATTACGGCGCAATCTTTGGCGGATCGACTTCCTCGATCTTGCTGAATGCGCCGGGGGTGGCGGGCACCGTGGCCTCCAGCTTTGATGGCTATCCGATGGCGAAACAGGGCAAGGCCGGCAAGGCCCTGACCATCGCCGCCATCGCCAGCTTTGCCGGGGGGACAATCGGGGCGCTTTTGCTGATGATTTTTGCGCCGATGCTGTCCTCCGTGGCGCTTCTGTTTTACTCGGCAGAGTATTTCGCCCTGATGGTGGTGGGCCTGTCGGCCATCGCGGCCTTTGCAGGTACGGGGCAAGTGGCCAAGGCGATGATGATGACGGTGCTGGGCCTGATCATGGCCACCGTGGGCGAAGGGGCATTGTTCAACCTGCCGCGTTTCACCATGGGCGTGATGGACCTGCAATCGGGCTTTGGCTTTATCACCCTAGCAATGGCGATGTTCGCCCTGCCTGAGGCGTTGTTTCTGGTGCTGAAACCCAAAACCACCCAAGGCGGCGGCGACGGCAAAATCAAAGACCTGCGCATCACCCGCAGCGAGGCCCGCGCAATTGCGCCGGTGATCGGGCGGCAATCCTTGCAAGGGTTCTTTATCGGGGTTTTGCCGGGGGCAGGGGCCACGATCGCCAGCTTTCTCGGCTACGCCGTCGAACGCAACATCGCCACCAAAGAAGAGCAGGAAGAATTTGGTAAAGGGTCGATCAAAGGCCTCGCCGCGCCTGAAACTGCCAACAACGCCGCCTGTACCGGATCATTTGTGCCGCTGCTGACGCTGGGCATTCCCGGCTCTGGCACCACGGCGATCCTGCTCGGGGCGCTCATTGCGCTCAATGTCTCGCCGGGGCCACGCCTGATGATTGATGAGCCGCAGATTTTTTGGGCGGTGATCATGTCGATGTTCATTGGCAATCTGGTTCTGTTGATCCTGAACCTGCCTTTGATCCCCTATATCGCCAAGGTGCTGTCGATCCCGCGCAACTATCTGATCCCGTTTATTTTGTTCTTTACCCTGATGGGGGCTTACATCGGCCAGAACAACGCAACAGAGCTGCTATTGCTGGTTGGGTTTGGCATCTGCGCTACGGCGCTGAAGTTTGCCGATTATCCGCTGGCACCGCTGCTGATCGGGTTTATTCTGGGCGGTATGTTGGAAAACAACTTTGCCCGCTCCATGCAGCTTTATGATGGCATCGGGTTCATATGGGAACGGCCGATGACGCTGGGCCTGCTGGTGATTGCCGCGATCCTTGTGGTGCTGCCCAGCTATCGCGCACGCCGGGCGCGGGCACGGGCGGCTGGGGTGGCGGACGGCGATTGATCGCCGCCCGCTGGTTGTTCAGCCCAGAACATCGGTGATGGCCCGGTGGGTTACACCGACAACCTGGTCCGCCTCCGATTGGCTCAGACAGAACGGCGGGGCAAAGCCGATGATGTCGCCCTGCGGCATGGCGCGGGCGATCACGCCCAGTTCCAGCATCCGCGCCACGATCCTTGGTGCGACTTTCTCGGACGGATCAAAGAAGATCCGGTCATCGCGATCCTTTACCAGTTCGACCGCGCACAGCATCCCTTCGCCGCGGATCTCGCCCACATGGGCATGGGTGCCCAATGCCGCCGCCATCGCGGCGTTCAGGTGCGCGCCGATGCGGCCCGCGTTGGCCACCAGATCCAGCCGGTCCAACAATTCGAGGTTGGCCACCCCCGCTGCTGCCCCGATGGGATGCGCCGAATAGGTCCAGCCATGGCCGATGGGGCCGTTTTCATCGGTGCCTTGCTCAAGCACCTTCCACATCTTGTCCGACACGATCGAACCGGACAACGGCGCATAGGCCGAGGTCAGACCCTTTGCGATGGTGATCAGATCGGGCTTCATCCCGTAGTGATCTGAGCCCATCATGCTGCCCAAACGGCCAAAGCCGGTCACGACCTCGTCCGAGATCAGCAAGATATCGTGCTTGTTCAACACGGTCTGAATCGCCTCCCAATAGCCGGCGGGGGGCGGAACAATGCCGCCTGTTCCCAAAACCGGCTCGCCGATAAAGGCGGCGATGGTGTCTGGACCTTCGCGCTCAATCAACGCCTCAAGCTCTGCCGCGCAATGGGCGGTAAACTGCGCCTCTGTCTGGGACAGATCATCGCGGCGGTAATAATAGGGCGCCTCAGTATGCACCACTTGCGACAGCGGCAGATCAAACTTGTTGTGGAACAATCCCAATCCGGTCAGAGAGCCCGTCATCAGCCCCGAGCCGTGGTATCCACGCCAGCGCGAGATGATCTTTTTCTTCTGCGGACGGCCAAGGATGTTGTTGTAATACCAAACCAGTTTGATGTTGGTCTCATTGGCGTCAGAACCGCTTTGCCCATAATAGACGTGGTTCATGCCCTCCGGCGCACGTTCTACAATCATCCGTGACAGGGTGATGGAGGCCTCGGTGCCGTGCCCCACATAGGAATGATAATAGGCCAGCTCATGCGCCTGTTTGGCAATGGCCTCGGCAATTTCAGTACGACCATAGCCCACGTTCACACAATAAAGCCCGGCAAAGGCATCCAGCGACCGGTTGCCCTCACGATCCGTGATATGCACGCCCTCGGCCCCGGTGATGATCCGGTTGCCCATTTCGCGCCGGGCAAACTGGCCCAGATGGGTGGAGGGGTGGAAAAAGTGATCGTGGTCCCACTGGCTTAGCTGGTCGTTGCTGCGTGTGTCTGTCATGGCCGGTCCTTTGGTCTTTGCCTTGGCAAATGTGTTGCCTCATTGGGTTTGACCTAGCCTGCGGCGCGGCGATGATTTTTCGGCAAATCGGTTCAGATCCCAAAAAATCATCGGATCGCGCTCAGCCGCCGCTCAGCAGATCAAAGGGCGGCGGGCCGTCTTTGACAGGTTTGGTCACGATGTAGGTAAAGTAGCGCGTCACCCCCGCGCGTTGATCCAATAGGGTGTCGATCAGGCGCTGATAGCTGTCGATATCGGGGCTCACGACTTGCAACAGGTAATCAAACCCGCCGCCCAAGGCCCAGCAGCCTGTGATCTCATCATGGCGGGCCACTTCGCGTTCAAATTTGTCAAAGTTTTCAGCACGATGCGCGCCCAGCTCGACCGTGACAAACACCGTGATCGACGGGCCGATGGCGCGCAAATGAAACTCTGCGCGATAGCCGGTGATGACGCCGTTTTCCTCTAGCCGCTGCATCCGTTCCCAGCACGCTGTGGGCCGCAGCCCGACCTTGCGGGCCAGATCGCTTTTGCTGATCCGGCCATTGCGCGACAGCAGGGCAAGGATGGCGATATCGGTCTTATCAAGGCGGGGTGTTTTCATAAGGGTGATCATGTCGGTGCAACATGGGCGCTTGTCAATCGCAACAAATCAGGAAAATCTACCCATCAGGCGGGACAGGCCCGCGCGGAATTGACCGGAACAAGCCCATGACAACATTTGATAAAAACTTCTCTGACGATGAATATCGCCGCCGCATTGCCAAAACCCGCACCGCGATGGACGCCGCAGGGTTGGAGGCGATTGTGGTTTGCGATCCGTCCAACATGTCTTGGCTCACCGGTTATGACGGCTGGTCCTTCTACGTCTATCAGGGCGTGGTGCTGACGCAGTCCGGTGATCCGGTGTGGTGGGGCCGCGCCATGGATGCGGTGGGCGCGGGGCGCACGGTGTTCATGGACGGGGCGGATCATATTCGCGGCTATGATGACACTTATGTGCAGAACCCGGAAAAGCACCCGATGTCCGATCTGGCCGGGCTATTGACCGAATTGGGCCTGTCCAAGGCGCGGATCGGGGTCGAGCTGGACAACTACTATTACTCCGCCAAGGCGCATATGACCTTGTCCGATGAATTGCCGGAGGCGCGGTTTGCCGATGCGACCGGTCTCGTCAATTGGCAGCGGGCGGTCAAATCGCAGACCGAGATTGAATACATGCGCCGCGCCGCGCGGATTGTCGAAGTGATGCATGAACGTGTGCTTGAACTGGCTGAACCGGGGTTGCGCAAAAACGATCTGATTGCCGAGATCTACGCGACCGCCATTCGCGGAACCGAGGGGCATTGGGGGGATTATCCGGCGATTGTGCCAATGGCCCCGTCCGGCCTTGATGCCACCGCGCCGCATCTGACCTGGGATGACCGCCCGATGCAGGCCGGCGAGGCGACATTTTTTGAAATCGCAGGCGCACACCGGCGCTATCAATGCCCGCAGTCGCGGACCCTGTTCCTTGGCGATGTGCCGCAAAAATACCGAGATGCCGAAAGCGCGGTTCTGGATGCTATTGACGCCGGGCTTGAGCAGGCCAAGCCGGGCAATCAGGCCCAAGATATCGCCAATGCATTCAATGCCACGCTCAACAAGGCGGGTTTTGAGAAAGACAGCCGCTGTGGCTATGCCATCGGGATCAGCTATCCGCCCGACTGGGGCGAACGCACGATCTCATTCCGGCGCGGTGACACCACGGTGCTTGAGCCGGGGATGACCTTTCATTTCATGCCCGCGCTTTGGCTCGACGATGGCGGGCTTGAGATCACAGAGCCGATTTTGATCACCGAGGCGGGCCATGAGTGCCTGTGCAATACGCCGCGTGAATTGTGGGTGAAACGATGACGGCCAACCCGATCACCGCCACGATTCCACTGGATGCGCAGGGCGTGCATCACGGGTTTCTGAAACTGCCCCACAGCCGCGATGACAGCGCTTGGGGCTCGGTGATGATCCCGATCACGGTGATTGCCAATGGCACAGGGCCAACCGCATTGCTGACGGGGGCCAATCACGGCGATGAATACGAAGGGCCGATCGCGCTTCAGGATCTGGCCGTGACACTGACCCCCGATCAGATCACCGGGCGGGTGATTATCCTGCCGATGATGAACATGCCGGCCTTTGCGGCGGGCAAACGCTGTTCGCCCATCGATGGGGCCAACATGAACCGCAGCTTTCCGGGAAAGCCCGATGGCAGTGTCACTGCCAAGATCTGTGATTTCATCGCGGCCCAACTGGTGCCTTTGGCCGATGTGGTGCTGGATTTCCACTCGGGTGGCAGCACGCTGGATTTTCTGCCCTTCGCGGCGGCGCATGTTCTGGAAGACAAGACCCAAGAGGCGGCCTGCATGGCGGCGATGCAGGCCTTCAACGCGCCGTATTCGGCGCGAATGTTGGAAATCGACAACGTTGGTATGTTTGACACCGAGGTCGAAAACCAGGGTAAGGTCTTTGTCACCACCGAATTGGGCGGCGCGGGCACGTCGACCGCCCGCAGCGTCGCCATCGCCCGCAAAGGTATTCACAACCTGTTGATCCATAGCGGTATTTTGCAGGGCGAGATGAGCCAAGCGCCTTCGGTCAACATCGACATGCCCGATGCCAGTTGTTTCCACTTTGCGCAAAATGCCGGGATGATCGAATATCTGGCGGACTTGGGTGATCCAGTGACAAAGGGACAGCCGATTGCCCGCATCTGGCCCGCAGATCGCACTGGCGTGGCACCGCAGATCTGCACCGCGGGGCGCAGCGGTATTCTGGCCGCCCGCCATGTGCCGGGGCTGGTCAAGATGGGTGATTTTGTAGGGCTGGTGGCCGTGGTTCTGGACTGAGGCACGCCACCCGCACCGCCAGCGGCAATCAGCCGAAGCAGACGCCCGATCTGCCGATCTTTGCCGACATCGCAAGCCGCTCTGGCGTTGCGGTCACGTTTATCTATTTTCTGTGCTCAAGCACGATTTGGAACATCTTTTCGTCAACTTTTTCGATCATGGTCACAGGCGCTTGGGCGTTTTTGAGGCCGGCTTTGCGAAGGTGTGATGCAAAGCAGGGCCGGGCGTGCGGGTGTAGCAGGGCGCGAGGCCGCCTGATTGATGATTAAAGGTTTAAGACATGTCGTTTGAGATCAAGTTTGACTATCGCTTTGACACAAATGGGTTTTTCTCGGATGCCAGCCGCCGTGCCACCCTTGAAGAAGCCGCCCGTCTTTGGGAAAGCATCATCAGCGATGACTTCGATGACGTGCAGGCGGGCATCTCGTTCGACATTACCAATCCAACCAATGGGGTGACCCAAGAAACCATCACTCTGACCGAGGCGGTTGATGATCTGATTGTGTTCGTGGGGGCGGCATCGCTGGGCGGCTCCACATTGGGATATGCCGGGCCATCGGGTTATTCGGCATCCGGCGATGTGTTTTCGGCGCGGATCAGCGACGATTTTCGCGGCCAAGGTGCGGTCAGCGATTTTGAACCTTGGGCGGGTACACTGACATTTGACACAGGCACCAACTGGCACTTTGGTTTGGGTGCGCCTTCTGCGGGGCAGAACGATTTCCTGTCGGTCGCGGTACATGAGATCGGCCATATTCTTGGCATTGGCACGTCTGGGGCTTTTGATGCGCTGGTGTCGGGCGAAACCTTTACAGGAACCAATGCGCGGTCCGTCAATGGCGGCGCGGCGGTGCCTTTGCACGATGATCACAGCCACGTCGAAGAAGGGTTCGACGGTGATACCGTGTCCCTCGATCCGATGTTGACCACGGGCACACGCGTATTGCTCAGCGATGTGGACAAAGCCATTCTTGCCGATATCGGCTATGAGGTGACGGGGTTCACGGCGCAAGGATCTCAGCCAGCGATAGCCACCGGCAGCGGCGAGACGATATTTGGCACCATTGTTGGTGATCTGATTGACGGTCTGGGCGGCAATGATCAGATCCAAGGCAATCTGGGCGATGACACGCTGCATGGCGGCAGCGGGCAGGACACGTTGTTTGGCCAGACCGGCGCGGATGAATTGTTTGGTGACGCTGGCAATGATCAGCTTCAGGGCGGCATCGGCAATGACACCCTGCGCGGCGGTGCGGGCGAGGATGTGATGTTTGGCCAAGGCGGCACCGACACCTATGTTGTCGGCCACGGGGAGGGACAGAACACCGTATATGATTTTGATCTCGGTTCTGAAGTGATCCGTTTGATCGACAGCGGCTTTGCCACTGCAAATGCGGCGATTGCCGCGATCACCAAACCGTTTTCCAACGTCTCACGGCTGACATTGTCTGATGGCACTTACATCGATGTCTTCCACGGCTCCCAAAGCGGCACACCACTGACCGCCGCCAATATTGAACTGGAGGGCGATGTGCCCGCTGGTAATTCCCAGGCAACCGGATCTGTCACCATCAGCGGCACCGCCCGTGAGGATCAGACCTTGACCGCAGGCACAGCAGGGATCGCCGATGCCGATGGATTGGGCGCGTTTTCCTATCAATGGCTACGTGATGGCAGCGCCATCAGCGGCGCCACCGGCAGCAGCTATACCCTTGGCCAGTCCGATGTGGGCGACCGGATTTCCCTGCGGGTCAGTTTTGAAGATCAGGCCGGTTATGACGAGGCCCTGACAAGCGCCCTGACGGCCACAGTACAAAACGTCAACGATACGCCTCAGGGCAGCATCGGGATCAACGGCACGGCGCGGCAAGGCGTCTTGTTGACTGCCCAGACCTCTGGGCTGTCGGATGCCGATGGCCTTGGTCCGTTCAGCTATACATGGTTGCGCGACGGCGCGGCGATCTCTGGCGCGACCGGCAGCAGCTATCGCCTGGCCCAATCGGATGTGGACCAAACCATAAGCCTGCGCCTGTCCTACACCGATCAGCAAGGTACCACCGAATATGTCAACAGCGCCGCCACTGCCGCCGTGCAAAACGTTAATGACGCGCCCACGGGCGGCGTGCAAATCAATGGTAACGCGCGCGAGGGCAGCGTGCTTTCGGCGCGCACCAATGCCTTGGCTGACGCCGATGGTCTGGGTGCATTGTCTTATCAATGGCTGCGAGATGGCGGTGTCATCAACGGCGCAACCGGCAGCAGCTTTGCCCTGACGCAGGCCGACGTTGGCCGTGAAATCACGTTGCGGGTGCGCTACACCGATCAGCAGGGCACGTCCGAGACCGTGACAAGCGCGGCAACTGATCCTGTGCAAAACCTGAACGAAGCTGCGCAGGGCCCGGTCGATATCACCGGAACCGCCTTGCAGGGCGCGACCTTGATGGCAGACACGTCAGGCGTGACTGACAGCGACGGATTGGGCGGTTTTTCCTATCAGTGGCTGCGTGATGGCGGGCAAATCGCTGGCGCCACATCGGCCAGCTATCAATTGACCCAACATGACGTCGATACGCAGATTTCGGTCCGGGTGAGCTTTGTTGACGGGCAGGGCACCTTGGAAAGTCTGACCAGTGGGGCCAGCGCAGTGGTGCAAGACATCAACGATGCGCCGCAAGGGTCGGTGCAGATCAACGGTCAAGCACAAGAAGGGGCAACCCTGATTGCAATCACAAACGGTCTGTCCGATGCCGACGGTCTTGGTTCATTTTCCTACCAGTGGCAGCGGGCCGGCAGTGATATCGCTGGCGCCACCGGCAGCAGCTATGCGTTGCAACAAGGTGACGTGGGCGCAGCGATCACTGTGCAGATCAGCTATACCGATGGACAAGGCCACCTTGAAACCGTCACCAGCCCCGCCACAGCCGCAGTCGAAAACACCAACACCGCACCGCAAGGCAATGTCACCCTGACCGGCATCGCTTCGCAGGGAGAAACGCTGGGCGTGGATGCATCCGCAGTGACAGACGGGGATGGTCTTGGGGCATTTTCTTATCAGTGGTTGCGCGATGGGCAAGAGATCACCGGCGCAACAGCACAGAGTTACGATTTGGGCCAACAGGACGTGGATGCGCAGATGTCAGTGCGCGTGTCTTACGTTGACGGGCACGGCACCAGCGAGGCCGTAACCAGCGGCCCAAGCGGCCCTGTGCAAAACGTCAATGATGCGCCGCAGGGCACGGTGCAAATCACCGGGATGGCCAAACAAGGCGCCACGTTGACAGCTGGCACAGGTGGCATCGCAGACCCAGACGGATTGGGCGCGTTTTCCTATCAATGGCTGCGCGGCGAAACGGACATCGCTGGCGCGACTGGGGCGCAATACACGCCTGTGCAGGCGGATGTCGGCGCCACCTTGCAGGTCCGCGTCACCTATACCGATGGCCAAGGCAGCGTTGAGACCGTGATCAGCGGCGCAACGGCTCCTGTGGAAAACCAAAATGATCCGGCCACAGGCACGCTGACTATCACAGGCAACGCCGTTGAGGGTGGCACATTGACCGCCGCAGTCAACGATCTGGCCGATGACGATGGTCTGGGCGCATACACGATCACCTGGATTGCCGATGGTCTTGAGACCGGTGTCACCGGCACCACCTATGGCCTGACCGCCGCCGATATTGGCAAGGTTTTCTCCGCCCGTCTGGATTTCACCGACGGCTTTGGCGCAAGCGAGGTTCTGCTGGCAGAGCCAACTGGCCCGGTGACAAACACCAACGATCCGGTGACGGGTGCGGTTGTGATCAACGGCGAGGCCAAAGAAGGCGCGACATTGACCGCAGATGCCAGCGGGCTCAGCGATCCGGACGGGCTTGGCCCGTTCCACTACCAATGGCTGCGCGATGGCGTTGCACTCACTGGCGCAACAGAGGCCGAATATACCCTTGTCGCCGCCGACATCGGCAGCGCCATGTCTGTAGGGGTGTTCTTTGATGATCAATACGGCAATGCCGAGGCTGTGACGTCTGGCGCAACGGACCTGATTGAAAATGTGAACGATCCGGTAACCGGTGCGGTCCATGTCTCTGGCACAATGCAAGAAGGCAGCACCTTGACCGCCCAAACGGATGCTCTCGCGGATTTGGACGGATTGGGTACATTTGCCTTTGTCTGGCTCCGCGATGGCGCGGAAGTGCCGGGCCAAACTGCGGCAAGCTATGACTTGACCGCCGCCGATATTGGCAAAGAGTTGCAAGTTCAGGTCAGCTTCACGGACGGCCAAGGCACAGCCGAGACCGTTACATCAGCGGCCACAACACCTGTTCAAAACCTGAACGACGCGCCAGTTGGTGCCGTGACCTTGACCGGCATGGCCAAAGAGGGCAGCGCCCTGTTTGCGGATACATCAGGGATCACCGATGCTGACGGGGTCGGCCCGTTCCGCTTTGTCTGGTTTCGTGATGGCGTGGAACAGACAGCGGTGGAAACCGCAACCTATGATCTGGGCGCAGCGGACATCGGCGCCGAAATCCATGTGCAGATCACCTATGAAGACGGATTTGGCACACAAGAAGTCCTGACCTCGGCCAGCAGTGGCGCGGTGGCAAACCGCAATGACCTGCCCACAGGGGCGGTTGTCGTGACCGGAACGGCCGAAGTGGGCAAAACACTCAGCGTTGATACAAGCGCTGTGGCAGACGCGGACGGATTGGGGGCCTTCGCCTATGTCTGGCTGCGAGACGGCGCGGTGATCGCTGGCGCGGACGCTGCCGAATACACGCTCACCCCCGCCGATCTGGACGCCTTTATCGAAGCGCGGATTGCGTACACGGACAGTTTCGGCAGCGATGAAACCCTGACCAGTGCCAGCTTTGGCCCCATTGGCCCGCTTGTCAAAGACCGGGTCGAAGGTGGTCCGACGGATGATACCCTGACTGGCAGCACTGGCCCTGATGACGTATCAGGCGGTGCGGGCGATGACACATTGAACGGCGGGCAGGGCGATGACGACCTGAACGGCGGTGCAGGGGTGGACACGGCCCAATTTGCAGGCGCGCAACAAAGTCATACCCTCACCATCAGTCGCAGTGGCATGGCTCTGGCCGACCGCACTGTGGACGGCAACGGCACGGATACCCTACAAGACATCGAATTTCTGAGCTTTGACAGCACCATACCGCTGTTTGATGGCAACGACATGGACCTGCGGGCCTTTGCCGGACCTGCCGCCCTGAGCGCAGACCAGATGGAAAGCGTGATCGAGCTATATATCGCCTATTTCAACCGCGCCCCGGATGCGGTGGGGCTGTTTTTCTGGGGCACCGCCTTTGCCGAGGGAACAACGCTTGATGACATGGCAAAGCTGTTCATCGATCAGGATGAAACCCGTGCGGCCTATCCGGATGGTACGTCAAATCTGGAATTTGCCGAAACCGTTTACAACAATGTTCTTGGCCGTACACCGGATGTGGCAGGCCTGAATTTTTGGGTTGGTTTGCTGGACAACGGCGCGGTCGAACGGGCAGACTTCATCCTTGAGGTTCTGCGCGGCGCACGGGCTGATGCCCCAGTGGACGCCAGCGCCGAATTCATTGCGCAACAGGCCGAGGACCAACAGTATCTTGAGGTCAAAACCGATATCGGCGCCTATTTTGCCGTTCACAAAGGCATGTCTGACGTGCAAGAAGCCGCCGCAGCAATGGCGCTGTTTGATGGCACAGCGGCGGGCATCGAGGCCTCAACAGATGCGATTGAGGCATTCTTTGCAGATGCGCTGGATGCGGAAAACGGGGATTTCCTGATGCCGCTGATCGGTGTGTTGGATGATCCTTTCGCGGCCTGAGCAATGCCCTTGCCGCGAAAGCCTAAGAGCCTCCTCAGGAGACCCGCGAATATCCCACATTGCCCATGGTGAACGTGTCAAAGAAATGCGCCAAACGGCGCACCAAAGGGCGTGCCTCAACCGACAATGATAAACGCTCTGCGTCTTCTGTGTAGAGGCCCGCACATTCCGCCCGCAGCGCCATAAACGCCGGGGCCAGCATGGCCTGTTGCGCATCGGTCAGCGCCAATTCTTTGTAATCAATGGCATAATCGCACATCAGCATTTCAATGATCCGGCTGCGCAGCTTGTCTTCTCCAGTCAGTTCATAGCCGCGTGCGGTGGACAGTTCCCCGCCGCGCACAATCTTGGAATAGGGGCCGGTCTGCGGTGTGTTCTGGCTAAAGCCATTTTCGAAACGCGAAATGGAAGAGGCCCCCAGACCCAGCAGTGTCCCACAGCCATCAACTGTGTAACCCTGAAAATTGCGCCGCAGATTGCCCTCGGCGGCGGCAATGGCCATGTTGTCCGTGGGTTTGGCAAAATGGTCGATCCCGATTGCGGTCATGCCCGATCCGGTCAAAACATCCGTTGCGTGATTGAACAGGGCAAAGCGGGCGCGATCATCCGGCAGCGCCTGTTCAGGGATCAGCTGTTGGCGTTTGGCCATATGCGGCACATGGGCGTAGCCAAAAAGCGCGATCCGGTCGGGATCAAGTGACATCACCTGATCCAGGGTGCGCCCGAACCCTTCGACGGATTGAAACGGCAACCCGTAAACCAGATCAATGTTGAGCGAGGCGATGCCCGCCCCGCGCAACAGATCAACGGCTGTCTTGGTCTGTTCGTAGCTTTGCAACCGGCCAATGGATTCCTGCACCTGAGTAGCAAAATCCTGCACCCCGATGCTGGCCCTCGACATGCCAGCCGCTCGCAGCGCGGTGATCTTGTCTGCATCCACCAGCGTTGGGTCAATCTCGACTGAAAACTCAGTGTTTTCATCACGTTGGAACACTCTATCAATCGCCGTGACCAGCCGTTTGATCAACTCCGGCGGCAGGATCGTCGGTGTGCCGCCGCCCCAATGCATCTGTTTGATGCGCTGCTTGCCCTTCAGGTGTTTGGCCACCACGGCCAGTTCGGCCTCAAGCGTGGCGATGTAATGCTGCACGGGCACCAGACTGCTGACCCCTTGGGTGCGGCAGGCGCAGAACCAGCACAGGCGTTCGCAGAACGGGATATGCAAATAAAGCGAGATCGGCTCATCCGGATCCAGCGCCGCAAGCGCTTTGGCCTGAAAATCGGCACCGATGCCGTCATGAAACGCAGGGGCCGGCGGATAGCTGGTGTATCGGGGCAGGCGCTGGTCAAAAAGGCCACGGGCCTTGAGTGTGTCAAAATCCATCATGAGGACTTTTGTGAATCGCTTTCATCGGGCTGTCTTTGATCAAGATCAACTGGCGCAGTTTCGTCATCCAAAAGAACACGCCAGGCCGCGCCGTCCAGATCGTCATATTGATCGGCCCGCAGGCTCCAGACAAAGGCGAGCAAGCCCAGCCCGCCAAGGCCCAGCGAAACCGGGATCAGGATGGACAGAATATTCATGCCTTGCGCCTCCGTTGCAGCCGCATCGCGTTCAGCAAGACCACGATGGAAGAACTGGACATGGCAATCGCCGCCAGCAACGGCGTGACAAACCCGGCCATGGCAAAGGGGATCACCAAGGCGTTGTAGGCTGCCGCGATGCCGAAGTTTTCCAGAATGCGCCGCTTGGCGCTGCGCGATGTTGTGATCAGTTCGGGCAGGGCGGCCAGCGTATCGCCCAGCATCACCACATCCGATGCTGCCCGTGCCGCATCCGCCGCCGCCGCTGGCGCGACAGAGGCATAGGCGGCGGCCAGGGCACCTGTGTCATTCAGGCCGTCACCGACCATCAGAACCTTGCTGCCGCTCTCCGCCAATCTGTTCAGATAAGCGATCTTGTCCGCCGGGCTTTGCCCCGCATGCACATGGTTGATGCCAAGCGCCTTTGCCACCGCTTGGGTCGCGGCAGCGGTGTCGCCAGAGATCAGGTGCATCTCAGTGCCGCTCTTGCGCAGCTCTGCCACCATGTCCTCGGCACCCTTGCGCAGGGTTGCTTGCAAGGGCAGGAACACCGGCGCGTCATCACCGATTTGCAACCATGCACCATGGCCGCCTTCTGGCTGCGCACCGACAAAGTGATCCGCGCCCAGCTTGACGGCTTGCCCGTTGATCCGGGCGGAAACGCCTTTGCCGGGGTGTTCGGCTACATCGGTCAAAATGGCAGCCTTGGTGCCAAGTGACTCAAAGCCCAACGCCAAGGCGCGGGAAATTGGATGGGTCGAGGATTGCGCCAGCCCCAGCGCAATGGCGCGGGTGTTGCTTGGCATTGTCTCAATCGCGCCAACCTCAAGCTGGCCTTCGGTCAAGGTGCCGGTCTTGTCAAAAACCACCACATCCGTTTCTGCAATCCGTTCCATGGCGGTGCCGTTCTTGACCAGCAGACCAGACCGAAACAACCGGCTTGCCGCCGCAGTGGAGACCGCAGGCACCGCCAACCCCAAGGCACAGGGGCAGGTGATGATCAGAACCGCGACCGCGATATTCAGCGAATGACGGAAATCACCGGTGTAGGTGATCCAGCCCGCAAAGGTCACAAGGGCCAGCAAATGTACCGCAGGGGCATAGATAGCGGCGGCCCGGTCGGCCAGTGCGGTATAGCGGTTGCGGGCGGATTCCGCCGCGTCGATCATTGTGACCATGCGGCGCAGGCTGGTGTCTTCGCCCACAGCCGTAGCGCGGATCGTCAAGGGACCGCTCAGGTTCACTTCGCCCGCGCTAACCTGAACGCCGGCGTTGGCCGCCACCGGCAGGCTTTCACCGGTCAACAGGGCACGGTCGATGTTGCTGACCCCGTCGATCACCTCACCGTCCACAGGCACCCGTGCGCCGGGCAAAACGATGATCGGATCACCCACCTGCGCTTGGCTGAGGTTGATGGTTTCTCGCCCTTCTGCGGTTTTGCGCAGGATGCGCGGCACTTCGAGCGCCGCCAGTTCCTTGGCCGCGGATCGCGCCGTGGCGCGGCAGCGGTGATCAAGGTACCGGCCGATCAGCAGAAAACAGGTCAGCGACAGCGTCGCATCGAAATAGGCCGTATGCCCGCCTGCGGCTGTCTCATAAAGTGACATCGCCGCCGTCAGGATCAGCGCCAGCGAGATCGGCACATCCATATTCAGGCGGCCCACCCGCAGGGCGGTCCAGGCGTGACGGAAAAACGGCTGTGCGGCATATCCCAGGGCAGGCAACGAGATCGCGGCAGACAGCCAATGGAATAGCGTTCGGGTTGCATCCGTGGCACCGGACCAGACCGCCACCGACATCAACATGACGTTCATCATGGCAAAGCCCGCGATGGCGATGCGGATCAGCAAGGCGCGCCCTTCGCGGTCGCCGTCTTGCCCCAAGGCATCCAGATCAAGGATACGCGCCTCAATCCCCAGATCGGTCAGCTGATCAATCAGGTCTTCGGGCATGGTGCCGTGCGCGGCTGTGATCGTCACCTGTTTGCGGTTCAGGTTCACGCGGGCGGAATGCACATCGGCGCGGCCCAAGAGCCCGCGTTCCACGGTTGAAATGCAAGCCGCACAATGGATCGACGGCAAGGACAAATGAAATATATCGCCCGCAGCATCGCTTTGGGCGGCGGCGGGCAGGGGGCCTGCGACGCAACCCGGACAGGCAGCCAAATGAGGGGTTTCGGCCAGTGACATCAGCGATTCCTATCGCGCCGTGATCGGGATGCGGCGGCGGAATTCGGTGCCATCCTCGGCCGTCATGTTCAGCCACAGCGTCCAATAGCCTGCTGGCACATCGACATCGGCCACCAACGCCGTGCCATCCCAGACAAAGGCCGGCGTCACATCTTCGGCCACATGGGTGGCGCGGCCCAGCGTGGCTTTGACCGCTGCCGGTTCAAAGGCCACACCGTCCCGGTCCAGCACGCGCAGCGTCAGCACCTGATCGGCGATCTCGGCAGAAACGTCCCATGCCAGAGCATTTTGCGCAGCGCGGTCCGCGTCAAACCGTTGGCTGGACACATAGGAGTTTTTGGTCACCAACCCCGGAAAGGTCGAGACCGCCTGAAAGGCGAGGGTCAGGTTCACCCCGATAATCACGGCAAAACACCCTGCAAAGATGCCAAAGACATGCCAGCCGGTCAATGTTCGCTTCATGATCATGAGCCTTTCCCGTTAAAGATCGTTGCCGTGCTGGCGCGGGTTTGTGTGTCGAGATCCTCGACCCAGATCCGCAAGTCGGACCGATCGGCACTTGCCGCCGGATCTTGCCGCCGTGCGGTGACATAAACGCGCTGCAACATCGTGCTGTCTGCAGGTACTTCTACACTGAGGGTCTCGCTGCCTTCAAGGTTGATGCGCAGGGTCTCCTCCGTGGTCAGCGACAAATGGAACAGGCGGTCATCGCCAGATTTGTTGCGCAGACGCACGTCATAGATGTTGCGGATCGACCCGTCTGATTGGGTCACATAGGTTGGATTGCGCACCGGAGATACGGTCAGTTCGATGTCCGACCGGATAAACAGTGCAAAGAGCAGACCTAGACCGACAATCGACCACAAGGCGGTGTAGAGGATCGTGCGGGTGCGGAACACGTGCTGCCAGACCGGTTTGGGCTTCCAGCTTTGGTATTCGGGTTCTTCCTTGGCGGGGGGCACATCTTCGAGCGCGAGATAGTCGATCAAACCGCGCGGCTTGCCGATCTTGTCCATAATCTCGTCACAGGCGTCGATACACAGGGCGCAGGTGATGCATTCCATCTGTTGGCCATCGCGGATGTCGATTCCCATGGGGCAAACGTTGACGCAGGCCATGCAGTCGATGCAATCGCCCTGCGCGACTTCCAGTTCCGGCACTTCGGTCTCGGCATAGGCCGTTGTGGTGCGGGCGGCAGCGGCGGCGCGGGCGCCTTTGCGGTGCTTGCCACGCGGCTCACCGCGCCAATCGCGGTAGCCTACCGTCAATGTGCCTTCGTCCATCATCGCAGCCTGAATGCGCGGCCAAGGGCACATGTAAATGCAGACCTGCTCGCGCATGAACCCACCAAAGACAAAGGTGGTCGCAGTCAGAACCGCGATAGAGGCATAGGCGACAAAGGGCGCATCCAGTGTAAAGAGGTTGATTGCCAATGTGGGCGCATCGGTGAAATAGAACACCCAGGCACCACCCGTGGCGATAGAAATCAGCAGCCAGACGATCCATTTGCTGACCCGAAGCCGCCATTTGCGAAAGCTCCACTTGGCCTTAAGCAATCTGATCCGTGCGTTGCGGTCGCCCTCGATCCAGCGTTCAACCAGCAGAAACAGATCGGTCCAGACCGTCTGCGGACAGGTATAGCCGCACCAGACCCGGCCAAGTGCCGAGGTGAACAGGAACAACCCCAGCCCCGCCATGATCAAAAGACCGGCGACAAAGTAGAACTCATGCGGCCAAATCTCGATCCACAGGAAAAAGAACCGCCGGTTGGCCAGATCCGCCAGAACCGCCTGATCGGGCATGTTTGGCCCGCGATCCCAACGCACCCAAGGCAGCAAATAGTAAATGCCAAGGGTGATGCCCATGATCCACCATTTCATCGTGCGGAAAAAGCCCGACACGCGGCGGGGGAAGATCGGTTCACGGGGGGTATAGAGCGGCTGAGGGGAATCTGTCATTTGAATCGGTCCAAATAAGGGTCTGTTCGCACCGGAGTTATGCAGCCGCAGCGTGATCCTTGCTTTGATCTGGGTCAAGTGTCCTGACAGCCTGCGTCAGCAGACCGCAGGGGGCGGCGCAAAAGCAGCGTTCTACGCTGGACGCAATTCCATTGGACTGTCAGACCGATGGTGATTAACGCATTGAAAGGACGAAAGAATGCACAAGGTTGCGGTGCTGCTCAGCGATGGATTTGCCGATTGGGAATATGCTTTGATCGGGGGCACGGGCGGGCCGTTCTATGGGCTTGAGATACAATATGTCACACTCGGCGCGGCGCATCTGACCTCGCAGGGCGGGATGGAGGTGCGGGTGGCAAAGACCCGTGCCGATATGGCGGAAATGCAGCCCGGTGTGATTGTGGTGATCGGCGGCATGATCTGGGAAACGGACCGTGCGCCGGACATCACGGACATGTTGCGCCAGCACCATCAGGGCGGTGGTACAGTGGCAGGGATCTGCGGCGGCACGCTGGCACTGGCGCGGGCCGGGCTACTGGATGATCACGCACATACGTCAAATGATGCCGCGTTCCTGCCCGCCCATGCGCCCGGCTACAAAGGGCAGGGGCGCTATCAGGCCCAAGCTGCCGCTATACAAGATGGCCGGGTGATCACTGCCCCCGGCACAGCTCCGGTGAGCTTCACCGCCGAAGTCTTCCGCGCGGCAGGGCTGGGGGCAGAACCCGCGGCCCAATTCAAAGCGATGCTCGCAGCCGAGCATCAGTTTGCCGAACCGGCATAAAAAAAGGGGTGCCCCTCCTCAGGCACCCCTTCCTTTGCGCGCGGCTTGGTGCGAACAGAGCCGCAAGCGCAAAGTCTCTTGTGGCTTGGTCTCAGTTGGCGGGTTCTTCGCCGCCGCCAAGCTGGTGAACATAGGCCGAAACCGCCTGCACCTGTGCCTCTGTCAGGCGCGTACCCCATGGAGGCATCACGCCAAATCGGGCATTGGTGATGGTATCGGTCAGTGCTTCGCGGTCACCGCCATAAAGCCAGATCGCATCCGCCAGATTGGGTGCGCCCTGATCGCGATCACCAAGGCCGGCGTCACCGTGACAGGAGGAACAATTGTCTGCGTAAAGCTCGGCACCCGGTGCCGCGACAGCCGCGTCAAATTCTTCGCCTGACAAGGACCGGACATGTTCGACCAATGCGGTGATTTCCTCTTTTTCCAGCAGCTCGCCAAAGGCGGGCATTTCGGAATAGCGGGCATCATCATCCACATCGTTGCGAATGCCGTGGCGGACGGTATAGGCGATGTCCTCCATGGAGCCGCCCCAGAGCCAATCGTCATCCAGCAGGTTCGGATAACCCTTGGCACCCGCCGCCCCAGAGCCGTGGCACTGCGAACAATTGTTGCGGAAGACAGAGCCGCCCGAAGACACAGCATAGCGGAACAGATCTTCGTTCTCGCGCAGGGTGTCCAGATCGGCGCTGGCCAGTTGTGCGTCCCGCGCCGCCGAGGCTTCGCGGAATTCGTCGATGTCCTGGGCCACTTCGCCGCGTGTGGAATAGCCCAGCAAGCCTTCGGTTGCACCGTTGATCAGCGGCCAGGCCGGATAAGCCACGGAATAGCCGATGCCCCAGATGATGGTCAGGTAAAAGCACCACAGCCACCAACGCGGCAGGGGGTTGTTCAGCTCCTGAATGCCATCCCATTCGTGGCCAGTGGTTTCGATCCCGCTGACGTCATCAACTTTGTCGTTCTTTCCGCTCTGTGTGTTCTGCGCGCTCATTTCGCGTCTCCGATCTGATAGTGTCCGTCCTTGGGGTCGGTGCCATCGGCACCGTCCAGAGGTCCGGTCGTGTCATTGCGAAAGGGGATGTTGGCGGTTTCCAGGTGGGTTTCCCGGCTGCCGGGCCGGAAGGCCCAGACAATCACGCCGAGGAAGAACAGCGTCAGAGCCAAAAGCATCCAGCTGTCCGCGAATTCCCGCATCCATGAATAGGTTTCCATCATGGTCTCCTTTCTTAACGGCTTGCGTCTGGTGTGAAGGTCGAGAAATCAACCAACGTGCCAAGCATCTGCAGATAAGCCACCATCGCGTCCATTTCCGTCAGGCCGGGTTGGCCGTCAAAGTTGCGGACCTGTGCGTTGGAATAGCGTTCCTGAAGGCCGTCATAGTCACTGTCGGGATCGGCCTGCGCGAGGAAGTCCGCCGCCGCGTTCTCAACCATCTCGTCGGTGTAGGGGACGCCGACGAAACGCTGGGTGCGGATCAGGTCTTCGATGTATTTCGCATCAATCGGGGTACGCGCAAGGAACGCGTACTTTGGCATGATCGATTCAGGCACAACGGACTGTGGGTCCATCAGGTGATCCACATGCCAGCCGTCAGAGTAACGGCCGCCAACCCGTGCCACATCAGGGCCGGTCCGCTTGGACCCCCACTGGTGCGGGTGGTCATACATGCTTTCTGCAGCGAGGGAGTAGTGGCCGTAACGGTCCACTTCATCGCGCATCGGGCGGATCATCTGGCTGTGGCACGTGTAGCAGCCTTCGCGGACATAGATCTCGCGACCTGTCAGCTCAAGCGGCGTGTAGGGCCGCATGCCGTCTACCTCTTCGATGGTGTTTTCGAGGTAGAACAGCGGTGCGATTTCCACGATCCCGCCGATGGTGACAACTGCCAGAGACAGAACCATCAGAAGGGTGGCCGATCTTTCGATCATCGCGTGGCGTGCAAGGAAGCCCTTTTTGGGCGCAGTGTTTTGATTATCAGACATGTTTTTGTTCCTTACTCAGCTGGCACACCGACGGGGGCAGTGACTTTCTGTCCTCCGCGGATGGTCATCCACATGTTCCACACCATGATCAGCGCGCCGGTGAGGTATAGAACCCCGCCCAGACCCCGCACGATGTACATCGGGAACTTCGCAGCAACGGTGTCGGCAAAGGAGTTCACGAGGAAGCCCTGTGCATCCACTTCACGCCACATCAGGCCTTCCATGATGCCGGTCACCCACATGGATGCCGCATAAAGGACGATACCGATCGTCGCGAGCCAGAAGTGCCAGTTGATCGCGGACATGGAGTACATCTGCGCACGGCCCCAAAGTTTTGGCGTCAAGAAGTAAAGCGCCGCAAAGGTGATCATACCGTTCCAGCCAAGTGCGCCGGAGTGAACGTGACCAATGGTCCAGTCAGTGTAGTGGCTCAAAGAGTTCACCGCACGGATCGACATCATTGGTCCTTCGAATGTGGACATGCCGTAGAACGCAAGGCTGATCACAAACATCCGGATGATCGGATCGGTGCGCAGCTTGTCCCAGGCGCCGTTCAGCGTCATCAGACCGTTGATCATCCCGCCCCAGCTGGGCATCCACAAGATGATGGAGAACACCATGCCAAGGGTCGAGGCCCAGTCAGGCAAAGCGGTGTAGTGCAAGTGGTGTGGACCGGCCCAGATATACAGGAAGATCAGCGCCCAGAAGTGGATGATCGACAGTTTGTAACTGAACACCGGACGGCCAGCCTGCTTTGGTACGAAGTAGTACATCATGCCCAGGAAACCCGCAGTCAGGAAGAAGCCAACGGCGTTGTGGCCGTACCACCACTGGGTCATCGCATCCTGCACACCCGAGAACACCTGAATTGAGCGCGAGCCCCAGATGCTGACCGGGACGGACAGGTTGTTGACCAGATGCAGCATCGCAACGGTGATGATAAAGCTCAGCAAGAACCAGTTGGCCACATAGATGTGCTTTTCCTTACGTTTGATCAGCGTGCCCATGTAGATGACAAGGAAGGCCACCCAAACCAGGGTCAGCCAGATATCAACGTACCATTCAGGTTCTGCATATTCTTTGGATTGTGTGGCACCCAGCAGATAGCCGGTCGCGGCCAGCACGATAAACAGCTGATAGCCCCAGAACACGAACCAACGCAGGTTCCCGCCCCAAAGCCGTGTGCCGCAGGTGCGCTGCACAATGTAGAACGACGACATGATCAGCGCGTTGCCGCCAAAGGCAAAGATCACCGCTGATGTGTGAAGGGGACGCAGACGCCCGAAGTTCGCATAAGGCTGCGCCCATTCGAAGTTCAGGACCGGAAAGGCCAGCTGAAACGCGATGAACGTGCCTGCAAGAAACCCGACAACGCCCCAAAAGCCGGTGGCAATAACCCCGGCTCGCACCACGTCGTCCATGTATCCGTTTGCGTCGATACCGCCATTGTTTGGCTCGTCTGTACGTCGAAGCACCCAGATGAACATCCCGGCGGCCACAGCCATGATGATCAGCGCGTGGATCTGATATGCCAGATCGCGGCCCCAATCGGCTGCAAGGGCTGCAAAGATCGTAATCAGCCCCAATATGATTAGTTTAAAAAAATCAGACGTCATTTTCTGTCCCCTCTGTCCGCCACCAACCCCGAGGAGCGGGAAAGCGCGGTTTGCGTCGTAGAGCAGCATTTGCATCTTGGCTCGCAGATGTTCTTTGATCTGAGTCAAATGCCGTTCGTTTTCTTTTTGGGCGATATCAAAGACAGGGGTCAATGCGACATGCAGGCTGTTTAAGAAATAAAAGGAGAAACAGCATGTCCATTCAGACTGTCACCACTGTTCTGACCGACAAAGAAACAGCCGTCTCGCAGATTGAGGCCGCGGCGAGTTTTGCCCGCACCTGTGATGCGCATCTTCAGGTTCTGGCATTGGGCACAGGTCTGGACCAGCCCGGCGTGGTGCAGGGGGCATTAGACGCGGTGCCGATCTCGGCCAGCCTCGAAGACGGGATGTTGCGGGCCAAGGAGCTGGCAGAGGTTGCAGAACAAGAACTGGCAAAAGAAGACATCCGCTGGGATGTGGATGAGGTGTCCTCGCTGACCTCCTCGCGCAGCAATGACATCACGCGGCACATCCGGTTCAGCGATCTGGTGATCCAACAGCGTTCCTCCGATCGGGTCGCCGCGGCGCATGTGGCGCAAACGGCAGAGACGGTGCTGTTTGACGGCGATTGCCCGCTTCTGCTGCTGCCGGAACGGCACGAGATGTCGGCACCTCCGAAAAAAGTCATGGTCGCGTGGGATGAAAGCGCAACCGCGCTGCGGGCCGCACGTCTGGCGCTGCCACTGCTGCGCCGCGCCAGCAGTGTTTATGTCGCCATTGTAGATCCGGCCAAAGATTCGCCGGATCGGTCTGATCCGGGCGGCGCTTTCGCACAGTTTCTGGCCCGCCATGATGTCAAATGTGAAGTGATGGTGCTGTCGCGCACCGACGATACGGTCTCGCAAACCATAGAACGCCGGGCACAGGAATTGGGCTGTGATCTCGTGGTGATGGGGGCATACGGCCACTCACGCCTGCGCCAAGCGCTGTTTGGCGGCACAACGCGACATATGCTGGAAAGTGCGATCTTGCCGGTTTTCCTGGCGCACTGACGTATCAGGTCAGCATCATCCCATCGGTATCGTCCCCGGTTTCGGCCATCAGTCCGGCCAGATCGGGGATGGTGATGGTGCGGGTGCCGCCCAGTTCGATAATGCCGTCCTTGCGCAGGGCGGTCATCTGGCGGCTGACGGTTTCGATGGTCAGACCCAGATAATTCGCCATGGCCTCGCGCGACATCGGCATTTCAAACGACAGGCCATCCTGAAGTTTCTGCATATGCAACGACGCGGTGCGACGGCCAATCAAAGACAGCAGACATGTGATCTTTTCACGGGCGGTCTTGCGGCCCAAAAGCATCATCCATTCGCGGGCAACTTCCAATTCATCCAGCGTCATTGCCAGCAAACGCTGGCCGATGTGCGGCGTATCTTTGATCATGTTTTCAAAGGGTTTGCGCCGGAAACAGCACAGGGTGACCTTTTGAATCGCCACCACATCATAGGCCACGGCATCACGGCCCGGACGGCCAATGAAATCGGAAGGGAGCAAAAGGCCGACCATCTGAATGCGGCCATCCGGCAGAGTGCGTGACAGGGTCGCCGCACCCGACACTACGGAGGCCACGAAATGCATCTCGTCGCCCTCAAACATGATCGACTGGCCCGCATCGAAGGTCCGGTAATACTTGATATCTTCAAGCCGGCTTAGCTCATGCGGCTCGCAGGTCGCGCAGACAGCACGATTGCGAATGTTGCAGTCTGCACAGGCCATGAAATCCGAACTGGATTGCGCCAGAGTCATAAGGAGGTCTTTCGTCCGCTAAAAGTCCAACAGTTCTAGCATCAAGAGAGCCACAAGCAAACCCTCATCGGTGCGTCATTGTTGCCACCAAGGATCGCGCACCTGTCCAAAAATCCCCAATCATGGCTCATCAGGGATCGGCGCCTTGGGGCCAAGCTGGGTTTCCGTGGCCTGCTGGGCGGCCGCGGCAACGGCGGTGCGTTCCTCTTCGCTCATGTTTTCCGATCCGGCCACTTCGACTTTGACATTGCGTTCGGCCATGCGGATGCCGTTCGCCTCAAAGGCGTCGCGCACCATCTGGTAGGCGTCGCGCCGCACCAACCATTGCTCTCCGGGGCGGGTCATGAATTTGACGCCAACAACCATGTTAAACTCCTCCATGCGCCGCACACCTTGGGACTTGAGTGTTTCAATAATGCTATGGCCATAAAATTCGTTTTCGAGCATCTCCGCGCCGATTTTTTTGATCAGCTTTTTGACCAGTTTCAGATCGGTCTCAAACGGCACGCGGAACTCCAGCTTCATGATCACCCAATCGCGCGAATGGTTGGTCAGATGACGCAATTCGCCGAAGGGCAGGGTATGCACCGCGCCCCGGTGGTGGCGAATTTGCAGGGACCGGATCGAGATTTTCTCGACCGTGCCGCGCAACTGGTCGATCTCGACATATTCGCCGACCCGGAACGCATCATCGACAAGGAAAAAGATCCCCGACACGACATCCTTGACCAGCGATTGCGCACCAAAGCCGATGGCGATGCCAAGAACACCCGCACCCGCAAGGATCGGTGCGATATTGACGCCCAGTGAGGACAGCACAGACATCGCCACCATCACCAGCAATGTCACCATCAATGTGACCCGCAGCAGTGGCAGCAAGGTGGCCATCCGCGCCTCTGGTCCCGGCGCGGTGCCCGGCTCAGGTGGACGGTAGGCGGCCAACCTGCGGTCGATCGCCGAACTGGCCCAGACCCAGACCAGATCGGCCAGCAAAAGCGCCACCGCGCTGTCGATCAAAACCCGAAGGGCACGGCCCGAGAATGTCGGCGTTGCCGCCCGTTCAAAGACCCGCAGATCCCAGACCATGGCCAAGACGGCCCCAATGGCAAACAGCGCGACAAAGCGCACCAGCCGTTGCGCCAGCGGTCGGTAGCTTTCGTAGGGATGGTCGGGCAACGGCGCATCCACGTCTTCGTCATGCAAATCAGCAATGGGTTCAGCCGCCGCTTCGCTGGCTTCGATCTCAGCCAGATCAGCAGGATCAGGCGCTTCAATACGGATCACCTCGGCCTTGGCCCGGTCAAAGCTGTCATCGACCCAAAGCCGCAGCAACCGCAAGCCGGGCACCAGCAAGCCAAGCAAGGCAAAGCTCCACATCAAGGCGGGCAGGGCCAGCACCAATGCAGCGTAGACCAGCACCGCCAGCACACACAGATAGACCCGCCAAAGCCGCTGTGCACGGCTGCGTGGCAGATCGAGCACCGTTGTGATCTTGCCAAAACCATAGATCACCGCCGCCAGAGTCAGGACCAATGCCAGCGTCGCCAGCGCGAGACTGACACCAAGCGCCTGCGGGGACTGTCCGCCGCTGCCGGTTATGCGGCCAAATACATCGGCCATGGAAGCTGCGAGCACAAAGAACCCGGCCAAGCACAGCAGCAGTTTGGACAGGAACTTGGCCACCGGGTTGGACAGCGGCAGCAGCCGCAATTCTTCCACAGAAGGGGCCAGAAACAGCACCAGAAGCGCCCGTATCGCCCGCACCCCAAACACCACAACCAACAGGTTCAGCACCAAGGTTTCCAACGTCGGCGGCCATGAAAAGGCAGCAAAGGTGCCAATACTGCCAAACGCAAAGATTGCCAAACCGGTCAAGGTGATCAGGGACCGCAAGGTCGCCGCCGTCACCCGTTCGCGCACCGTGCTGACATGCTGTAATTCGATGCGCAGTTTCACCGGGTTGGTATATTGCCGGTACAGCCATTCCAGCCCGGCACCCACAAACAAAAAGATCATAACAAAGGTCAGGCCGCGCACTTGTTGGGCAGGGGTGACCTTGGTTTGCCAACGCTCCAGAATAAAGGCGGGGGCCGAAGGAAACGCACGCCAAGCCTGTCCCAGATCGCCGATCCGAGCCCGGATACCGGTCAGCACGGCTTCGGCCTCTTCGCGAAAGGTCGCGCCGTTGTCATCTGCGGTTGCTCCGGCGGTGTCCGCTTGCGCGGTTAACCAACCTTGGATGCGCGGATCGGCCAGCAGGCGGGTGAATTCGTGCAAATCATTGGCTGAGGGGGCATCAAGGGTTGCGGCGGCGGCGGTGTCCTGCGCGGCGGCTGGCAGCGCGGCCAAAGTCAGGCTCAGCCAAAGCAGGGCGGCGCGGATCATGCGGACCATCATGCGGGCACCTCATCTGTATCATGCCGGGGTTTGGCCGCAGGGGTGCTGTCAAACGCAAAATCCGGCGGGAACACCCGCGCCACAGTCAATTCGGTGCCATGTTCAAGCGGCAATTGGCAGGCCAGACGCACGTCATCGCCTTTGTTGATCCGGTCCAGTGTCATCTGCTCCAGCGCCGAGGCCGGCGGTGGCGGATTGCCGGCCACGTCCAAAATGCGCACGGCGCAGGTGCCGCAACGCCCGCGCCCGGAACACAGATTGGCATGAGGTTGATCGGCACGGCGAAACCCGTCCAACAAGCTTTGCCCGGTCAAGGGCGCAATCCGCCCGATGTCTTGGGTGGTCACAGTGACCCGCACATTCTGGGACATCCAGTTGCGCAATCCGCGTGCCGCCAGCACCAGCACAGCCAGCCCTGCCGATACCCAGATCACCCAGTTCGTTACGGTCTTGATCAAACCAAAGGGGATCGGCGCCACAAAAGCCGGATCGCGGATCAGCTCTGGCCCTGCGCCCTCGGCCAGCACGATCCGTCCGGCCTGCGCAAACCCGATCAAGGCCAGAACCGGCACCGCCACCGCCAATGGATAGAGATAGGGCAGATACCCCGCCGCCGCGCGTTTGGAGCGCAGCCACATGAACAGACCCGCACAACCATGCACCCAGACCACAGACAACAGCACCACCTGTGTCAGTCCGATACCCGGATTGCTGAGCCAGAAAATCCGGTTGATCAGGACATAATCCACCAGAACACCCGATTGCTGCAACATCGAAACGCCTATGGCATGGGTCGCCAGCAAAGGCAGAACGGTCAGCCCCGACAAGGCCTGCACCAGATCCTGAGCGGTGCCTGAAATGCTTGGCCGCTGATAGATCGACCACAGCCCGACAAAATAATGCAGCAGCAGCATGGTCAGCGTGACGTAAGACGCCGCGCCATTGGTCCAGATGCCCGAGAGGTAGGGCCGCGCTGCATCCATTGCATCCACCGACAGCACCCCCAGACAGAGGTTCAGCAAATGACAGGTCACATATCCCAACAAATAAAGGCCACTGAACATGCGCAAGTTGCGCATCGTTTTTTGCTGTGCCGGGCGGGAGGGGGCTTGGCTCAATGGAATGTCCTTGATCAAAAAGCTGCGTCAATATCGCACAGTCTATGATCTGGGACGGGCAGGGCGCAAGCGCAGTGCGATTTGCCGCTCCCCCCCTGCATTAGGGGATAAATCATGTTGCATTGTCTGGTCAGTTGCCTTTTTATTGGCCCATCAATCAATAAAAATCCTCTGGGAGTGATCTGAACCATGAAAACCTTGCTTGCGACAACCGCATTGGCGCTGACCATCGGCACGTCCGTGGCCGCCGCCTCTTGTGACAAAGTCACCTTTTCAGATGTTGGCTGGACCGACATCACAGCCACCACCGCAGCAGCCAGCGTTGTGCTGGACGCATTGGGCTATGACACCGAAACCAAGATCCTGTCGGTGCCTGTGACCTATACCTCCATGGCGGCAGGCGACATCGACGTCTTCCTTGGCAACTGGATGCCGACAATGGAGGCTGACATCGCGCCTTACCGCGAGGCTGGCACTGTCGACACTGTCCGCGCCAACCTGCAAGGCGCAAAATACACATTGGCCGTGAACAAGGCTGCCGCCGACATGGGCATCACATCCTTTGACACCATCGCCGGCAAGGGCGAAGCGCTGGATGGCAAGATTTACGGCATCGAAGCGGGCAATGACGGCAACCGACTGATCCAGTCGATGATCGACGACAACGCCTTTGGCCTGAAGGACTTTGAAGTGGTCGAATCCTCCGAACAGGGGATGCTGGCACAGGTGGCCCGCGCCAACCGCAAGGGCGATCCGGTTGTCTTCCTCGGTTGGGAGCCACATCCGATGAACGCAAACTTTGATCTGACCTACCTCGAAGGTGGCGATGATTTCTTTGGCCCTGATCTGGGCGGCGCAACTGTCTACACCAACACCCGCGCCGGTTACGCCGCAGAATGCCCGAACGTCGGCAAACTGCTGGGCAACATGGAATTCACGCTTGCCATGGAAAACGAAATCATGGGCGCAATCCTTGATGACGGCAAAGACCCCGAAGAGGCCGCGACCGATTGGCTCAAGGCCAATGCATCGGTGCTGGACGGCTGGCTGGCCGGTGTCACAACCATGGACGGCGGCGACGCGATGATGGCGGCCAAAGACGCGCTGAAGTAAATTCGGCCTACAATCGAAAGATGCCCGTTCTGATTACAGGACGGGCATCTTTTTTGAATGCACAACGGTTTGGCGGGGGACGCAATGGACTGGCTGACAGAAAACAAAGTGCCGATTGACGATGTCGCAGAGGCGATGTTCGAATGGCTGCAAATCAATGGCGCGTGGTTCTTTGACGGGTTGGCCCTGCTCATGGAACAACTGATCGACGCGATCCTCTGGGTGCTGCAAACACCGCATCCGCTGATCATTATTGCCCTGTTCGCCGCGCTTACATGGGTGATCCAACGCAACTGGAAAACCGTGATCTTTGTTGTGCTGGGTTTTCTGTTCATCCTCAATCAGGACTACTGGGAAGAAACCACCGAAAGCCTGACGCTGGTCCTGTCGGCCTGTGTGGTCTGTATGGGTGTTGGCGTGCCGATTGGCATCGCAGCGGCGCACCGGCCCAAGCTGTACCGGTTCATGCGTCCGGTGTTGGACTTGATGCAAACCCTGCCAACCTTTGTGTATCTTATACCCGCGATTGTGTTTTTCGGCATCGGCATGGTGCCGGGCCTGATCGCCACGGTGATCTTTGTGCTGCCCGCCCCGATCCGCCTGACGCAACTTGGCATTTCCTCCACCCCCAAGGCGCTGCTTGAAGCCGCCGAAGCCTTCGGTGCCAAGCCAAGCCAGACCCTGTGGAAGATTGAGCTGCCCTATGCGCTGCCGCAGATCATGACAGGGCTCAACCAAACGATCATGCTGTCGCTGTCGATGGTGGTGATTGCCGCGCTGGTCGGTGCAGACGGGCTGGGCGTGCCGGTGGTGCGGGCGCTCAATCAGGTGAACACCGGCCTCGGCTTTGAAAGCGGGCTGATCATTGTGGTGGTGGCCATCATGCTGGATCGAATGTTGCGGGTGGGCGGAAAATGACCAAAGCTGTTGAATTTAATAACGTTTCCATCGTCTTTGGCGAAAAGCCGGACAAGGCGTTGCCATTGATGGACGCTGGTCAAAGCCGCGCCGAGATCGAAGCGGCCACCGGGCAAGTTCTGGGCGTGCACAATTGTTCCTTTGAGGTCGAAGAGGGCGAGATCCTCGTGTTGATGGGTCTGTCCGGTTCAGGCAAATCGACACTTTTGCGGGCGGTGAACGGGCTGAACCCCGTGGTGCGCGGCAATGTTACGGTCAACGACGGCGCGTGGTCTTGCGACGTGCAGGGCTGCTCCCCCGCTGATCTGCGCCGGGTGCGCCGCGAATGCGTATCCATGGTGTTTCAGCAATTCGGCCTGCTGCCATGGCGCAGCGTGCGCGACAACGTGGCACTGGCGCTGGAACTGTCCGATGTGCCCAAAAAAGAACGCCTCGAACGGGCCGACAAACAGCTTGCACTCGTTGGCCTGTCCGATTGGGCGGACCGCAAAGTGGGCGAATTGTCGGGCGGCATGCAACAACGTGTCGGCCTCGCGCGCGCCTTTGTCACCGAAGCACCGATCCTGCTGATGGATGAGCCGTTCTCGGCCCTTGACCCCTTGATCCGCACCCGGCTTCAAGACGAATTGCTGGACCTGCAACGTGACCTGAAACGCACGATCATCTTTGTCAGCCACGATCTGGACGAGGCGTTCAAGCTGGGCGGCCGCATCGCGATCATGGAAGGCGGCCGCATCGTGCAACTCGGCACCCCCCGCGAAATTTTCTCAAACCCCGCATCGGAATATGTGGCGGATTTTGTTGCCAACATGAATCCGCTCGGGGTTCTGACCGCACGCGATGTGATGGGGGCAGAGGCCGGATCAGCATCCGCCGAAGTCTCAGCCGAAACACCCGTGGCCGAGCTGATAGATCAACTCAGCGGCGCAGAGACCGCCCTGAACGTGACGGACGACACAGGCACCGTCGGCACCGTCACCGCACAAAGCATCGTCGAGCGGCTCAAGGGTTAGCCTTGCGGGGCAAAAACCACGCGCCTTGGCCAAAAAGGCCAAGGCAGACAATACGATAGCTGTGATCAGGTCACGCTTGGCATGCTTTGACATGTTGAGAAAGAAATGGTGCCCCCACACGGACTCGAACCGCGGACCTATTGATTACAAATCAATTGCTCTACCAGCTGAGCTATAGGGGCAGACATCAAAGATGTCAGTGCTATTTGGCCTGTGTCGCCGCGTAGCGTGGGCGTTCTTTAAAAGATGATTTGGGGGGATGCAAGACATTCTCTTGAGCAAAAGTCAGGAAATTTCACTTCACCCTTTTGGGGCTTCTTTGGTCGCAGTACAGCTGAAGATTGCAATGGCCCACAGACGCACGCAGATTGGCATTTTACACAAGCCCTTCAACGCTGTATTCAACGTTCCACAGCAATAAAAATTGAGCGGTTGATCATGCAATTGATCTTGCACACAGGTGCGCATTTCACAGAGCAAGAGCGATTGATGAAATCGCTGCTGCGTAACAAGGGTGAATTTGGCCAACGCGGGATCGCTGTGCCGGGGCCGAACAGCTATCGCGGATTGATCCGCGACACATTGAACGCGATGCACCGCACGCCGGCTTCCGCTGAGGCACGTGAAGTGCTGCTGGATGTCATCCTCGACGGCAGCAAAGCAGACCGGGTGATCCTGTCCGACCCCAACTTTTTCCGCACGCCCGCTACAGCGGTGCGCAAAGGCCAGCTTTACCCCGCAGCCGCGCGGCGCATGCGGTTTATGGCCGAACTGTTCCCCGACGATGACCTCGAGATTTTTCTGGCGATCCGCAACCCGGCCGCGCTTTTGCCGATCCTGCACGGCAAGGCGGACAAGAAAGATCCGGACGCATTTTGGGGCCCTCACGACCCGTTGGATGTTCGGTGGTCCGAAACAATCGAAGACATCAAGGAAGCGGTGCCACATGTGCCGATCACCATCTGGTGCAACGAGGATATGCCGCTGATTTGGTCGCAGATTATCCGCGAGATGGCCGGTTTTGAGCCCCATGAAAAGGTCGCGGGCGGGTTTGACCTGCTGGCCTCGATCATGAGCAAGGAAGGTATGCAAAGGTTCCGCGCTTATCTTGATGGCCATCCCGATCTGACAGAAATTCAGAAACGCCGGGTGATCGCCGCCTTCCTCGACAAATTCGCGCTCGAAGATGAGATCGAAGAAGAGCTGGACATGGAAGGCTGGACCGAAGAACTGGTCAACGAAATGACCGATCTTTACGACGAAGACGTGCTGGCCATTCAGCGCATTCCGGGCGTGTCACTGATTACGCCCTAAACTTTCTGCACGATCACCGCGCCTCGCAGACACCCGGGGCCTTGCCCCGGACCCCAGAGGTTTAAGGGCCAAATGAAGAAAAAGTGTGTCCTTCTCTTCATTTGGCCAGAAAAACTTCCGGGGGGAGCGCCGCGCAGCGGCGGTGGGGGCTGGCCCCCTTATGCGTTGAGGGGGGCTTAACCTTCGGTGGGCGGGGCGCCGCCCGCTTTGGAGCCCTTATCGACAAACGCTTTCAATTTATCGGCCATACCGGCGGCACTTGGTGGCGGGGCGAAGTCCCGCAAAATGCCTTGCCAGACATCCACCGCCCGCTCGGTCGAGGTTTTTGATCCTGCTTCGACCCAAGCCCCGTGATTGCTCAGATCTGCAACCACCGGCGCGTAAAAGGCGTTGCGGTAGCGGTCCATGGTGTGTTGGGTGGCAAAGAAATGCCCGCCGGGGTCCACATCTGCCAAGGCATCCCAGCCCAGGCTTGCCTGATCTTCGGGGGTTGGCATCGCCATTTCGGCCAGTTGTTGCACGGCTTCCATATCGTTGATGAACTTTTCAAAGCCAAAGCTGAGCCCGCCTTCGAGCCAGCCTGCCGAATGCACCGTCAGCGTTGCGTTGGCTTGCAGTGCTGCCCAGAGCCCCATGTGGTTCTCACCGGCCCCCTGCGCATCAGAAGTATTGGACGCCGAACCCGCCGCCGACCGCCAGGGCAAACCGATGTGGCGCGCCAGTTGGCCAGAACCGATGGTCAGCTTCATATGCGAAGGTGTGCCAAAAGCAGGCGATCCCGATTTCATATCGACGTTGGAAGCAAAGCCGCCGTAGGTCACTGGCGCGCCGGGTGCGGTGAGCTGCGACAGGGTGATCGCTGCCAAAGCTTCGGCATGTTGCAGCACCAGTGCACCGGCCACGGTGATGGGGGCCATTGCCCCTGCCAGACAGAAAGGGGTGATGATGGTCATCTGGCCGGCGCGGGCCATTTCGATGATACCTTCGGCCATCGGCACGTCGATCTGACGGGGCGAATTGGTGTTGATGATGGAGTAGGACCACGATCCATTGCGCAGCTCGTCATCTGACAGCCCATGCCCCAGCGCGATCATTTCAAGGCTCTGCGAGATCTGCTTTTTCCCGCGGGCATAGATGAAGGTTGGCTTGTCGCTGATGCTCAGCTGCGCTTGCATCATGGCGTAGTGGCGCAGATGCGGCGGCACATCTTGCGGCTCTGCTGAAGGGCCGAGAATATGAATGGCATCAAAGCTTTGCACCAGTTTGAGTGTTTCTTCAAAGGTCTGCAGACACCCTGCCTGGCGTCCGCGCACCGCATCAATGGTATTGGGGCAACCGGCCCCAGCTGAAAACAGCATCGCGCCCGGCTCAAACCATTGTTCGCGGTCCGGATTGGGCGCGCGCAACCGGATGGAGCTGGGCGCAGTGGCAAGGGCCGCCGCGACAAGTTCCGGCCCGATCCGTACCATTTGACTGCTGTCATCGACGAGTGCGCCCGCATCACCAAACAGTTTCCGCGCCTCGGGCAGCAGGATTTTCATCCCCAGTTCCGACAAGGCCCTGAGCGCCATCTGGTGCATGTTGGCAATTGCGTCATCCGAAAAAACCCTTTGAGGTTCAAAGGGATGGCGCATCTGGCGGTAAGCGCGGCTGCGCGGCGGGGTGCTGGTGTCAGGGGCTTGGCGGGCGCGGCGACCTGTGCGGAGGCTCATCATTTTTCCTTTCGTGTTGGCACCACCGTTGCATCCCGCATCGCACCTTGTCGCGTCCTATGTCCGACAAAACAGGTCGCTTTCAACGCGAAGTGGCCGGAAAAATAGCCCGGCAACGCGCAAGGTGAAATTATTTTATATCTAAAATATTTTTACTTGAAGCAAATCCCGACTCACCATACCTTTCCCGCAAATGGACATCTGAGGGAGAGGCTGATGCGTGCAATCTGTTTGGGCGGCGGACCTGCGGGGCTCTATTTCGCAATCTCGTTGAAACTGCGCCAACCGGACGCGGATGTGACCGTGCTTGAGCGGAACAAGCCCGACGACACCTTTGGGTGGGGCGTGGTTCTGTCGGATGAAACGCTTGATAATTTGGAGGTGAATGATCCGGTTTCGGCAGCGGTGATCCGCAGCCATTTTGCCTACTGGGATGATGTGGCGCTGATCTACAAGGATCAAAAGACCGTCAGCTCCGGCCACGGGTTCTGCGGTATCGGGCGGATGCGCCTGTTGCAAATCTTGCAAGACCGTGCGCGTGATTTGGGCGTGAACCTGCAGTTCGAGACCGAAGTGCATGCCGCCTCGCATTACATGGATGAGTATGATCTGGTGGTGGCCTGTGACGGGCTCAACTCCAAGACCCGGTTGGAATTTCAAGAGACCTTTCAACCCGATATCGACGTGCGCAAATGCCAGTTTATCTGGCTCGGAACCCATCAGAAATTTGATGACGCTTTCACCTTTATCTTTGAAAAGACAGACAAGGGCTGGATTTGGGTCCATGCCTATCAATTCGACGATGAGACCGCGACCTTCATCGTTGAATGCAATCAGGACACCTTTGATGCCTATGGCTTTGGCGAGAAGTCTCAGGAAGAAACCATCGCCATCTGTGAAGAGATCTTTAAGGACCATCTGGGCGGCCATGCCTTGATGACCAACGCCAAGCACATCCGTGGCTCCGCCTGGATACAATTCCCCCGCGTGCTCTGCGAAAAATGGAGCCACAAGAATGTGGTTCTACTGGGCGATGCTTCGGCCACTGCCCATTTCTCCATCGGGTCAGGCAGCAAGCTGGCAATGGAATCGGCGATTTCTCTGGCCGATCATGTGACCGCCGAGAGCGATATTGAGGTCGCCTTTCAGAAGTACGAAGACGCCCGCCGTCTGGAAGTGCTTCGCCTGCAATCCGCTGCGCGTAACTCATTGGAATGGTTCGAGGATGTGGAGCGGTATCTTGATCTTGATCCGGTGCAGTTGAACTATTCCATGCTCACCCGCAGCCAGCGGATCAGCCATGAAAACCTGCGCGAGCGCGATGCAAAATGGCTCGAAGGGGCGGAACGTTGGTTCATGGAACAAGCCGGTGCCGGGGCCAACGGCCCGGTGCGTGCGCCGATGTTTGCCCCGTTCCAGCTGCGCGATATGAAGCTGGAGAACCGTGTCGTGGTCTCGCCCATGGCGCAATACAAGGCCGTGGATGGCTGCCCGACCGACTGGCATCTGATCCATTATGGTGAACGGGCCAAGGGCGGCGCGGCGCTGGTTTACACGGAAATGACATGTGTGTCCGCCGAAGGGCGGATCACGCCGGGCTGTCCGGGTCTTTACGCGCCTGAGCATGAAGCGGCATGGAAACGGCTGGTGGATTTCACCCATGCCGAGACCGACGCGAAAATCTGCTGTCAGATCGGCCATGCGGGGCGCAAAGGCTCCACCCGGATCGGTTGGGAAGGCATGGATAAACCGCTGGCCTCGGGCAACTGGGATCTGGTGTCAGCCTCCGCAATCCCGTGGTCGGACGAGAATGCGGTGCCCCGTGCCGCGACCCGCGCGGATATGGATCAGGTCCGGGATGAGTTTGTAAGCGCTGCCGAAATGGCGGATCGGGCTGGCTTTGACATGATCGAACTGCATGCCGCGCATGGCTATCTGATCTCGTCCTTCATCTCGCCCCTGTCCAACAGCCGGACCGACGAATATGGCGGCCCTCTGGAAAACCGGATGCGTTATCCGCTTGAGGTGTTCAACGCCATGCGGGCGGTCTGGCCGGAGAGCAAGCCGATGTCGGTGCGTATCTCGGCCAGCGACTGGGCCGGTGATGATGGCGTGACCCCCGAAGAAGCCGTTGAGATTGCCAAGATGTTCGAGGCCGCTGGCGCAGACATCATTGATGTCTCCGCAGGCCAGACCAGCACCGAAGGCCAGCCGGTCTATGGCCGGATGTTCCAGACACCGTTCTCGGACCGTATCCGCAACGATGGCGGCATCAAAACCATGGCGGTGGGCAATATCTATGAACCTGACCACGTCAATTCCATCCTGATGGCGGGCCGCGCTGATCTGGTCTGCCTTGCGCGGCCACATCTGGCCGATCCCTATTGGACCTTGCATGCGGCAACCGAAATTGGCGATCGTCATGCCAAATGGCCGCTGCCCTATGAGGCGGGCCGGGATCAGGCATGGCGGTTGGCGGACCGTGCCGCAGAGATGGAGAAAGTATGAGACGCATCTTAATCACGGGCGGCGGATCAGGCATTGGCCGCGCCATTGCACAGCACTACGCCGATCAAGGGGATGACGTGACCATCGCCGGGCGGCGCATGGACGCGCTTGCGGAAACCGATGGCGGGCGCGGGATGACCTGCAAACAGGTTGATGTGACAGATGAAACCTCGGTAAAAGCACTGTTCGATAAGCCTTATGATGTGGTGATCGCCAATGCCGGTGCTGGCACGGCGATGCGCGTTGCCGACATGCCACTGGAGGTTTGGCAAAGCACGCTTGCGGTCAATCTGACTGGGGTGTTCCTGACCTTCCGCGAGGCGCTTAATGGAATGACAGCGGGCGGGCGGCTGATTGCCATCGCCTCCACAGCCAGCCTCAAGGGCGGAGCCAATATTGCGTCTTACGCGGCAGCCAAACACGGTGTTCTTGGGCTGGTGCGGTCATTGGCCGTGGAACTGGCCCGCGAGGGTATCACCTGCAACGCGGTCTGCCCGGGATTTGTCGATACCGATATGGGGCAGGCTGCGGTCACAGGGGTGATGGAACGCATGAACATCCCGCGCGAAAAGGCCGAGAAAATGGTGGTGGGCGGCAACCCGATGCGCCGGATGATCAATACAGATGAAGTGGTCGCTGCGGTACAATTCCTGGCATCCCCCGAGGCGTCGATGGTCAACGGTCACGCATTAAGCGTTTCGGGCGGGGAAATATGACCGCCGCAAAAGATCGTGTGCGTCTCTGGCTGCGGCTGCTGAAAGTGGTGCGCGGGATCGAACATCAACTGCGCGACAACCTGCGCCGCGACTACAACACCACGCTGCCGCGCTTTGACGTGATGTCAGCCCTGTCGCGCCATCCCGAAGGCCTGAAGATGAGCCAGCTGTCGGGCGTGCTGCGGGTCTCCAATGGCAATGTCACGGGCATTGCCGACCGGCTGAGCGATGAGGGGTTTGTGGAGCGCATCGCCGTACCGGGCGACCGCCGCGCCACCCGCCTGCGCCTGACCCGCGCGGGGGAGGATGAATTTGCCCGCCAGGCATTGTCTCACGAGAAATGGGTGGACCTGATGCTAACGGATGTGACCCCCGAAGACGCCCGCGCCATGGCTGCGCGGTTGCAAGCCTTTGCCGATGCGGCAGACCGGGCAGATATGGAAATGAACAAAAAGGAACCTGAGAATGCGCAGTGATGTGAAACATTTTCTTTGCGAGATCAAAGACGGCATCGCCACGGTGCGGCTCGACCGGCCTGACCGGAAGAACCCGCTGACCTTCGACAGCTACGCCGAACTGCGCGATTGGTTCCGCGATCTGGTCTATGCCGACGACGTGGATATCGTGATCTTTGCCTCCAACGGCGGCAACTTCAGCTCGGGCGGAGATGTGCATGATATCATTGGGCCTTTGACCCGCATGAACATGAAGGAACTGCTGCAATTCACCCGTATGACCGGCGATCTGGTCAAGGCAATTGTGAACTGCGGCAAGCCGGTGATTGCGGCGGTGGACGGCATCTGCGTGGGGGCCGGCGCGATCATTGCGATGGCGTCCGATCTGCGGCTGGCGACGCCCGAGGCCAAAACGGCGTTTCTGTTCACACGTGTCGGGCTGGCGGGCTGCGATATGGGGGCCTGTGCGATCTTGCCGCGGATCATCGGCCAGACCCGCGCGGCAGAGCTGCTTTATACAGGGCGGTCGATGTCAGCAGAAGAAGGCGAACGCTGGGGCTTTTTCAACCGTTTGGTGGATGGCACCGATCTGGACGCTGAGGCGCTGGCCTTTGCCAAGAAGATCCAGGCCGGGCCGAACTTTGCCCATATGATGACCAAGACGATGCTGGCGCAGGAATGGTCGATGTCGATTGAGCAAGCGATTGAAGCCGAGGCGCAGGCGCAGGCGATTTGCATGCAGACCGGCGATTTTGAGCGGGCCTATAAGGCGTTTGTCGCCAAGGAACGGCCCGTGTTCGAAGGCGATTGAGCCTCACATCGACAAGCGACACTTTGGGGGCCAGCCCCCAAACAAAGCTACATTGGGGGCCAGCCCCCAAACCCCCGGAGATATTTGGGGCCAAAAAGGGAAGAGGGAGGAGCGCAATGCCGGATCGTAGTTTTCTGACATGGCCGTTTTTTGAGGACCACCATCGGGAACTGGCCGCGGCGCTGGACGCTTGGGCACAGCAGAACCTTGGGGCGGTGGATCACAGCGATACCGATGCCGCCTGCCGTGACCTGGTGGCAATGCTGGGGCAGGGCGGTTGGCTGCGTCATTCAGGGGCAGAGGCGGGCGAGAGCCTTGATGTGCGGTCGCTGTGCCTGATCCGCGAAACTTTGGCGCGTTATGACGGGTTGGCGGATTTTTCCTTTGCGATGCAGGGGCTTGGCACCGGTGCGATTTCTCTGTTTGGCAATGCAGAGCAGCAGGCAGACTGGCTGCCCAAGTCCCGCAGCGGGGCGGCGATATCGGCCTTTGCCTTGACCGAACCACATTCCGGATCGGATGTGGCCAATTCCACCATGACGGCCGAGGCGGATGGCAATGGTTTTGTCCTGAACGGGCGCAAAACCTGGATTTCCAATGGCGGAATTGCCGATGTTTACACAGTCTTTGCCCGCACCGGAGAGGCACCGGGGGCCAAGGGGCTTTCGGCCTTTGTGGTGCCAGCGGATACGCCTGGCCTCAAGGTCGAAGAACGGCTTGAGGTGATGGCGCCGCATCCTTTGGCGACATTGCATTTTGACGGGGTGAAACTGCCCGGATCGGCCTTGTTGGGCGAGCGCGGCAAAGGCTTTGCCATCGCGATGTCGGTGTTGGATGTGTTCCGCTCCACCGTGGCGGCGGCGGCGCTGGGATTTGCGCGCCGCGCGCTTGATGAGGCGATGGAGCGGGTCAGCACCCGCCATGTTCAGGGCGCGCCATTGGCGGATTTGCAGCTGGTGCAGGGGCATATCGCCGATATGGCGGTGGATGTGGATGCCTCGGCCTTGCTGATTTATCGCGCCGCTTGGGCCAAGGACAGCGGCGCAGCACGGGTCACCCGCGAGGCGGCCATGGCCAAGCTGTTTGCCACAGATCATGCGCAGCAAGTGATTGATAAGGCTGTGCAATTGCACGGGGGCGACGGCGTGCGCCATGGCGAAACCGTTGAACGGCTTTACCGCGAGATCCGTGCCTTGCGCATCTATGAAGGTGCATCGGATGTGCAGCGGGTGGTGATTGCTCGCCAAACATTGGGAGGACGCTGAGATGCTTGGGCCAACCGGACACAGCGACAGCTATTGCCGCGATAACCTGCCGGATCAGGCGCTTTGGCCGGATCTGTTGCCGGAGGGGTTTGATTACCCCGAAAGGCTGAACGTCGGGGTCGAGCTGACCGACGCGATGGTGGTCAGAGGTTTTGGCGATCACACGGCGTTGATCGGCAATGGCCGGCGGCGCACCTACAAGGAACTCAGCGATTGGACCAACCGTCTGGCCCGCGCCATGGTTGAGGATCTGGGCGTCAAACCGGGGAACCGGGTGTTGATCCGCTCTGCCAACAACCCCGCGATGGTGGCGTGCTGGCTGGCGGCGACCAAAGCGGGGGCGGTGGTGGTCAACACCATGCCGATGCTGCGGGCCGGGGAGTTGGGCGCGATTGTCGACAAGGCGGAGATCACCCATGCCCTATGCGACACCCGGTTGATGGATGAGATGGCAAGCTGTGCCAAGGCGTCAAAATTCCTCAAGACGGTGGTCGGTTTTGACGGGACCAGCAACCATGACGCGGAATTGGACCGGCTGGCGCTGGAAAAGCCAGTGCATTTTGAGGCGGTGCCAACGGCGCAGGACGATGTGGCGCTGCTCGGCTTTACCTCTGGCACCACCGGCGATCCCAAGGCGACGATGCATTTTCACCGTGATTTGCTGATTATCGCAGATGGCTACGCCAAAGAGGTGCTGCAGGTCACGCCAGAAGATGTCTTTGTCGGATCGCCGCCTCTTGCCTTCACCTTTGGGCTGGGTGGTTTGGCGATCTTTCCACTGCGCTTTGGCGCGGCAGCGACATTGTTGGAAACCGCAAGCCCGCCGAACATGATTGAAATCATTGAAAAGTTCAAAGCAACGGTATGTTTCACCGCGCCCACGGCCTATCGCGCGATGCTTCAGGCGATGGAGGAAGGCGCGGATCTGTCTTCCCTGCGTGCCGCAGTGAGTGCTGGTGAAACGCTGCCAGCGCCTGTCTATCACGACTGGATGGAAAAGACCGGCAAGCCGATGCTGGACGGGATCGGCGCGACCGAGATGTTGCATATCTTCATCTCCAACCGTTTTGATGATCACAAGGCGGCCTGCACGGGCAAGCCGGTTGGCGGCTATCAGGTTCGGATCATTGACGAAAACGGCGATGATGTGCCGCGCGGCGAGGTTGGCAAGCTGGCGGTGCGCGGGCCAACGGGCTGCCGGTATCTGGCGGACGCGCGCCAAAAAACCTATGTGCGGGACGGTTGGAACATCACTGGCGACAGCTTCATGATGGACGATGACGGCTATCTGCATTTTGCTGCCCGCAATGACGACATGATCATCTCGGCGGGCTATAACATCGCCGGACCAGAGGTCGAAGCGGCCTTGCTCAGCCATCCCAAGGTCAGTGAATGCGGCGTTGTCGGTGCGGCGGACGAGGCACGGGGCGCAATTGTTCAGGCACATGTGGTCCTGATCGACGGCGCGGTTGGCGATGCGGCATTGGTCAAGGACTTGCAAGACCATGTGAAGGCAACCATCGCACCCTACAAATACCCGCGTGATATCCGGTTTATTGAGGCATTGCCCAAGACCGCGACCGGAAAAATTCAAAGATTTGCACTGAGAGAAGACAAATGAGCACGTTTGACGAGGCCGCAAAAGGCGCCAAAATGAACTTTGCCAAGGACAAGTCCTATGGCGATTATCTGGGGCTGGACAAGATCCTGACGGTAGAGAACCCGCTGGATATGGCCCATGATGGCTTGCTGTTTATCATCCAGCACCAGACGTCCGAGTTGTGGATGAAACTGGCCATTCATGAGCTGACCGAGGCACGCCGCTGTATCGCGCAGGGCCAGTTGCAGCCTGCGTTCAAAATGCTGAGCCGGGTGGCGCGGATCTTTGAACAGCTGAACTCGGCTTGGGATGTGTTGCGCACCATGACGCCCAGCGAATACACGGCATTTCGCCCTTACCTTGGGGCGTCGTCAGGGTTTCAATCCTATCAGTACCGGTTGATTGAGTACCTTTTGGGCAACCGCAACCGCGCCTTGACCAAACTGCATGAACACACGCCGGAACCTCATGCCGCGCTGACCGATGAGCTGGGCAAGATCAGCCTCTACCAGGTGGCGATTGATCTGCTTTGTGATCGTTTGGGCGTACCGTCATTGGCGGGAGAGGCCGAAGGCACCGCATGGGAGGCAAAACCGGAGGTGCAGGATCTGTGGCAGAAGGTCTACGAGGATCCTCAAACCCATTGGGAGCTATATGAGCTGGCGGAAAAGCTGGTGGATCTTGAGGATTACTTCCGCCGTTGGCGGTTTAACCATGTCACCACGGTGGAACGGGTGATCGGGTTCAAGCGCGGCACGGGCGGCACTTCAGGGGTGGCCTACCTGCGCAAAATGCTCGAAGTTGAGCTGTTTCCGGAATTGTGGCACGTCAGAGGAGCGCTGTAAGTGGCTGATGTATTGAGAAAAGACCAGTTTATCCTTCCCGAAGGCGTGATTTATCTGGATGGCAATTCGCTGGGCCCGATGCCCAAATCCGTGCCCGCCCGCGTGGCGGAGGTGATGACGGGCGAATGGGCGCAGATGTTGATCGGTGGCTGGAACAAGGCCGGTTGGATGGCGATGCCCGAACGGGTGGGTGATCAGGTCGGCGCGCTGGTGGGCGCAGCTGCGGGATCGGTTGTGATGGGCGATACCCTGTCGGTAAAGGTGTTTCAGGCGCTGGCCTCGGCGGTGAAACTGCGCCCGGAGCGGCGGGTGATCCTCAGTGACACCGGCAATTTCCCGTCTGACCTCTATATGGCGGAGGGTCTGGTTGGCCTGTTGGAGCAAGGCTACGAGCTGCGCACCGTGGCGCCCGAAGAGGTAGCAGATGCGATTGGCAATGACATCGCAGTGGTGATGTTGACGGAGGTCGATTACCGATCTGGCCGAATGCATGACATGAAGGCCATGACCAAGCTGGCCCATGCGGCAGGGGCGGTGATGGTTTGGGATCTGGCCCATTCGGCGGGGGCGATCCCGGTTGATTTGGCCGGATCGAACTGTGAATTTGCGGTCGGCTGCACCTACAAATATCTCAATGGCGGGCCGGGCGCGCCTGCGTTTATCTATGTGCGTCCTGATCTGGCGGACAGTGTTGAACCGGCGCTTAGTGGGTGGCTCGGCCATCGCCAACCCTTTGATTTTGATCTCAATTACACACCTGCCAAAGGGATTGAGCGGATGCGCGTTGGCACGCCGCCGATCCTCCAGATGGCGGCCCTCGAAGAGGCCATGAAGGTCTGGGACGGTGTTGATATGGGGGATCTGCGGGCGGCGTCGGTGGCCTTGCAGGAACAATTCATCGAAGAGGTTGAGGCGCAGGTGCCACAGCTGGAGCTGGCCAGCCCGCGCGATGCAAAAATCCGCGGCTCGCAGGTCTCGTTCCGATTTGAACATGGCTATGCCGCGATGCAGGCGGTGATTGATCGCGGTGTGATTGGTGATTTCCGTGCGCCCGACATCATGCGCTTTGGCTTTACGCCGCTCTATCTGGACGCGGGCGATGTCAGTGCAGCGGTTGAGATCATCCGCGATGTGATGGCCAACGATCTGTGGGACGATGACAAATATAAGGTGCGCAGCCGCGTGACCTGATTGGTCAAGGAGGGGCAGGTTTTCTGCCCCTCGGGTTCCGGCGCCGCATCTATTGTTGCGCGAATTGGCTGTGTTCTGATCTGCGGTTAGACGTCGAAAAACACAGTCTCGTCAGGGCCTTGCAGGTGGATGTTGAATCGATACGCCCCGTCTTTTTCGGCCTCGGCGATCAAGGTTTGAACCCGCACGCGATGCTCAATCCGGCCCAGCACCGGGTCGGCCTCCAACGCCGGATCACCCGGAAAATAGACCCGCGTGTGCAGCCCCAGATTGATCCCCCGCGCGACAATCCAAAGGGTGATATGCGGTGCCTGCATCCCGCCTTGCGGCCAAGAGGTTGCCCCCGGTTTTACGGTTTCAAAAGTGAACGCGCCGCTGTCCTGATCGCAGGCACATCGGCCAAATCCGGTGAAATGCGGATCAGCCCCGTCTTGCCCGGCATAAAGCCCGCCCGCATCCGCTTGCCAGGCCTCAACCATCGCATCGCGCAGCGGTGTGCCGGTGCCGTCAAAAATCTGACCCGTGAGCGTGATCCGTTCCCCAGACACATCGCCGGTGATCATCCGTGCACCAAGGTCTTCGTCATAAACCCCTGTGATCCCTGCAAAATTTGGGGTGCAGCCAATATGGACATAGGGGCCAGCGGTCTGGCTTGCGGTTTCTGGCAGATCGCGCATCACAGACCCTCCATCCGGTTTTCAAACATGGTTTGCCGCCGTCCGCGCAGGGTGATGTTGAACTCATAAGCGCGGGCATCCATCGGCACGGTCCGGTTCATATCCAGAGGCGCGATCAGCCGTTCAACAGCGGATTTATCCCCGATTGACCCAACAATCGGACAGCGCCAGATCAGCGGATCACCTTCGAAATACATCTGTGTGATCAACCGCTGGGCAAAGCCGGCGCCAAACAGGCTAAAGTGGATATGCGCAGGGCGCCAATCGTTCGGGCCATTGGGCCAAGGATAAGGGCCGGGCAGGACCGTGCGAAACTCATATGATCCGTCTTCTCGGGTGATGGTGCGCCCGCAACCGCCAAAATTGGGATCTAGGGGCGCGATATAGCCTTCTTTCTTGTGGCGGTAGCGCCCGCCGGCATTGGCCTGCCACACCTCGATCAATGCACCTGAAACGGGGCGGTCAAACTGATCACGCACCTTGCCATGCACAATAATGCGCGGCCCGATCGCAGAAGCGCCATCTTGGGCAAAATTGTGCAGCAAATCCGCATCCAGCGGGCCAAGCAGGTCATGCCCAAAGACCGGTCCGCTTTCCTCGCCAATGCTGGTGGGAAAGGACAGCGGCGCGGCTTGCGGGCTGCGTTTGACGGAGGTGCGATAGGGCGGATAAAGCGCCACGGGATGATGTCCGGGCTGGCGGGCGGCATAGCCGCCGTGGGGGATCTTTGTATCAGACATCAGTAGGGCAACCCCACGTAATTTTCGGCCATGGCTTTTTGCGCGGCGTCATTGCTGCGCAGGAAATCAAGTTCGGCTTTTTGCATGCGAAGGTCAAACTCCGATTGGTCCGGGAACCGGTGCATCAGCGATGAGAACCACCAGCTGAACCGTTCGGCCTTCCACACCCGTGCCAGCGCTTTTTCGGAATATTGGTCAAGGCCCTCGGGGGTCTTGTCCTGATACCAGGCCTTGAGCCCCTGAAACAGGTAGTGCACATCCGAGGCGGCGGTGTTGAGGCCCTTTGCCCCGGTGGGCGGTACTATATGCGCCGCATCCCCGCAGAGAAACAACCGGCCCCAGCGCATGGGTTCGGTCACAAAAGACCGCAGCGGCGCGATGGATTTTTCGATCGACGGACCAGTGACCAATTGCGCGGCAACGTCATCCGGCAGGCGGCGCTTGAGTTCGGTCCAAAACGCCTCATCCGAGCAGTTTTCAACCGTATCGGCCATGGAGCATTGGATGTAATATCGGCTGAGGTTGGCACTGCGCATGGAACACAATGCAAAGCCGCGCGGCGAGTTGGCGTAGATCAACTCGTGATTGACAGGCGGTGTTTCCGACAGGATGCCGAGCCAGCCAAAAGGATACACCTTTTCAAACTCTTGCCGTATGCTTTCGGGTATGGTCTGGCGGCTGACCCCATGAAATCCGTCACATCCCGCAACATAGTCACATTCAATGCGCTGCGATTGCCCGTCCTTGTCAAAGCTGACGCTGGGCTGGTCGGTGTCCGCGCCATTGATCACCACATTGCTGACCTCAAAATGGGTCACCGCATCAATGCTATCGCGGGCGTCATAAAGATCACGTGTCACTTCGGTTTGCCCGTAAACCATAATCGAATGGCCCGCGTGTCCGGCCAGATCAACACGAAACATGTCCCCTTCATAGGCAATCAGCGTGCCATCATGGGGCAACCCTTCGGCATGGGCGCGGCTGTCGATCCCGGCTTGTTTCATCAGGTCCAGCATGCCGCGTTCCAGCACCCCGGCGCGGTTACGCGACAGCACGTAATCGCGGGTCTTACGTTCCAGGATCACGGCATCCACACCGATCCCGTGCAGCAATTGCCCCAGCAATAGCCCAGATGGCCCGCCCCCGATGATCACAACCTGATGCCGCATGTCGCCCCCCATTTTCAGGGGCAGCGTATTGTAATCTATTGAAAAGGCCAGTGTTATCTTCGCCGCAAGAGCGGAGAAATTGCCGCAGACAGCGCAAAGACCGCCGCTGCTACCGTGACAATGCTTGGCCCTGTGGGCGTGTCAAAGGTAAATGATCCGGCCAGCCCGCCCAATGCAGAAAACCCGCCGATCAAAACCGCACAGATCGCCATCACCTCGGGTGTGCGGGCAAAGGGCCGTGCGGCGGCGGCAGGAATGACCAACATGGCAGCGATCAACAACGCACCCACAACCTTGATCGCGACCGCAACCGTCACCGCAAGGGCCAGCGTCAGTACCAGTTGTTCGCGCTTGGGATGCCCGCCAGAGGCCACCGCCAGATCGGGGTTTAGGGTGGCCGTGAGCAGGGCCTGCCAGCGCCAGACCATCAACCCGCCCACCAGCGCGGCCCCGATCCAGATGATCGCCAGATCCACTTGCCGGACCGCCAGAATATCGCCAAACAGATAGGCCGACAGATCCACCCGCTGACCGGGGATCAGCGACACCGCGACAAGGCCAAGCGCCAGCGCCGAATGGGCCAGAACCCCCAGCAGGGCATCGGTGCTGACATTGCGTTCGGTCAGAGTGCTGATGATCAGCGCCATCATCAGCGCCACCAGCAGAACGCCGCCCACCACAGGCAAATCCGTCGCCAGCGCCAATGCCACACCCAGCAGCGCGGCATGGCTGGTGGCATCGCCAAAATAGGCCATGCGCCGCCAGACCACGAAACACCCCAAAGGCGCGGCGGCCAGTGCAACGCCCAACCCGGCAAGGGCGGCGCGCATCGCAAAATCATCCAGCATTGTGGTCCTCGCCGCATTCGTGATGGTGGCCGTGGTCATGATCATGGGTGTGATGGTGCCGATACAGCGCCAGCGCCCCTTGAGTTCCGCTGCCAAACAGCGCCCGATATTCCGGCGCATCCGCAACAACTTCGGGTGTGCCTTCACAGCACACATGCCCGTTCAGGCACAACACCCGGTCAGAGGCGGCCATCACCACATGCAAATCATGGCTGACCATCAAGATTGCCACGCCGGTACGTTGGCGCACCTCTTCGATTTGCCGATAAAACGCTGCAGCGCCCGGTTGATCCAGCCCTTGCGTGGCCTCGTCAAGGATCAGAACATCGGGTGAGCCGAGCAAGGCACGGGCCAGCAGCACCCGCTGAAACTGGCCGCCAGACAGGTCGGTCATTTGCCGCTGCGCCAGTTCTGGCACGCCCGCCTGTGTCAATGCGGCGGTTGTGACAGTTTGCGTCTGTCGCACCGGCAGGCTCAGGAAACGCCGCACGGTCAGGGGCAATGTGCCGTCGATTTGCAGTTTTTGCGGCACATAGCCGATCTTGAGGCCGGGTTTGCGGATCACCGTACCGCTGGCCGGCTTCAACGCCCCAATCAAGGCCCGCAGCAGGCTGGATTTGCCAGAGCCATTGGGGCCAACGATGGTGACGATCTCGCCCTGCGAGAGGCTGAAATTCACGTCGCGCAGCACAGTTGCGCCGCCGTAGCGCAGGCTCAACCCCTTGGTTTCGATCAAAGTCACGCGGCATCATCCTGACAATCGGGGCACAGGCCCTCGGCCTCGACCACAGTGCGCTCAATGGTAAATCCGGCGGCACGGGCCGCTTCGCCCAGGCGCCCTTGCGCGGGGGCGGTGTCGGTCTCGGCCACCGACTTGCAACTGCGGCAGATCAGAAAGGCGGGCGCGTGATCCGCGCCCAGATGGGCGCAGGCGATATAGGCATTCAGCGCCTCAATTTTGTGGGCGAATCCGGCTTTTACCAGAAAATCCAATGCGCGGTAGGCAACGGGTGGCTGTGCGCCCAAACCTTCTTCGGCCAGCACTGCCAGCAGATCATAGGCCCCCAGCGCCCGGTGTTCCGCCAGTAAGATCTCCAGCGCCCGCCGCCGGACCGGGGTCAGGCGCAGGCCGGTTTTGGCGCAATGGGCCTCGGCCTTGGCCAAGGTGCCTTCAACGCAGGCGGAATGGTCATGTGCGGCAAAGCCGATGGCGGGCATGGAGGGGCCTTTCGGAAATTTATCTGTTGATATGTTATAACATCCACGTTAGCAAGCGTGATAATATAACATTATGGAGATTCCCATGCGCCGCCTCAGCCTTTTGTTCTCACTGCTTGCCACAACCTCCTTTGCCGAAGTGCCACGGGTTGCGACCGATATTGCGCCGGTTCACAGTCTTGTTGCGGCCATCATGGACGGGGCAGGGGCGCCCGATCTGATCATTGCGCCCGGTGCATCTCCGCATGGGTATGCAATGCGTCCTTCGGAGGCCCGCAATCTGGCGGAAGCAGATCTGGTGATCTGGGTTGGTCCGGGGCTGACACCCTGGCTGGCGGACCCGCTGGAAAGCCTTGCTGGTGATGCTGAGCATTTCACCTTGATGGATGTGGAAGGCACGCGCGTCCTGCCGGTTCGCGAAGGTGTTGGATTTGAGGACCACCACCATGATCATGGTGACCACGGCGATCATGACGACCACGGCGATCACGCCGATCATGACGACCACGGCGATCACGCCGACCATGACGACCACGGCGATCATGACGACCATGACGACCACGACGATCATGATGACCACGACGACCATCACGCATGTGGCGTCGATCCACATGCTTGGCTAGACCCGCTCAACGGGGCCGCATGGGCCGGTGCGATTTCAAAACAGTTGGCAGAGATCGATCCTGAGAACGCCGCCCTTTATCAGAAGAACGCGCTCAGCTTGATCCAGGATATTTTGGCGCATGAGGCCAAAGCGCAAGAGACTTTTGCCCCGCTTCAGAACCGCCCCTTCGTGGTGTTGCACGATGCGTTCCAATACGTCGAAGCGCGGTATGAACTGAATGCAGTTGCTTCTGTGCATGATTCAGAGGCCGCAAGCCCCGGCGCCGCGCGGGTCGCACAATTGCGCGAGCGTGTGAAGTCAGAGGGTGTGGTCTGTGCCTTTGCCGAACCTCAGTTGAACCAAGGGCTGCTGATCACGGTCACCGAAGGGTTGCCTGTAAAAATTGGCACGCTTGATCCCTTGGGCGCTGATCTGCCAATGGGGCCGTCACATTACCTGGATACGCTGGAACAACTGGCGCAGGATATGCGGGACTGTCTGGCAAAGTAACACGCGGACAAAGGGGCGCCGGCGGCCGGATGCACCGCCGGTGTTGCCTTGTATGAACCTTTGCGGCCGTTACGGGCGGCCGGCGCGCCACCGGCCAGGCATTTGCGGATCTGCCTTTTTGCTGCTTTTGCCGTCAAACACTGCCGCGCAACCGGCCCGTTGAGGGCTGCGCCCTTTTGGGCCGCTGGGCCAAAGAGGGCATCAATCGCGCCGCGTTCTGATGTGGTCATCGCATGGATCACCATCGGACCAAGCAACAGGCTTTCCGCCAGGCAACCATTGGCGCGGACTATCTCGTGACGGTCGCAGGCGAAATGTATCCAAGCGATGCGCGATCTTCCTGTGATATGCCGTATGCCCGCCAAACCAGTCAGCGCCTTCGCTGGAACAAAGGCGGCTTGGTCAAAGATTTGCGTCAGTTGCCCGGCTGTGCCGACCAAAATGCGGTGCTGCGGCGAGACGATCAAATCCTGCATTGGCAAGTTCGCACCCAAGGTGCCGGCCTTTATCAGGACCGGCAATCTGTCTTCGGTCTGGCCTCTCAATAACTGATCTTTGCAACGCACCCATTGGATCTGTTGCACACCATTGTCGGCGGTGATCACGCTGTCACCGGGCCGCAGGTCTTGGACCGCCCGTTGCCCCGATGGCGTATCAATGAGTGTACCGGGTGCATAGCAGGGCACAGTGCCTGAATTTGGGTTTGGTTGCGCATAGTAGGACAGCCCGCCATCATCGGATTGCAGGCTGCCGGTCGGTGTAGAGGTGCCGATGTCTGTGCTCGACTGGCCCGCCGCCGGACCGTTGGTTGCCGTTACAACCTGGCCCTCGAAAGAGATGAACTGAACCAGCGTTCCGGTGTCATCCACCAATGCCACGGCATCTTCGCCGCGAATGCCCGGCAATCCGGCTGAGGCGTTGTCTAAGACATAGACGTCCTGATTGCCAATTGTCGCCTGCACCGGGCCCAGTGCGTATGGCCCACTGAGAACAGCGCCAAACTCATCGTAAATATAAAGGGCAAAGCTCGAAACATCGGTCCCGACCGGCGCGGCGATCTCGACAAATTCATTGCCAATGCCGCCCAGCGTGTCGATCTCGGAAATATAGGCAGTCATCGTGCAATCCCCGTGGTTGGTGCCAGACCGGTTTAAAACGCGGGTCGGGCAATCTTGGAAAGGGATCGTCTGAGACTGTGTCTGAATTGCGGAAGGTTGCGGGCGCCACTGGGCCGAATTTGAACGATTTGATTTGCCTTTGCCCTATTTTTTAAAGGGAATGTGCGGCCCGGCTCCGATACGAAAAGCCCCGCCGAACTGGCGGGGCATCGACTGCTTTAATGACTTGGGCTCAATTCAAACGGCGATCTTGCCGCCACCTTTCTTTGTCACCACAACCACCGAGGGGCGCGGCGGCATCTTTGGGTCAAAATCCGGCCAGCGGGTGGCGGGATCTTCAAAGGTTGAGGCCCGCTCGAACCCTTTGAGGTCTTTTGTGCCATCTGTGCCGGGGTGCTGCACTGCGAGGAACAGCGTTTCGCCGTCATCGGTAAAGTAGGGGCCGCACATCTCGCCGCCCACCGGGCAGCGGAAAAACAGCTTGGATGTGCCGCGCGCCGTGCCTTCGGTCTCAACCGCATAAAGCCCGTCGGACTTGCCGGTCTTGCCCCATTTGCTGCCTTGATCGGTGGACACCCAGAGGCGGCCACCGGCATCCATCGCACAGTTGTCAGGCGACCCGAACCAGCCGTTTTCAGAGGTCTCAGGGTTCCACTGCGCCCCAACTTCGGAAATCGACGGATCGCCGCATTTCACCAAAATGGACCAAGTGCCTTGGGTTGCCGCGTGATCACCGCCGTCTTCCTTGATCTCGATGATATGGCCAAAGTCGCTTTTGCTGCGCGGGTTGGCGGCGTTGGTTTCTTTGCGTTTGTTGTTGTTTGTCAACATGATGTAGGCCGTGCCATCGCCGCGCGGCTGCGCGTCTTCGGGACGGTCCATCGGGGTCGCGCCCAACAGATCGGCGGCAAGGCGGGTGTCGATCAAAACATCACCCTGATCGTTGAACCCGTTTTCAGCCGTCAGCGGCCCCGTGCCATGCACCACCGGCATCCATGTGACGCTGCCATCCTCGTCAAAACGAGCCACATAAAGCGTGCCATCGCTCAGCAGCCCCGCATTGGCGGCGCGGTCCTCGGAAACAGAGCCGTTCGAGACATATTTGTACTGATAATCAAAACGGTTGTCGTCGCCCATGTAGACAACCAGCTTGCCATCTTGGCTGACAGTGGTTTCTGCGCCTTCATGGCGGAAGCGGCCCAATGCGGTGTGTTTGATCGGGGTCGAGATCGGGTCCATCGGGTCCACTTCGACCACCCAGCCGAATTTGTTCGGCATGTTGGGTTCTTTGTCGATATTGTAGCGGTCGTGGAACTTGCCCCAGGCGTACCAGCGGCCCGGCACGCCATAGCGCTTTTTCTGGACGGCATCGTCATGCGCGCTCAGATCCGGCTTGCCATCTGCGTCCAGAACATCGGTCCAGAAATAGCCGTGAAAGTTTTCCTCGGCCATCAACCATGTGCCCCATGGCGTCATACCGCCCGCGCAGTTGTTGATCGTGCCGATCACATTCATGCCCGCAGGATCGTCGTTTGTTTTCATGCGCTTGTGACCCGCCGCCGGACCTGACAGCACCATCTCAGTGTTCAGCGGTGTCACCCGGCGGTTCATCTTGCCGTCCTGCACCACGGCCCATTTGCCAGCATCATCCTGCGCGATCTCGACGACGGTGCCACCATGGGCCGCCATTTCGATGTCAATCAATTCGGCGGTCATACCTTCAAAGCCCGCCCTGTCCTGACGGCCCAGACCGGGGAACATCACTTCTTCGTTGGTGTATTCGTGATTCACACACAGCAAGCCGCGCGTTCCGGTCTCATTGAGCGGCACAAAGCCAACGTAATCGTTGTTGTAGCCAAATTGTGTCAGCTGCGCGGCGGCGGTCTGGTTCATCACGTCAAAGTCCGGCGCATCCGCCAGCACCGGATCACCCCAGCGCAACAGCACCTGCGCATCATAGCCTTCGGCGACATGATGAGTCTCGTCGTTGCCCGCGCTCAGTTCTTCAAATTTATAGCGGCTTTGCGCTTCGCCCGCAATGGCCGCATTGGGGGCCATCAGCGCGGAACTGCCAAAGAGCGCCGTGGTGGCGGACACGCCCAGCATCCCGCGCAGAACGTCGCGGCGGCCATAACGGGCGTTGATCACATCGCCGATGGTGCGGCTCAGATTGGGGTTTGTCGGGATATCATCAAAGGCCTCAAAGGCTTCGGCCTTGTTGCCGATGGCCGGGTCATTCAGGATGTCTTTGCGCGTCATGGCTTGTTCCTATGGCTGCGGTTGCGTTGCGCCCCTAGTGGCCGGATTCTGTAATGGATTTATGTAGGCTGGATGTCAGTTTTGTGAACCGCGAAAAATGGGTCTGCCAGCGGTCAAAAAGGCGCCGCCAGCGACATTTGACCCCCTCCGGGGCCGGGTTGCAAGGCTGCCGGACAGCGCCAATCCGATCTGGCGGGCAGAGCCCCCCTTGAACCCCCCAAGGGGCGAGACTAATCTCTGGGTAACGGTTTTGCGGGTATGGTCCTGCGGACATCTTAACAGGCAGGCATCAATGACAGATCCATACGAAACATACATGAACACGCTGGTCCCCATGGTGGTGGAGCAAACCAGCCGCGGCGAACGTGCCTATGACATTTTCTCGCGTCTGCTGAAGGAACGGATCATCTTTTTGTCCGGTCCGGTGCATGACGGCATGTCATCGCTGATCGTGGCGCAGCTTTTGCACCTTGAGGCGGAAAACCCGTCCAAGGAAATTTCGATGTATATCAACAGCCCCGGCGGCGTTGTGACCTCTGGTCTGTCGATCTACGACACCATGCAATACATCAAACCCAAGGTCAGCACGCTGGTTATCGGGCAGGCGGCCTCGATGGGATCGCTGCTTTTGACGGCCGGCGAAAAAGGTATGCGGTTCTCGCTGCCCAACAGCCGCGTGATGGTGCACCAGCCTTCTGGCGGCTATCAGGGGCAGGCGACGGATATCATGATCCACGCGCAGGAAACCCAGAAACTCAAGACCCGCCTGAACGAAATTTATGTCAAGCACACGGGCCAGACCCTCAAAAAAGTCGAAGAGGCGCTTGAGCGGGACAACTTCATGTCTCCAGAAGATGCCAAAGACTGGGGCCTGATCGACGAGATCGTCGAAAGCCGCGGCAAGGCAGACGACCCGGACGCCCCCACAAAGGGCAAGGGTGACAAGTAACACCTGAACCACCCGGCGCTGCGATTTTGCGATTGTAGCGCCGGTGCCTCTGGCCTAGGATCAGGGCCAACCACGCAGTCCCCAACGCAGGGGCAAATAAACACGAAAGACCTGAAAGGGTTGAGATGGCGAATAATTCCGGCGGCGACAGCAAAAACACCCTCTATTGCAGTTTTTGCGGCAAGAGCCAGCACGAGGTGCGCAAGCTGATTGCGGGGCCAACCGTTTTCATCTGTGATGAATGCGTTGAGCTGTGCATGGACATCATCCGGGAGGAAACCAAAGCATCGGGCCTCAAGGCAACCGATGGTGTGCCAACCCCCAAAGACATCTGCGAAGTGCTGGATGATTATGTGATCGGACAGGCGACAGCAAAACGTGTGCTGTCGGTCGCGGTGCACAACCACTACAAGCGCCTCAACCACGCTCAAAAGGGCGGCGATATTGAGCTGGCGAAATCCAACATCCTGCTGATCGGCCCTACCGGCTGCGGCAAGACATTGCTGGCGCAAACGCTGGCACGGATCTTGGATGTGCCCTTTACCATGGCCGATGCCACCACATTGACCGAAGCCGGTTACGTGGGCGAGGACGTTGAGAACATCATTCTCAAGCTGTTGCAGGCCTCTGAATACAACGTTGAACGTGCGCAGCGCGGCATCGTCTATATTGACGAGGTCGACAAGATCACCCGCAAGTCCGAAAACCCCTCCATCACCCGCGACGTGTCGGGCGAGGGCGTACAGCAGGCCTTGCTGAAACTGATGGAAGGCACCGTGGCCTCCGTACCGCCGCAGGGCGGTCGCAAGCATCCGCAGCAGGAATTCCTGCAAGTGGACACCACGAACATCCTGTTTATCTGCGGCGGCGCATTCGCCGGTCTGGACCGGATCATCGCGGCGCGCGGCAAGGGCTCTGCCATGGGCTTTGGCGCGGATGTGCGGGATAACGACGACCGCGGCATCGGCGAGATTTTCACCGAGCTTGAACCAGAAGATCTGCTGAAATTCGGTTTGATCCCTGAATTCGTCGGCCGTTTGCCGGTGCTGGCGACTTTGGAAGATCTCGATGAGGACGCGCTAGTCACCATCCTGACCCAACCCAAAAACGCGCTGGTCAAACAGTATCAACGCCTGTTTGAGCTGGAAGACACACAGCTGAACTTCACTGATGATGCGCTGTCGGCCATCGCCAAACGCGCGATTGAGCGGAAAACCGGTGCGCGGGGCCTGCGCTCCATTCTCGAAGACATCCTGCTGGATACAATGTTTGAATTGCCAGGTCTTGAATCGGTGTCCGAAGTGGTCGTGAACGAAGAGGCCGTGAACTCAGACGCCGCGCCGCTGATGATCCACGGCAAGGAAGCCGAGAAAGAGCCGGCAACGGCGGGCTGATCCAAGATCAGCGGTTAAAGAATAGAGGGCGAGCCAAGAGGCTCGCCTTTTTCATTTCGAACTAGGGGACAACTATGACCATCAAACGCATTCACTCAGGCGGCGAATTTGAAGCCAAGGTCGGCTATTGCCGCGCTGTTGTCGCTGGCGGCTTTGTGCATGTGGCGGGCACTGTGGGGCAGGGCGATGATGCCCCCGCACAATGCCGCCATGCCTTGCAGGTGATCGAGGCCGCATTGGCCGAGGCGGGCTGCAGTTTTGCTGATGTGATCCGCGTCACTTATATGCTACCGGACCGCCATGAATTCGAACCCTGCTGGCCGATCCTTGCCGAGACATTTGGCGCCAACCCACCGGCAGCCACGATGATCGAATGCGGGCTGATCGACCCGAAATACCGGATCGAGATTGAGGTGACGGCGCTTTTGCCGGAGTGATTGTATCGCCCCCTTAGGCGACTTCCTCAAATCCCTTGCCCAGTTCCTTGCTGACCTCTGCAGGCTTCAGCGAGGGCCATTTCTTGGCTTTCTGGCCGATAAAGCCCGCTGTGCGCAGCTCGTCCTGAACGGCGGGCATGTTCAGCTCCCCCATCCACAGGCGCGGCTTGGCCGGGCCGACAGGTTTCCATGATCGGGCCAGCTGTGTGACGGTCACGGGGGGCTTGCCAAGAAACGCGGTCAAATGCCGCTCTAGCTGCCGCGTGGCGCCAGAGGGGCGGCGCACTACCATGGCAACCTCAGCGGCGGGATCGGCGACCATGGCCAGCAGATGCAACGCGGACCCTTCGGCGGCGATGACCTTGCGCGCCGCTTTATAGGTGGCGATCTGACTTTTGAGGTCATGCTTTTCAGGGTGGTAGATCGTGTACCCTTCCGCCGCCAGATTGGTTTCAAGCTGTTTTTCGCCCAGCAGATTGCCGCGACCAGAGGGTAAGGCGCTGCGGCTGATATAAAGCTTTTCCGGCCCATCCGGCGCGATGTCTTTGGCAAAATGCCCCTGTATCGCGTCTTGATAATTCTGGGTGCCTTCGATCATCGTGCCAAGGCCAAAGCCCTGACCGGGGATCACAAGCTGTTCCACCTGTTCTGGCTTGTCGGCGCAGACAACCGGAACATCGCAGCCCATCAGATCAATAAACACCTTCTGAAAGTCAGCCACTTCGCTACCATTGCGCGGGCGTTTGGGGACATACAGAATACCGTCAATCTCCCCCTTCAGCTCGGGCAGGGCCCAAAGGCGGCTGGTGCTTTCCACCAGAAAATGCCCGAAATGCATCCACAGCACACCACCCCATAGCCAACGACCCTTGCGCAGCGGCAAATCGCCTTTGGGCATCGGCGGCTCAACAGTCAAAGCCCGCCCGTTGCGCCACAAGGCGCCCGTGGGGCAATAGCGGCCATCGTCATGCAGCACACCGGCCTCTTGTACAAAATCCTGCGCGGCGGGCGGCACCACAATCGCCTGCGGCACCTCGCGCATCTCGCGGGTCCAGCCGCGGTCCGGCTTTGGTGGGCTCAGCTCTTCGTCATAGGTGCAGGTCCAGACATGGCGCGTGCAATGTTCCGGCACTTGGGCGAACCCGGCCTGTCGCAGGATGCTTTTGCATTCGCGCATGCCGTCTTTGCCATAGGCCTCGGGGTGAAATTCGATCACGACCGCACGAATGCCGCTCAAATCGGCGTGACGCAGAAAGTCCAACTCGCCGCCTTCAATGTCCATCAACAGCACATCCGGGGCAAATTCGGCATGCACACGGGTGTAATCCGCCGTCGGCACATCAACGCGGGTGGTTGCGCGTTTGTCACTGTCGATGAGGGACGATCCCAGATAGGAGTTGCGGATGTGAAAGGCCATCGTCTCCGGCGCATCGGGCGCAGAGATCAGCACCTCATTGCGCACCTCGATCACCTTTTCCAACTTGTTCAACTGATAAAGCGCGTTGATATGTTCGATCAGACCCGGATTGGCCTCAAAGGATAACACCTTGGCAGGTTTGCCATTTTTTGCGGCAACTGCCCCAACGAGGCCAATCCCTGCACCCATTTCCAGCACGTTGTCACCGGGGCGGATCACATCCAGCGCTCCGGCAATTTCCTGTCCCTCATACCGCGCGGCATTGATCCGCTCTGCGCGGGTGGGGGTCATCATCGGGCTGTCCGGCACTTTCACGCCATGACATTCCGCCACGTGGGTCGGTTTTTTGGGGCTGCCTGCCATCGGTATTATCTCCGTTTTGGAAACAATAGGGCGATTGTTTCCGTGAACCAAAGGGATTTAACCGCCAAATTGACCAAGTTTTGTGGCAGGAGTCTTTGCTGCAACACCATAGGTTACTGGACGCCGCCGCAGCCATGGTGCATAACCCGAACAACAAGAGCGGAGACCGTCATGGGCATTCTCAACACAATTTTCCGGGCTCTCACATGGTGGGATGGCCAGACCTTGAACACACAGCTTTTCACCTGGCGCAAAGGCACCAAGGTGGGTGAGGATGATCAGGGCAATGTCTACTACCGCAACCATGACGACAGCAAACGCTGGGTGATCTACAACGGCGACATGGAAGCAAGCCGCGTCAGCCCTGATTGGCACGGCTGGCTGCACCGCACATGGAATGAAACGCCCAGTGACCGGCCTTTGGTGCACAAGGCATGGGAAAAGCCCCATATCGAAAACCTGTCCGGCACCGAGATGGCCTATGCGCCTGCGGGGTCGATCCGGCGCCAGAAACCCGCAGACCGGGGCGATTACGAAGCATGGAGCCCAGAATAACCGGCATATGCGTTCCGGCGCGATGCGGTGAGGTGGCCAACATGTTGAAATACCTAGCAGTCTTTACCTGTCTGGCGACGCCTTTGGCCGCCCAAGAGGTGACAAGTGCCACGGGCGGCGTCCTGCGGGCGCTGGACAAGATATCGGGGCAAACCACAGACATTGAAATCAGCGCGGGCAGTGCCGCGCGGTTTGGCAATTTGCAAATCGTAATGGCCGATTGCCGCTATCCTGCGGGCAACCCTTCGGGCAATGCCTATGCGGCGTTAGAAGTTTCCGAAGCGGGCAAGGCGGGTACATTGTTTTCCGGCTGGATGATCGCCTCTGCCCCGGCGCTTTCGGCGCTTGAGCACCCGCGTTATGATGTTTGGGTCATCCGCTGCACCACCTCATAAAGACTGGCCTCTGGCGGCGCATCAAAACGGGCTTTGACCTCTTTGGCGTGATCAAGACGAGTATGATACTCCGCACGGGTAATCTCCTGCGCGCCCAGTGAGGCCAGATGATCCGTCAGGAACTGCGCATCAAAAAGCACGAACCCCGCCCGCCGCAGCCGATCGACAAGCACGGCAAGCGCCATCTTTGATGCATTGGTGCGCCGCGAAAACATGGATTCGCCAAAGAAGGCACCGCCCAAGGTGACGCCATAAACCCCGCCAACAAGCGTCTGATCTTCCCAGATCTCGATGGAATGGGCGTGGTGTCTTTGGTGCAGTGCATTGTAAAGGCTGAAGATTTCGTCATTGATCCAAGTGTCTGCGCGATCTGCACAGCCCTCAACCACACCGGCAAAATCTTCATCCACGCTGGCGCGAAACGGTGAACGGCGCATCGCCTTGGCCAATGACCGCGACAGATGAAACCTTTGCAGCGGCATCACCCCGCGCCGCCGCGGATCGACCCAGAAAATTTCCGGGTCGTCGCGGTGTTCGGCCATCGGGAAAATCCCGATGGAATAGCCATGCAGCAACAGTTCCGGCGTCAGCTCGGACATTGCGGATCAGGCATCGCCCAGATTGGTTTCCAGCCAGTGTTCCAGCCAGTGTTCCAGCCAGTGAATGTTGTACCCGCCGGACTGGATATCCTCTTCCTGCAGCAGCGCATGGAAAAGTGGCACTGTGGTATCAACACCATCCACAATCAGCTCGCCCAAGGCCCGTCCAAGACGCGCAAGCGCCTCGGGCCGGTCGCGGCCATGCACGATCAATTTGCCGATCAGACTGTCGTAATAGGGCGGGATCGAATAGCCATCATAAAGTGCGCTGTCCATCCGCACACCTAAGCCGCCGGGGGCGTGATATTGGGTGATCCGGCCGGGGCAGGGGCGGAAATCCGGCAGCTTTTCTGCGTTGATCCGCACTTCGATGGCGTGACCATTGATCGACAGATCGTCCTGACCAAAAGACATGTCCATGCCGCTGGCCACGCGGATTTGTTCGCGCACCAGATCAACGCCAAAGATCGCCTCGGTCACGGGGTGTTCGACCTGCAAACGGGTGTTCATCTCGATGAAATAGAACTCACCGTTTTCATACAGAAATTCGATGGTGCCCGCGCCGATATAGTTGATGTCGGCCATCGCATCTGCACAAACCTTGCCAATCCGCGCCCGTTCTTCGGCGGAAATGGCAGGGCCGGGCGCCTCTTCAAAGACCTTTTGGTGGCGGCGTTGCAAAGAACAATCGCGTTCGCCCAAATGCACAGCCTTGCCTTTGCCATCGCCAAACACCTGAATTTCGATGTGGCGCGGCGTGGTCAGGTATTTCTCGATGTAAACTTCGTCATTGCCAAAGTTTGATTTGCCTTCGGCCCGTGCGGTCTGGAACGCCTTTTCCATGTCCGCTGCGGTTTCGGCCACTTTCATGCCCTTGCCGCCGCCGCCTGCTGTGGCTTTGATGATGACCGGATATCCGATCTCTTCGCCCAGCTTTTTCGCCTCTTCCAAGTTGGCCACGCCGCCTTCGGATCCGGGCACGCAGGGCACACCGAGCTTTTTCATTGTGTCTTTGGCGGTGATTTTGTCGCCCATGACGCGGATATGTTCCGCCGTGGGGCCGATGAAGGTCAGATCGTGATCTTCGATGATCTGCACAAATCCGGCGTTTTCAGACAGGAACCCGTATCCGGGGTGGATCGCCTCTGCGCCGGTGATCTCACAGGCAGCGATGATTGCGGGAATGGACAGGTAAGACTGCGTCGAGGACGGCGGGCCGATGCAGACAGATTCGTCCGCCATCCGCACATGCATCGCGTCACTGTCGGCGGTGGAATGCACCGCAACCGATTGAATGCCCATTTCGCGGGCCGCACGGATGACGCGCAGGGCGATCTCTCCGCGGTTGGCAACGAGGATCTTGTTGAACATCTGGGCGCCCTTATTCGATGATCACAAGCGGCGCACCAAATTCGACGGCATCGCCATCGCCGACCAGAATGCGCTTGATTGTGCCTGCCTTGGGGGCAGGAATATGGTTCATCGTTTTCATCGCCTCAACGATCAGCAATGTATCCCCTTCGGAGACGCTGGCACCAACGGTGATGAACGCCGGCGCGCCCGGCTCACCTTGCATATAAACGGTTCCGACCATGGGAGAGGTCACTGCGCCCGGATGGCTTGCCGGATCGGCAGGTTCTTCTGCGGCAGTGGCAGCAGCAGGGGCCGCAGCGGCGGGCGCAGCGGCCATAGGGGCCGCAGCCTGCATCTGTTGCGGCGCCACGATCTGTTGTGGTGGCTTGCGGCTGACCCGCACATTGAGGCTGTCATCCTCGGCATAATCGCGTTTGACCTGCAGCTCGGTCAGGTCATTTTCATTCAGCAGCTCGGCCAAGGCCTTGATAAAGGCCACATCAGCGTCATGGGTGTTCTTAGTCATTTTTTTCCTCAACACTTCTTTTGTGCAGGCACCAAAGTGCCGTGACGTTTTTTCGCTTATATGCCATGGGCCTCCCCATGGAAAGCCGCCAGTTGCAGGCTCAATAAAGGCTTGGCATGGTGGGATTCAAAGGGGAAGTTTTCATGAATCTTGACCATTGGTTGATCCGCACTGCTGCGGCCATGCCGGATCGGCCCGCTGTTTTTGAGGGGCGGAACAGGATTTGCGACTATGCGGGGCTGAACGTCCGTGCCGGTGCGCTGGCCGCTTGGCTGACCGGGCAGGGCGTTGCACCGGGGGACCGGGTTGCGATCTTTATGAAGAATGTGCCCGATTATCTGGCGGTTCTTTATGGCATCTGGCGCTGCGGCGCGGCGGCGGTGCCGATCAATGCCAAGCTGCACGGGCGCGAGGCAGCGTTCATCATAGAGGATGCCGATGCCAAACTGGTGTTTGCCAGCCCCGAACTGGCGCCAGCCCTAAATGAGGCAAATGCCCCCGCGCGTATCCTTTCCACCGATGATCAGGTGTTCCAGACCGCCATGGTCGCCACGCCGATGATGCATCCCGTGGATCGCGCAGCGGAAGATCTGGCGTGGCTGTTTTATACTTCCGGCACCACGGGCAAGCCCAAGGGCGTGATCATCACTCATGGCATGTTGATGTCGATGGCGCTGTGCTACGAGGCGGACGTTGATCCGGTGAGCGCGAAAGACACAACCCTTTATGCCGCTCCGATGAGCCATGGCGCAGGGCTTTACGCCTTGATGCATGTCGCCAAGGGGGCGGCCCATGTCTGTCCGGCCTCTGGCGGGTTTGACCCTGCGGAAATTCTTGATTTGGCGGCGCATTTCGGCTCGGTCCAGATGTTTGCCGCGCCCACGATGGTCAAACGTATGAATGATTATGCCAAAGCCGCGGGCCACTCCGGGCAGGGACTGCGCACGGTCGTTTATGCGGGCGGACCGATGTACAACGCCGATATCATAGACGCGGTGGAACAGTTTGGCCCGGTCTTTGTGCAGATATACGGACAGGGCGAATGCCCCATGGGGATCACCGCCTTGCCCCGCGCCGATGTGGCAGATCGCAGCGCGAAGAATTGGCAAAAGCGGCTGGCCTCGGTCGGGCGGGCGCAATCTGCGGTCGAGGTTCGGATTGGCGATGCGAACGGTCAGCCATTGCCCACCGGATCGCAGGGGGAGATTATGGTGCGCGGCGCAACGGTCATGCCCGGCTATTGGCAAAATCCGGCAGGCAGCGCCAAAGCCCTGAAAGACGGCTGGCTGATGACCGGCGACATGGGGTTTCTGGACGCCCAAGGCTATCTGACGCTGCAAGACCGCAGCAAGGATGTGATCATCACCGGCGGTTCCAACGTCTATCCCCGCGAGGTCGAGGAGGTCTTGTTGACCCATCCACAGATCAGCGAAGCGGCGGTGGTTGGGCAACCGCACCCTGAATGGGGCGAAGAGGTGATTGCCTTTGTGGTGGGTGAGGCAGAGGCCGCAGCGCTGGATGGGTTGTGTCTGAGCGAGATCGCCCGTTTCAAAAGGCCCAAACGCTATCACCACCTGCCGGAATTGCCCAAGAACAACTATGGCAAAGTGCTCAAGACCGAGTTGCGCAAGCTGTTGGAGGGGTAAAGGCGAGCAGGCGATGGCCCGCCGGCCAACAAAAAAAGCAGCAGGCGAACCTGCTGCTTAGTTGGGGGTAATTTCATGCCTCAGCCAGAGCTAAGATCAGATCGCGAGGTATTCCGCCCGCAGCTCTGCGTTGTTCAGAACCTCTTCGGCTGTGCCGTCAAAAACGATCCCGCCGGTATCGAGGATCACAGCGCGGTCGGCCAGCTTCAGGGCGCGGACCGCGTTTTGTTCAACCAGGATCGTGGTGATCCCCTGTTCCTTGATCAGGCCCAGCGTCTTTTCAATCTCGTCCACAATCACCGGCGCGAGGCCCTCGTAAGGCTCATCCAGCAACAAAACCTTGATGTCACGGGCCAAGGCGCGGGCGATGGCCAGCATCTGCTGTTCGCCGCCCGAAAGCGTGACGCCCTCTTGGTTCTTGCGTTCGCCAAGGCGTGGAAACAGATCATACAAACGATCCAGCGACCAACCCACAGGCGGGGCGATCTGGGCCAGTTTGAGGTTTTCCTCAACCGTTAGGCCGGGGATGATCCGGCGGTCTTCGGGCACCAAAGCAAGGCCAGCGGCAGAAGCCTGATGGCTGGCCATTTTGTGCAGTGGCTGGTGGTCCAGCCAGATCTCGCCGTGGCGGGCCTCAGGTTCGCTCAACCGGGCAATGGCCCGCAAGGTCGAGGTTTTGCCAGCGCCGTTGCGGCCCAGAAGGGCAAGGATCTCGCCCTCGTGGACGTTAAAGGTAACGCCCTGCACGATATAGCTTTCGCCGTAATAGGCGTGCAGATCCCAGACCGACAGAAAGGCGGGTGCGGTGCTGGCGTGATTGGCGTTGCGGTTCATTGTTGCGGTGTTCATCGTGGTGATCCTTATGCCGCTTGGGTTTCGCCAAGGTAGGCTTCGCGCACCTTGGGGTGACCCTTGATTTTGTCAGGCGTGTCTTCCACCAGCGGCGTGCCCTGTGCCAGAACGGTGATCCGCTCGGCCAGAGAGAACACCACATGCATATCGTGTTCGATGATGGCGATGGTGATGTCGCGCTCGTCCTTGATCCGCTTGAGCAGATCAATGGTGTTGTTGGTGTCCGCACGGGCCATGCCCGCCGTTGGTTCATCCAGCAGCAACAGCCGTGGATCTTGGGCCAGACACATGGCGATTTCCAAGCGGCGTTTGTCACCGCGTGACATGGAGGCGGCATGCATCTCGCGCTTGTCGATCATGTTCATATCGACCAGCATTTCTTCAGCCTTGGCGACGATGTCCTGCTCATTGGCGATGGTTTCCAATGCATGCATCCGGAACGCGCCATCGCGTTTGGCAAAGCAGGGGATCAACATGTTTTCCATCACCGTCAGATCGCCAAAGATCTCGGGGGTTTGGAATACGCGGCTGATACCCATCTGGTTGATTTCAAAGGGTTTGCGCCCCAGAACCGATTGCCCGTCAAACATCACCGATCCGGTGTCAGGGATCAATTTGCCAACCAAACAGTTCAGCAAGGTGGACTTGCCCGCGCCGTTTGGCCCGATGATGGCATGCACGGTGTTTTCTTCCACGTTGAGGTTCACATCCCCCAGCGCTTGCAACCCGCCGAACCGTTTGCCGACATTCTTAACTTCTAGAATTGCCATTGTTTCGTTCCTTATTCAGCTGCGGGGTTGCGCTGTTTGGCGGCTTTCGCCTCAGCGTCGTCGGATTTTCCGTCCTTGCGACGGAAGGTGGCTCCGATTTTCTCAGCACCTTGCACAAGACCGCCAGGCAGGAAGATCACAACCATCATGAACAGCAGACCAAGCGTCAGGTGCCAGCCCTTGCCCACGAAGGGGTGAACCAGCGTGACCATGAAATTCTCGATGCCATCAGGCAGGAAAGAGAACCAGCTGTGCAGAACGTTGTCGTTGATCTTGGCAAAGATGTTCTCAAAGTACTTGATGAATCCTGCGCCCAGAACCGGACCGATCAAGGTGCCAGCGCCGCCAAGGATGGTCATCAAAACCACCTCGCCAGAGGCTGTCCATTGCATCCGTTCGGCGCCTGACAGCGGGTCCATAGAGGCCATCAAACCACCCGCGAGGCCCGCATACATGCCGGAGATCACAAAGACCGCCAATGTATAGGGTTTGGTGTTCAAACCGGTGTAGTTCATCCGTTGTTGGTTCGATTTCACCGCCCGCAGCATCAGCCCGAAGGGGGACCGGAAGATGCGGATTGCCAGATAGAACATGCCGATCAGGACCAGCGCACAGAAGTAGTACCCAAAGTTGAAGTCAAAGCTCCATGCGCCGACGTCCAAGGTATAGGTCGACTGCATCTTTTGGCCAAAGAGGTGCGGAATGTCCGGCTTGGCCGCGCTGTGGAAAAACTGCGGGTCAGAGGTATAGACCTGCAAACCGGTTTCACCGTTGGTGATCGGGGTGCCGACTAAGCGGCCAATCAGATCCGAATAGGCAATCGCAAACAGCATTTGTGCAAAGGCCAGTGTCAGGATCGAAAAGTAGATCCCGGAGCGGCGCAGCGAGATATAACCGATCAGCAGGGCAAAGAAGGCCGAGACGATGACCGACAGGATCATGCCGGGAATGATGTTGTACCCCAGCAATTTGAACATCCAGACCGCGGAGTAGGATCCGATCCCCAGAAAGGCCGCGTGGCCAAAGCTGAGGTAGCCGGTCAGACCAAACAGCAGGTTAAAGCCGATGGCAAAGATGCCAAAGATCGCAAACCGCTGCATCAGGTCCGGATAGCCCGCGTTGAACTGCGCCATGGCAGAACCGGCAGGAAACGGGTTGAGGAGGAAAGGGGCGAACAGCGCCAGGCAGATCACAATGATCAACAGCTGCGTGTCGTGTTTCTTAAGTCCGAGCATGGTTTATTCCTCCATCACGCCTTTGCGGCCCATCAGGCCACGCGGACGTGTCAGCAAGATGATGATAGCGACAACATAGATGATGATCTGGTCGATACCGGGCAGAATGTTTTTGATTTCGTTCATGGAGGCGAGGCTTTCGAGGATACCCAGCATAAAGCCAGCCAGAACCGCGCCGGGCAGGGAGCCCATGCCGCCAACAACCACAACCACGAAGCTTAGAACCAGAAAGTCCATGCCCATGTGGTAATTGGGCGAGTTGATCGGCGCGTACATCACACCTGCCAATCCCGCGACCGCCGCCGCAATGCCAAACATGATGGTAAAGCGCCGGTCAATGTCGATGCCCAGAAGGCCCACGGTTTCCCGGTCGGCCATACCTGCACGCACCACCATACCAAAGGTCGTGAACTGCAAGAAGGCAAAGACAGCACCGATGATCAGCGCAGAGAAGCCGAAGTAGACCAAGCGCCAGTAGGGATAGGCAAGCGAGCTGTCGAGACCCAGTAGCGGACCGAAGTCAAAGCTGCCGACAAAGGCAGAGGGCGCCGGGGTCGGGATCGGGTTGGCACCATAGAAATACTTGATGACCTCTTGCAGCACGATGGCAAGGCCAAAGGTCACAAGGATCTGGTCGGCGTGGGGACGTTTGTAGAAGTGTTTGATCAGGCCCCGTTCCATAACAAAGCCGACAAACAGCATCACCGGTATCGCCAGCAGGATCGCCAGCGGCACCGCCCAGTCAATGATCGAAGCGCCCACCTCGGGGCCAAACCAGCTTTCGACGTAGGGGGTTTTGATTTTGAGCGGATTGCCGAGGAAGTCTTTCTCGGTTTCCGACAGCGTTTCAGAGCTAAGTGTCAGAATGCGCTGGAGAGTTACGGAGCAGAACGCACCAATCATGAAAATCGCACCGTGGGCGAAGTTCACAACCCCCAACGTGCCGAAAATCAGCGTTAGGCCCAAAGCGATCAACGCATAAGCGGATCCCTTATCCAGGCCGTTGAGAAATTGAAGAATGATTGCGTCCATGGTCCCCACCTCTTGCAATGCGTCATCACGAGGGCGGACAGCGCCCGGCGTGATGGTATGGGACAGGGCGCATCAATTGGAATGCGCCCTGTAGTGTTTTGATCGGTTAGGCTTATGCGCCTGGGTTACATTTGCCCAGCTCGCCACCAGCAAACATTGGGTGATCGGCTGCATACTCAACCTGAGCGCGCGGCGTCACTTCAACGATTTCCAATGTGTCGTATTCGTTTGATGGGTTCTCTTTACCCTTCATAACCAACACGTCTTTGAAGCACTGGTGGTCATCGCCGCGGTACAGAACCGGACCGTTGCCCAAACCGTCGAACTCAAAGTCTTCCAGAGCTTCGACAACGCCGCATGGGTTGAATGTACCAGCACGTTCGCAGGCATCTGCATACAGCAGCGTCTGAACATAGCAGGTGTGTGCGGAGTTGGATGGCGGACGGCCATACTTTTCACCAAAGGATTTTACGAACGCTTTGGAGCCTTCATCCTGCAGCTGCCAGTTCCAGTTCATGGAGCCGATAACGCCTTGCACGTTTTTGCCCGCACCAGCGGCCATCAGTTCGGAATACAGCGGAACAACGATTTCGAACTTCTTGCCGTTCACTTCTTTGTTCAGCAGGTCGAACTGGATCGCGTTGGTGAGCGAGTTCACCATGTTACCGCCGTAGTGGTTCAGAACCAGAACGTCGGCGCCGGAGTTCAGCACAGGCGCGATGTAGGAAGAGAAGTCAGTGGACGCGAGCGGCGTCAGCACGTTGTTCACAGTTTCCCAGCCCATGGCCTCGGTCGCGGCTGCGATCGATTCTTGCTGTGTCCAGCCCCATGTGTAGTCGGCTGTCAGGTGATACGCGCGGCGGTCAGAGCCATATGCGTTTTTCAGCACCGGCGCGAGAGCCGCAGCAGACATGTAACCGTTAAAGAAGTGACGGAAGCCGTTGGCTTTCTTATCTTTACCAGTCGTGTCGTTTGAGTGGGTCAGACCCGCCATAAAGATAACGCCGGCCTCTTGGCACAGACCTTGAACAGCAACAGCCACACCGGAGGACGAGCCACCGTTGATCATGATTGCGCCGTCTTTTTCGATCATCGCCTTGGCAGATGCACGCGCCGCGTCAGACTTTGTCTGCGTGTCGCCTGTCACAAACTCGACTTTTTTGCCAAGAATGCCGTTCCCTTTCAGCGCTTTTGAGCTGAAAGTGTTCATCATACCGCCGTCGCCTTCACCATTGAGGTGCTGAACAGCTAGTTCCTGGGCGCGCAGTTCGTCCAGACCTTCTTCGGCGTAGGGGCCGGTCTGTGGAACGTTAAAGCCCAGCGTGACAGAGCCGCCCGTTGGTGCGTTGGTAAAACCGCCAGCGGCGCTTAGATACGTCGGCAGTGCAAGACCGGCACCAGCTGCTGCGCTGGTTTTGATCAGACCACGACGTGTCAGATTGGAAAATGACATGAATTCCTCCCGAATTATGAAACAGCAAAGGCGCGTCTCCCGCGCACCTTCACACGGCACAAATGTGCAAATTGACTATCGCCTGCTATGTGAAAATCAATCAATAACCCCCTTGATAAACACATTAAATTTGTAAATATCTTCGCAGAAACATTTTCAAAGGTGTAAAGAAAATGATGTTGCAGCGCAGAAACCCATTGAAAACGCGGGATATTGACCGGAGCCACGACAATGGCACGTGAGGGGCTGACTGGCAGCCGCATCCGCGAACGCCGCGTGATGGCCGGGCTCAAGCAGGCCGATCTGGCCCGCGATATCGGTATTTCGGCCAGCTACCTTAATCTTATTGAACACAACCGCCGCAGAATCGGCGGCAAGCTGCTGCTCAATATCGCGGCCGCCTTGGGCGTGGAGCCACAAACCCTGACCGAAGGCGCCGAGGCGGCCTTGATCGCGGCCTTGCGTGAGGCCGCGGATGAGGCCGGATTAACAGGCCCGGAAGCCAGCCGCGCTGATGAATTTGCCGGGCGGTTCCCCGGCTGGGCGGATGTTTTGGCTGGCACCCGTCGGCGGGTGGCCTCTCTTGAACAGACGGTTGAGGCACTGACCGACAGATTGGCCCATGACCCGCATCTTGCCGCCTCCATGCATGAACTTCTGACCACCGCTGCCGCGATCCGGTCAACCGCCGCGATCCTTGCCGAGACCAAAACCTTGCAGCCGGAATGGCGCGAACGGTTTCATGCCAACATAAACGAAGACAGCCACCGACTGTCTGACAGTGCGCAGGCCTTGGTGTCCTATCTTGATGCCGACGCCGGTGCCGCAGACGCCGCCAGCTCTCCCCAAGAAGAGGTAGAGGCGTTCTTGTCGGAACATGACTTCAGCTTTGGCAGTTTGGAAACCGGATCGGCAACAGAGGTCACCATCACAGGCATAGTGGACAGCGCCGAAATGCTGCGCTCGCAGGCGGCCAAATATATCGCGCGGGGCGTGTTGCAACAATGGGCACGTGACGCGGCGGTTTTGTCACTCAAAGACCTGCGCAAAGAGATCGAAGCCACCGGAACCGACCCGCTGACGCTGGCACGGAACCTGCACAAACCTGTTGTTGTTGTTCTGCGCCGTATGGCGGCTTTACCGGAACTGGGCGCAGGGCTGGTGGTCTGCGACCGCTCAGGCACCGTGATTTTCCGCAAATCGGTCGAAGGGTTCACCGTGCCGCGCCACGGGGCCTGTTGCCCGCTTTGGCCGCTGTTTGGCGCATTGGCGCAAACCGGCATGGTGGTCACAGAAACGGTGATGCAGCTGGGCCGCGCCCAAGCCCAGTTTGAATGTTTTGCCACATCCGAAACCCAATCGGCACCATCCTACAATGCGCTGCCGCTGGTACAGGCGGTGATGGTTTTGCTGCCCGCACCCGCAGGTGCAGGGCAAGGCCGGTCGATGGGATCGACCTGCCGCGTCTGCCCGCAAGAGGGCTGCAGCGCCCGCCGTGAGCCGTCAATTCTGAGCAGCGGCGTCTGACTGCGGCTTTTGGGCTTTTGACAGCCCGCTCAAACCGTTGCATGCTCAGGGTCGGCATGGCGCCAGCTGCATCAGACAGACCCGCCCTGCCACCTTGGGGGAGGAGGACCGCGCGTGAATAAACATGTCGTGTTGGTTGAGGACGAAACAAACATTGCTGAGGCAATCCGCTTTTTGCTGTCCAATGAGGGCTGGCGGGTCGAAACCTTGGCCAATGGATCAAATGCAGTGGATGTGATCCGCAACACCGGGCCGGATCTGGTGATGCTGGATGTGATGCTGCCGGGCAAAAGCGGGTTTGAAATCCTGCATGATCTGCGGGCCGATCCGGCCTTTGACGCACTGCCGGTGCTGATGTTGACCGCACGCGGCCAAAGCCGCGACCGTGAAATGGCGGAGAAAGCAGGCGTGAGCCGGTTTATGACCAAACCGTTTTCCAATGCCGAAATGCTGGATGCGGTGCGCGAACTGACCGCACAATGAAAGGGGCCTGAGCGATGCCGCAGCGGCGCATGTTTCTGGAACGGCGCAGCTACCGGATGCGGCGGATGATGGATGCCCTGCGGTTTCTGCCGTTAATTGGTCTGTGTCTGTGGATGGTGCCGCTGCTCTGGCCCTTGCCCGAGGCGGGTCACACCGATCCGATGCCGATGAGCGTGGCCCTCAAATATCTTTTTGGCGTTTGGCTGGCTTTGGTGGTCATGGCATGGGCGCTGTGGCGATACACCCGCGGTCAGGCTGAGGCAGATGCGGCCCAAGGCCCCTCGGACAGGGCACCCTGATGGTTTCTCTCAACGAATTGGTGCTGGTGTGCCTGACCTATGTTGTCGGGCTTTTTGCCATCGCCTTTCTTGCGGAACGCGCCGCCCTGCGCGGGCGCGGTGGATGGCTGTTACGCTCTCCGGTGGTGTATACGCTGTCGCTGTCGATCTATTGCACCGCCTGGACGTTTTATGGCGCGGTCGGATATGCCGCGCGGTCAGGGCTGGAATATCTGACGATCTACCTCGGCCCGTCGATCGTGATGATCGGCTGGTGGTGGGTGCTGCGCCGGTTGGTGCGCATCGGGCGCAGCCAGCGCGTGACCTCCATCGCGGATCTGATTTCGTCGCGCTATGGCAAGTCCAATACCCTGGCGATTGTGGTCACGGTGATGGCGGTGATCGGGGTAACACCCTATATCGCCCTGCAACTTCAGTCGGTTATTCTGTCTTTGGCGATTTTTGCCACCCCCGATGCGGGCCTTGCCGGGGCCGAGGATGCACCGTTCAACCGCGCGCAGGCGGCGTTCTGGGTGGCCACAGGTCTGGCGCTTTTCACCGTGCTTTTTGGCACGCGCAATCTAAATGTGAACGAACGCCACCACGGCGTGGTGATCGCTGTCGCGGTAGAGGCGGTGGTGAAACTGGTCGCGCTGATTGCCGTTGGGGTCTTCGTGGTTTGGGGGCTGGCGGGCGGTGTCGGCGACACGCTGCAACGGATTGACGCCTCCGCCATTGGCGAATGGGAGGTGAAAGGCAGCCGCTGGGCCGCGTTGATGTTTGTATCTGCAGCCGCTTTCCTGTGCCTGCCGCGGATGTTTCAGGTCATGGTGGTGGAAAACAATGACGACCGGCACCTGCAAATCGCCTCATGGGCCTTCCCGCTGTACCTGATGTTGATGAGCCTGTTTGTGGTGCCGATTGCCGTGGTTGGTCTTGATCTGTTGCCCGCTGGATCCAATCCCGACCTCTTTGTGCTCAGCCTGCCGCTGAGCCAGGGGCAGAACGGTCTGGCGATGTTGGCTTTCCTTGGGGGGTTCTCATCGGCCACGTCGATGGTGATTGTCGCCACGCTGGCGCTCAGCACGATGGTCAGCAACCATATCGTCATGCCGATCTGGCTCAACCTGCGGCGCGGCGGGGCGACCCAATCGGGCGATGTGCGCAGCGTGGTGATCCTGGCGCGGCGGCTGTCGATCCTGCTGATCATCGCGCTTGGGTTTTCCTACTACCGGGTCAGCGGCGGCAGCGGTGCATTGGCCGCCATCGGCACAATCTCCTTCGGCGGCGTGGCACAGTTCCTGCCCGCGCTTTTGGGCGGCATGTTCTGGCGCGGCGCCACGCGGATGGGTGCATTATGCGGGTTGGGTGTCGGCTTTGTCCTGTGGGTGTTCACCATGCTTTTGCCCAGCTTCGGCATGGATGTGGCCCTGTCACAAAGCACCTTCGAGCAAGGCCTGTTGGGGGCCGGGTGGCTGCGCCCACAGGCGCTTTTTGGTGTTGAGGGGCTGGATCCGACGGTGCATGCGGTGGTCTGGAGCCTGAGCCTGAACACATTGGTGTTCTTTGTGGTTTCGCTTTTTACCTTTCCTGATCCGATTGAACGGCTTCAGGGCGCGCAGTTTGTGAACGTGTTGGATCATGGTGGATCGGCGCGGGGCTGGACGGCCTCGGTGGCGGGTAGTGAAGACCTGATGATCATGGCCCAGCGAATTTTGGGTGCAGCAGAGGCGCAGGCGTTTTTCCGGCAAGAGGCCAAGGCGCAGGGGCGGTCCGGCAATCTGCCAGAGCCCACGCCCACGTTTGTGCAGGAATTGGAAAGAGAGCTTGCAGGCTCGGTTGGTGCGGCCACGGCACATGCGATGGTCGGTCAGATTGTTGGGGGCACATCTGTGTCGGTGCAGGATCTGTTGGCGGTGGCGGACGAATCTGCGCAGATGCTGGAATACTCCAGCCAGCTTGAGGCCAAATCGAGAGAGCTGTCTGAGACCGCCGAGGAACTGCGCCGTGCCAATGAAAAGCTGACGCAGCTGTCCTTGCAAAAGGACAGTTTCCTCAGCCAGATCAGCCACGAATTACGCACGCCCATGACCTCAATCCGGTCGTTTTCTGAGATTCTGAGGGACGCAGCCAAGCTCAGCGAGGCGGACAAGACCCGCTATGCCTCGATCATTCATTCGGAGACCATTCGTTTGACCCGGTTGCTTGATGACCTGCTGGATCTGTCGGTGCTGGAGAACGGGCAGGGGAATTTGCACATCGGCGAGGGGGCGCTGCAAGATGTGCTGGACAGGGCCGTGACCACAGCCCTGACCGGCAGTGAAAACCCGATCACCGTGACCCGCGCGGGCGTGCAGGAGGATATCATGATCCGCACCGATCTGGACCGTTTGGTGCAGGTTTTCATCAATCTTATCACAAATGCCAAAAAGTATTGCCGCGCGGATGCGCCTGCATTGACCATTCTGCTCGGACGGCGATCTGATGGGGTCACGGTTGATTTTGTGGACAATGGCGAGGGCATTCCCGCAGATGCGCAGGCGGTTATCTTTGAAAAGCTTTACCGCGCCACCGGCGCCGAAGGAGACGGCGCAGGGCTGGGATTGGCGATTTGCCGTGAGATCATGCACCGGCTGGACGGTGAGATCAGTTATTTGACATCTTATGACGGGGCCGCGTTCCGGGTTTACCTGCCGGCATCGGCGCTTGCCTCTGCCCAGACAGATCAATCGGAACTGACCCAACCCGCATAAAGGCCATAGTAACCAATCTTCCGGTATGGCTGATCCAAGCAATCCCAACCGCGGGCGGAGGCAATGGGTCAGGACCAAGAACAGTTAGCCAAAGGCGAGGACACGGCGCCGCCTGTTGGGGTCTTGCATCGCAAGGCCCATACGGGACGTGCGGTGCATCAGGCCCGTGCAATGACACTGGCCAAGGCGCTGCGCCTGACTTTGGCCAAGGTGGCTGATGACCTGTTTGATATGGCCATGGCGGTGATTGGACTGCGCCGCGAAACCCACAGTGCGGATAACTTGGACCAGGTGTTTCCAGCCGATGCCCTGCTGTTGCTGATGGAGGGGCCGCAGCGGCAAAGGGGCGGCGTTGTGGTCGATCAGGCGCTTGTTGGCGCTTTGTTGCAACAACAAACGATGGGAAAGGTCTTGCCCGCGGCAGAGGGCGACGCGCGCACAATGACCGAAACCGATGCTGCGATGTGCGCGCCGTTCGTTGACGCGCTGATCCACCGCGCGGCCGGATTGCCGGAAACCGAGGCGGATCGCCAGTTGATCAGTGGCTACACCTTTGGCGCACGCACCGAAACGCCAAGGCTGCTATTGATGGCGCTGACGGCTCAGAATTATGAGATCATTGAAATTACCGTGGATATAGATGGCGGTACCCGGCAAGGCACACTGACCCTGTGCCTGCCGCACAGCGAGGCGGTGACAGACCCCGGCAGCGGAGACGAAGCGGAAGAAGACGGCGCATCCGCTGCCAAACCGACCCCCAAAAAGCTAACCGAAACGGTTCTGGGGCTGCGGGTTGACCTCAACATCGCGCTCACCCGGGTTCGGATGCCGTTGCGGCGGCTTGGGGCGCTCAAATTGGGGGATGAAATTGATCTGGGCCGATGTGCCTTTGATCAGGCGCGTGTGCTGACGATGGGCGGCAAGGCGCTTGGCCTCGGCACATTGGGGCGCGTCAACGGCATGCGGGCCCTGCGGATAACCCAGACGGGGCAGGGCCAAACCCAAATCGAGCCGGACGGGGATGCCCGCGCCGCAGTTGGATTGTCGCCCGCCGGTGAAATGCCGGATATGCCCGGCGCAGACTACGGCGCAGCGGGGCCGCCGGAAATGGCGGAGGGTTTGCCCGACTTGCCGGACCTTCCCGACCTTCCTGATCTTCCAGACCTGCCGGATTTGCCTGACTTGCCAGACATGTCAGACCTGCCCGGTTTCGAAGATATCCCCGCCGAACAAGAGGCGGGCTAACTTCATCCCGCGAGGGATCAAACGAAAGGCTGATCGAGCGCCGGACGAATGTTGCTGAGATCATAACCACCGGCGGCTGCCGCCGCGACAATCTCATCGGCGGGCAATGTGCCCGCTTGCCCCAACGCCCAGGCAATGGTCGAGCGTGTACCAGAGGCGCAATAGGCCAAAACAACATCGCCCGTGTCCAGACCCAACGCGCGGTTTGTGGCAATCACATCAGGCACCATGGTCTGATGGGTCAGCGGCTGCACGGCAAAGGCAAGGCCAGCGGCCTCAGCCGCGGCGCGGATTGCATCGGCGCTATGGCTGGGCGGCACTTCGGCATCCGGACGGTTGCACAGGATGCGGGTGATCCCAGCATCGCGCAGGGCGTCCATATCGGAAGGGTCAATCTGCGGACTGACGAAATAGCGGGGGGTGATTTGGCGAATATCCATAGGATGATTTAAGCGCAGAGCGGGATGCTGTCCAGCCGTCATTGCTGCTCGGTTCAATGGGTCGCAGGGCAGGCGGCAAGGCGGGCCTCAGCCCATGAAAATCCCGACAACCACCATCATCAGACCGATGACAGACAAAAACAGCGCCCCAAGGTTCAGCGGCAGCGCCGATTGCAGAACGGCGCGCATCGCATCATCATCCAACTGGGCGCGTTTGGCGCGGGTGACCTTGAGAATACACCACACCAGCCCGACAAGCCCCAACAGGGACAGCGCGGCACCAGACCAGATGATCCAATCAAAAACGGTAAATGTCTCGGTTTCCATGGCAGGCTGCTACGACAATCGCACCGCTGGGGCAAGTGCCGCTTGCGGGAGCGCTGCACCGAAGGTAGTCAGTCTGAAAGCCAATCAAGAGGACCGTCAGATGAGCGATACAGGCACCAACCCCGACGTGATCGAAACCGCAGGTGATGCGACATACCGCGTGACAGCCAACGAGCTGCGCCAGTTTGTGGAGCGGATTGAGCGTCTGGACGCGGAAAAGAAAGATCTGGCCGAGCAACAAAAAGAAGTCATGGCCGAGGCCAAGGCGCGTGGCTACGACACCAAGGTGATGCGCAAAGTCATCGCCCTGCGCAAACGCGACAAAGACGACATCGCCGAAGAAGAGGCGGTTCTTGAGATGTACAAAGAAGCCCTGGGCATGTGATCCAAATCGGGGGCAAACGGGCCTGTTTTGCAGATGCAGGCAGGTTTTTACCCCCAACCGCCCCCTAAGGCCGGTTCGACCGGGCCGACCCCCTTGCGCACGTCCTTCATCAGCCATAGAAGGGCGGAAATTTTTACCCGCGCCGCGCGGCGCGGCCCTATCCTATGGAGCAAACATGCAGGTCAACGAGACGCTGAACGAAGGTCTGAAACGCGGCTATGCCATCACCGTGACAGCGGCCGAGCTGGACGCCAAAGTGAACGAAAAGCTGGTCGAGGCGCAGCCTGAAGTCGAGATGAAGGGCTTCCGCAAGGGCAAGGTGCCGATGGCGCTGCTGAAAAAGCAGTTTGGCCAACGCGTGATGGGCGAAGCGATGCAGGAAAGCATCGACGGCGCGATGAACGACCACTTTGAAAAGTCCGGCGACCGCCCTGCGATGCAGCCCGAAGTGAAAATGACCAATGAAGATTGGAAAGAAGGCGACGACGTCGAGGTCACAATGACCTATGAGGCGCTGCCCGAGATCCCTGAACTGGACATGGCCAAAATCAAGCTGGAAAAGCTGGTTGTCAAAGCCGACGACGCAGCCGTTGATGAGGCGCTGGCCAACCTTGCCGAAACCGCGCAAGACTTCAAAGCCCGCAAAAAGGGTTCCAAGGCCAAAGACGGCGATCAGGTTGTCATGGACTTTGTTGGCAAGGTCGACGGCGAAGCCTTCGAAGGTGGTTCTGCCGAAGATTACCCGCTGGTTCTGGGCTCCAACTCCTTTATCCCCGGCTTTGAAGAGCAGCTGGTTGGCGTGAAGGCCGGTGAAGAGAAAGCCGTGACCGTGTCTTTCCCTGAGGATTATCAGGCCGAGCATCTGAAGGGCAAAGAAGCGACATTTGATTGCACAATCAAAGACGTGAAAGAGCCTGTGGCCGCCGAAGTTGACGACGAGCTGGCGAAAAAGTTTGGCGCCGAAGATCTGGCCGGTCTGAAAGCGCAGATCGCAGAGCGTCTGGAAGCCGAATACGCCGGTGCTTCCCGCGCGGTGATGAAACGTGGTCTGCTGGACCAGTTGGACAGCATGGTTGATTTTGACCTGCCGCCGACCTTGGTTGAAACCGAAGCGGGCCAGATTGCGCACCAGCTGTGGCATGATGAAAACCCTGAGGTTGAAGGCCACGATCACCCAGAGATCGAAACCAACGACGAGCACACCAAGCTGGCGACACGCCGCGTGCGTCTGGGCCTTCTGCTCGCGGAACTGGGCCAGAAAGCCGAAGTTCAGGTGACCGATGCCGAGATGACCCAAGCGATCATGAACCAGGCACGTCAGTACCCGGGTCAGGAACGTCAGTTCTTTGAATTCGTTCAGCAAAACCAGCAGATGCAGCAGCAGCTGCGCGCGCCCTTGTTCGAAGACAAAGTGATTGATCACATCGCGGACAACGCCGAAGTGTCCGAAAAAGAGATCAGCAAAGACGACCTGCAAAAGGCCGTTGAAGCGCTCGAAGACGAATAAGCCCAACTTGATCACAGGTTGTGAAGGCCGCGCCATTTGGCGCGGCCTTTTTCGTTTCAGACGGTCAAGGTTTGGCTTGCCGTCTACGCCCCTCCGCGATTTTCAGGATGCGCCGGAATTTCGGGCATTCAAGATGGCTTGACGCCGTGCAATTGGCCGCATGCCGCAGACCATCGCGCATACGCTGCAATTCTGCGATTTGTAGATCAAGCGCATCGGCGCGGCCACGCAGGGCATCAGGCGACAGGCGCGGCGTACCCCGCCGGCCCATCAGCGCCGCAATTTCGCGCAGTTTGAATCCGGCGCGTTGCCCCAATCCGATTAACGTGAGCCTGTCCTTCACATCTGTGGTGAACACGCGTTTGATCCCCTTGCGGCCGACTGCCCGGATCAGGCCAATTTCCTCATAATATCTGAGGGTTGAGGCAGGGACGCCGCTGTCTTTGGCCAGTTGGGAAATATCTTGGTTTTGCATGGTTGACCTCAAGTGCACTTGAAGACGGACGTTGCGCGGCATGGGCGTAACTGACAAGGGGCAAAACGATGTCTGATGATGGATTGGCGTGGCAGGCGATTTTGGTTGGCGTGGTCGCCACTGTGGTGATGGACGTGATTGCAATGCTGCGGGGGCGGGTCACCGGCGTAAGGGGGCTTGACTACGCGCTGTTGGGGCGCTGGGTTTTGCACATGCGGTCCGGCCTCTGGTTTCACAACAGTATCGCAACCGCAGACCGCCGCGGCGGCGAACGCGCGTTTGGTTGGCTGCTGCACTATCTGATTGGTGTGATCTGGGCGGTGCCTGCGGTTTGGATGGTGCAGGCCGGTGCATCCGTGGTCGCCGCGGCGCTTGTGGTCGGGGTGGGCTCCGTGCTGGCCCCCTGGCTTGTGATGCAGCCCGCCTTCGGGATGGGCATTGCAGGGAATAAGCTGCCGAAACCCTGGGCCGCGCGCAGCCGCAGCCTGCAAACCCATTTGACCTTTGCATTGGGACTTTGGGCTGGCTTGCTCGCGATTTGATGGACGTACCGCCTTGGGCCGTCGCAAAGCCGGGGTTCAGCCCGATTTCAAACCGGTTTCGACCAACATGCCGCGCCGCTTTGCCTCATAGTAATAGCCCCGCGCGTACCATCCGATGGCGGTGTCAAAATCGCCATCGGACAACAGCCAGGCGCCGCGCAAGTATTTGAGACCAAACTGCAAATTGGTTTCCGCATTCAACAAATCAGCGGGGCGTCCGCGAAAGCCCATAGTGCGCGCGGTGGCGGGCAGGATTTGCAGCAGCCCCCAATAGGGGCCGTTGCGGGCCGCCGGGTTATGCGTGCTTTCCCGAATGGCGAGGCGGTGTACCAAAGGGCGCGGCAAGGCGTAGTGATCCGCCCAACGGTTGATGCTGGCCCGCAGGGCAGGGGTTTCATTGGGATAGAGCGGCGGTTCGGGCGGATTGGTGTAGGGCGCCGGGGCGCTGTTGCCACCACCCCCACAAGCCGCAAGTGGTAAAGCCGCCGCGCAAAGCAACATCATCGAACGTCTGGTATAAAGGTCAGGCATGGAGGGCACCGCAAACAGGGACATGAGCCACTGTTTATCTCGCAAGGGCATTACGACAAGGTAAAGCCTTTGGCATCGGTGGCGATCTGCGCAAGGCAATGAAAAACGCCGCGCAGGATCTGCGCGGCGTTTCTATTCACATAAAGAGCAAGGAGATTAGGCTTTCGCCGCGTCGTCCTCAGCTTCTTCTGCAGGCTGGACCGTTTCGGCCAGATCGTCGTCGTCAGACGCGGCAGAACCGATATCGTCAAACAGTTCGGCAATCTCGAAATCAGCTGCGGCTTCTTCTTCCGCGGCCAGTTCCTGAATGGATTTGCCGGACGCCTGAAGCTCGGCCTCTTCAGGGGAACGGGCAACGTTCAACTGAATGGTGGCTTCGACTTCGGGGTGCAGAACAACGGTTACATCGTGCAGGCCCAGATCCTTGATCGGGTTTTGCAGAACAACCTGTTTGCGGTCTACGGTGAAACCAGCCTCTGTCGATGCTTCGGCGGCGTCACGGGTGGTGACGGAGCCATAAAGCGCACCAGCGTCAGAAGCGGAGCGAATCACGATGAACTGCTGACCGTTCAGCTTGTCCGCCATGGATTCGGCTTCTTTTTTGGTTTCGAGGTTCTGTGCTTCAAGCTGTGCTTTGCGCGCCTCGAATGCTTCCACGTTGGCTTTGGACGCAGACAGCGCCTTGCCCTGTGGGAGCAGGAAGTTGCGAGCATAGCCCGGCTTTACGTCCACGACTTCGCCCATTTGGCCAAGCTTGGAGACACGTTCCAGAAGGATAACTTGCATGTGCTTTCTCCTTACTTAACGGCGTAGGGCAGCAGGGCGAGGAAGCGGGCGCGTTTGATGGCACGGGCCAGTTCACGCTGCTTTTTCGCGGATACCGCGGTGATACGGGAAGGCACGATCTTGCCACGCTCAGAGATGTAGCGTTGCAGCAGACGTGTGTCCTTATAGTCGATCGCAGGTGCGTTGTCGCCCGAGAAGGGGCAGACCTTGCGACGGCGGAAAAATGGTTTTGCAGCCATGGTTTAGATCCTTTTCCTCAAGCCAAAATCAGCGACGTTCGCGGCGCTCAGGCCGTTCGTCACGTTTCTGCATCTGAACGGATGGCAGTTCTTTGTGCTCATCCATTTTGATGGTCAGAACGCGCATAACATCATCATGCAAACGCATCAGGCGCTCCATTTCCTGAACGGCGGTCGCGGGTGCGTCGCTGCGCAGGAAGGCATAGTGGCCCTTGCGGTTCTTGTTGATTTTGTAGGCCATTGTTTTGACGCCCCAGTACTCGTGATCCACGAGTTTCCCACCATTGTCGGACAGGACGGCACCAAAATGTTCGATAAGGCCTTCAGCTTGCGTGTTGGAAAGATCCTGACGCGCAATCATAACATGCTCATACAGTGGCATGTGTACTCCTACTTTTATCAAGGCGCATTTCATAGGCAGGGCATAACCCTTTGCGGCCCCACCACGAGAGACTGCGCGGTTCAAAAGATTTGCAAAGGAAGGGTCCATATACACGGTTTGACGCGCAGGGCAAGGCCGCCGCGCGTCAAATCAGGTTAGCCTCGCGCAGCGGCAAAAAGCCCATAGCGCAGGTTCAGGCGGCGGGCGGTTTGAGACAGGACCACAAGGGTCAGCATTGCCATCAAAACCTCGGACACCGGACCGGCAATCCAGATCCCCAACTCGCCCATGAACAGAGGCAAGGCAAAGGTCAGCGGCAGCGCAAAGGCGTAGGGTTTGGTCAGCCCCAGAACCGCCGCCCGTGTCGCATCCCCCAGCGCCTGAAAGTATGAGGCGATCACGATCATCGGCCCTGCCAGCCAGAACATCACAGTGGTGACCTGCAAGATCCATTCAAACGCCTCGATCACCGCAGGATCGGCCACAAAGAGCCGCGCAATCGGCTTTGCCAAGGCGACAAACACCACCTGACAACCAAGGCAATAAAGGAACGCGATCCAGATCCCGATCCGCAAGCTGCGGTCCGATCGGTCCAGCGCCCGTGCGCCGTAATTGTTGCCGACAATGGTTTGCAGCGCATGGGTCAGTCCCAAGAGCGGCAGAAAGGCAAAGGTCATCACGCGGGTGATGATGCCATAGGCCGACACGGTGGCGGTATATTGCGGCGCGTTCACCATTTGCAGCGCCAGCAGAATCGCGGTTGACCCCAAAGCCACGCCAATGAAGTTCAGGCTTTGCGGTGCACCAAGGGCGAGGATACGGCCCCAATCACCGGTCAACGGGGCCTGAAGCAGCGCCCGTGGGGTCAGGAGCGTTTTGCCAGAGAGCCGAAAGCCAATCACAATCAGGAGTGTGACCAATTGAGCCAGCGCCGTGCCATAGGCCGAACCGGCAACGCCCATTTCGAGTTTTGCGATTAGGACATAGTTGAACATAATATTCAGCACAGACACCAACAGGCTCAGTGCGGCCATCACACCGACATGCCCTTCGTTGCGCAGCGCATCGGAATTGACGCTCAGCACAAAGAGCAGCGGCGACATGATCATGGTGATGGCCAGATAGGTTTGGGCCATTTCGGCCAAGGTGTCAGAGCCGGCCGCAAGGAACCGCGCAACCGCAGGGCCAAACGCCAGATAGGTCAGCACCAGCAGAACGCCTGCACACAGCGCAAGACCATGCGCACCGGCAAACACCGCGCGCGCCGCGTTATGTTCGCCCGCGCCAAGGTGGCGGGCCAGTTTGCTGGACATGCCGTTGCTGACCAACGTCGCCAGCGCCACGATAAGCATGAACAACGGAAAGATCAGGGTCACTGCGCCAAGCGCTTCGGCACCGACATAGCGACCCAGAAAGATCGCATCGACCACCGTCAGCAGACCGTTCATCGACATCACAAAGATGATCGGCAGTGCGGTCTTGGCAAAGATCGGGCCAAGCGGCCCATGGGTGAAAGGATTTTGCGGAGAAGGATCCACAGAAGAATTAAGGGACATGATTGGCCTCACAAACACGTTCCGCATTTTCGAAAGGGGCCCGCATTTCCCACCGGCAGAACAGGGTAGGTCCAAGAATCGTTTCGACACTTCACCGATATTGCGGGCGGCAGGCGGTCGGGCCTTGCCATGGGCTTAGTCGGGTTTGCGGCAAATAACAATGTCTGTTGCGCCCTGGTTTGGGGCTTTGCCCTGACAAGGTACGCACATCGCCCATTTGTCGCCCAATTCTCGGCCACTTCTTCGCTCATTCATTAATGCAAGATGAACAGCAAGGATGGGTGCAGTGACAGCGACAGCAGACTTTATGGAGGGCGAGGATGCTTCCTTTTTGTCAGAAGACAAACAAACCAGTGCGATGCACAACCGACCAACTGACGAGGCCCGCGTGATGCAACGCTCGGTGCAACGTCTGATGGGCGCGTCATTGATGGTTGCGGCGGTTGGCCTTTGGGTAATGCCGGGATCAAGCTGGGATACGGATCTGCTACTTTTTAAACTGGCACTGTCGTTGACGGGCGGGTTGGCCGGGTTCGGCTTGCTTTTGGCCAGCAGCACACCCCGGGATCCGCGGGTTGAGATTGACACGATCCGCCGCGAAGTACGGGTGGTGCGCCCGGCGAAAGGGGTCGGAGACATCATCTTGCGGCGCTGCGGCTTTGACGATCTGGCCCGCGCCGAACAGGACGGCCCGCGGGTGCGCATGTGGGACCGGAACGACGACTTGCTGGTCGACATCACAATGAAGAATCGCGACGCCCTTTTTAGCCTCGTGGGGGGGCTGAGAGACGTCGGGAAACTGGGGCAGAATGCCGGGTAACGCTGGGCAAAAGCCCGCAAAAAGCAAAATGCTTGCGTAACCTGGGCAGAACGCCCGCCAAGCCGGTGCAGAACGCCCGGTCAAGACAGGCAGAACGCCTGAAAGGTCAGGGCAGAACGCCCGCAGCAGAGGCAGAATGCCTTGAGACCACCCAACAACGCCCCGGCAAAAGCCGGGGCGTTTGTTTTTGCGCCGCTCATCACCGCCCAGTGTTCATAAATGCGCAGACCCTGTTCAGACCTGTCCAATTGCGCTTGCCTGTCTGATCCCCATTTTGGCCTGCACAAACGCAAACCAACGGAGCGACCCAAATGAAAAACGCAATTCTTGCCTCGGCCCTTGGCCTGGCCACCGTGCTGGCCGGACCAGCCTTTGCTGCGGATGCAGAGAAATATGTGCTGGATGCCAGCCACAGCCAAATCCTGTTTGAGTACAACCACCTCGGTTTTTCCACGACCTATGGCATGTTCTCCGGCTTTGAAGGCGAGATCATGTTTGACGAGGCCGCACCGGAGGCGTCTTCTGTTACGGTCTCGATGCCTGTGATGTCGATGTTCACCGGTTGGGAAGAGCGCCACGCGCATTTCATGTCGCCTGATTTCTTTGCGGCAGGGGACGACGAAATGGTCAGCTTTGCCTCAACCGGAATCGAAGTGACGGGTGAGGATACCGCGCTGATCACGGGCGATCTGACGCTGAATGATGTGACCAAATCGGTGGTTCTGGATGCCAAGCTGAACCAGAAGGGTGATCATCCGATGGCGGGCAAGCCCTGGATGGGCTTTGATGCCACAACAACGCTGGTGCGCTCTGACTACAACCTTGGCAAATTTGCACCGTTTGTCAGCGACGAAGTGCAGGTGAAAATTTCGATCGAGGCGATGAAAGCCGATTAAGCCTTCACTCCGAGACAGAACAAAGGCCGCCGGGCATCTCCGGCGGCCTTTTTTGTTATTCTGCGCCGCGCACAGCGGTCAGGGTGATCTTGACGCGCACCTCAAAGCCCAGCGTTGCGGGATCATTCACGTTGTCGCCAATCCCAAAGCTGCGCCGGTCCAGTGTCAGATCACCGCGCATTTCGGCGCGATTTCCATCAACCGACAGGCTGAACGGCAGGGTCAGCGGCGCGGTTTGATCCTTGATGGTCAGGGTGCCGATGGCCTCATACCCGTCAGAGGCATGTCTGATATCCGCTTTGAACACCGCCGTGGGGTGATCGGTGGCGGCAAAAAAGTCGGGGCCAAGCGCTTGACCCGTCACAGACCCAAGGGTGAGTGAGGGGATGGAGATCGTGGTTTCGACATTGCCGACACTGATATCCGCGGTTGGTACGGTTTCATCGAAGGTGATGACAGACGTCCAATCGGCGAAACTGCCGGTGATTTCAGAGCCGAACTGCACAACGATAATCTCGATGTTGCCGGTTTCGACTTGCCACTGTGATGTGACTTCGGCCAATGCTTCGGGTGCGGCTTCGGTCTTGCTACCCGCCATTGCTGCCGACAGGCCAAGCGCCGCGAGCCAAAGCGCAATGGCGGCCATCACAGGTGTGCGGCTGTGGCCTTGATCTGGTAGGGGCGGTAGGTCAGGGCGGCCCGGTAGCATCCGGCGCAGGGTCGCGTCGCGGTCAATCACGTGGTGTTTCACCGCGCCCGCAATATGCAACAGCAATGACAGGATCAGCAGCCGCCCGGACACCCAATGCAGCGCACCAAAGAAATGCTCAACTGCGGTGGACTTTGGCACCATCGGCAGCCCCTGCCCAAAGGGCCACCAGATCGGTGCAAACCCTGCCGCCGCCGCGTGAGAGATCCAGCCGGACAGCGGCACCACCACCATCGCAGCGTAGAGCATCCAATGCACGGTGTCCGCCGCCCAGCTTTCCAGCTTTTTGTCCGCGTTCAAGAGGCCGGGCTTGGGCTGGCTGATGGCCCAGATGATCCGAAGGACAGCAAGGAAGAATGCCAGTACGCCCAATGTCTTATGCAGTGAAAACAGCCATGCCTTGCGGGCTAATTCTGCGTCTGTGTCAAAGGGCAACTGGTGGGCAATCCACCCCATCGGAATCAGTGACAGGATCAGCAAGGCCATCAGCCAATGGATCGCTTTTGTCACCGCGCCATAGCGGGTTTGGGTGTTGGATAAGGACATCGTCAGCTCCTGCCTTGGGTTTGGGTCAACCTAAGGGGCAATCTGGCCAAGACAATGACAATCCATGCACAGGGCCTCTGCACTCTTGTTCAGGGGGGCGGCGCAGGCTAGACCAAGGGCCACTGAAAAGAAGGGGCCATCATGAGCATCGCATTCGTATTTCCCGGACAGGGCGCACAGACAATCGGCATGGGCCGCGCATTGGCCGAAGCCTATCCAGAGGCGCGGGCCGTTTTTGATGAGGTCGACGCGGCGCTGGGTGAAAAGCTGTCGGATTTGATCTGGGAGGGCGACATCGAGGCCATGACTCTGACGGAAAACGCGCAGCCAGCCCTGATGGCCACCTCGATGGCGGCGATGGCAGCATTGAAGGCTGAAGGGATTGGTCTGGATCGCGCGGCCTTTGTTGCGGGGCATTCGCTGGGCGAATATTCGGCGCTTTGCGCGGCGGGCACGTTGTCTTTGGCCGATACCGCACGTTTGCTGCGCATTCGCGGCAAGGCGATGCAGGCGGCGGTGCCTGTGGGCCAAGGCGCGATGGCGGCGGTGCTGGGTCTGGACGCGGAAACAGCGGCCAAGGTGGCTGAAGACGCGGCGCAGGGCGATGTGTGCCAATTGGCCAATGAGAATGATCCGACGCAAAACGTGCTGTCTGGCAGCAAGGCGGCGATTGAACGTGCGATTGTTCTGGCCAAAGAAGCAGGCGCAAAACGCGCCCTGCCTTTGCCGGTCTCCGCGCCGTTCCATTGTGCCTTGATGCAGCCCGCAGCGGATGAGATGGCCCGCGCCTTGGGCGAGGTCACGATGAATGCGCCGCAGGTGCCGTTGGTGGCGAATGTCACAGCGGAGGCGGTGACCGATGCAGGCCAGATCCGCGATTTGCTGGTGCAGCAGGTGACCGGGCGGGTGCGCTGGCGGTCTTCGGTGGAATGGATGGCCGCGCAGGGCGTGACCGAATTTTGGGAAATCGGCGCGGGCAAAGCCCTCTCTGGCATGATCCGCCGGATCGCCAAAGACAGCGCGATGCGGGCCATCGGCACGCCCGATGATGTTACGGCGGCCAAAGACGCCTGATGCGGCTGGCCTTGCTTTTTGTCGCTGTTTTGGCGGTTCTCGGCTGTGCGATTGCGGACAATGCCGTGGACCGCACAACGATGGAGGTGCGCGGCAGCCAGCTTTGGATCAGCGGTGAGATCACCAGCCGCACACCGGCCAATTTTGAGGCGGTGATCGCGGGAAATCCGCAGATTACGGTGGTGGTGCAAGGGGTTATGCCGGGATCATTGGATGATCAGGCGGTGTTGAGGATGGGATATTTTCTGCGGGATCGCGGGCTAAGCACCCATTTAACCGCACAAAGCGAAATCTATTCGGGTGCGGTGGACCTGTTTTTGGCGGGCGTGCGGCGCACCGCGCAAAATGGCACGGTGATCGGGGTGCATAGCTGGGCTGATGGTTTTGGCGAGGGCAGCAGCTATCCCAAAGACGCGGCAGAGCATCAGGCCAATGCGCAGTACACCCGCGATATGCTGGGCAGTGATGCGTTTTACTGGTTTACCTTGCAGGCCGCGCCCTCAGACGGGATACATGAGATGACACGGGGCGAATTGGCGCGGTTTGGCGTGCTGACCCAGCCCTAAACGAGAAAGAGCAAAGGAAAAGACATGTTTGATCTGACAGGTAAAAATGCCCTTGTCACAGGAGCATCTGGCGGGATCGGCGCAGATATTGCCCGCACATTGCACGCACGCGGTGCGGCGGTCGGCCTGTCCGGCACGCGCACTGAGCCGCTTGAGGCGCTGGCCGCCGAACTGGGCGAGCGGGCGCATGTGCTGCCGTGTAACCTAAGCGATATGGAGGCGGTTGAGGCGCTGCCCAAACAGGCGGCCGAAGCGATGGGATCGGTTGATATTCTGGTCAACAACGCCGGGATCACCCGCGACAACCTGTTTATGCGGATGTCCGATGATGAATGGCAGTCGGTTTTGAATGTGAACCTGACCGCAACTTTCAAGCTGTGCAAAGGTGTGATGCGCGGCATGATGAAGGCCCGTTGGGGCCGGATCGTAAATATTTCCAGCGTTGTTGGTGCCACGGGCAACCCCGGTCAGGCCAATTATGCCGCGTCCAAAGCAGGCATGGTGGGCATGTCAAAATCGCTTGCCTACGAAGTTGCCAGCCGCGGGATCACGGTAAATGCGGTAGCGCCCGGATTTATCACCACGGCGATGACCGATAAGCTGACCGATGATCAAAAGGCTGGAATCATGGGGCAAATCCCTGCCGGGCGCATGGGCGAGCCGTCCGAGATTGCCGCCGCTGTGGTCTATCTTTCGAGCAATGAAGCGGCCTATGTGACCGGGACCACCTTGCATGTGAACGGCGGCATGGCCATGTTGTAGCCTCTGACGCAAAACGTTTGCCTGATAGGATTGATATGGTAAACGAGGCGCAGATTC
>Ga0316204_10001002_pt1 | contig 86013 bp, 75 predicted proteins | sample 6monrhotite_MG_2_FD_205661 | JGI IMG/M metagenome (GOLD analysis project Ga0316204, IMG submission 205661) | Microbial mat bacterial communities from mineral coupon in-situ incubated in ocean water Damariscotta River, Maine, United States -... | ecosystem: Environmental > Aquatic > Marine >... | reverse complement strand
ACTAAAGATTTAATTGTTTGATGCCCAATTATTTCTTAGCGGCTACCGCAACTTCATAGGCATCATTTGCCCAATTAGCTAATTCTTTCTTGTCGTCTAGAACTCCTTGTGGAACTTCGTAATAAGGCATTCCCTTAGAGCCTTTCTTGGGAGCATAATTGGTCATTCCTTGATCTTCATAGCTAGACCTGTTCGTGTCGTCTACTCTTAATCTCAAAACTCCGCCACCAATCATTCCAAACATGATGCCTTCACGAAAAAAACCAATACCGCCGAACATTTTTTTAGTTTCAAAGTCTTCAACTTCTGATAGTTGGTCTTGAACAAACGCTAAATAATCTTCATTCACTGCCATATTATTCTTCTTCTGTTATGATTTCTTCTTTAGGATCTTTTTTCATTCTGTAAATCGAGTACAATACTCCAGCAATCAAGGATGTTGCAATAATCGGTAGCGACAACCATTCTGGGAAATGTACAAAATGCATCAATATTAATTTGATGGATACGAATACAAGAATTACAAAAACGCTATACTTCAGATAAGAGAACTTGTCTAACATATTAGCCAAGAAGAAGTACATAGACCTTAATCCCATGATGGCAAAGATGTTTGAACTCATTACAATAAAGGGGTCTGTAGTTACTGAGAATATGGCTGGGATGCTATCCAATGCAAATAAGACATCAGTTATTTCAATTGTAATTAGAGCTCCAAATAATGCCGTAAACATTCTTTTTCCGTTTACAGTTGTTCTGAATTTTCCGCCATCAAAGTCTTTACTAATATTGAAGAAACGAAGTAGCCAATTAGGACGTTTCACTTCATCCTCATCTTCTTCTTTCAATATTTTGATGGCAGTCCATAACAAGAATAGACCGAATGCAATGGTTATTTGTTCTATTTGATTAATCAATAATAATCCTACCGTTATCAAAAGTCCTCTAAAAAAGAATGCACCAACAATTCCTAAGAATAGAAGCTTGTGTTCGTGAACTCTTGGGATTTTGTATGAGGCGAAGATGAGGGCAATTACGAATAGATTATCTACACTTAAGCTGAGTTCAATGGTGTAGCCAGATAGATAATTGCTCATTGCTTTGAAGGGTGTTAGACCTTCAGCATTTGTGAGCATTCCTTCTTGATAGAACCAAAAAACTAATCCACTAAAAGCTAAACCATTTACTACAAAGAAAAGTGTTTCTTTAACCGCTTTCGCAGTAGATGGAATTTCGCCTCTTTTATTGAACACAAAGAAGTCAATACACAACAAGACTGTCATGTATCCAATTAAAACTATCCAAGGCAAATATTGTAGCATTTATTTAATTCTATTTCAAGATTAGTCAATATTCTTCGACTCTTCTTTAGTTTCACCTGAATTTATATTAACACCGATTCTGTTAAGATTACGAATTGCAGAAGAAATTCCGTCTACATTTTCAAATATCAATCTTAATTTGTCATTTCTTTCATTCATTTTAACGCCATGAGGGTTGGTTTGGATAAAAGTTAAAACCTGCGTAAATGTTGAGCTTTGATAAAAAGGAGATGTTTGCTTGGCTACAAAGTACCCCAACATTTTGTTTGACTTAATTACTAATTTCTCAAACCCCATTTTCTTAGCCATCCATCTCAATTCAATTGATTTTATCAATTCGTCAACAACTTCAGGAATTTCTCCAAATCTATCTTCTAGGCCTTCTTTATAAATTCGAAGTTGTTCTGGTGTTTTAGTATTATCGAGATCTTGATACAGCATTAGCCTCTCAGCCACTTGATTTACATAGGTGTCTGGAATCAATAGCTCGAGGTCGGTTTCCAGAATACAATCTTGAACGAATTCCATTCCGTCTACAGAAGAGTCTTCAGTAAAGAGATCTGCAAATTCATCTTCTCTTAGTTCTTGCAGTGCTTCATTGAGAATTTTTTGATACATCTCAAATCCAATATCTGATATAAAGCCTGATTGTTCACCTCCTAGAAGGTTTCCTGCTCCTCGAATATCCAAATCTCTCATTGAAATGTTGAATCCAGATCCCAAATCAGAGAATTGTGCAACAGCTTCAAGTCTTTTTCTTGAATCGGATGGTAAAAGATGGAGAGGCGGAGCTATTAAGTAACAGAATGCTTTACGGTTTGACCTTCCAACTCTACCGCGCATTTGGTGTAAATCACTTAATCCGAAATTTTGAGCCTGGTTGATTATGATAGTGTTCGCATTTGAAACATCAATACCTGACTCTATGATCGTAGTTGCTATCAAAACATCATATTGGCCTTCCATGAATCCCATCATGATGTCTTCTAATTTTTTACCATCCATTTGACCATGGCCAACAGCAATCCTGACACCCGGACAAAGTCGTTGAATCATACCCGCAACTTCATGAATGTTTTGGACCCTATTATGGATGAAAAACACCTGTCCTCCTCTTTGAGTTTCGTATGAAATTGCATCACGAATTATCTCTTCATTCAAACCAATAATTTCTGTGTCTACAGGTTGACGATTTGGAGGAGGTGTATTGATGATTGAAAGATCCCTTGCACCCATTAAAGAGAACTGTAAAGTTCTTGGAATTGGAGTTGCTGTCAGGGTCAATGTATCAACCGAAGCTTTGAATAATTTCAACTTGTCTTTGACACCTACTCCAAACTTCTGTTCTTCATCAATTATCATTAGTCCTAGGTCATGAAATTTGACTTTATCAGACACTAATTTGTGTGTTCCAATGATAATGTCAGTTTTTCCTGCCGCTAAGTCTTTTAATGACTGCGTAATTTGCTTCTGACTCTTGAATCTATTGACGTAGTCGACTGTACACGGGAAGCCTTCGAAACGTTTTTTAAATGTTTTGTAGTGTTGTAATGACAGAATTGTGGTCGGTACAAGGATGGCAACTTGCTTAGAATCACAAACGGCTTTAAAAGCTGCTCGAATTGCAATTTCTGTCTTTCCAAAACCAACATCTCCACATACTAATCTGTCCATGGGAGCTTGCGCTTCCATATCTTCCTTTACGGCAATTGTTGCCTTCAATTGGTCCGGAGTATCTTCATACATAAATGAAGCTTCTAATTCATTTTGAAGATAATTATCCGGTGAAAATGCGAATCCTTTTTCTTGCTTTCTTTTAGCGTATAATTTGATTAAATCATAGGCTATTTCTTTTACTTTTGATTTGGTTTTTTGCTTGGTTTTATTCCAAGCAGGTGAACCAATTTTATGCATCTTAGGCTGTGTGCCATCTTTACCAGTATATTTTGAAATTCTGTGCAAAGAATGTATTGAAACATAAAGGACATCATTGTCTTTGTAAACCAGTCGAATTGTTTCTTGTGGTTTACCGTTTACATCTATCAATTCTAATCCTGAGAATTTTCCAATTCCGTGATCAATATGTGTGACATAATCTCCTTTTTGAAGATTATAGATTTCTTTTAGTGTTAATGCTTGCTGATTTTTGCGGTATCCTTCCTTAAGTCTGAATCTGTGATAACGTTCAAAAATTTGATGATCTGTGTAGCAAACAAACTTCATGTCATTATCAATAAAGCCTTCGTTTAACGCAAAATTGAGTGTCACGAAAGTGACGCTTGATTGCATATCGTCAAATATGGAATAGATTCTCTCAATTTGTTTCGCTTGAGAAGAGACAATCATGTTGGTGTATCGCGCCTGTTCTTTTTCTCTGAAATCACTGATTAGCATTTCAAAGTTTTTATTGAAAGCTGGTTGAATCTTTTGATCAAAATTGAATCTCTCTCCCTTGAAATGCTCAGAGGTTCCGAATTCGATAAGACGAAACTTCTCTATTTGAGAAGTAAATTGATGTTTTTCAAAGTACAATTCAATTGGAGGTGTATGTTTTACAGGACTTTCGGGTAAATTCTCATAAATCTCTATTGCCTTTTGATATTCAACTTCTAAAGTTCCTCTTATGGATTTAAAATCCTTCACCCAAACCACAGTCTTGTTGGGAACAAATTCTAAAAGAGTTTCTCTTCTTTCTTCTGATTTGTACATCTGCACGTTCGGAACTACCGTAAGTCTACTCATTGTCTTAATTGACAATTGATTCACAGGGTTAAACGTTCTGATAGATTCAACTTCATCTCCAAAAAACTCAACTCTGTAAGGTTCGTCATTTGAGAATGAAAAGATATCTACGATACCACCACGAATTGCGAATTGGCCAGGTTCATACACAAAATCGACTTTTTCAAATTCGTGTTCGATTAGTAATTCATTAATAAAATCAATGCTGTATTCAACACCTCTTTTTATTTCCATCAAGCTTTTAGCGAACTGCTTTTTGGTGATCACTTTTTCAAATATGGCCTTTGGGTAGGTAACGATTATTGAATCATTTCCTTTGTTAACCCTATCCATCACTTCGGCTCTTGAGACCACATTTGCATTATCAATTTCTTCAAATTGATAAGGAGCCTTGTAAGAATGAGGATAGAAGAAAATGTTAGTTGCCTTCTTATTAATGTTACTTAGGTCATTATAAAAGAAAGCTGCTTCTTCTTTATCTGAAAGAATCAATAAATGAAATCCTTTATTCTTTTGTATGACCGCATCAGTTAAGATTGAATGACCAGAACCAATGAGGCCTTTTAAGGAGATTTTGGCTTCGTCATAAGCCAATTGGGCGCAGATATCCCTGACTTTTTCAGTCTCTTGATAGGCTAATCTGAATTCCTCAACGGTCATTAGGGCAAAGGTAGTGCTTTAAATTATTTCAGGCTTTTCTGTTCATGGATTATTTTAGTTCATTTCAAACTAAAAACCGGAAAAGATTTGATGAATTCTTTTCCGGTTAAAATTTCACCCTTTCAAAACTGCAAGAGGTTGTAGTTCAACAACAATTTCGGCTAGATCTTTTTGATTTTCCATTACGATATCAATATCCTTGTATGCCGAAGATGCTTCATCTAAATCAGAAACGTTTCTTATCGCATGAACAATGTTTTGATCATTCAATAGTTTGATTTCATCTTTTAAATTAAGCTCTCTTTGAGCTTGTTTTCTTCCCATTTTTCTTCCTGCTCCATGCGAACAAGACATAAATGAATCTGGGTTTCCTAATCCTTTGACGATATATGATTTAGTTCCTTGTGATCCTGGAATCATGCCTAATTCACCTTCAAAAGCTCTAGTCGCACCTTTTCTATGTACCATGACGTTTTCGCCAAAATGGTTTTCAAAGGCAGCAAAGTTGTGTGATTCGTTGATGACGTCTTCTGTTTCGATTTCTCCAATTACTTTGGTAATAGATTTCATCATGTTAGCCATCATTAGTTTTCTATTTGCCAAGGCGAATTCCACACAATAGTTCATCTCTTTAATATAATCTTGAGCAATTTCATCTGCTAATGGCAAAAAGGCCAATTCCATTTTTGAAGTTACTTGTGAGAAGTATTTTTCATTCAACTCAAGAGCTGCTTTGTTGTAATATTTCGCAACACTGTATCCTAAATTTCTAGACCCTGAGTGAATCATCACCCAAATGAATCCATCTGAACCTTTTTGAATTTCAATGAAATGGTTTCCACCACCCAAAGTTCCAATTTGTCTTTTGGCTTTATCATATCCTAATGAAACCATCATCAAATCTTCATACCCTTCGGGCATCAATACCTCATCTTGATCATCATCATGTGAATTAAAACCTAAAGGGATTACTTTTCTTGCTTCACCTAAAATTTTCTTTAAATCAGAAATGGAAAGATCTTTTAGGTTAGTTTTTTGAGCGCACATCCCGCAACCAATATCAACACCTACTGCATTTGGTAAGATTACCCCTTTTGTGGCCAAAATTGACCCAATTGGCATTCCGTAACCTTGATGCGAATCTGGCATTAATGGGATGTGCTTATATGCGAATGGTAGGTTAGCTAAATTTTTAGCTTGAGCCAATGCTCCGTCTTCTAAATCATCCAACCATAATTTGATTGGAAGTCTTTCTGTACCTACTACTTGTTTCATTTTTTTAGTTTTTGTAATTATTAATACAACAAAGAAAAAGAGCTTGTGCGCAATGCTTTTGCGTAGATGTAATTTCTTTTTAAATATGCAGTTTTTGATGCGCCCAGGTCAGACAAACACATTAAATTCTGACCTAGACGGGTGAGTAGACTTCGCGGTCAGAATCGAACTGACTTCTCTTGGTTTGCAATCAAGCACCTGGCCATTCGGTCACACGAAGTGGTATGTCGAGAAGGATTTGAACCTTCAATCACATGCGTATAAGACATGCGCTTTTACCAATTAAGCTATCGACATTTTTGGTGTGCTAAGAAGGACTCGAACCTCCGATCTCCTGAATATCAGTCAAGAACTTTAACCAACTAAGCTATTAGCACATGTTATCCGGGGTGGGTTCGAACCACCATTTCTTCAGTCAAAGTGAAGCGTCCTGCCGTTAGACGACCAGATAATTTTATGTTCTCGGGACGCAGCCACCATACAGAATATGAACTTACGCCCCTCAAACACATTGAGTATTGGGGTGTTTTCGGGTCTCGAACCCTGTTCTCTAGATTCACAGTCTAGCACTTTACCTGTTAAGCTAAAAACACCATTTATAGTCTCTCGACTTTTTGTGCACCCGGTAGGACTCGAACCTACACTGAACAGAGTTTAAGACTGACGCCTCTTCCGATTGGGCTACGAGCGCAATTAATAAGTAGAAATGGAAGGATTTCTCAAAAGCAATCTTTCATTTCTCTTTGTAGAAATGGAAGGATTCGAACCCTCATCTTTTAGTTCGTAGCCAAATGTTCTTTCCGTTGAACTACATTTCTATTTGTGGGCCAGGTGAGAGTCGAACTCACACTGAACAGTTTCTAAGACTGCTGCCTCTGCCGTTGGGCTACTGGCCTATTTGCACTCCGTACGGGAATCGAACCCATATTCCCTGATAGAAAGTCAGGTGTACTAGCCGTTATACTAACGGAGCATTTGCGGAAGAAGAAGGATTAATGCGATTGATCCTTTTAATTCCCAAAGTCAAAATTGATGTCAATGTTGTGCACAACATTCTTTCTTTGTTCTTCGAAATTTGCAAGCAAGCTTGAATTTCAAGAACTTGAAAGAGACTTCGACATCAATCCTTTTGCGGAAGAAGAAGGATTCGAACCTTCAACAATCTCCTTAACAGGGAGGCGCTCTACCGTTGAGCTATTCTACCAAATTGTCTAAGAGACAGGACTCGAACCTGCAACCTCTCGCTTCCAATGCGAGTAAACTGCCAATTGTTATTCTCCTAGATATAATTTTGCGGTCCCGGGGGGAATCGAACCCCCATCACCCGATAGACAGTCGGACATTCTCGCCGTTGAACCACGAGACCTAATTGCATAAAAAAAGCCTTCCCAATTTCTCAGGAAGGCTCTTAAAAGCATACATATTTATACTTTCATTCCTGAGTAAGAACATAATTATCACGATCGCAATTGGGAATCAATTGTTGAATCTCTAGACAGAGATTTTCGTGAATTGAATTAATATGTATGTTTCTTAAAATCATTTTTTCTTTCTTTTTTCAGGGCTCTAGTTTGTTCATAAAACCCCTCCTTTATTATTTCTATTACAAAGTAAAAGAAGTAGTGTGCAGTCTTTTTGCGCAGTAAAAAAATAAAATAAATTAATTTGATATTTTTCTTTAATCTCCCAAATATCAGATGTTTACAAAAAAAATCCGCAATGAAATTAATCAAGGCGGACTTCTTTATTTTTTGTTAGGAGTGAATATCTCCTTGAGTTGTTCAACAGCATTTCCGTTTCCGCTTACTGTGATCTCACCGATTTTCTCGGCGATTTTTTCAACGTACTCCATCTCTTTTAATTTGTACAACATTTTGTTGTCTTCCATTAATTTTGCTGTATTCAGCAAACTACGTGTTGAGGCAGTTTCTTCTCTACGCGTAATTATGTTTGCTTGTGCTTTCTTTTGTGCAACTAATACTTGATTCATGATCTCTTTGATTTCACCAGGTAAAATCACGTCACGAATACCTGCATTTTTGAGTGTTACCCCAAGCTCGTTTGATTTCGTAGAAAAATTTGAAAGTATGTATTTTGCAACTTCATCTTTTTTCTCTAAAAGCTCATCTAAACTTAAGGTTCCAATGAATTCACGAAGTGCAAATTGCATTAGGATGTACAATTGATCAACATAGTTTTTGTTATCAATTATCGCACGTTTTATATCTGAAACTTGGTAGCTCACGTAAAAGTTAACTCTCAATGCAGCCTTGTCTCTAGTTAGTATTTCTTGACCAGAGACTTCAAGCTGTAGCTGACGGGTATCAACTTTTGCAATGCTAATTGAAGTCGCATTGTTCCAGAATCTGTAAGATCCTGCGCCCAATGTTCTTTCAAAATTACCGTTCACGAATAGCAATCCTTTTTCAAAAGACTCGACAGTGTACAATCTTGTATAAGTAGCAATTGCAGTTAGACGTAGAATGTTCATGTCAATATCTGTGATTTCAGACGTATCAGTTAAATCGATTGTTTTAAAAGTGTAATCAACTTCACCTTTCCAAAAAGCGTGAACTCCGCTCTTCAATACTTTTTTCAGATAACCTTTTTCGTACTGAAGTGCTATTTCATTATCCTTTAATTCAACTAGAATCAAGCGTGATGCAAGTTCTTTGTCTTTAAGTAATAGATCTAATTCAACTGGCGCTTCGAATTTTTCGAAAAGGCTATAAGTCCTAACCGTTTGGTTAAGTCTAGTCCAGTATTTACCTGCATTCAAGAAACGAAGATATTCTCCATTTTTGAAGAGCAGTCCAACAGTTCCCTGTTTGATTCTAATTGTTCTCATTTCTATTTGTTTTTAATTAATACTTTTTAATAAATAAACAAGGCAATCAAGTCACTCCAAAAGAGCGGGGGTAAGGGGTGAATATGGATTTATTTAGTTTTCGTTTCATCCGGGGATTTTGAATATTGCCTTAAGCTATACCCAAAATTGCCGTATGAAACTCATTTAAAAGCTTCCTGTTCAGCTCTTACACCAAGATCCTTTTAAGCTGTTGGGTAGGGTTCTTCGAATCTACGCAACAGACCTGTGTTACCTTGTTTAAGTGGATTATTTTTAGAAGTAATCAGCTTCTTTTTTCTAACCAAATTAACAGTTTGGCGCTCTAACCATTTGAGCTACTCGATCGTAATTCGAGACAGGATTCGAACCTGTACTTGTGGGTATTACTCTACCATTGAGCTACATTCCCTTTAGTGGAAATGAAGGGAATCGAACCCTTAACCTATACCGGTTTATGGGCTATATACGAATGTTGATTGACGGCATATTCGTTCAAACTTGAACAAATACCATGGTGCTATTTGAAACACACATCAGGTTCAATATCCATCCATTATCTAGCATTTTAAGATCCTCGTTTGGACCTCTGTGCAGTACGCAAGACTCGAACTTGCTACCCCTGGTTTAAAAGACCAGTGCTCAACCTGTTAAGCTACTACTGCATTGTAAGGATAGAGAGACTCGAACTCCCGACTTTCTGTGTGTAAAACAGATGCTCTTACCACTGAGCTATATCCTTATTTGTGCAGCAGGTCGGACTCGAACCGACAACCCTCTGGTTGGAAGCCAGACGCTCTAACATTGGAGCTACTACTGCATATTGTGTCCACACATTTGTGGACATTTGTTGCGCAGGTGGGATTGTTTCACTTTCCCACTCGCCCAAAAGTGGACCTTCCACTCATTCAAGCAAGCTTGACTCGCGTCGGTCATTTGTTGCGCAGGTGGGATTCGAACCCACGACCTGGAGAATATGAACCTCCTGAGCTAACCACTGCTCTACCGCGCAATATTGATCTTCCAGTCGGCCTCGAACCGACAACCTTCTCCTTACAAGGGAGATGCTCTGCCAAATTGAGCTATAGAAGAATATCTATTTTAGGAGCTTCATCAGAAATACTGATTTGATGTTTGGACCAGTCCCAAGGCCTTTCAACCTGCCAAAAATGTGTTCCCTCAAAGGGAGTCGAACCCCTATTCTCTGTTTAGAAGACAGATGTTCTATCCGTTGAACTATGAAGGAATTTTATCAAGCTCGTTTGCTTAATTTGTGGAGCCGCAGGGGCTCGAACCCTGAACTACTGCTTGCAAAGCAATGATGATAGCCGATTTCACCACAGTCCCATGTTTTATTTGCACAGACGGAAGGACTCGAACCCTCGACAGCAGTTTTGGAGACCGCCTAACAACCTTTGAACATCTGTGTTCTTGTGGAAAAGGATGGAGTCGAACCATCATCTTCGGAGCTTCAATCCGTCGCATATACCACATGTGCTACTTTTCCAAAATGCGGAAGGTGAGGGAGTCGAACCCCCAAGGCCTTTAAGAGCTCGCTAATTTTCAAGATTAGTGCAGTCACCAGTCTGCTTGCCCTTCCGTTTTGTAGAGGTAGTAGGAATCGAACCTACTCAGTACACTACAACTGTTTTACAGACAGCTCCGGCTCTCCAACTCCGGCGTACCTCTATTTTTATCTCATATTTTCGATTGCTATCGTATTAAGACAAGACAAAGTAAAAAAGCTATTACGCAGTCTTTTTGCGTAGTAAAAAAATAATACTATTTTTATTAAAAATATTTTGAAATGGCTGTAAATAAGAACGCATTAATTCGCTTCAAAACAATTGATAAATGCCTCCAGAACCGTTATAGAAAGTGGACTTTGGAAGATTTGATTTATGAATGTTCTGAAGCATTGTACGAATATGAAGGAATTGATAAAGGAGTGAGTAGAAGAACAGTTCAAGCTGATATTCAAATAATGCGCTCAGATAAATTGGGGTATAATGCGCCCATTATAGTGGTAGATAAAAAATTCTATACCTATGAAGATCCAGACTATAGTATTACGAATATTCCTATTTCAGAACAAGATCTTGGGAAGATGACAGAAGCTGTTCAGTTATTAAAACAATTTAAAGGATTTTCTCATTTCAAAGAGTTGGATGCAATGGTTCAGAAACTCGAAGATCATGTTTACAGTCAAAATACAAATCAACATCCCGTTATTGACTTCGAAAAAAATGAGAATTTAAAGGGAATCAATTTTTTAGATGAATTGTATCAGGCCATTATTAAAAAAGAAGCACTTAAACTTACTTACCAATCTTTCAAAGCGCGTCAAGCTAATTCATTTGACTTTCATCCATATCTCTTAAAGGAGTTCCGAAATAGATGGTTTATAGTAGGGCGAAAAAGTAAGGGGGAGGCTATACTGAATTTGGCTTTAGATCGAATTTTGACAATCGAGAAATCCGAAGAGTTATATAAGATAAATTTGAATGTTGACTTGGACGAGTATTTTAAACACGTAATTGGTGTTACCGTTTCTCCGAATGCAGATACTGAAGAAATAATCTTGTTTGTGAATCATAAACATGCACCTTATGTAATTACCAAACCATTTCATAGGAGCCAAGAAATTGTGGAAAGGGATAAAGAAGGTGTGACTATCAGGTTAAAAGTTCAGCACAATTTTGAATTAGAAAAAGATATTCTAGGATTGGGCGAAGCGATTAGAGTAATTGCTCCACCAAGTCTTAAGCGAAATATAAAATCTCGTCTTTCAAAGGCTAAAGAAAACTACTAGAGGAAAACAGTGGAGTAATTTCATTGATCAACCTATTCGCTCAGTCAAAATTAAAGAGCCTGACCTTTTAGGTCAGAAGCACTGAGATAAAAACGAATTCAAACAAGTTTGATTCTTTTTTCTTCTCAGCTCTTATAACTCTTTAATTCTCTCGCGGAAAACAGTGGAGTCGAACCACATCCGCCTAAGCGGACAGTATGTTTAGCAAACACCTTCTTGCCCGGCAAGAATTGCTTTCCGTAAAAAATGAATTTCGGTCCCTGATATCTTGGCAAGCCAAGCAACACTATTTCACCCACCCGTGTTAATCTCGAATTAACGAGATTCCTAAAAATTCACTTTTAATATTTTTGGGCATAAAAAAACCCGATCAACTTTTGGTTGACCGGGTGTTAAAATCCGTTTTACTTATATCATTCGATTAAGTACATATCAACCTATTATCTATTCGATCTCGCGTAATCGAATAAAATTGACTATTCAGTTTGCCTTCTAAGGGGCAGACTGCTGTCCAAGTGGCTATATGTTTCATCTCTTGTGTTATCATCACAAAGTTTATTGGCCGAAACCGGCGCAAATGTGCAATGAACAAACGGGATTAAAAAGGATAGGTTGCTTTAATTTATCAAAAGTGCAAATAAACTTTATTGCGCAAAAAGGCTGCACATACTCCTGATACTTTTGTGGGTTTGACTTGATTTACAGCTAAGTGAATGGTGAAAATGCTTAAATAATTGTTAAAGGAGATACTTAACATTGTCAAGGATCGTTTACATATTAAAAGGTTACCTATTTAAATCTATGACATATACAGTTAAATAAATGAAACGCAAAGTGAGACCACCAATTGGATTTCTGTTACGTATATTAATATAGACAGCAAAACATTTTTAAAAAGACAAACTCACAGACGAAAACAACACACGCACTTGCAAACTAAAAACTACCCTACCATGCAATACCTCAAAAAAGAACTAAATAAAATACTGCCACTAGCGCTCTTATTCGGAGCAATTGGTGGAATATTGCTAATCATTGTAAGCAACTTGATGGAGCCTTCAATGATTTCAATTCTGATTGCGTATGGAGTGATCATTGGCCTTTCAGTATATATTCTCAACAGATTGCGATTTAAGAATGAACTTAAAGGTTCTGTTCTTTACGGATACTGTGTGTATTTAGTAATGACAATGATTGCATTTTTGGATATGATAATGAATGCCAAGGCAGACTTTGTCAATCCAATATTTGAGAATGTCGCATTTTTTGTAGCCTTGTTGGCTGCTGTCCTGTTCTTTTCAGGATCAATCGCTTTACTATTTAAAAGAAAAGTGATTCATTAAACACGGATTTAACGTCAAATTCTATCATAACTTAAAACAAAAAATCCCCTTGGTTTCGCCAAGGGGATTTTTATTTATAATACTTTGCAATCTTTATTCTTCAGCAATCAATTCCTCAACCTTATTCACCATATGGGTAGTGCCAGCAAAAAATGCAACTCTTTGATGTAAAGATTTCGGTTCAATTTCCATGATTCTCGTCTTACCATCAGAGGCTTTACCTCCTGCTTGTTCAATAATCATGGCCATAGGATTGCATTCGTAGAGTAATCTCAATTTTCCATTTGGAGATGTTGAAGTCACTGGATACAAATAAACTCCACCTTTAATTAAGTTTCTATGAAAATCAGCTACAAGTGAGCCAATATATCTTCCAGTATATGGTCTGTTTGATCCAGGGTCAACTTCTTGAGCGTATTTTATAAAGTTCTGAATCCCAACTGAAGATTTGTAGAAGTTACCTTCATTCATTGAATAAATTTTTCCTACTGAAGGTACAGTCATATTGGGATGAGACAAAATGAATACTCCTAAACCCGGGTCATAAGTGAATCCGTTCACGCCATTACCAGTAGAATATACCATCATGGTTGATGATCCGTAAATCACATAACCTGCAGCCACTTGTTCAGTTCCTTTTTGTAAAAAGTCTTCTTCAGTAACGGGTGAACCAACAGGAGAAATTCTTTTATAAATAGAGAAAATGGTTCCGATAGAAACATTTACATCAATATTAGATGAACCATCTAATGGGTCCATAGCAACAATATATGAGCCTTCTTCATTAATTGATATGAAGTCGTCATTCTCTTCTGAAGCGATTCCGCAAATTACTTTTCGTGCAGTAAGAGCTTTAATAAACTGATCATTTGCAAAAACATCAAGCTTTTGTTGAGCTTCGCCCTGAATGTTATCAGATCCTGCAGCACCAAGAATGTTGCTTAATAATCCAGCTTTGTTAACTTGTTGTGATACAATCTTTGACGCCAGTCTGATGGCGCTCAGCAATCTCGAAAACTCACCTGATGAGCCCGGAAAGTCCATTTGTTTTTCAATAATGAATTCACCTAAGGTGGTTACATCTGTCATAAAGCTAGATTTTTAAGTGCCACAAAGAAACTGAAAATTCAAGAGTTAGCCAATTGTTTCCTACCTTTGTTAGGTATTATTATGAGACAAAGAATCACCATATTAATTCTATTCTTGTTCTTTATTCAAGATTTATATGGGCAGTGTGCCATGTGTAAGGCTGTTGCAGAAGATACTGAAGTTGATTCTCAAGCTTCATTAAATACAGGAATCATGTACATCATGGTGATCCCTTACATTCTGTTATTTGTCCTATTCAGAAAGAAAATATTCTCTTTTATTCGAGAAATGAAAACGGCAAAAGGTTAAAAAGAAGGGCAGCCTGTTATAAACCAGAAATATCTGGTGAATGCAACTTCTTCACCTCCAATATCGAGAGTTAATTTACCAAAATCTAAACTTTTTATTTCAGTAGATATGCATCTCTTAGATGAGTTGAACCACAGTATGTGAGCCTTGTTGCTGTCTAAAATTAGCTCAAAATCTAAAGCATGGTTTGGGATATTACTCCCAATTATTTCGCCTTTATTTCCTTCAGAAAACAAGAGGAGAAATTCTGCATTAGATTCACTTTCGGCTGAGGCTTGCCATCTTGTTCGAAATAAATGGCTTTTGACATCTTCTAAATCAGAGAGGTCAGTTTCTTGGGCGAACGAAAATAATGGAGAAAAAATTAGAACAATCAGTAATGCTTTCATATCAGTAAAACATCTGAGAAGTATGAAAAGTTACAGCAAAAAAAAACCTTGACTTAAGAAGTCAAGGTTTCAAATATAATTGAGTGTAATTATTTAAGTTGATTTGGATCTGCTGCAGCTTGTTTGTTGTAATCTGCCTGTCTTTTCATCCAGTAAGCAAAAGCTACAAATCCAAAAATTAAAACGATTCTCCAAACCCAGTCACCATCAGACATTGGTTCTAATGTAGTTTCAAATAACCAATACATTGCGTCACCAATTCCGTTAAAAACATCTGTAGAACTCATAATTTTAATTTTAAATGCTAAGCAAATGTAATAAATAATCAACTAATTTTACGGCATGCTGGTAAATTTGTATGAATCTAAAACTCCGATTGCTGTATTCAGTTTGCCGCTTTTAATTGCTCTTTTGGCAGGTACCATTTTTATTGTAGAGCCTACGACTAGCAATTTTCCTTTTCAATGGCAAATTCAACTCACTGATAATGTGCAAAATATCAATTGGTTGAACTACTTATTGACGGTAGTGATAAGTGCCACTACTGCTCATCAATTGAACAATGTTTATAATCAAAACTCTTTCTTTTCAAAGGCCTCTTTTTTACCTGGATTTATATACATATGTTGTTTGGTCAGCTTCAATTCTTTAAGTTTTACACCTTCATTGGTTGCACACTTGTTTTTTGCATGGGGATTGGGTCAGTTTATGAAATTGAGAAGACAGGAACAGGCAAAAGCAATAATATTTCAAGGATCATTGCTCTTTGGTCTTGCATTTGTTTGCTCCCCTTTACAGATAGGCTTAATCATTTTGCCATGGTTGGCTCTGACCATTTTTAGACCTTTTGTTTGGAGAGAATGGTTTATGGTGATTGGAGGACTAATGATTCCAACATTTTATTATCTCTCAGCAACCTATATGTTGGATGGAGAGTTTATGGTTTTTACCAAAGGTAGTGCTGATCTGAATGGGTTTTCAAACTGGCATCTCTTGACTTGGATTAATTATTCAGTTTTGGGCTTAATTGTTCTAGGATCTTTTGCGAAATATTTAGGTGTGGCAAGAACAGAGATTAATAGGTTTAAATTGCAGAGTCAATTACTATATCACTTTTTTTGGTTGGGATTAGTGGCTATGTTTTTAGGTTGGTATTTCTATGATATTCAGCTATTAGGGGTGATTCTTCCTCTTTCAATTATTATCGCAACTCAGTTATTGCATAACAAGAATTTGAAAGTTGTTAACGGGATTGTTATTATCTGGTTAATAATTAGTGTGTCAAATGTTATTCTTGTGGGATAATTATCGTGAATAGTTGATTAACTTTGTGCCAAATTCAACACCAAAAAGATGAAATTCGGAGTCGTTACTTTTCCAGGGTCAAATTGTGATCAAGATATGATTTATACACTTGAGACCAGCTTAGGTCAACAAGTTGAAAGATTGTGGCATAAAGACACAGATCTAAAAGGTGTTGATTTCGTAGTGTTGCCTGGTGGATTTTCTTACGGAGATTATTTACGTTCGGGTGCAATTGCAAAGTATTCACCAATAATGAAAGAAGTGATTGCTCATGGTCAAAAAGGTGGTTATGTGATGGGTATTTGTAATGGATTCCAAATTTTATGCGAATCTCCTTTATTGGACGGAGCTCTTTTACACAATGACACTCAAAAATTCATTTGTAAGAATGTGTTCTTAAGACCAAAATCAAGAACAGCAGCTATTTCAAAAGGTTTAGAAGCTGATAAAGCAGTTAAGATTCCTATTGCTCATGGTGAAGGACGATTTTATGCTCCTGAAGATATGATGAAAGAGATTTATCAAAATGACCAAGTCTTGTTTCAATACTGTGACGCAGAAGGTAATGTAAATGATAGAACTAATCCAAATGGATCTTTAGACAACATTGCAGGAATCACGAACAAAGGGAAAAATATTTTCGGAATGATGCCTCACCCTGAAAGAGCGGCTGATGCGAATCTTGGAAATACAGACGGGAAATTATTGTTTGATTCTATCCTAAATAATATCTAAAAAAAGAGAAAGGAATTTCTTCCCCTCTCTAAGTAATCGTTGACAAACTGTAATGTTTAGTGCTCTTCGCAATGAACGGTAACTACAGTGTCTTGAAGTGCCCAACCATTTGCTTCGGCATTTTCTAATTCTTCTCCACAAAGCTCTCCGATTTCTACTTCGGTTCCGTTTTCATCATAATGACAGTCATGACATTTTTTACATGAAAGAACTGTTAGGGAAGAAATGGCTACGGCCAAGATTGCTACTTTTTTCATTTTTCTATTTTTTTTCGATTAAAACTATATTCGATTGTGATAAATCCATTAATTCCAATATCTGGAATACCTAAGGGTTTTAAATTTGATAAATGATTGATGTATTCAGTGTTTAATAAGTTTCGAGCACCAATTGAGAACTTCATTTTTTCTTGATCTCCTAAAGTGCCATTTAGTGACACATTCAACAAGCTGAAGGCATTGGTTCCTAGTTCAAATGAGGCTATTCTGTTTTGTTTGAAGTAATAAATATGCTGTAGACTAATGTTTTTAATCTTAAACTTCTTTTTCATCTTAAAGTTCATTCTGATTTGAGAATTTATAGATGTTTGAGGAATTAAGGCCAGAGGGTTCTTGTTTTGGTCTTCAGCAAATATGGTGCTGAAACTGCTTTCTAAGTGCAACCAATGAGCGATATGTGGATGATAATGTATGCCAAAGTCAGAGCCATACATAATTGCGTTACTAACTTGATTGTATTCAAATACTTGACGATTGTCAATGATTGAATCTGTTGGATTTATGTAAATAAAATCGCTCAAGAAATTCATAAAAGGATTCACGATTAATTCTAAATCAGAGAGGTGCAAGGCGTATGATGCGTCCAATTGTACAGATTTTTCAGTGCTTAAATTGATATTACCTAACTCATATCTGTTAGAACCATGGTGAACTCCATCACTTAGTAATTCAGATGAAGTTGGAGCTCTGAATCCACTAGAAATATTCATTCTTATATCGGCATTTTTTCCCAACCTTGAAAAGCCTGCAGCATAATTGATACCGTTGAACGAGAAAGTAGACTGATCTGCAACTTCAATCATTCTTCTGTCAAATCTCCCTCCGGTTTTTATTCTCCATTTTCCTTTTTGAAAATCAAGTAAAAGGTAAGTGCCGATATCTAGAGTTCTCGCATCTTGAACTAGTACTTCAGGAGCAATTGGGTCATTGGTATTGAATTGCAACATGTTCTGTGTACCAAGAGTCAAAATAAACTTTTCATGCATCTTGTATTTCCATTTAACATGACCCAAAGTATTGTTCAAGTTGATGTTTATATCAGGGAAAAAGAACTTTTCTTCATGCTCTTTCAGCTTGTTATTCGTGCTACCAAGAGCGATTAAAAATTCATGCTTTTCCAAAAATATTTTATGTTCTAAATTGAAGAAATGATTGCTGATTACTTGGGCCGGTACATTGTCTTTTCTGTTTTGAGTTTCTGTGATGAAAGAAGTTAAATCTACTATGGAATCATGCGTGTGGCCTGGTAAACCAATACGCCCAGAGTAATAGTTGTATCTAAAGTTTGTCACACTCTTCTTAAAGTTGTACCCAATAGAGATTTTGGCTGCCTGTTGTTTGTATCTGCTATTTAATAGCTGTGAGCCAGATGCTAAGGTGTAATCTGCTGCATTATCATATGAAATGAATGCGTTAATCTTCAGTTTGTCTCTTGACCATTTTATGCCGCCCTGATTTGATGTCATCATATTGGCTGTATTAAAGCTAGTTCTGACAGAGCCTTGAATAGTATTTTTCATTGCATATGCTTCGTCTACAAAGTAAAGCACACCTCCAATCGCATCTGCACCATACATTAAGCTAGCTGGCCCCTTAATAACTTCAACACTTCCTATACCTAGACTTGTGACAGCTAAACCATGATCTGCACCCCACTGCTGATTTTGAATTCTTAATGAATTCACATAAGTCAATACTCGCGACCCTGAGAACCCTCTAATGACTGGTTTGCTTATTCCGGCACCAGTGCTTGATTGGGTTACACCATTTATATTTTCTAGAGCATCTGCTAGAGTAGGGGTGGCTATTTGATTAAGTGAGCTAAAAGAATGTGTTTCTACATTGCTTATACTTTCTCTTTGTAAACGTCCATCATTAGATACCAATACTTTATCTAATTCATGGTGTGCTGAGAACAGGATAATTTCAATCTTAGCTTTAGCGTCTAAGTGGATGTCAACATGCGCTTCGTCAAAACCGTTAGCGCTTACATGAGCATGCAAGTGTCCTGCTGAAACTTCATCCAAGACAAACCTTCCTAAGCTATCGGTAATAAGAATCTTACCTAAATCAATCAATTCAATTTTTGCAAATGGAATCGGAGTTTTAAGTGGATCATTGCCAATGACAACTCCTTTATAAGATTGTCCCATAGCGGAAAACCCTAGAATAACGAAAAGGAAAATTAAAAATAATCGCATATATTTGCATCAATGTTGCAAATGTAATTTAATAAATGCAATAATGTTGCATTTAGATATGAAAAATTTACTCAAATCTAAAAAATTAAGAGTCACTTCGTTTAGAACTGATGTACTAAATGTCTTTCAAAGCCATGAGAATGCTATTGATATGGGTATGGTTGAAAAAGAATTGGGAGAGCATGATCGCATCACTCTTTATCGTACTATTAAGAAATTTATTGATGTCGGAATTCTTCATGAAATTCTGATTAATGGAGAATCGAAGAAGTATGCTCTTTGCTCGCATTCTTGTGAGAGTGAAGCTCATCATCATGATCATATTCACTTTTTGTGTACAGGTTGCAATGAAACTTACTGTTTAGAGCCATTACAGATGCCCGTAATTGATCATCCTTCATTTCAAATTGAGTCATTTGAAGTTCAGGCCAAGGGAGTCTGTGCGTCTTGTCAGGTGTAAATATACACCTTCTATAACTATAAAAATAAATATATAATTATATAAATAGTTGTATAATTATAAATATAGTTATATGTTTGTGGTATGAAAAAGGAATTAACAAAGGCAGAAGAACAAATAATGCATGCCATTTGGGCTGTAAAAAAAGGGTTTGCTAAAGATATTTTGGAACAGCTTTCAGATCCGAAACCAGCTTATAATACGGTTTTAACAGTGGTTAGAGTTCTTGTTCAGAAGGGCTTTGTCAAGTTTAATACATACGGGAAATCCAATGAATATTTCGCAACTATTACAAAAGATGAATATTCGAATCAGAAACTAGATTCCATAAAAAGGAATTATTTCAATAATTCTTCCCGAGAACTCTTGTCATTTTTTGTGAAAGAAAACAAAATGGATATTGATGAGCTAGATGAATTGCTAAAATCATTAAAAACGAAAGAGGATGAATAGTTTTTTGTGGCAATTACTGGAATTAGCTTTGTTGCAAATAGTGTTATTTGCACTCTATTTGATGTGTAAGAATTTCATTTCAGAGAAAGCCAAACGAAGAACAATTTTATTATTACCTGTTGTCCCTATAGGCATTGTTTTTATTAGGACATTCTTAGTAGATAGCGGAGTCGTGTTTAATACGTCAAGTATTGAATTATCAGAAATAGTGGTTAACAATGTTGCTTCTGAGGCATGGACATTTAGTTGGGAGCTTTTATATCTGTCGGGCTTAGCTGTATTCACAATTTGGTCAATACTAAAAGTTTGTAAACTCTTCTATTTCTTTAGAAAGGCAGTGCCTTTTCTTTATGATGCTAGAATTAAAATTTTGAGCACTGAATTGAAAGATTCATTCTCATTTTTCAACCGAATTCACTTGAGCGCACATTTGAAGGAGGGAGAAAAAAAAGTGGTGTTAGATCATGAGCTAATGCACACAAAAAAAGGTCACTCTTTTGATCTCATAATAATGGAAGTTTACCATTCCTTTTTCTGGTATAATCCTTTATTGTTTTTGTTAAAGAAAGAGTTGATTGAAGTTCATGAGTTTGAGGTGGACGGAGAAATGTATAAGAAATATAACACTCATTATTTGAGTCATCTTATTTCCTACGCTCTTGGTACATCTTCAGCTCATATTTTATTAACCAGCCAATTCTATAATAAGTTGACTTTGGCTAAAAGAATCAAAAAAATGAAAGTAAAATCGAAAAATAAGAATTCAATATTATTTGCTTTTCCAATCGTAGCACTTGGACTAGCTTTAATATCTTGGGTGACACCTGTACAAGCCGATATTCCTGATGTTTCAAATGAAATTTTCTTAGGAGAAGGTGAGTTAGACCAGAAGCCTGAGTTCAAAGGAGGTCAAGAAGCCATGTCTAAATACATGGGTGAAAATGTGAAATATCCTAAAGAGGCTCAGAAGAAAAATATAGCCGGAACAGTTTTCGTGAAGTTTGTAGTAGAAGCAGATGGGGAAATAACGGGAGCAAAGGTTCAAAAAGGAGCACATGAATTACTTGATGCTGAAGCCTTGAGGGTAATTAAGGCAATGCCTGCTTGGAATCCAGGTATGAAAGATGGCAAGAAGGTTAAGACTGAAATGACTTTGCCTATTAAGTTTCAATTTTAAGCTAAGAACTTGATGATGAATTCGCTCAACTGTTTCATGTTGAGTTGAGGTAACGGATGTCGACTATTGGGTAGTTTAAAGTAATGACTATTTAGTAGTGCGGCATCCACATCAAGTGTCTCTTGGCAACTTACCATTTCGTCTCCATCTCCTAGCCCTATGTAACATTTGTTTTTAATTCTTCCAAATTCTTCAAAAGTCAAGGCTTCACCATCACCAAGATTGACCATTAATTTAGCTGTGGCCGTCATTGTTGCTTCCCAGTCAAGATGGAGAGAGTCAAGGTATTCAGCAAATTTCGGCACCTTCTCTTTAATTTTTTCAGGATTCATTTTTCCTGTTTCAAGTTTCGCAATTAGAGGATCCCATTTTAGTTTTGAACCCAAACTCATTATATCACCCAAGAGTTCACCTTCAACAGATGCTAGATAGTAGGAGATGTATCCACCCATGCTGTATCCGAATATTTGAGGCTTATCTATCTCTTTTTCAAGGATAAAGGTTTTAAGTTCTTGTGCGAATTGGCTCATTTTAAAATCAGCTGTTACTGGAGAGTTCCCGTGACCGGAGAGATCAAATCGATACACCTTAAATCGATCTTGAAGAATGGACATCAATTCATCAAATTGAGAACTTGCCCCTAGGGCGCCATGAAGTAAAATCAAATTTTTCATACTACTTTTTTAGGTCGGTTAAAAGAGTTTTTATTACCCAAAAAATTGAGTAAAATGATGGCTGCTACCCAGCTGAAATATCCAAAAGAAAATTCAGTAAACAGGGTCATAAAAAAGTAAGGCATGAAAATCACCGCCGAAATCATTGCGATATTTCCAATGAGCCATCTTGTTCTGTTGCTGAAGGAATTTGTAATGGATGTCACAACAAAAAGGATAATGAGTGGATTAGATAGATTTAAAATGATGTATTGGATAATATGTCCAATTGTACTGTCCCCAATGGCGATAGACTGCTGAAACTTAAAAGCAAGGGCATAGGCACATTCATATCCTAATGCTGACACTTCTCCAGGGATCACATCATAAACTGGCATGAAAAAGGAACCTATGTATAGCAATACTGCTAAGTAAAAGTATTTATTCATTATTCGGGATGCTGATCATCCATTAAAGAAATATTGGCGGTCAAAAGTTCTTTGAGCACAGATGTATCAATTACTTCTAAGTTCTTAACGTAAAGACAACCTTTGCCAAGTTTGTGCTTACCAAGTCTACTGAGAATTTCTTCGTGATTATCAAAGCCACCAATACAGTATATGCTGAGTTGATTTTTTCTTGGCGCAAATCCAGTTTTAAACCAATCTCCTTCTCTTCCTGATTTTCCAACATAATGATAGCAACCATATCCTACCATTTCTTTGCCCCACATTTTTGGCTTTCTGCCTGTGACGTCTTGAATCATTTTATCTAATGCGATACAATCCTTTTTTTGTCCCTCATCAGCAATGCTTGTCAAATAATCAGAAGGATTTACCTCAGTCATTTGGGTTTTGTTGTCGTTCTTTTTCGCCATAAGTTGAAGATACCAAAAAAGTAATGAATAGTTTGTTTCTCTACAATTGCTTTGCAATAAAACCATCTACTAATCGTTTGTCCACAAAGGTTAACAAATGAAATTTTTGCTCCTCATATTCACATCTGTAATTGCACAGTTTGGCTTTGGTCAAGATTCATCTCAGTTGAAATTAACTCACCTGGCTTTAGATATTGGAGGAGAGATTTTGCATCACGGAAGTCAAACAAATAATCACTTTTCAAATATTGTAAAGGATAAGTCAGTGCTCATCCATCAAGATTCGGCCATGAATTATAATGGCCATTACGGATCTTATGATTATTTCACTTCAGGAATTAATGTTGGCTTGAAGAGAGAGAGTAGCAAGTTTCGTTTTGTTGTTGGCTTAACAATTGATGGCAGGTCAGATAGAAGATATCTGTATTCAAAAGAAGAAGAATTTAGAGTAGATACAATTCATCAAATTGCATCAAACGGTATTGATATTGATACTTTGTTCAAAGACAGTATTGTGAATCATTCACTGACCTATTCACTTCAAAGTCGGCAGTTGTTTGGGAGGTATGAAGCCTTATATGATATGGGAAGAAATAACTTCACTTTTTCTTGTGGTTTAGGATTGATGGCAGGATATAGTATTGGTAATACGGCAATCTCTAGATATAGTAGCAGGTACGAAAACCACATCAAAGATTCTGATAATCAATATTTATATTCAATTGAGCAAGGGTACACTTTTAATTCTAGTTCCTTCTTCAGTCCACAAATTAGTTCAATAGGTTATCAAACATCCGCAGTATATAGGCGTGTGATCATTAAACCTTATTTGCCACTTTATCTTGAAATCAGATTTGGTAGTGGGAAAGTGGCTAAACATATGGCCATGGCATATAATGGAAGGGCGGGTGCAGAATTTCAAATCACTTTGCATGATGGAATCAACCCTAGGTTTTTTCACGCTCATAATCTTGTGTTTATTTATAAAATATAAGGCATAAAAAAACCGTCTGGACTGAGCCTGAGACGGTTTTTAATAATTCTTTTAATTGGTGGTCGTTCCTAACTTACTATTACCACTTTAGTTCTATCAACTGTTTCTGTTCCATTTTCATAGTACCAAACAACAAAAGTACCGGTCATTGAACTGAAGTCAAGAGGCATTTCGTTTAGGCTTGATCCTCCTTCAGCTTCAAATACTTGTTCTCCAGCAGAGAATGTACTTATTGTCCAGGCTCCTTCTGTTCCCAATCCATAATACCAAACGCCTCCACTTACTTGGCTTAGTTTAATTGTAAGTTGACTTCCCATTGGGACTTCAGCTTTGAATCCGTATTCTGCTTGGTTCAAATTTAGAGTGTCTTCTCCAAATAAGATGTTATCATAACCTGCTCCGGTCGGGGAGTATGTAATTCCGCAAGGTTCGCATGAACCACCGCAGTCGGTTTGAACTTCATCTTGATTTTGAATGTTGTCAGTGCAAGTTTCTTTATTGCAAGAAATCATGCTAAATGTAATAAGGCAGGCAAAAGTTATTTTCTTCATTTTATTTGTTTTGATTCAATTTAATCTACGCCAATAAATAAGATTACGTTGGGTTAAAATGAAAAAAACCTGCTCTCATTTGAGAGCAGGTTTTGTTATAATGATTACAGTTAAGGTAGTCCTAATAAATTAGGCTGTAATGATTTCGATAGTAGTTGATCAACCACTGCACATCTCACAGCTGTCCGGATCATCTAAAGAACAAGCTATTTCAGCCATTCTTTCTTCTTCTGTTTTTGCAACTGGTGCTGCCGTAGCGGTTTTATCAAGTGTGAACTTAATCGCATCTGTAGCAGCTTTAGTTCTTAGGTAGTACATTCCAGTTTTTAAACCAGCTTTCCATCCGTAGAAGTGCATTGAAGTTAATTTCGCAAAGTTTGCATTCTCCATGAACAAGTTCAATGATTGTGATTGGCAAATATATGCTCCACGATCAGCAGCTTGATCAATGATTACTTTTTGTGAAATCTCCCATGCAGTTTTATAAAGATCTTTGATGTCTTGTGGAATCTCGTCAATGTTTTGAATTGATCCGTTTGAAGCCATCAACTTGTTCTTCATGTTAATATCCCACAAGTTCAATTTAACTAAGTCTTTCAATAAGTGCTTGTTCACGATAATGAACTCACCTGAAAGTACTCTTCTTGTATAAATGTTAGAAGTGTAAGGCTCAAAGCATTCGTTATTTCCTAAGATTTGTGCTGTTGAAGCAGTTGGCATTGGTGCAAGTAATAAAGAGTTTCTTACTCCGTGCTCCATAACCTCTTCTCTTAACACATCCCATTCCCATCTGTCAGTTGGCTTAACATTCCACATATCAAATTGGAAGATACCTTTAGAAATTGGAGATCCTTCCCAAGTTTCATAAGCTCCGTCTTTTTTAGCTGCATCTTTAGAAGCAGTAACGGCTGCATAATAAATTGTTTCGTGAATCTCTTTGTTCAATTGTTTTGCTTCAGCTGAATCAAAAGGGAAACGCATTAAGATATAAGCATCTGCTAATCCTTGAACACCAATTCCGATAGGTCTGTGTCTCATGTTTGAGTTACGTGCCTCTTCAATTGGGTAATAGTTTTGATCAATTACGTTATTCAAGTTTGTTGCTAAGTGATAAGCAACATCAAATAATTTGTTGTGATCGAATTCATTTGTTTCTGCGTCAACAAATTTTGGTAATGCGATTGAACCTAAGTTACAAACAGCAACCTCATCTGGAGCAGTATACTCAATAATCTCAGTACATAAGTTCGAAGACTTGATTGTACCTAAATTCTTTTGATTTGATTTTTCATTCGCAGCATCTTTGTAAACCATGTATGGTGTACCAGTTTCAATTTGTGATTCCAAAATTTTGAACCATAAATCTTGTGCTTTGATTGTTTTTCTTCCTCTACCTTCTTCTTCATACTTAGTGTAAAGTTTCTTGAACTCATCACCATATGCTTCAGGTAAACCAGGACATTCGTTTGGACACATTAAAGTCCAGTCTCCGTTAGCTTCAACTCTCTCCATGAATAAATCAGACATCCACATTGCATAAAACAAATCTCTTGCTCTTTGCTCTTCTTTACCGTGGTTCTTCTTTAATTCTAAGAAGTCAAAAATATCAGCATGCCAAGGTTCCATATAAATTGCAAATGAACCTTTACGTTTTCCTCCTCCTTGATCAACATAACGTGCAGTGTCGTTAAATACACGTAACATTGGTACAATTCCGTTTGAAGTACCGTTTGTTCCTTTGATATATGAACCCTTCGCTCTGATATCGTGAATCGACAATCCGATACCACCAGCCGATTGAGAAATCTTAGCACATTGCTTTAATGTGTCATAGATTCCGCCAATACTATCATCTTGCATTTGTAATAAGAAACAAGAAGACATTTGCGGTTTTGGTGTTCCGGCATTGAATAATGTTGGTGTTGCATGAGTAAACCATCCTTCAGACATTGCGTTGTATGTCTTAACAGCTGCAGCAATATCATCTTTATGAATACCTACAGAAACTCTCATTAACATTTGTTGAGGACGCTCAACAATTTTACCGTCAATTTTAAGTAAGTATGCTCTCTCTAAGGTTTTGAAACCGAAGTAATCGTATTTGAAGTCTCTATCATAGATGATATGAGAATCAAAATACTCAGCATTGTCTTTTACAATCTTGTATACATCTTCAGCAATCAATGATGCAGGATCTCCTGTTATCGGATCAATGTAATTGTGTAAATCTTCAACTGTGTCTGAGAATGATTTCTTAGTGTTCTTGTGTAAGTTAGACACTGAAATTCTAGATGCTAACAAAGCATAATCAGGATGTTCAATTGTTTTTGAAGCAGCTACCTCAGCAGCTAGGCTATCTAATTCAGAAGTTGTTACTCCGTCATAAAGGCCTTCAATTACTTTCATTGCAACCATTTCGGGCTGAACCATTGCGTCCAATCCGTAACATAATTTTTTTGTTCGTGCTGTGATCTTGTCAAATTTCACAGGCTCTTTTCTACCGTCTCTTTTTAATACGTACATAGTGCGTCCTTGGCTGTTTTTGATTTACGTTTGAGAAGGGCCCACAAACACAAATCGGGTTTAAAATTCTTTTTATTCTAATCTGTTAAAAGTCCTCATCTAATGAGAACGACTGGTTTTCTCCACTGTTTAAAACACCTGCTTTTTGGTACTCTGCCACTCTTTTTTCAAAGAAGTTAGTTTTACCTTGAATGCTGATCATATCCATAAAGTCAAATGGATTTGTTGTGTTGTATACTTTCTCACATCCTAGTTCACCTAGAAGTCTGTCAGCAACAAATTCAATGTACTGTTGCATTAAATCTGCATTCATTCCAATTAGTTTTACAGGAATCGCATCAGTCACGAATTCTTTCTCAATCTCAACTGCGTCAGTAATGATTTTTGAAACCGTTTCTTTTGGCAATTTGTTAACCAAGTGGTTGTTGTATAATAAGCAAGCGAAGTCACAGTGAAGTCCTTCATCTCTTGAAATTAGTTCGTTTGAGAAACTCAATCCTGGCATCAATCCTCTTTTCTTTAACCAGAAAATAGAACAGAATGAACCTGAAAAGAAGATTCCTTCTACCGCAGCAAAAGCAATTAAACGCTCTGCATACGATCCTTCATCTATCCATCTTAACGCCCAATCAGCTTTTCGTTTCACACAAGGGATTGTATCAACGGCATTGAATAAATGGTGCTTGTCTTTGTCGTCTTTGATATAAGTATCAATCAACAATGAATAAGTTTCAGAATGGATGTTCTCGATAGCAATTTGAAATCCGTAAAAGAATTTAGCTTCTGTGTATTGAACCTCTGCTAAGAAGTTTTCAGCTAAGTTTTCATTTACAATTCCGTCAGAGGCAGCAAAGAAAGCTAAGATGTGCTTAATGAAATATCTTTCATCATCAGTAAGCTTTTCGTTCCAATCAATAAGATCTTGACTCAAGTCAATTTCTTCAGCTGTCCAAAAACTAGCTTCTGATTTTTTATAGAATTGCCAAATGTCATCATGTTCAATTGGAAATAATACAAAACGATCATTGTTTTTTTCTAAGATTGGTTCTACTGCTTCTGCCATTGCTTTTCGGTTTTAATTTTTGTTCAATTCATCCCCATTGAACATCTATCAAAATGTTGGTCAACTTGAGTGATTTAACGTTCATCTCAGAACTGAAAAATAAAGTTGATTTCGAGGTCAAATTTCTTGAGAACAAAACTTGCGATTTTTTAGAGATTTCGCAATCTATTTTAATTCACAATCACCCTATAGTTTTCAACAATTCATTTCAGCCTATCTGTTAAACTCTTTGCTATTAAGGGTTGCCACGTTTTACCTTAATCTCAAATAAATGCTTCTCAGTACAAAGACCTATAATTCCTATTTATTTTTTAATGTCTTATTAACAGTTAATTAATATTAATTTTCTGTTGCAATCGGACTTACAATTTACGACCAAAGACGAACGTGAATCAAGGAAAAATGAGTTTTAATTTATTCACTATGCTATGTTCAAAAAGAATAGTTAAATTAATGGACACTTTTTCGATTATTATAGTTATATGGGAATAAGAACTCAGGTCAAAATCATTACAAATTCAGTTTTGGATATCGCCTATCCTAATGATTGCGTGATTTGCGAAAATGATTTGAAGGTGAACGAGAAGCATATGTGTTTATCTTGTCTTTATGATCTCCCATATATTGATAATTCAGAACAGGTGAGAGATAAGCTCGATAAATTGTTTTGGGGAAGGGCCGAAGTAGAAAGAACATATACTTTATTTGATTATCAAAAAGGAAATATGGTTCAAGACATTCTGCATCTGATTAAATATCAAAACAAAACAAAATTGGCTCAGTTCTTCGGAACCAAATTAGCAGAACAGCTTGACGAAAACAGTGATATCGATTTTATTTTACCGGTTCCGCTTCATCCCAAAAAGCTGAAGTTAAGAAGTTTTAATCAAAGTACATTGCTTGCTAAGGGTTTGAATGAGAGTCTAAATCTGCCGGTTAAAGAAAAGTTAATGAGAAGAGTAGTGCATAGTGATTCTCAAACCACAGTTTCTAAATATGAGAGGTGGGATAATGTAAAAAACATCTTTAGCATCCCAAATCCATCAAAATTTAAAGATCGACATGTTTTATTAGTGGATGATGTTTTAACAACTGGTGCAACAATTGAAGCTTGTCTCAAACAATTACTTCAAATTGAAGGTTGCAAAGTTTCAGTGGCTACCTTAGCTGCCAGAGTCTAAATTCTCTTTTAAATGAATAACATTTTTACAATTTACGGATGGGGATTAGCTGGATGTACTTTAGCCTGGGAGTTTTGGGAGCAAAAAGTTGATTTCAGGGTGGTGTATAAAAATGAAAATCATTCTTCAAGAGTTGCAGCAGGTCTAGTAAATCCTATCGTTTTCAAAAGACTAACTAAAAGTTGGCAAGCAGATGTTTTACTTCCCTTTGCCAAACAGTTTTATGAAGACAAGGAAGAGGTGATAGGGCGAAAGTTTTTATCTAACAAACCAATAAGCAGAGTATTTGCTTCAATTGAAGAACAAAATTCATGGTCGTCAATTCACGGTGATGAACGATTTGAAAAATACATTTCTCCAATCACAGAGCTTAAGAATCAACATATAAAAACTCCTTTTCATGTAGGTAAGGTTGAATCAATAGGTCATTTAGATGTGAATTTGTTTTTGAATGAGTCTATGCGATTCTTGGAATCACAGGGAATTGCCTTTGTGCCATTTGAAGAACATACAGAAAAGGATACAGAAGGCGCTATTTATTGCGAAGGAGCTGATGTTCTGAAGAATAAATACTTTAGTTATTTACCAATGAGACCAACACATGGTGATGTTTTAATAATCAGATCTGAAAATTTACAATTAGATGAAATTGTAAATAAGAATCTCTTTATTTTACCGTTGGGAGATAATTTATTTAAGGTTGGCGCGACTTACAATTGGAAAATGAAAGAGCCTATACCGACAGAAGAAGGCAAAAATGAATTAATTGAAAAGTTAGAAGCTTTCACCTCATTTGATTATGAAATAATAAAGCATCAGGCTGGTCTGCGTCCAACAGTAAGTGACCGGAGACCTCTATTAGGAAGTCATCCCGAAGAAAAGAATAAGTTTATTTTTAATGGCTTAGGAACGAAGGGTGTTATGATTGCGCCATATTATGCCAATCAACTTTGTAATCATTTGTTAAAAGAAACTGCAATTGATGACGAAGTAAATATCGAAAGACATCTGAAACATTATAATGCTTAAATTTGTTGTAACAAATAATAACATAAAACAAATCAAGATATGTATCCACCAGAGTTAACAATGCCAATGAAACAACAATTGGTAGCAGCAGGATTCGATAGTTTAGAAACAGTTGATGCTGTTGACCAAGCAATAAGTAAAGAAGGAACAACTTTAGTAGTAATTAATTCAGTTTGCGGATGTGCTGCAGGAACAATGCGTCCTGGAGTTATTCAATCAATTGAAAACGCAAAATTACCTAATCATTTAACGACTGTTTTTGCAGGAGTAGATGGTGAAGCTGTTAATCAAGCAAGAAAATACACACTTCCTTATCCTCCGTCTTCACCTTCAATAGGTTTATTTAAAGACGGAACCTTAGTTCATTTCATTGAAAGACATCATATTGAAGGTCGTTCGGCTGAAATGATTGCTGAAAATTTGAAAATGGCATTTGATGAACATTGCTAAGTAGAAATGACAGGCAAGACAAAATTTATACTCATATTTTTAGGATCAGGAATAGCAATGTTCCTGATCTTTTATTTTTATCCGGCAGATATTTTTGATGGGAAAATCATTGGTCCTGAGGCAGAAGCTGAAAGAACGGTTTCTATGAAAGCCTTCTTAGGATTAGATGAAGCGTTTAATCAAGAAGTTGATAGCAAGGGGTTCTCATTTGAGAGAAAACTATCGGGCTGGTTGATTTTATTAATACTTACAATCGGAATGCCATTAATGTTCGCTTATAGAGGAACAATGGATAAAAAAGGAGCTAAGTCAAAAGCAGCTGAAACCGATACTGAAGAATAAAAACCCAACATTATGAACACAAAATTACTTGCAAAAATTTGTAAAACTCCGGGAGCTCCAGGCTTTGAACAAAAAGTGAGAGCACTTGTAATCAAAGAGCTGAAAGGTCTTTGTGATGAAGTTGAAATTGATAACATGGGAAATGTTTATGCTATCAAAAAAGGAACGTCTGACAAAAGAGTGATGGTTGGTGCGCACATGGATGAGATTGGATTCATGGTGACTCACATTGATGATAAAGGATTTGTGCGATTTACAACTTTAGGCGGGTTTGATCCTAAAACATTGACAGCTCAAAGAGTTTTGATCCATGGTAAAAAAGATGTGATTGGTGTAATGGCTTCAAAACCAATTCACGTGATGACGGCTGCTGAAAGAAACAAAGTTCCGAAAACAACCGACTATTTTATTGATACAGGATTATCTAAAAAAGAAGTTGAGAAATTAGTTTCGGTTGGAGATTCTGTAACAAGAGAACGTGAGTTTATTGAAATGGGAAATTGTGTGAATTCTAAATCGTTAGATAATAGATTGGCTGTTTTCATCTTGATAGAGACACTTAGAAAATTAAAAGGGAAAAAGATTCCGCACGACTTATATGGTGTTTTCACTGTTCAAGAAGAAGTTGGAATTAGAGGAGCAAATGTTGCTTCATTGAGAGTAAATCCTGATTTCGGATTTGGTTTAGATACTACAATTGCTTTTGATGTGCCAGGAGCTGCTGAGCATGAAAAGATTACAAGATTAGGTGAAGGAACAGCAATCAAATTGATGGATGCAGGAACTATTTGTGATTACCGAATGGTGGATTACATGAAGAAGACGGCTAAGAAACATAAGATTAAATGGCAGCCTGAGATTTTAACTGCTGGCGGAACAGATACGTCAGGAATTCAGAGAATGACGCAGGGCGGATCAATCGCTGGGGCCGTTTCAATTCCTACTAGAAATCTGCATCAAGTAATTGAAATGGCAGACAAGGATGATATTCAAGGTTCGATAGATTTATTAGCAGCTTCAATTTCTGATTTAGATAGTTATGATTGGTCATTTAAATAAACTCACTGTTTTACCCTTATTCATGTTTTTGGCTTGTGGTCAAGTAGAAACTGAAGAACAAGAAACTGTAGAAAGTGAGGTTGAGGAGGTAGGGCCAATTGAAGTCGTAAATAATTCACAAATCATTGATGTCGATTTAGTTGGTAATATTGACGTTCAAGAGCAGGAGCCAGGCGTGTTTTATGCAGCCATAGCCTCTGAAACTTTTGAAATTCTTTCTTATGAAGGATTGCTAAGTGGTGCTAGGTATGCCGAAGGCGGCTTTGAACTAGAGTTTAGTATGTATTCCTTTTGGGATGAGGATTTGGAGATGGAAGTTGAGAGTAAAGACAGGATTAATATCTCATTCTTCATTACAAAAGAACAAAACAAGCATTTAGGTTTCATTGATTTTACCAAAGAGACAGAGCTCGTAGCTTGGGATTACTTTGAATGCATTTTTAAAGTCAATTTTTATATGGATGATGCTCGCAACAATATTCCTCTAAAATTTTCAAACTTAGGAAAATTAGAATGGGACGGATGATTTTTGTTAGTCACAGCAATTCATTATCTTCATGCTTTCATGCCCAACCAAATAACAATAGAACTAGATTGTGCTACCATTAAAGTTCTGAACCCTCAACTGTTTCATCTCGTTTATCGAAATGATTATGAAGTGGAATTGTCAGACGTTCAAGAAGTTGATCTGGTGTTTCAAGAGTTGGCAGGAGAATTGGTGGTTTATGTCATCATGGATACCCAAGGTCGATTCACTACTTTTAGCTCAGAAGCCCAAAAATATTTGTCAAAAAAAACCATTCTTGTTCAGAATAAGCAATTAGGTGGGTTTGCTCTAATAATTGACAGTCTTCCAAATAGAATTCTAGCTCGATTTTACACCAACGTTTACAAGCCGAATTACAAATTAAAGGTCTTTGCTAATGAAAAAGAAGCAAGAAAATGGTTAGACAAGCTTCATGTAAAGAATGAAAAAGGGGTGCCGGCTGAAGTTGATTAGTTTCCTAAAATCTTATACTTGTGTGCCACGGCAACAGCTTCTGACCTCCCTTTGACCAGTAGTTTAGAGTAAATTCTTCTTAAATGAGTTTTGGTTGTTGCTTTTGAAATGAATAAACTATCAGCAATTTCTTGGTCTGATTTACCAAGCGCTAAAGATGCCAATACTTCCATTTCTCTTTTACTTAAACTGAGCATTTCTGGCGGAAGTTCCAGTGATTTGTTTGAGGTGAAGACTTTGTCTAAAATCTCAGATTTATCATGTAATTCGGCCTTAAGATCTTCTTTTATTCGTTCTAAGTTTTGGTTCTTATCCGTAATGATATTGTTTTGAGTTGTGAGCAGATTATTTACTCTTCTTTTTTGTCTGTACTTCACAAGAATAAGGATGAAAACGACAATCAATGTTATAGAAAGAGACAAGTAGAATTGAATAAGAGTGTCGTCTTTTTCTTTTTGTAGTTTTTGCTTTTGTAGTTCGAAATTCTTTTGCTGAATCTTCTTTTCTTTTTGGGCCAGCACATATTTGGATTCCATTTCTGCAACTGCATAAATATTCGTTTCATTGATGAGGCTATCGTTATAGCTACTGTACAGTCTTTCCTCTTCAAGTGCTTCTTCGTGTTGACCAAGTAGTTCGAATATTTGAGATTGAACCCTTGATGCCTTCGCTAGACCGACAATAGAATTAGAGTTTCTGGCAATCTCATAACTTTTAGAGTTGTAGAAGTTTGCTGAATCTGCATTTCCTAAATTCAGGTGAAGTGTTGCTAGATTATTATTGAGGCTGATTATCAATGACTCTTCTTCAATTTGCTTTTCAAGGTCAATAGCCTTTTTGAGATAGTACTTTGCGCTTTTAAAGTTTTTAAGTTCCAAATATGAGTTTCCAATGTTGGCCAAAGCTCTGGCCGTTCTTGTTGGTGTGTCATAATTTGAGAAAATAGCATAGGCTCTTTGGTTGTAGAGAATTGATTTTTCGTAACGTTCTAAATTATGATAGGTGATTCCGAGATTAATACAGCTGGCTGCTATTCCAAGGCTATCTTGTTGTTGTTCTTTGATATTCAAAGATTGTTCATAATATTCTTGAGCTTTGAAATAGTTGTGCTGAAGGTCATACACTGCCCCAATATTATTTAAGTAAAAAGCTTGGCCCATCAAATTCTCATCTATTTGCATCAATTCTAAAGCCTCTAGAAAATTAAAAACGGCCTCTTCGTAATTTCCTTTTTGAGCGTAGGTTTTACCAAGGTTGTTGTAGGTTAGTGACAGGTCTTTTAAATCATCCCAACCTTCTTTCATGACTAAACAATAGTTTAATTGCTCAATGGCTAGATCGTAGTTGCCGGCAAAACGATTTAGCTCTCCAGCTTGATCAAGAAAATAAGTTATGTGAAAAGTGTCTGCCTCAGCAATAGCTATTTGTAAACCTTTATTACTTTTAATTAATGCTGATGGCTTATCAGAGAAAAACAAAGTGTCTACTGCATTTTTGTAATCCTCCATTTCTTTGTTCTGAGCGAGAACAAAAATTGGGCAAATTAAAAAAGACAGCAGAATCAACTTCATGACATTGAAACTACTCAAATATCAATAAACATAGGGTGAAAATTAAAAAATCATCCTTTCGGATGACAAGGAAAGGCTTCTTAATCGGGACATTTGCTTCAACAAATAATTAAAAACGAAAAATGAAAAAAGTATTATTATTAGTAATGTTGATGTTCTCAGTAGCCACTTCCTTTTCTTTTGAAAACGATTTGACATCAGTTTGTGTTCGTCCTGGTACGAATGAAATGTATGTTGGTGGTGAATTCAAAACCATCTTTGTGGTTGACAAAAAAACAGGTTCTGAAATCAGACGACTGACTTTAGAAACTAAAGCCATGGACATTCAGTTTAGTCAAGATGGAAAAAACCTAATTGTATCTGACGGCAGAAAAGTGTTGTTTTTGAATCCTGAAACTGGTGAGCAAACTTATTTTGTGAAAGCTTCTACAGCTAGACTATTTGAAAATGCTCCTTATTTTATTGACGCCGACTGGATTTTCTCTAAATCTGTAATTGTGTATTCTACCGTTGATGGTTCAATAGTGTACAAACATACTCCGGGTTTTGATCCGCTTGATGCGGGCTTTGATAAGGATTTCAAAGAACTTATAATTCTAGGAAGATCGCAAGACATTAAAGGCGAGAAGAAACTGATTGTAAAAGAAGTGGAAGAAGCAAACGGATACAATGTTTACAACAAGGCTTATGTAGAACAGCAAAATGATAAAAAAGGATCAGGTTTTGAGATAGTAGATATGGCTACTAAGGCTTCTAAATTAAAAGTGGAGATTCCATATGAGACGTCAAAATCTTTTGGTTTATCGATTTCAAAATTTGGTGAAAATTACTTTTTGTCTTGTTGGGATATGCTATTAAAGGTTGATGGAGAAGGAATGGCGACTCCAATTTCTTGTGCTGATGCAACTTTCGCATACGCTACTAATGTGATCATGAATAGCAAAAAAATCATGGTGTCTTCAACAAAAAATGGATTCGTATTTGACTGCTCAACAGAAACTGCGATACCTTTTGATGCTAGGCAAAACAATGAGTTCGCATATTCAAAAGATATCACTTTTGATGATGTCAATTCTTACATGTTAAATGCAGATTTCACAGTTTCAGTTTTGAATGAAAAATCAATGGTGGTTCAAAGATTTAAAATCGATAATTCTACCGGCAAAGGTTTTGGAGTTTATTACTACAATGGTTATTCTAAAAAAGAAGCAAGAGACAAGGAAGCTAACATTATTAACGAAGTAGGCGGGCCCTTAGGACTTGCAACTATTGACCTTGAGCAGCACATAGGAAGCAGTGATGTTTTGATTGGAACTTTTGAAACAATCGAAAAAGCTGAAGAATATAAGGCGGCTTTAAAATCTAAAGGCTTAAGCTATATCACAAAAATTGCTCCTATTGAATAATTTGATTTGAATGAAAGTCGAATTAACATCAAGAGAAAAAGAAGTGATCAGAGAAGTAAGTACTGGAAAAAGTAATGAGGAAGTAGCAAAAACTCTAAACATTTCAGTGAATACTGTAAAGACACATCTGAGAAGATCCTGCAAAAAGACAGACTCAAAAAACAGAACTGAATTAGTTGTTAAGTTCTTGAAATGATGATTCAAATTCAGTTAATTTTACCGAAAGCCTTCCATTCATTGGAGGGCTTTTTTTGCCTTAAGCATAAGGGAAAGTGATAAAAGTGAAAATGAGAATGACGGAACTAAAAAGGTAAAACAATACTTGATTCCCCAATTTGTTTCTAGAGAATACATGCATCACTTTTTGAATGAGCATCATTATTAATGACGCTCCAAACGTAATTGGAGCGAAAATTTCGGCTATGATTGAAATTCCTCCGCTTCCCATTGGAAACGTGAGATACATTAGGTGGTAAAAGGTTCCAAATGTGAATAGGAGTACCTGTCTAATTTGATATGAAAGCATAATCTTTGAATTAAAAAAAAGGAGCGACCGTAATGGCCGCTCCTGTGAAATTGGCCTGAGTGATGAGCGGCCTATTTCAACTCAACTTCTTGAGTGTTGTTAGGTATCTCGTTATCTGACTTTTCGAATTCTCCTTCAACAATCAAATTCTTTAGTTTTTGATATAAGAATGAGACAACTAATAGCATTACTCCTAATGAAATGAAGGCAACTATTTTCCCCCCTTCAGAGATGTTTTGAATATCTAATGCGAAGAGCTTAACTAGAGTGATTCCGAAAAATACCAAGGCAAATATTCTAATCGCTCTCTCTTTTCTTCGCATTCCTATTATCATCATTAAGAATGAAAAGATTGCAGCAACTACTGTGTACCCGGCAACTCTAACCTTATCAATAACTGTATAAACGTCTACCGAATTAGTTGCAAATAAACTAGCTGAGGTGAACTCTAGTTCGGCACATGTCGCAATTAAAGCGATCAGTGAAAAGAACATAAAAGCTAGGTTGCTATCGTCCTTCTCTTTTGTGATAGTCTTAGACAGCTTGTTAATTAAGAACAACATACCTAAGAACAATCCAGTCATTAAGTAATGAGCGGCAAAATATCCTTCAACCTGAGCACCAGATTTTACGTCTCCAAGAATATCCATTGTTAAAGGAAGGCCTTGAACGAAATATAGCATGGTAACTACGGCTGATGCAACTAAGAAGGTGATCTTTCTTACTGCTTTTCCGTTTCTCAAAGACAACAACAAGCCTAGGCAAACAAAAGCAAGGTTATAGATGATTACAACTAATGTTTCACCATTGTTATAAGCTAAGTCTAATTGTTCAGTCAGTTCAAATAACCCCATCAAGTACAATCCGCCAAATGAAATTACATTCAAAAAGTTCTTGTAATTCTCAACTTTGAAATAGAAGATTTCATTTTCCTCATTCTCTTTTCTTAATAAGTATGAAGTGGCAACATATGTTCCAATAGCAAAGAATGCCGTCATGAACACTTCATTAAAAATGATAGTCATTTCACCTGGAGTCGAAAACCATAAATAAGTAAACACCCAGGTTTTGATTAATCCTAAAAATGAAATTGCAGTTACGATTACAGATGCGTTTTTTAATAATTGCATCTTCATCTTTTGACCAATGAACAGTAAAACTACTGCCTCAACTGACCAGAACAATGCTAAATAATCTCCTCTAAATTGTACCAATACAAATACTGTTATCAAGGTCACAACTTTGGCTATTAAAAATTTAGCCATGTTTTGATCTGCTGTTTTAGACTTCGTAACTAAGAATCCTAGTCCGGCTAATAATGCAGCAAAGCTGATAGTAAATAGACCTCTATAATTTTCGTATTCATAAGTGCTCATCAAGTACATCATTGCTCCATAAAAAAGACCTATTGTACTCAGCATTTGAATAAACTCCCAAGCAGTAAATTTTACTTTGTTCTTAAGGTTATATACCAAACTCATTCCGACAAACTGTAAAAAGAAAATGCTACTAAAAATCATTGCAGCCTGCAGTTTTCCGAATGAGTGCACGTTTTCCATAAACATCCATCCACCAAAGAATAATAAGGTGAAACCGAATGATAGTTTGTGCAGAATATTCCATTTTTTGAAATAACTCAACAATAACATTCCCATGTTTAATATTGCGATATATGAGAAGAAAGCAACATAATTGGCGGTTTCTCCCTGAACCATAAATGGTGAAGTGAATCCTCCCAATAAAGCTATGATGGCCAATTCTTTTCTGTCATAAAATACGGCAAGGCCAGTAGAAACGATTGTAATTAGTGACATTATCCCGAAAGCAGCTTTTTGTCCGAAAATACCATAGTCATGATATGCGATTGCAATGGTGTAGTAAAATACCGAGATTCCTCCTCCGATAAGTACTGAGCTAAACGCTCTGTATTTGTTCTTTAAGAAGTGAGCGATTCCGATTAATAAGGCGCCAGTGCCCAATCCAATTCCAACTCGCCCTACTTCTCCAATCCAGTTTTGATCAATTGCATATTTCACAAAAAATCCAATACCAATTACAAGAATTGCTATACCAATCTTATTCAACCAATTTTCGCCTATAAGTTTTTCATAGTCTTTAGGCTCTTTCGTTTTAGGTACTTGCTTTATTGCCGGTTTATTCAGTTTTGCCGGCTTAGTTACTATTGCTGCAACCTTTGGAGAAGCTTTTACTGTTGGCTTCGACACAACTTTCTCTTCAACCGGAATAATCTTCGGTATTGGTTTTACTTCCTCTTTTTGCTGAGGTAAAACTTTTTTGATTACCTCTTTTGGTTTTTCTGCAGTCTTTCTTTCAATAACTTCTTTTGAAGGTGATTGAATTGGTTTGACTATACTTTCAACTTTTTTATCAAGCACGGATGCGCTTGAAACATGTTCAAGTTCTTTCTGAAGTTTGATGATTCGTTTATTGACTACCACGAATCGGTTCTTCGTTTCAGATCTAAAGGACATAAGTATGTAAACTACTATTGCTCCAAATCCTATGATAAAAAATAGTTCCATAATGTTGAGTTTTTGCAATTGAAAAAGACGGTTAAGGTTTTTGCCTTTCCAAGAGCGGTTACGAGACCGAAATTAGATTCAATTCAAACCGATAAATAGGTAATAATTAAAAAAAACGTATATTTGAAATATTACATAAGTGTCATAAATGACTGATAAATCTATGTTATTGGGTTTTAAAACGTATTTTTAAAATGGATCAAATTCAACAAATAGCAAAGACCTTTTCTTTGGAAGAGACAAAAGATTTTCGTCTTTTTATTCAAAGAAAGAAGCTCAAAGGAAAACGAAAAGACCTCTTGTTATTTGATTTATTTCTTGAACAAAAAACCTGGGCGAAAGAAGATATTTTACAAGCACTATATGACTCAGAAAGCGCGAATGCAAAAAATGCTTATCACACCATTAGAAAGAGACTGCTCAAGGAGATTAATGATTTCTTGTATTTGAGAAGGTCTAGCATAGATCAATCTAAAAGTGGGGAGGTGAACAAATCACTCATCTTGGTAGAGCACTTACTCGACCATCAATTGGTGAAGTTGGCGTGGAAGCATTTAATTAAAGCAGAGAAATTAGCAGATGACCGGGAGTTTAACCAGCAGTTAGTTTGGATTTATGATTTACAAATTAAAAACTTTGACTCATCCTATTCAGAGAAGTCATTGAATGAAATTGTTGCCTTGAGATTGGCCGCAAATGCGAGATTTCAAGAAGATGAAAGTTTGAAAATAATCGGGAGTTTAGTAAAGCAAGAATTAGATCAAATAATACTGAAAGGTGATGATATTGATTTGCAGACCATTACAGATGAATTGATAGAACAGTTTGAGTTGGAGAACGCTCTTTTTAAACGACCAAAACTCTTATTCAATTTTGTATTCTTAACAAGAACTGTAATGTTAGGACGAAAGGATTATTCTTCTTTTGAAGGATTTTTACTCAACAGTTATAAAAGACTTTCGCGCTCCAATTACTTTGAAAAGAATATTTCTGATCACATTAAAATTCTTTATGTGGTCGCTCATACTCTTTATAGAAACAAGAAATTTGACTTGGCCATTTCATATCTCGAAGAGATGTTAGCAGTTTTAGATTCTGCTACAAAAGGGACTTACAAAAGGTTTTACCCTAAGTATCTTCTCCTTTATTCTGCTTGTGAAAATTTGAAAGGAAATTTAGATTTTTCAATTGAGTTACTTTCTGAAACTGTTCAAATATCATATTTAGAAAAGAGCGACTATTTGAATGGTTCACTGAATTTAGCCGTTTACTTTTTTGAAAAGGAAGATTATAAAACTGCAAATCAAACGCTAATAAATATTGGTAAAACGGATATGTGGCTCGAAAAGAACATGGGAAAAGAATGGCGATTAAAGAAGCATATTATTGAGGCCATTTTTCAATTCGAATTAGGAAACCCTGATTTGGCATATGATAGAATCATTTCTATTGAGAGAGGATTTTCAGCATTACTAAAAACAGAAAAGTATACGAAAGTGGCTGTATTTTTAAGTGTAATCAAGCAATATTTGAATCAACCCTTAATCGTGAAAACTAAAGCGTTTTTCGAGAAAATTGAAGGCTCTTTCGAATGGGTCGGAGCACAGTACGAAGATTTACAAGAAATGAGTTACTATGCCTGGCTTAAGTCAAAGATGCAATCAAGAAAGTTCTATGAAGTATTATTAGAATTGATGAACGTTTAATTCTTTTGTTACTTTTTAAAAATTTCGACATTAATAAAACATGAGAGTTTTATTTAGTATTCTATGTCTTTGTTTATTTGCTTGTGGTAGTGATTCAATTTCGTCGACAAAAAATGTCTCTAAATTGGAGTTGCCTTTAAAAAGTAATACGCCAGTATTTGAGTTTGTCACAATCAAACCGCTTGCATTCACCGATTCTTTGGTTGTTCGACAAGACATCACATCAAAAATGCTTCACAAAAAAGAAGAAAAAAAGCCACTTGTTGTGCACGCCTTTGTGCCCCTTTGTGATAATGAGCATCAAGGAATCGTTCCTACCACTGAGTCTTTAGGAAATGGATTTTCATTACGTTCAAATTTATATTGGGCGACTTCTAATGGTATGAAAAAGTTTTTTCAAAAAAGACCCTGGTATCATATTTCAGAGAATGATTTCGTGGCAAACGATACGGTTTTGGAAAGAGTGGTTTTTGAAAGACACTTTGAAGATTGTAAAGTCATTTTGATTTGTGATGCCTATCGTGGTGATATGATGGAACCTTGTCTTAAAGATTATCTTTCTTCTTTGGCAGGCCGCTCTCAAGATTCAGTTTCTTATGCAAATTCAAGAATCGACCTGAATAAAGATGTAGACATGGTTGTTTTTAACGGCCATAATGGTTTGATGGATGTTGATATAGATCCCGTTTTGAGAAATCCTCAAGAAAGATTCTTCAAAAGAAAAGATGCAGTAGTAATTGCTTGTGCAAGTAAATCTTACTTCATTCCTCATTTTTTGAAAACAGATTCATATCCATTAGTAACAACAACTTCATTGTTGTATCCAGGAGCATTTATTTTGGATGGAATTATTGATAAGTGGGCAAGAATGCAATCAGAAGAGGATATAAAAAACGCAGCAGGGGACGCCTATCACAAAGTTAAGGAGTGTGGAAAACAGGCAGCTCGAAATATGTTTGATACCGGCTGGTAATTAGTTCAAAATCGACTTCGATTTTAATTCAATGATATCTCCAACCATTATCTGATAGTCTTCACCAACTTCTTTCATGTCTACGTCATCTTCTTCGTAAACCCAAGTGATGCTCACTTCTTTTGATTGAGCTGTTCTGTGTAAATGCTTGAAAACATCCAGCAAAATATTAGAAGTTGAAGTGTTGAAATATTCCAAATCAACTTCAACATTGATTTTTTTAGATGTAAACTCAGTAAATTCTAGTAACCAATCTCTGAAAGGTAAAAAGAAATTTCTCGCATCTTCAGGAATACAAATCCCTTTAATTGTGATTTTCGCATTCTCTACTTCTCCCGAAATTTCAGGTGTTTTCGGAGTTCCGTCTGTCTTAAATTCATTCATATTTTTGAGCTTTAAGTAGTGCTTTTTTGGAGCGAGCTCTGTTTTTCAACTATTAAATTAGTAAAAAAACCTGCTTTTTGCAAAGTATCCAACTTCTTTAGTCTACGAGAAGAGTGGAATATCGTTTCATATATTTGATTATTCAGAGGGTAAGTTCGTTGATTGCTATCACTATTTGAAACTTTTCTGCTTCGGATAATACTCTTTTATTCTTAGGTTTTCAATAATTCAAACTATTTCAACTCTTTTACGTTATCTAGTTGTACACCTTTTGTACCTTTGTTAGAGAAATGGCTGATTATAAAGCAGGACCACTCTTAAGTCAAATCAATTTACCTGAGGATTTAAGAGCCAAAATGGACATTGAGCAATTGCCACAAGTTTCAGATGAACTTAGGCAATATATTGTTGATGTTATTTCTGAAATTGGGAATTCCCATTTCGGAGCTAGCCTTGGTGTGGTTGAACTTTCAGTGGCTTTACATTACGTTTTCGATACTCCACGCGACCAATTAGTTTGGGACGTAGGTCATCAAGCATACGGCCACAAAATTCTGACTGGCCGAAGAGATGTATTTCATACTAACAGGCAAAAAGGTGGAATCTCAGGATTCCCTAAAATTTCAGAGAGCGAGTTTGATGCCTTTGGAGTAGGACACTCTTCAACTTCTATTTCGGCAGCACTCGGAATGGCAGTGGCCAATCAATACCAAAATGATGATAGACATCACATTGCTGTGATTGGTGACGGGTCTATGACTGCAGGAATGGCCTTTGAAGGTTTAAATCATGCAGGTAGTGTAGAAGACATGAATCTACTTGTTGTTTTGAATGACAATTGCATGTCAATTGATCCTAACGTAGGTGCATTAAGAGATTATTTGACGGATATTACAACATCACACACTTATAATAAAGTGAAAGATGATGTATGGAAATTATTAGGAGCTGTTTCGAAATTTGGGCCAAATGCTCAAACAATTGCTTCTAAAATATCAAACGCTTTAAAGGGAACATTACTCAAGCATTCAAATTACTTTGAGTCATTGAATTTTAGATATTTCGGTCCTGTTGATGGTCATGATACCATTGCTATGGTCAAGATTATGGAAGATTTGAGAGATATTCCTGGCCCAAAAATATTGCACGTTTTAACAAACAAAGGTCACGGATACGGACCTGCTGAAAAAGGAGATACCACTGAATGGCATGCGCCAGGGATTTTCAATAAAGATACTGGTGAGATTGTTAGGATTATTCCCGAATCTCCTGAGCCACCAAAATATCAAGAAGTATTTGGTCAATCAATAGTTGAGTTGGCTGAAAAGAACAAAAAAATAATGGGGATTACCCCAGCAATGCCAACCGGTTCATCATTAAATATTATGATGAAGGCAATGCCAGACAGAGCATTTGATGTTGGAATAGCAGAGCAGCACGCAGTTACTTTTTCTGCAGGTTTAGCGACTCAAGGGATGATTCCTTTTTGTAACATCTATTCTTCTTTTATGCAAAGAGCTTATGATCAAGTGATTCATGATGTTGCATTACAAAATTTGAATGTTGTTTTCTGCTTAGATAGAGCAGGCCTGGTTGGTGCAGACGGGGCAACACATCATGGCGCATATGATTTAGCATATATGCGATCAATTCCAAACATGACTGTTGCAGCACCAATGAATGAAGAAGAGTTGCGTGATATGATGTATACCGCTCAGCTCGAAAACAAAGGGCCTTTCTCCATTAGATATCCAAGAGGTAGAGGAGAAATGGTGAATTGGAAAACTCCTTTCAAAGAAATTAAAGTCGGTGAGGGAAGAAGGCTTCAAAATGGGAGTGATATTGCTTTCATTACTATTGGTTCAATTGGTAATTACACGACTAAAGCTATTGAAGCTTTAAAAGAAGATGGGATTTCGGCAGCTCATTATGATATGAGATTTGTGAAGCCAATTGATGAGTTATTACTTCATGAAATCTTTGGCAAATTTGATAAGGTAATTACAGTTGAAGACGGATGTACAATGGGAGGTATGGGAACTGCAGTTCTTGAATTTATGGCAGATAATTCATACCAAGCGAAGGTTGTTAGACTAGGTATCCCAGATAAATTTATCGATCACGGAAAGCAAGATGAATTACATAAGGATTGCTTTTATGATGTATCGGCTCAAGTGAAATCGGCTCAAAAATTAATGGAAGGAATTATCCTTAAAGCATCTTCTTTAGTAGGATAATAAACTACTTTTACCCCATGAAATATATTTTCCCAATCATTGCTCTTCTTATGCTTTCATGCAAAGGAGAAACTGAAACACTTCAAACAGACACTGAAAAAATTGATATCTCTGTAAGAAATTACTTCTTCATGGGAGATTCTGTAGATGTTGAGTGCACTGTTATAGATACCATTTCGTCAAAAGAATTAGATGGCATCCTTGAAACGGTTGAAGAAAACTTAAGATTGATTCAGCTAGATATTGATACTCTCAATTCAATGATAGACGAAAAAGCATATGCTAATCTTGAAAAAAGAAACAGTCTGTATCCTGAAAGTATTGAAATTAAAATGGCTCAAGATGAATTGATCTTGGCTCAATACAACCTTAAAATGGAGCAGTTGAAAGCGAAGAAGACGCAATTCCAAAACTCAAATAGATTATACATGCACCTAAGAAGGTCAACCTCTGCTAATGTTTCAGGTTATGGTGTTCAAGTTCATTATAAAATGGGTGAAGAAGAAGCTGACCTTCAAGTGCTCATGGATGCTGACTTTGATGTGGTTGATTAAAAAATAGCCCTCTCAATTCAATAATACCTACATCTTTTTTAATCAAATGCAACCCTTTCTTATTCGATTGCATCAGTAAAGAAATTGCTGACCCAATTTAATATCGAATAATGAAAAAATTAGGAATCTTTTTACTGGCTTTGGTAGCCTTGTCAAGTTGTGATAAAACAACAAACAAATACATGTGTTACGAACCCGTGTATACAGATAGTGCAACATTTAGAGCACCTGCTTCTTTTGAAGGTCCAAAATCTGTTACAAAAGACGGGGCAATTTATTTCAAAGACAATTATCTATTTATTGTTGAACCTAATAAAGGAATTCACTTTATAGACAATAACAATCCATCAAATCCTGTGAATACAGGTTTTTTAAATGTGATGGGAGCATCAGGTCTTTCGATTAAAGACAATTATTTGTACGTCAATGCAATGGTTGATTTGGTAACTATTGATGTTTCTTCTTTTTCTAATCCAGTTGAGGTAAACAGAATTCAAGAATGCTTTCCTTCTGCTCTTCCTTTAATGGATAGAAACTATCCAACAAAAACTATTGAAAAATCAAAAGGTATTGTGACTGATTGGAATGTGGTTGAGACAAAAGAAGATGTAAATGACTTTCCTCAATGGAACGGTTGCCCTGGTTGTGAGTTTGTGACATTTGATTCAAATTTTGGCGCTTCTAGTACCGTTGGTGTCACCAACGGATCATCTACCGGAACAGGAACTGCAGGTTCTTATGCTTTGATGACTATTAAGGGCGATTATCTATATGTAGTTGACAATTGGAGATTGAGACCTTTCAGTCTTTCTAATCCGGTAAGTCCTCTTGAAAGTGAGAGCTATGTTTATTTAAGTTGGGACGTTGAGACTATTTTTCCTCACGGTGATCACCTTTACTTTGGAACAACAACCGGAATGATGATTTACGAAACATCTAATGCTGCGAACCCGACAAGAGTTGGTTCAATTTCTCACGCAAGAGCTTGTGACCCCGTTACAGTGCAAGGTGACTACGCATATGTTACAGTAAGATCTGCTGGATGGTGCGGAGGAGATATTAACCAATTAGATGTTGTAGATATCAGTGATAAATCAAACCCTTGGCTGGTAGAGTCTTTTGAAATGAATGATCCAAGAGGTGTAGGAATTGATGGCAACACTTTCTTTTTATGTGATGGTGATGCCGGATTAAAAGTATTTGATGCTGAAAATCCAACTGAAGTAGGAGACAATCTAACTAAGAAGTTTAGTAACATTTTTGCGGTAGATATTATTCCAATTAATGGCGTAGCAATGGTTATTGGTGAAGATGGATTATATCAATACGATTATTCTGATCCTACCGATTTGAAATTATTGAGTGAGATTAAATTTTAATATGAATCGAGAGCTAAAGAATATCATTCTAGTCCTTGTTTGTGGTCTGTTCATTTGTGCAGCTTGCAGTAAAGAAACTGGAAAGACTAAAGGCATTAAAAAAATCCATAAAGAATATCAAAATGGATTTATTAGTGAATGTCAACTCAATGATGTTCTTGTTTACACTGCCGGAATAAATGCTTATGACGCGGGTAGTGCGATATATGATATTGAAGGAGAGCTATTAGGCACATGTAACTACGCTTGGGGAACTCCAGATGATATATGTTCTGAGTTAACAGATTGTGAAAGAGTTTACTCTGTACCAGACAATATTTGGGGATGGGATGAGCTCGATAAATACAACTTAGGATTTTAAAAAATAAATTATGAAAAAGGTATTATTTCTAATCACCTTACTGGCTTCAGTAGCAGTAAATGCTCAGAAAAGAAGTGTGATTAAACTAAAAAATGGCTCTGAAGTTAGAGGTCAGATCTTAGATACAAATGAGAACGAAACAAAAATCGAGACCAAAGACGGTTCAGTTTTCGTTTACAAGAGTGATGAAATTGCTGGTATAGAAGAATCTTTACTTAAGGTCAGCAGTAAAGGTGTCTATACACGAGCAAGTCTTGGAATGCTTGGGGGGGAACAATTCTCCCCATCATTCCAATTGGCGAATGGCTATTCTTTCAATCAAAATTGGGACCTAGGATTAATTCTTGGAGCAGAGAAAGTCGCATGGCAATGGTATGTTCCGGTAATGGCTAACGGTAGATTCAATATTTTGAAACGACCAAACACACCATATGTTGATGTTTCAGCTGGTTATCAAATGCCAATGCAAAACTGGGAAAATGACAAAGGTGGATTTACTGGTGGTGCATCCATTGGATTTACAAGATATGTAAGTAACAGAATAGGATTGTCTACGAGCTTAGGTTATCGTTATGGTTACTTGGTTGAAAATAGCGGTTGGTGGGATGATTTTATCACGATCCGCCAAATAAATAGATTTGATTTGCGTTTTGCAATTAGCTTTAAGTAAGGCTAAATGCAGCAAATCAATTAATTACTAATTTAAAATGATGATTATAAGTTGTACTTTACCTTTGAATAAAAACTAAAACGCCCAATAATAGGAGATTTCAAGGCATATTCTGATCAGCAATTAGTTGCTGAATGTTTGAAGAATAATCGACAAGCACAGCACGAATTATATCTCAGGTTTTCATATATGATGAATGGAGTTTGCTTGAGATATGCTGCTAATCAGGCTGAAGCCGAAGATATTTTGCAAGACTCCTTCGTTAAGGCATTTAAGAATTTAGATAAATATTCGGGTCAAGGAGCTTTAGGAGGATGGTTGAGAAAAATCACCGTAAATACAGCCTTAGAGCAATACAGAAAAAACAAATCATTAAAGAATTTAACTGTGCTGGTTGATGTGAGTGAAGCTCAAATTGAAATCAGTGATAATGCAATTGAAAATTTAGAATTAGAAGATTTACTAGCGAAGATTCAACGATTGCCAAAAGGATTTAGAACAGTTTTCAACTTATACGCGGTTGAAGGCTATACACATAAAGAAATAGGAGAATTATTGGGGATTTCAGCCGGAACCTCAAAATCTCAATACAGCAGGTCGAGGATTATCTTACGCCAAATGATTCAAAACGAACTGGCTGAAGAACATAAAAATTTGAACTATGCAAAATAGCGGACCGGGAGGATTAGGAGAAAAGTTTGAGGGCTTTGGTGCTGCACCATCCGAAGCTTTGTGGGGATCTATTGCCGGAGCATTAGATGAGAAAAAGGCTAAAAAAGGCTTCGTTTGGTGGTGGATCGGAAGTGGTTTAGCAGCTGTGTTGTTAGTGTCGGCTGTGATTTATAGCTCAACTAATTCAAACGAGAATTTGGTAGTTAATAATGAAATTGAGACTGAGAAATTGCAACAAGAATTTCGAGCAGAATCTGAAAGTCAAAATCAAATTGATAAGTTAGAAATGCTCAATAAACAAGAAGCAATAATTGAAACATCTTCTTTGTATTCTAACACGAACTCGACTTCAGTTCTTGAGGATGATCTATCAAAACAGAAAATTAATGATCCACACAAACTTAAACCAATAAACACAAAAGACGCTCAGAATGCGGCCTTTAAGAATAGTGATGAATTTGCTCATCTCATTCCGTTTTCACCGAGATCTAAAGTTTCTTCAATGAATAAGATTCCACTAACATCCATCTTAAGTATCAATCCAAAATTAAATCACCCTGATCTCATTCAGTGTGGAGGCCGAAGTGATTTCTTTGACAAGCCTTGGGAAATTGGATTTAGAGTAGGGTATTACACTGATTTGAATCCGCAAGTGCAAGCTGAATATATGGCGAACTCTTTTAATTCTTTAGCTGATCAAAATGAACCACCAGTTTTTATTGAAGGTTCAGAAATAGCAGTAGCTGAGTCATACAATAGCGCAGGCCCTTTGGGCTTCACCGGTTCAACAAGTAAAAACATTAATATTGATTTCACCCTAGCAAAGTATATTTCACCGCGCTTTACTGTGCAATCAGGAGTCAATTTTACTAGATCAACTTACAATACTCAATATCAATCATACGAAAAGTTGAGTGCTAAAACCAATATCACTTCTTTCGCATTACCTCTGGGGATAGGTTATGATTTGGTTAAAAGAAAAAGATGCAAATTCAGGTTAACTGCGGCATTGAATAGTGAGTTCTCACTTTACGAAAATCAAAATACGCTCTATGTTTTAGGACCAGCTGAACGTACAAATGGTTTTACCAAAGGATATTCTGCTGCTTCTGATTTTAGCATTCAAAGTCAATTCAGAATGCGCCAAGGAATGTTTTTAACTGTTTCCCCAACTTACAGACGTTATTTAGTACAGAACATCTCAGCCGATAATTTATTGGTTGAAAAGAATAATTGGTTAGGCGGAACCATTGGTTTGCTTTGGCATTTATAATTTGCGATAAGCGCAAAACACTATTCTACAGTGCGTTATTCAATTCTGTAATAGGCCGCTTCATCTCTAAATTTGACAAAAAATTAGAAGATGAAAAAGTTAATATTAGTTGCAGTTTTACTATTTCTTGGGTTAAGTTCAAATGCACAAGCTGCTCCTCAGGCAATGAAGAAAAACACTATTTCGTATGAAATAGGAATGTGGCAAAGAGGATTGGCAGGTATCTCTTATCATAGAAACTTTTCATTGAATGATTATATTTCGACCTCAGTAGGAGGTTCAGCCGGATTAGGGATGGGTTGGGAAGAAGGCGGATGGTTGGGTCTTGGCTCTTTTGAGAGGAACACTTTTATTGGCGGAGATGCTAGCGTGAATTTTGGAGCCGGTGGAGTTATGTTGATGTTAGGTGCTGAAGCTAAATATGTAAACATGTATGCAAGAACTCATTACACGGGGTTCGCGGCTTTGCCATATGCTGGTGTGAGTACTGACCTTTATAACTTCACATTTCAATTAAGGGGAGGGGCACTTTTAATCGGGGACGATATGGAAAAAGTACTACCAAGTGTAGGTCTTAGTTTTGGATATTCGTTCTAAACTACTCTTGCTGCTTGAATTTTTATCGGGCGACCACTCATGAATTTCAGTTTCTTGTCTTTACAGGCGATTTCCCCATTCACAAATACATAATCGATACCGTTTGTAAATTGATTAGGATTAGCCATAGTGGCTGCACCACTAATTTTGTCCTTATCAAAAATTACAATGTCTGCCCAATATCCATCTTGTAATTTCCCTCGTCTCATAAGTGCAGGGCGCAGCAGTCTTCCAGGTGCTTCAGTGATTTTGTAAAGGATATCTTCTAACGGAACTCCGATATCTTGAAAATGTCTGATTGCAGTTCCGAAACATCCAGCTCCTCTCGGATGATTATTTGCTCTTACTTCTCTCTCAATTCCACCATCTGAGCCTATTAAACAAAAGTCCTCTTTAATAGCTAAATCTGCAGTTCTTGAGAGCGGCTGTGTGCCCTTAGGTACCGCGACTAAAATACCTGATTTCTTTCTCAATTCATAGAATCTGCTCTCACTCAACCTCTCGCCTGTGCCTACTACGGTTAAATCTGAATAAGAGATGCCATATCGTTCTCTCCAGCCGTCTCCAAAACGTTTTGAACTCAAGTAAGTCGCCCAATATGAGTAGGGATAGACACAAGTGGTGATTTTTAACCCACTCTTCCTCGCATCCTTAATAAGTTTCAAAGCGCCGCTCATATCGAAGGTTCCACCAGTCGAATTTAGATGGTCTATATGAATTGGGCAGCCGGTCATTTTTGCAATCTTAATTGCTTCTCTTACTCCAGATAATTCTTTCTCTTTTGAAGAATAACGAAGATGCAAGAACAAAGGTCTTTGATATTTATAGGCGAGTTTACCATACTCTAAAAGTTCTGAGAAAGGTGTCGGCTGGTATTCAATGCTATGTGAAATCGCCAAGGCACCAAATGCCAAATTCTTTTCAATTATTTTTAGTCTAGATGCAATCGATTTTTGATTCCTTCTAATGTTCATCACCTTGGTTGACACTCCCCAATTTATGTAGTGGTTCTTTTTTGAGAATGCTCTGTAGTACGGTCCTGCTTTATGATGGCCTCCATGAAGTTGAAGTGCAGAGGTGACCCCGTCTGAAACTTTGTAAGATTCGAATGTTTTGTAAGTCGATTCTGGGCTAGATGAATTATCTGCCAAAATATCAATGAATCCTGGTGAGACGATCTTGCCAGTTGCATCAATGATCTGCTGAGCCTTCAAAGGGGTTTCGCTAATCTTTAGTTTACCGTAAGAATCTATTCCGATAAAAGCTTTCTGAAATTTTCTATTGATGAAAACGTCTCCATTTTCAATCGCATAATCATAAATCAATTCGCTTGGTTCATCTTCAATCATTTGAGACAAACCTGAATTAGCTGCAGCAGTTGCAGCAGCTAATATGGCTGATTTTTTTAAAAAGTCTCTTCTTGAATCTGACATCTACCCAAAGTTAAGTAGAGATTGAATGCGGAATAACCAATGCGAGCGGAATGTGTGAACAAACATTCGTTGATTTATAAGTCTTCAACTAAAAATATAATTGATATTTTTGCTTGCCCAGTATGAAAAGAATCAAATTCATATTCTTTCTTTTAATCAGTGCTACTTCATTAAATTCTTGGAGTTCAGTTGATAGCCTTAAAACCTTATTGAATGCTGCTGAGAATGATTCAATGCGGTTAGCCATTAACGTTCAAATTGGTTGGGAGCTAATCCATAGTCAAAAACCTGACTCAGCCTTGGTGTATGCCGAACGTGCAGAAATAATTGTGAAGAAATTGAAAGATCCCATTTTGGCAGATATGGTATACAAACTCAAAGCCTTTTGCTATGGAGATATGAATGACCGACCGAGGTGTTTAAAGAGTCATTTAAGTCGAATTAAGATTTTAGAGGCGAGTGGAGAAGTGAACAGACAATTGACTGTTGCCTATTTCGAAACCGCTTCAGTTTTTGATAGTCAAGGACAGGATTCGACAGCTATTAGTTATTACCTGAAGTGTCAAAATGCTGCTAAGGAAATTGAGTTTTATACAGCATATGGATTGGCACTAATGGAAATGTCGGGCATCACTCAAAGAAATGGCGACCTTGAATCCGCAAAAAATAGTCTTCTATTGGCCATGTCCGTTTTAACCGAAACGCCTGTTTATCATGCAATGACCATATCTGACTATAGTGAGATTCTAATTGAACAAGACAGTTTGGAAAAGGCTTCTGTGTATTTAGATACAGCTTTAAAAATAATTGAACCCTTTGGGGATGCTGAGAATGTCGCTTTTGTTTATCAAAATGCTGGTAAGGTAGAATTCGCAAAAGGAAATATAAATAGGGCACTTTCTTATCTAAATAAGGCACTAAACATTTGGGAACCATTGCAAAAGAATTTTTATTTACAAGACCTGTATTTGGAGTTGGCTGAGGCGAACACTTTAGTAGATCCTAGCCTTGCATCTTTTTATTATAGAAAACATATTGAATTAAGGGATGTTGCCAATAGTGAAGATAATAATGCCCAAATGGCTGATATGGAAGCCAAGTATGAAAATCAGAAAAAAGAACAAGAAATAGCACTTTTGTCCAAGGATAAAGAGATGGGTGAGCTTGAAAAAAATAAACAATCTCAGATTTTTACTGTGGTTTTAATCGGTCTTGGATTAGTGTTAGTCTTGGCAATATTCTTAGCCACGAGGTTAAGGATGATTAGAAATCAAAATAAGCTCATTCAGAGGCAAAAGCTAGATCTTCAACATCAAAAGGAAATTGTAGAAGAAAAATCAAAAGAATTAGGTGATTCAATCAATTATGCAATGAGAATTCAGAATGCCGCATTGCCTCACGAAGAAGATATTAAGGATGGATTTGAAGAGTCATTCGTCATTTATAAGGCAAAAGATAAACTCAGTGGCGACTTTTATTGGCAAGGAGAAATTAACACCTCTTCTAATGACGTTCAATTAGTCGCATTAGGTGATTGCACAGGGCATGGTGTTCCTGGAGCTCTTTTGAGTATTTTAGGAATTAACTATTTAAATGTTGGCTTGAGTGCTGATCAACTCAAAAGCCCTGCTGAAGCATTAGATTTCTTAAATGCAGGTATCCACTCCACTTTTAGTTCTTCTGAAGGCGAGATCAGAGATGGAATGGACATGGCTATTGTTGCTATTGATAAAGAGAACATGAAAATGACTTATGCTTGTGCAAAGAATCCGGTATATATTGTTCGAAAAGGAGAGTTAACTGTACACAAAGGAAACAAGCATGCGATAGGGAAAGATGGAGCAAGCAGTGAAATCTTAGCCTTTGAGAATTTTGAAGTAGACATACAAAAAGATGATCTCATTTATCTCTTTTCAGATGGATTTGCAGATCAATTTGGTGGAGAGAAAGGTAAAAAAATGGGCTATAAACGCTTTAAAGAAAAGCTCTTGTCTTTGGAGGGTGAATCTTTAAAAAATCAAGAAGTTGAGTTGGACTCAAGCTTTGAAAAATGGAAAGGTTCTTTAGAGCAGCTGGATGATGTTTGCCTAATAGGGTTAAAGATCTAACCAAACACTTCGTTTATGTGCTCAGCTAATTGATAATCCATATCAGTAACAGAATTAGAAGTGTGAGTTGACAGAGAGAATTCAATTTTGTTATATCCCCAAACCTTAAAATCTGGATGATGATCCATTTCGTCTGCAATAACTGCGATAACATTTAGCTTAGCTGTAAGCTCTGAAAAATCTTTCGTTTCAAATCTCTTTGTCAGTTTATTGTCTTCCTGTGTCCAGTTCATTTCTTTCATTCTTGTTTAAGCCCGTTTATACTAAAAATGTTGATCTAAGGCCTTTGTTTTTATATCTTGGATAAAAATAAGCGAATATGAAACAGCTTTTACTTTTAGCCATTCTTTTTCTCGGATTCAATGCATCTTCTCAAGATTCAACCATTTACAAAGCGTTTGACTTCTGGGTGGGTGATTGGGAAGCAAATTGGATTGATGCAAATGGAAACATGATCATTGGTAGCAATTTGATTGCAAAAGAGTTAGACGGAAAGGTCATAAGAGAAACATTTACTGATCCATCAACAGGTTTTTTGGGTACAAGTATTTCAGTTTATAGTCCTGCCGATAGTAGTTGGCATCAAGCATGGGCCGATAATTCAGGAGGCTACATTAATTTCAAAGGAATTGTGGATGAAGGAGTTCGAATCTTTCAAACAGATCCGGTAAAAAATGGAGATGATAGCATTGTGAGAAGAATGATGTTTTACAATATTCAAGCCGATTCTTTTGATTGGGACTGGGAAGTTTCAAAAGATGGAGGTGAAACATGGAAGTTGGCTTGGAAAATTAAATATTTACGAAAGAAATAGTTGAGTATCTTCAACAGCAAATAGATTTACTTTGAGCACAGTATTAGAAATTAAAGGGCTGAAAAAAAACTACAAAACCGTAAAGGCTTTGAAAGATTTGAATGTCAAGGTTGAATCAGGAACCGTATTCGGGATCCTTGGACCAAACGGAAGCGGAAAAACTACAACTTTAGGAATAGTTTTAGGGATATTAAATCCGACACAAGGTTCTTATAGTTGGTTTGAAAACGGACAAAAAGATGAAAATCGTAGGCGAATTGGCGCTCTGCTTGAAACACCTAATTTCTTTCCGTATTTGGATGCTGTAAAGAATTTGAGAATTGTTGCTCAAGTGAAAGGCATGGATAAATCCACAGTTGAATCAAGAATTAAAGAAGTGCTCAAAATAGTAAACCTTTGGGGACGTAAAGACAGTAAGTTCAAAGCCTTTTCTCTAGGGATGAAGCAAAGATTGGCTATTGGGTCGGCCTTGCTAAATGATCCAGAGGTATTGGTGTTAGATGAACCTACAAATGGTCTTGACCCGCAAGGAATAGCAGAAATCAGAAGTTTAATCAGAGAAATTGCGGCAAAAGGTAAAACAATTATTATAGCCTCACATCAGCTTGATGAAATTGAAAAAGTTTGTACTGATGTATTAATCTTAAAGGAGGGTGTCACCATTCGACAATCAAAAATTGACGAACTGATGGAGGAGAAGAGAGAGATTGCTGTTTCGGCTGATGATATGAATCAACTAAAAAAGGTAGCTGATAAATCATCAAAAGTTCTGAGTTCAAGATTAGAGGGCAAGCGGCTTTTTATTGAAGTACAAGATGATGTGAACCCTGCTGAAATCAACAAGATGTTTTTTGAAGCTGGTATAGTATTAACCGAATTGAGACTGAGCAAGAAAAGCTTAGAAGATCAATTTTTAGAAATTATTGGATAATGTTAGATCTACTAAAAATTGAATACGCGAAGGTTAAAAACTATAGCACCTTTTGGGTGATTTTGGCAGTTTATGCTACAATGGTGCCTTTAACTTTTTTAGGAGCAAGCTCACTACATATTCCCTTTTATCCTGAGGCGGATGAGCTATTTAGTTTCCCTACTATTTGGGGATATTTGACCTGGACGGCTAGTTTGTGGAACGTTCTTTTAGGGGTGCTCATTGTTATTTCAATTTGTAATGACATCAACTTCAAAACACAAAGACAAAATGTAATTGACGGATTGTCAAGAAAGCAATACATACTTGGTAAGTTTTACTTTTTTGTAGTCTTTGCAATCGTAATTACGCTTTATACATTTTTGATGGGATTCATTATTGGAGGCATCAACTCTGGCTTTTCAGATATGGGGTCAGGAATTGAATACATAGGGTTCTATCTCGTTCAAACAATAGGGTACTTTGCCTTAGCTTTCTTCTTTGCAGTTCTCATCAGAAAATCAGCATTGACCATTGTACTTTATACCGTAATCATAGTCTTTGATATTTTTCTCAGTCCGATTTTTGGTCTCTTCATGGGAGAGTATTACGGAGAAATGGTTTCACAATTTGTTCCGACTTTAACCATATCGCATTTAACACCCTTTCCTTTTTTACAAGAGATGTTTGCCATGGCTAAACAGATGGATCCAAATGCGATTGAGCCTTACGAAATGAATCAAAACGTAAGGGCTGTAGTTGCAAGTTGCTATATTCTAGGCATGGTGGCACTAGGCTATATTTCTCTGAAAAGAAGAGATTTGTAACTAAGCGCCGATAATTTTCGTGGCCTTTGAAAGGCTGTTGTAAAGCTCATCCAAAGATTCAATAACTACGTATTCTTCTTGTAAACGATCTGTCCAAAATTCTTTGTTCAGTATCATTTCAATGTCAAAAGGAAGAAATTCACATTCTTTATTTGCTATGCGATTCGTTTCTCCAAAAGAAGACATAATTCCGGCGCCATATGATTTAATATCATCTTCTCTAATTACACCAAATTCAATAGTAAACCAGTATAGTCTTTGAAGTTGAACAAGGGCAAGTTCATTGTGCCTCATACTATTTCCTATCTTACCAAATTCATGTGCAAAAGCTGAAAACACGGGATTACTTAATAAAGGAATATGACCAAAAATATCATGAAACATGTCTGGTTCCTCTAAGTAATCCAGATTCTCCATAGATCTCAACCATGTTGATGAGCAGAATTTTTTGTTTGCCAATAATTCAAAGAAATCTTCTACCGGTATTAAACCTGGTACAACTGCAATTTCCCATCCAGTGTTTGATTTAAAAAATCCATTCAATTTGCTGAAGTTCGGTACTTCTGAAGCATTCAATACTTCAGACATATCTTTAACTGCCTTTAAGTAATGGATGCTTCCTTTGCTTTTGAGATTCTCAAATTGCCTGTCGAATAGAATTTTCCATACCTCAAAGTCTGTTGAGGTGTAGTTGCCCATTTCTTGTGTCATTAATTCAGTCATTCTAATTTTAATGTTGTCTTTGCTCAGGCAATTTGGAGTCAGAAAAAAACCCGTCAAAGCGAAGCAGAGACGGGTTTTGTAATTAATATTTGTAAGTACAAACGATTACTAAACAGTCCCTTTGGGGAGTGTCCAATAATAATATGTGCTATGTAATGAAATTGAATTCATTTGTTTTTCTGCTTCAAATATAGAAAAATCTGTGCCAAAAAAAAGGCCTCTCGTGACTTCTAGATTATATTTGCACAAAATTCTATTCAATGGCAGCACAAGAAGACAAGTTAAAAGACGTAATCGGACACGCAAAAGAGTACGGTTTTGTATTTCCTTCATCAGAGATTTATGACGGATTAAGTGCGACCTACGATTATGGACAGCTTGGTGCTGAGCTGAAAAACAACATCAAAAATTATTGGTGGAAAGCAATGGTTCACATGCATGAAAACATTGTTGGTTTAGATGCTGCAATTTTTATGCACCCTGAAACTTGGAAAGCTTCAGGTCATGTTGATGCCTTCAATGATCCTTTGATTGATAATAAAGATTCAAAAAAGAGATATCGTGCTGATGTTTTAATTGAAGAACATATTGAAAAAATTAGAGGTAAAATCAATAAAGATGTTGCCAAGGGATTAAAGAGATTTGGTGATGATTTCAACGAAGAAGAATTCAGAAATACGAATCCTAATGTATTGAGAAGAGCAGGGGAGATTAAGAAGATTGAAGATAGAATGCAAGATGCATTAGTGAATGAAAAATTAGATGATTTAAAGAAGCTGATTGAAGATCTTGAAATTGCATGTCCATTGTCTGGTTCAAAGAATTGGACAGATGTTAAGCAATTCAATTTAATGTTCTCAACTGAGTTAGGTTCTGTATCAGGAGAATCTGCCAAAATATACTTAAGACCAGAAACAGCTCAAGGGATTTTCGTTAATTACTTGAATGTTCAAAAATCTGGTGGAATGAAAATTCCGTTTGGAATTGCCCAAATTGGTAAAGCTTTCAGAAATGAGATTGTTGCAAGACAGTTCATTTTCAGAATGCGTGAGTTCGAACAAATGGAAATGCAATTTTTTGTGCGTCCAGGAGAAGAGATGAAATGGTATGAGCATTGGAAAACATTCAGAATGAATTGGCATAAAGCATTAGGATTAGGTGATGATGCTTATCGTTTTCATGACCACTTAAAAATGGCTCACTATGCGAATGCTGCCGCCGATATTGAATTTGATTTCCCAATGGGATTCAAAGAACTAGAAGGAATCCACTCAAGAACAGATTTTGACTTAAAACAACACGAACAGCACTCAGGTAAGAAGTTGAAATATTTTGATCCTGAAATCAATGATTCTTACGTGCCTTATGTAGTTGAAACTTCAATTGGTTTAGATAGAATGTTTTTGGCCGTTATGTCGAAGTCATTGAAAACTGAAAAGTTAGAAGACGGTTCTGAAAGAGTTGTGATGTCAATTCCGCATGCCTTGGCGCCGTACAAAGTTGCTGTTTTGCCATTAACTAAGAAAGATGGTTTACCAGATGTTGCCAGAGAAATTATGGATGAATTGAAAGTTGATTTCAATTGTCAATACAATGAAAAAGACACAATTGGTAAACGTTACAGAAAGGCAGATGCAATTGGAACCCCATTTTGTGTAACGGTTGATCATCAAACTTTAGAAGACAAAACTGTGACGATTAGAGATAGAGATACAATGGCGCAAGACAGAGTCGCCATTTCTGAGCTTCATGATATCATTGATGCGAAAGTAAGTTTGAGAAAGCTATTGTTGGCTGCTAAGGCTTAGTCCTCTTCTCTGACAGTTTCTATATAAGGAAACACACCTTTTAGTGAATCTTCAACAAAGGTTTCAGAACTGTAATACATGCCTTTAAATTCAGCACATTGGCTTAAACGATTGTACTGGAAAGTGACATCTGTGGTATCCGTCTCCATTGTTCCAATGAAAGAAAAGCTGCCGTCTATTACTGATAAACCGTCGCCTTCCGTCATCTCTGCTTTAAAGTCAAAAAGTGGCCCTGCATCACCATCTTGGCCATATGTCAAATCAATGAAGCCCGTACTTTCTGTTTCGGCGGTTATTTCAAAACCTTGAAGTTGAGAATCCCAGTAATTCATGAGTTTCATGTCTTCTCCTTCTACAGTCACCATCCACCATATTGAAGGAAATTCTTTAAGAGAATAGGATCTAAATTCGGGAAGTGGAGAGACTTCATCTACAGAGTCCTCATATACATCAATTGAACATTGGGTCATTTCATTCGAGATTTCGTCTTGACTTTCAGTCGGCGAGCCACAAGAAAAAATAAATAGAGTTGAAAGAATAGGTAGGTAAGATTTCATAAGTTTTAATTGTCAATTTCTAAATAAACACCAATTTCATATTCATACCAAGGAGGGTATCGTTCGCTTTTCTTCTCGATATCATCTGAGAGGTAGATTTCTTGTTGGATTAATACCTGTAGTTGATCAGATTTGATTCCAAGATTTACCAATTTATCTTTAACTAACTGTGCTCTTTGAGTTGCTAATTGTTCATCCTGGTCTTTGTTTATCACTCCCGTAATCTTGAATTTTTGGTTGGGGCTAGATTCAATAAACCTTACCAGATGCCTCAAAGAATCACATTCAGTTTCTTGAATTGTGGCATTCTTCTTTATGAAATTGATTTTTTGAAAGCCGTTTGAGCCACAAGGTTTCATATCGCTTGTATCTTGAACGTACATTGAAACTTCATTTTCTATCGGGTAATAAACCTTTCTTTTTTTCAATGAATCTATATAATTCAGAGATGGGTATTGAAAAGTCTTGAATTGAAAATGCCCTCGATCAATACCTTTATTTTCAATGTATCTACAAATAGATTCAAACCTTGCTTGTGCCAAATCTTTACTGATGTTTTTTGAGTTCCAAAATCTCAGTTCGATTCCTAAAGAAGGGTTTTCAAACAAGAACTGAACTAAAGGATCCAGAAAGTTTTGGCCACTCTCATTTAACTGAGATTTATTTTCTTGGAATCTTAGGTTTTGAGTTGAATAGCATTCTATTAAGTAAGACTCAGAATACCTGCTAGTTAATCCTTGCTTACCTAATTCGTATGCAATATCAAGAGAAGGTAAGAACTTGCAATCCACATCTTGTGCTTCGAAATCTATTCGGTTAGGATCGCAATTGTAAATCTTAAGTATTTCTTTTTTGATGTATTCATATCTGTCATAAATTGCTTGAATTGATTGACTCACAGAATCTTTACAAAAACATCCATAGAAAGAGATTATAGACTTGTCGTTGTCTCTTAATTCTTTGGCCAATGCTTCTATTTGTAGAACGTCAGATAGACTTCTCAATTTTATTCCTTGCTTGAACCTTATTGATTTGGGATACTCAATTTCATCATATTCTGCTGTCCAATTGAAATCATAGTGAAAATCTCCATGATGCTTTTTGCTAAGTGGTTTATAATTGTCAGTATCTAACATTGGTCTGGGACCCACATAAATATCAATCGTATCAGATAATTCTAGTTTGGGTTGATAACCTAAGAGGTTCGTTTGCCCAAATGGACCAGTGTTCATTTTGTAATCACCAACTCCTTTGATGCTTACATAAAAATTCACATTAGAAGAACCCATAAACTTCTGAGAGGTGTCATCCATGAAAAATTGAATGTCATTTTGACCATAGCCTATGTTCTGAGCAAAAATGAATATGACAATGAGAAACTTCATTTTACGGGATCCACAAGTCATTATCATTATAGATCTCATCTACTTTTTCTTGGCCGTAAAGTTCACAGGCTTTTTTGTAATTCTTTTTAGTCAATACTTGGTATTCAGAATTATTCTCAGAAATAGCGCAAAGTCTTACAAAATCAGCATATAGTTTGATAGAGAATGAATAATCTCCTCGTAATTCACAGATGCTTAAGAAATCACGCATACTGTTGAAGATATATAAACTTTCATTTTCAAATGATTTTAATTGGGTGGCCTGCTCTGGCCCCATCATCATGTCTAAAATTCGTTTAAACAAATCAAGTTGCTGAATTTTATATTCTCCTTCTTCTTCAGGCACTAATGTCCAAATGAGAGGAATAATTCCGTCATCATCTTTTTTCCATACATCAGCCCTTCTGTTAAAGATGAGGTTGTCATAATAAATCTCTTCTGAAGGATTGAATGGCCAAGCTGCAAGGAGGTTTTTTGCTTCAGCAATCATAGCCCCTTCTTTCAAAAGATAAGTCACCATTTTAGGGTTTTCTTCATTCCAAACGGCATAGTCAAGTGGAGATTCTCCTTTTTTATTCTTGTGATTTATATTTATTTCTTTGTTTGAAAATACCCATCTTCCAATTTTGGATGAGGGTCCGGTAGCCGCGCTATGAGCAAGATTTTCGCCTTTAGAGTTTGAGAAGTCTAAATCTGCCTCTGGTTTCAATTTAAAGAACCAATCAACATTACCATAGGCTGCCGCAATCATTAGCGCATTGCTACCATTGCAAGCACTGCAGCTGTCATTCTGCATCACGCCTAAATCAAATAATTGCTGAGATAATGGGTCGTCAATTTCGCTCAAACTATGAATAAACACCTCACTAAGAACATGTTCTTTATTCGAGAACAGCTCTGAATGTTTAATGAGGTATTGAATTATTGAATCACTTTCTTCAAAGTAAGCGACCATTAGTGCTGAAAAACTCTCGGTAAAACCTTCTTCGCTTGTTCTTTCAATTAGCTGATCTAATTTGCCGTCATTTTTTTCAATGTATTTCTCAAGTTTAGCGACATCATCTTTTTCAATTATTTTGTTCAATTTTTTTTGAGCAAAACTTGATGCCGACAAACCCATTAATATAAGAAGAGTAAAGATGTTTTTCATATAACAAATTTGAATCTTAGAGGACTTTTAATTTTACGTTTACCAAACTCTAAAATCAAGTTCCATGTTCTGAATTCTTGTATTTGGTACTTGTTTTCCTTTTGAAAGTTCAGACACCAAGTCAACCACATATTCTTGTAGTTCAAGTAACATGATTTCGCCATTTTTATCAATATCTGCATTTCCATCTTTCAAACCTAAGAGCATACAATATGTGAATAAACCGTTCTTCCATTCATCACTCTCCATAGCATATTCTGTTCCGCCGGCAGATGAGATAACAGTAGAACCCGTTCCTCTTCTTAAATCGTTGAATAAAACTGATGATACTTTTGAAGGCGTGGCGCTTGAGTTTTCATCAAACTTAGGTCCAACAGATCTAAACATTAAGTCTTCATCTTCTTGTTCATCTTGCTCATCATCCACTACAAAAACGTCATCCTTGTCAACTTCTCCAGAGTGACAAGTATCCATGATTAGGATTTTCTTGTTGGCTTTAATGCCGTCTAATATTCCTTCTAATTTTTCATAGGGTAATCCTTTCTCAAGAGGGTTTTGAAAGTCCATGTCGTATGTTCCAAAATAGTAATCAAAGTTGTCATCCAAAACGCCATGACCGGCTACGAAAACCATCACAATGTCGTCTGGTTTTGATTCTGCCAAAAAGTCTCCCATAGCAATTACGCTTTTGGCAGTAACTTGCTCATTATAAAGTGATTTAGAATGGATGTTTTTATAAATGTCTTTCGCGTTTGCATTCATAAGGGTTGACAAGTCTTGGCCATCTTTAGCGGCGTAAGTTAAGTTGTATTGATCGTCTTGATATTCTGAAGTTCCAATCGTCACTAAGTATAAATCACGTTCGGGTTTATCTCCAGTTTTTTCAACATAAAAGGTTTGCATTAAACTTTCATATCCGTTGGTGCTTCTGCAACTCACCTGAATCTTGTTGATACCATGAACGAGAGAAAGCTTCTCTTGGATACTAGCACTTTTCGTTCCTTCTAAATCTTTTCCTCTTTTCCCATAAAGAGGAACATTGTTGATGTAAACATTGTAGCTGCGAAGGCTATAATTATCAGACATTTCAACATTAATATCGAGTTCAGTTTTATCAGTGAAGGCAGGAATTTCAGTTGAATTGGTAATTGATAACTTTGGAATATCTGCCAGAGATACTGAAGTTGATTGTTTTAAGCCAAGTTTACTAATTCTCTTTTCGTAGGCTTTTTTATAAAGATTCATTAGGTCATCATCATCTGAGCCTAACTTCTTTAAAACTAAATCAGGTCGGTTAAAAACAGCATCAAATTGTTCAAACGGATAAGCATGATTTCCGATTCTAAATGTGACTAAGTCGTATCCTTCTTTGCTAACCTTATAGAAATTATCGGATGTCTTAATAATAAAGTTGTCGCCATTTGCTACTAATAGTATTTCTTGTTCAGCCGTTTCAGGATCCATAATCATGAATTGACCACTTTTAGTTGTGATTCCAAATTTCCCTTCAGGGCTAACAGAGATATGAGTAATGTCTCTTGGCATAGCCCTGAATGCTTTCTTATATTCTTTGGTGTTTACGTTTTGAAAATAGAAGTGATTTTCATTATGGGTGATTGCGTAGTCTGACGGTTTATCGAGAGGAGCAGATTTACCTCCAATTGCAAGGTTGTCTGAGTTTTCCATACTAAAATCTTTAGTGTTATAACGCTTGATTCCGAGAGATGAGCTCACCACCATTTTTGAACCGTCTTCAGTGAAATTAACAAAAGCACCATGGGCAAGACCGAGTCCTCCTGGTAATTCATTTTCAAAAACAAGGTTCCAGTATTTGGTATCGTAAACAAAGGTTTTTGAAGTGTTGAAGCAAACTGCGAATAATGAACTGTCAGGCGAAAATGCGCCAGAGTTGGCTTCGTAAACGAAATTCAATTTTCCTTTAGGGCCAGGAGTCAGCAGTTTCGCAACATAGTCACCAGTTTCTAAGTTTAAGATGGTCACTGCACTATCTCCTGATCCTAAAACCGCTAAGTTTTGTTCATCTGGTGAAGTAATCATTTGGTTCACATTTAACTGGTATGACCATAAAGGACCAATATATTCTGGTTTTCGATTTTTGATTTCGTAATACCTTATTTCATCTTTTGGTAATTTGGTAATCAAATATTTGCCTTTTGAAGAGAATTTGATGATCGGGCGTTCTTTGAATGTCCGTTTCACTAAACCACTTGCAATGTTTTTACCACCATCTCTTGGATTCATTTTTCCTCCAATGTTGCCTCCAAGATTACCTAATCGTCCTCCAGTCAAATTACCCAGTACACGGTCTTTTCTTTTGTTTAAGTTGTCTTTCGACCAAAATTTTCTTCTTGGCGGAATTTCTCTTTTTGGTTCTCGTAATTTGAACTCTCCATATTTCTCTGCCGAATTGAAGTCCCAAAAAGTGAGAACTCTGTCTTCACCTAAGGTTACTAATTCGTTTTCTTTAGGATGAAAGTCAAATGTGAAAATTGGATTTACTTGACCCTCTAGCAACTTGTAAAGTGTTCCTCTATTCATATCCCATATTCGAATCACATTATCGCCTTTACCTACCTTGAAACTCTTCGCTCTATTAAATCCTGAACTAGCCACTGTTGATCCATCTGGGCTAATTTGGAGTGCTCGAATTGTTGCCGAGTTCTTTTGATCTTCAAGTCTATCTTTAAATTCAAAAATTTCGTTTCCATCAAAATCATAGACACGAATTTTTCTTGTGTTCGTCGCAACAACAAACCTGTTCTTTTCTTCATTAGCGTCAAAGGCAGTGATAAAGCTATTTGAAGCTTTGATATGCTTACTATCCATCAAGTCATTGATGTTCCATAGGTGAACCAATCCGCCGCCACCTGTTGTGATTAAGCCATTGCCTTTATCATAAAAACGTAGTCCTTTAATGGCTGATTGATGAACCTTTTTAGATTTGATTACCGCTTTTTGAGCAATGTTATAAATTGTTATTTCTCCTGCGTTCGTCCCCGCGGCCAGGTGGGTTTGGCTTGCATCAATCTTAACAAATGGATGCTTATTAGTAATTAATGTTTGAGGTCTGTCCAATGAAGAGATCGAATGTTTGATAACGGTTCCGTTTTTACAAGCGGCATAGAATGTTTCATCATTCTTTTTATCATTGACCATCCACAAATAAGGTTCTTCAGTCTTCACAGAATCAAGCATACTCCAATTCACGACATCCCATAGAATCAAATAATCATCTGCTGCTGATGAAAGTAGCTTGGTGCCGTCAGGTGAGAAGTTGAGGGCCGTAGTTGCGCCTTCATGACCTTCAAGTTTACCAATGATTTTCCCTGAGTTTATATCCCAAACTTTGATTGAATTCTCTTTGGCTGATCCTGAAGCTAAAATGCTACCGTCAGGGCTGTAAGCCAAGATTGTAATAATCCCTCCAATTTTTTCTTGTGTAATCACGTCAATTTCTTGAGAAAATGAAATTGTTGAAACCAGTGCAAGTAGTAGCGTGCTTATTTTTTTCATCATTATTATCCTTACTATAAATCTATGAAATGTATCTCATATAGAGGTGATTATAGCTGCAATTTTTGTTCCATTGTCATTGAAAATTCACTTAAAACGAAAAATGGCCGATTCACTCATTAAAAAGGGGTGTTGGCCATTCTAATTTCTTGAACCATCAGGCTCTCCTCATATTGCAGAAAAAAACACGAAAACACAAAAATTATGAAAACAAGCTCTTTACTATTTGGATTAATCTTAACCGCACACATTGGGCATGCTCAAGTGGCTGGTGATCCAACCGTTAATACGGTACAATTTGATAATAATTCCCTTTTATTTGCGGGTACGGCTCAGGCTTTTCCTAAGATGCTAATTGATGGGGGATATAGTTCAACAGTTTGGTCAACGGATGTTTCGCCAGTTTTTGTTAGACATTCTGTTTTGGATGCAAACTATCAAGGGACAACAATTGATGACGTTTTTGCTGAATCAGGTGCTCTAAACTCTCTCGCTCAGGATATGGGTCAGGTAGTCTGTTTAGATACTTTGACAGGAAAAATGCTTTCTGTTTATAAGCACAATTATAATGACTCAAACCCTACTTTAGACGACTTTTCAATGAAAGGAATTATCTATGAGGATGATGATTTTACTGGGACACCATTTAACATTGAAGGGCCTTTTGGTTTTTCAAGTGATGCGCCATCTAACCCAAGTATCGCGGTAAGTTCAAATTCAATTTTTTGTGTGGCTTATCATTCAAGCTTAACAATGGGGTCATCTTCTGAAGTACGCGTTAAGTTTATTGACGCTAACACAGGAGTTGTAACGCCAGCTGCTTCAGGAACAGGACAAAATGGAATTTCATTGACCTTTCCTGGTGCTCAACATCCATCTGTTGCATGGAATGAAACTGCAGGTGTATTTGGTATTACTTATACGGTTGGCTCAGGGAATAATCAGAAAATTAGATTTGTTAGTTGTGATGAAACAGGCACAGTTATTACCTCACAAAAAGATTTAATCGCCGATAATTCAATTCAAGTGCAGTATCCAAAATTATATGCAGATGGAGACGATTTTGTGATGACTTGGAGGGATTTTAGACAAGTAACCATTGATCCGCATCCTCCTGTGACTGGGATTCCAGTAGTTAGAATTGGAAAAGTTGATGCAGTAGGAGATATTATTTCGTTAACAGGAGCAGTCGATATTTTTGATACTGACGACAACTCATTAGCTCTATCAAATCCATATTCTTCTGAGTTTAATCTTTATTCTGATTTAGAAGTAATTGAAGCTGGATCAAAATATGCTGTGACCTGGGGAACTCAGAATGTGGTTCCTTCAATTGAATTTGCAATGGTTCAACTTAACGCCGGAGAAATTAAAAGTTCTATTCCCATTGAGATTCATCAAGATGGAGCCAACTCATTTGCGCCAGATTTAGCCTATGATGAAATGACTGAAGAATTCGTCGCGGTTTATCATGAGTTTAATGGAACAACTTATGAAAATAGAGTTTGCGTAGGGATTGAATGTACTTTGATGGCTTCAGCAGCCGGCACAGACGTTACCACAAATGGTGGATCAGATGGAGCAATCACTACTACTGTTTCAGGTGAGACAGGAACAGTGGTTTATGACTGGAGTAACGGAGAAACAACTCCTGATGTTTCTGGTTTAGTTGCTGGAACTTATTCGGTAATAATTACTGATGATAGTGGATGTGAAAATGAAATTGAAGTAGAAATCACTGAGCCAGGTAGCGGAGGTGTTGGAATTGAGGAGAATGTGCTAAACCTTGAAATGTTTATGAATTCTGAAACTGGATTCATTTCAATTTCAGGAGATATCGACGATTCATTTGCTGTTGTGTATAATTTGAACGGACAAAAAGTAAAGTCATTTTATTTATTTGACGCCAAGTCTGCGAAACTTTATGTTGATGATTTAGAAAGTGGTCTTTACTTTTTGAAAGTTTCAAACTCAAAAGGAGAACAAGAATTGAAATTCACAAAGCACTAATTTTTCATGATTAGTTCGAGGGAAAAGGTCACTGTTTCAAAGCAGTGACCTTTTTAAAGATTAATGTCTAAGAATCAGAACTAATAATTAAATTTCGGATATGAAGACTCTACTTCCTGCAATTCTATTCTTTCTTTCTTCACCTATTTTTTCAATGGCCAATGAGGTAGATAGCTTGATGAATGTTGCAAAAACAACTGAAAATAGAGAGGAGAAGTTAAAAACACTGAACCGTTTAGCTTGGACCTATTACGAAGATTATTTTTTGTTAGACTCAATGTTGTATTACTCTAACATGGCAATGCAATTAAATTCTGAAGATCAATATCCCAAAGTGTATGCACGATCATTATTTTATATTGCAACTGCAAAAACTCAAATGGCTGAGCATGTTACTGCTGGAGAGTATTTCAATAAATCTATCATTCTAGCTCAAGAAACGGATGATTTACATTTAGAAGGACAAGCGACTGCTGGCTTGGCATGGCACTATTATTCAATTAATAAAGTTGAAGAGGCAGCTGAACGTTTCGAAGATTTATTAGTTATTGCCGAAACGGAGCAAGATTCAATGGGAATGGTGTCTTCATTAATAGGTGGATCGAATTGTTATATGGAGTTAGGGCAGTTCGAAAAAGCGAGATTAGCTTCTGCTCAGGCCACTAAGGTGAGTAGGGGGATAGGTGTTTTGTCATATATGGCAACATGCGTTTCTACTCAGGCCAGAACAGAGAGAATGGCCGGTAACTTCAAACAGGCTTTATTTTTCCACGAAAGATTAGACAGTATATTAGATATAGGCGACTTTAGCAGGAATATGGGTGGATTTGAGGACGAAAAAAGTGCATTGTATTGCGACATGGGAGATTACAAACAATCCATGATACACCTTGATAATTCAATCGAATATTCTTTAGAGTCATCTGACCTGAATAGATATGGAAATCTCATTTGGTCAAAGCAAGATTTGTATGCGAGAATGGGGCAATGGGATTCAGCCTATGTCTACAATGTGTTGTTGAATGAATTGGAAGATTCAGTGATGGGAATTGAAGAAAGAAGAAACTTAGAAGACATTGAGGCTCGCTATCAAAATGAGAAACAAGAAAAAGAACTAATTCTAGCAGAATTGGCTTTAAATGATCAAGAAAAAATAACCCAAAAAACTGAATCAAATTTCACTCGACTTATGATTATCACAGGTTTTATTGGTGTAGGATTGTTGGCCGTAATCATCCTATTAGTTCAAAGAAGAAAAGCGGCAAAGGCTTTAGAAGATAAGAATCAAATAATTGAAAAAAACCTTGAAGAGAAAGAGGTTCTGCTAGGTGAAATTCACCATAGAGTAAAGAACAATCTTCAACTGGTCTCAACTATGCTTGAGTTGCAATCAAAAAGTGATAGTGACCCAAAGTTTTCTGAATTGGTAAAAGAGAGTACGAATAGAATTCAAACCATGTCATTGATTCATCAAGTACTCTATCAATATGATGATTTATCAGGGATTCAAATGGACAACTACATTAGAAATTTGATTGATAAATTGCATCAAGCTTATAGTTCGGGTGAGGTTAAAAACGTGTTTGACATTGATAAGATTAAAATAGGTATTGATACCGCGATTCCATTGGCACTGGTGATTAACGAGATTTACACCAATAGTTTGAAATATGCATTTGATAGCGGCGGAACAATAAAAATATCTTTGACTGATAAGGCTGATCATCTTGAGCTAAATATTTCAGATGACGGAAAAGGCTTCGAAAAGGAGAAAACTAAAGAGAATTTTGGATCGCAATTAGTCAAATCATTTTCTCGTCAGTTGGATGCAACTGTTGAAGTGATTTCAAATTTAGGACAAGGAACATCTACATTAATTAAAATTAATCGTTTTGAAAGAGTTTAAAAAAATTATAATTGTTGAAGATGAAGCCTTGATTGCGGATCATCTTGCCATGGTTCTTGAGAGCCAGGGATATGAGATAGTCGGGATTGCTGATAATGCGAATTCATGCTTTGAAATTCTTGATAAAGGAGAAGCAGAATTGGCCATGTTAGACGTTAATTTAATAGGAGATTTAGACGGAGTGGATATCGCAAACCAAATCAATTTGAAGTACAAAATACCGTTCATTTTCTTGACTTCTAACACAGATTCAAGAACCGTAAGCAGAATCAGTTTAACAGAGCCATATGGCTTCATTGTTAAGCCGTTTCAAGAAAATGACCTCAAGCCTAATATTGATATTGCGGCTTATAACTGGAACAAACGACAAAGTGAAAAACAAGAGATTAATAAATCCGAAAATGATTCAATCTTCATAAAAGTGAAACACGAATTTGTGAAGATTAATTTTGAAGATATTTTGTATCTCGAAGCATGTGATAACTACACGAAGGTTCATACTTCTGAGAAGAGACATATGTTGAGTCAAACTTTAAAAAGCACTTGTGAAAACTTACCCGAAAGTATCTTTTTCAAAACTCACAGATCGTTCGTGATCAACATTAATAAATTAGATTCAATTTTACCAAAATCGGTAATGATTGGCGACAAGGAAGTAAGTTTGAGTGAGAGTGGTAGAAAAGCCTTGTTAGATCAAATTAAGGCGTGGTAGGCTGAACGATTGTTTTGTTAACGACCATAATTGTGTCGTCAAGTCTTTCATACTCTAATACATATTTTAACTCAAGATTTTCATGATGATAATATTGAGAATAATCTGCCTCAAAGTAATTCATGAAAAATTCAATTTCAGTGGTATCGTTGACTCTAAAAGGAATATGCTTTGCTCTATAAATGTATTCAGCTAAAGTGTAGGGTAGATTATTAAAAACATAAACCTCATCTGGGGCATTCTCATTCACATAATCAGCCGAGAATTTATAGAAATGAGCATGAGCTGATTCTTCACAAAATGTATGGAAACGATCTAGTTCAACTGGGACCTTAAGAGCAATGATGAGTACCACAAAAACCGCTAGCATAGCTTTCATTTTGATGTTAATACCTTCTTCAATAAGTAGTATAAAAATCCCTGTAATGAAGATGAAGAAATAACCTGTTTTTAAATTCGAGAAATTGTGAAGCGCATTGAAGTTGAAGAAGAGATAATAGTGCAGAATTATCGAAACGGCAAGAACTGAAATTAGGATGATTTTAAGCTGAACTGATTTGATTTTCTCCCTAGTTTTTTTCCAAAGAAGAAATAACACGAATAAAATAGAAACGATAACTAATACTCCCTCAGCCATCCAAAAATTTCGAGTCAAATGTTTATTGAGCAATGTGAACGATTCGGGATTATCCAAGTTATAACCAGCTGCGCTAATATCTGCCTCTTCATGGCCCGAGCGCTCATCATACTTGTTCAATGACACTTCTTTGAATGAATCAAACCCAGCAATTGAACTGTATTGTAAAATAGTTGTGGTGACAGAGAGGCCAGCCGCAAACCCAACCGTTAAAAAGGCTTGCAAGTACTTTCTTTTTTTGCTTTTGAAAAAGAATATTAAGAACGTTATCCCCAAGGTAAAAGCAAGAAAAACGGCTAACCATTCTGTATAACATCCAAGAAAAATAATTATCCCGATAGTGATCAAGAGTGCCTTGTTTTTATCTACTTCTGATTTGAATAGTTTAACTGCCAGATAGATTGCCCAAATCACAAAAAGTTGAACGAGTATATCTGAAAAATAAAGAATACTGTGCATCCAAAGTGTTCCGGCGCTAAAGAGGTAGAGAGCCACAACAGTCAGGCCCGAAATAGCAATGAAGTCACCTTTTTTATTATGTAGTTTTTTGAAGGTGAGATAGAGTAGTAGACAACAAAAGAAATGTAAGATTAATCCTACAGCTCTGATCGAATAAATATCTGAGCCACCAAATAGTTGAGTTGAATAATAAGCAAATATGAATGCTAAAGGAGGGTAAGAAACATAGTACTGATCTCCTTTCTCATCCTGCACTCCTCCAAGGCTATGAATGCGTTTGTTTCCCGCTCCTTCAAAAGTGTAAACAGGGCTAAAATGATAATTTGAAGGTCCGCCACCTTCTTCCCAAATGTGATTTGTGATTAAAATGTGTGAAGTGATCCATTCATTTTCGGCTGAAAGTTCTGCACTTAGTTCTTTATCTCGAACAAAAATGCTGCAAATAAAAAGCGTAAAAATAATAGCAATTGCAAGCAGGTGAAGTTTATTATCTGCTAACAGTTTTTTCATTCGTCATGACTTAAACCAGATTCTGTAATTGTAGATTTTTCTTGGTAATCTTCGTAGTCAGTGTTTATTTCCCACAGGTTATTTGAAGCGCCGTCAGCTATGTTCTCTGCTGCTAAAATTCCCATTAGAATAGAGTGATCTTGGTTGTTGTACTTGAAAGCTCCATATCTTCCAATAACAGACAAACCATCAATCGAGCCTAGGTGAGATTCAACCAATTTTAGCGGCACTTTGTACCCTGTGCTGTAAACAGGATAGCATTTTGGGATTTTAATAATGTGACCTTCAGAAATTTCAAGATCTTTGATTAAGCCTGTTTGTCTTAATTCTTTTTTTCCTAATTCTATTAATTCGGCATCTGATTTATTCCACAATTCATCTGTGTCATACGCCCAATATTCAGCCACAACAATGGTAGATTTTTGACCATTGTTAATTTCAGGAACCCAATTACAGAAGTTCGTAATTCTACCCATTTCAAGGTCATTAGCGTGAACATACAACCAATTGTCAGGGAATACATCTTCTCCTTCAACTTTCAAGTAAACGAGTATCGTGTTTCTAAATTTAAGCTGAGCATTTGCGTCAACTACCTCTTGTGGCACTTCATCCATGTTGTTGATGAGGTGAGTGATTGGCATTGATGAAATAATGTGGTCATAAGATTTTGTTTCTCCACTCACTAACTCAAGCGAATCAACTTTTGCTGCTTTGCAATTCACTTTTTTTACAGCTGTTTTCAAATGAACTTTCCCACCGTTTTCTTCAATCTTTTGTTTCATTCTTTCGTAAACCATGCCGGTTCCGTCAAGTGGATATGCGAATTGATCAACTAAGGTTTTATGTTTGTTCTTTTTGCCAGGGAACATTGCGTTCCAAACCGCGCTAAAAAGCGATAATTTCTTAATTCTCTGTGCTGCAAAATCTTCGTCTAGTTCTTTACAAGATATTCCCCAAAGTTTTTCTGAATAGGTTTTGAAGAATATTGAATATAATCTCCATCCGAATCTACCGATTACCCATGTTTCAAAAGAGCCATCTTTCTTAGTTGGAAATATGCGTTCTTTCATATAGCTCATTACGCACATGAACGCAGTTCCAACACCCAATTTTTTCAGAGCATCAAATGGCTTTAGAGGGTAATAATAGAATTTCTTTTTATAGTAGATTCTAGTCAATCTGTCAACCATTTTGTAGTCTTTACCAACTACTTCAAGCCAAACATTATTAACCTTTGTATCGTTACTGAAAAACCTGTGTGGGCCAAGGTCAACCCTCTGATCCCAAAGATCGATAGTTCTCGATAGTCCACCTACTTCTGCACCAGCTTCAAAGACTTCAACTTCGACTCCTTTTTTTGCTAATTCGTATGCAGCAGTTATTCCGGCAGGACCTGCCCCTATTATTGCAACTTTCTTCTTTTCCAAAATCTTATATTGACATTTCTGGCACTTCAGATGGAACTACCATCTCTCCTTCAGTTGCTGCGATAATTTCTTCAACGCTTACACCTGGTGCTCGCTCTATTAAATGAAATTTTCCACCTTTTATTTCAAGAACAGCCAAATTTGTTACAACTCTTGTAACACATCCAACTCCAGTTAGTGGTAAACTACATTGTTTCAATAGCTTAGATTCACCTTTTTTGTTGGTGTGCATCATGGCTACAATAATGTTTTGAGCTGAAGCAACTAAATCCATTGCGCCACCCATTCCTTTGACCATTCTACCCGGGATTTTCCAGTTCGCTATGTCTCCGTTTTGAGCAACTTCCATTGCTCCTAAAACTGTAAGTTGTACGTGCTGACCTCTAATCATTGCAAATGAGGTAGCTGAGTCAAATATCACAGCTCCTTTATTAAGAGTAACGGTTTGTTTACCCGCATTTATTAAATCTGCGTCTTCTTCTCCTTCAAAAGGAAAAGGTCCCATTCCTAAAATTCCGTTTTCAGATTGAAATTCAACTTCGATCCCTTCTGGGATGAAATTGGCAACCAATGTGGGAATACCTATTCCAAGGTTGACATACCATCCGTCTTTTAATTCTTGCGCAATTCTTTTCGCAATACCTGTTTTATCTAGTGCCATTGCTTATGATTTTTGTCTTACCGTTCTTTGTTCGATTCTTTTCTCATATCGCTCACCTTGAAATATTCTTTGAACGAAGATTCCAGGAGTATGAACGAAGTTCGGATCTAACTCACCAGCAGGAACTAATTCTTCTACTTCTGCAACAGTTATTTTACCTGCCATTGCCATCATTGGATTAAAGTTTCTTGCGGTTGCTTTGAAAATTAAATTCCCTTCTGTATCACCTTTCCAAGCTTTTACAAATGCGAAGTCTGCCGTTAAGGCGCTTTCTAAAATATGTGGTTTACCGTTGAATTCTTTGATTTCTTTTCCTTCTGCAACTTCAGTTCCGAAGCCAGCTGGAGTATAAAAAGCAGGAATCCCTGCACCTCCTGCTCTACATCTTTCTGCCAATGAACCCTGAGGAATTAAATCAACTTCAAGTTCTCCGCTCAACATTTGGCGTTCGAACTCGTCATTCTCTCCTACATAAGAAGAGATCATTTTTCTGATTTGTTTTTTCTGAAGGAGTAACCCTAATCCAAAATCATCTACACCAGCATTATTTGAAATACAAGTCAAATCCTTAATGCCTAACTTAACCAGTTGGGCGATACTGTTTTCTGGAATTCCGCACAATCCAAATCCACCAAGCATGAGCGTCATGCTATCCTGAATTCCATCAAGTGCTTCTTCAACGTTATTTACAACTTTATTCATCTGAAATTACTTAAGACCTTGAAGATACTTCAAAGCAATGAAATTTAGACCAAAAAATTATAAAAAGGGATCAGATCCACCATCTGTTTTGCTACAATTGAAGATAGAATTATCGTATTGAGCAGGTGCTTCGAAATCCTTGGTTGAGATCTTGAGATTAGGGTCGTCATACACTTTGTTCATGTAGTACCCCCAGATTGGTAAGGCCATTCTTGCCCCTTGTCCCCAAGTAAAGTTCTTAAAGTGAATATCTCTGTCATCTGCTCCTACCCAAACACCAGTAACCAATTCAGGAGTTAAGCCCATGAACCATCCATCAGAAGCTCCATTGGTAGTTCCGGTTTTTCCAGCTATTGGATACTTGAGTCCACCATAATCATATGAAGGAGATCGTAATCTTGATGATGTCGCGTACACTCGACCACCTTGGTGAACATTTCCTGCCCCAGTAACGGCACCTTTCATCATGTTCAGCATTGTGTAAGCCAAATCTTCTGGCATTGCCTCTTTCAATTCATATTCTAAATCAATCAAGACATTTCCGTTTCTATCTTCAACACGCATCACATAAATTGGTTTGATGTGAAGACCTTTATTCGCAAATGTACTTTGTGCACCAACCATGTCGTATAGTGATACATCCATTGGTCCTAGACACATTGCAGGCACAGCTTCCATTTCTTGAATGTTGATACCTACATTTCTTAATAGTTTATTCATTGTTGCTGGTCCGGCGCTAGGTCCCATTGCCTTCATTACAGCAACCGTAATATTATTCAGTGATCCTGCGAGTCCACATTTGGCTGCAATTAATTCGCCTGTATTTTTTGTTCCTGTTTTTGGACACCAAGATTCCATTCTCCGTTCACCTTTAGGGATGTCTACGCAATAATCGATATCAGCAAATGGCGTACACGGATCAATGATTCCTAGATAGATTGCAGCTGCGTAAACGAAAGGCTTAATGGTAGAACCTACTTGACGTTTAGACTGCTTAACGTGGTCATATGCAAAGTGAGTGAAATCTGGTCCACCTACCCATGCTTTAACAAATCCTGTCTGAGGATCCATTGACATCAAACCACACTGTAAGATACTTTTGTAGTATTTGATCGAATCATAAGGTGTCATCACGGTATCAATATCTCCCCAATAAGAGAAGATTTTCATATTAGTTGGCTTCTCAAAGCTTTGAATGATTTCATCTTCTGAAACTCCTCTTGCTTCCATGTTTTTATATCGGGCACAATCATGTACGGCTCTGTTCATGATATTCGCAATTCTTTCATCCGTCACTTCTCTGTTGTTGCCAAATGGTGGACGTCTCATTTTAGAGTTGTTTTCATCAAAAGCTTCCTGCAAAGTATTAGACATATATTCTTGCACAGACCATTCTGCATGTGCCTGCATACGAGAATCAATAGTCGTGTAGATTCTTAATCCATCTTTGTAAATATTATATGGAGTGCCGTCTGGCTTACTTAAAACATAATTCCCGTCTTCATCTGTTTCGTTAAATCTTTTCGTTAATTCACCTCTAAGTACTTCTCTAAAATGAGGAGCTAATCCTTCTTTGTGATCAACTTTTTGGTAGTCAACTACTATAGGTAACTTACTGATTGAATCATATTGGGCTTGGGTAATTTTAACCGTGAGGGCCTCATTACCTGCTTCACTATTCTTAAGCCATTGCTGTAAAACTGTATTTCTACGATTGTATGCGTTAGTGCTATCTTTCAGTCGCTTTTCTCGACCAGCTTCATCATCATCATACTTCGTTTCAAGTTGAAATTTGAGAGGATTGTAAAGACCTGGGTTTTTACACATTCCCACCAGCATTGCTGCTTCTTCAATTTTAAGGCTATCAGGTGTAGTGTTAAAGTAAACTTGAGAGGCAGATGATATTCCCACAGCATTGAACAAGAAATCAAAATTGTTCAAATACATGGTAATAATTTCTTCTTTGGTGTACGCTTTCTCTAAACGAACAGCCAAAATATTTTCTCCAAATTTTTGTTGAAGTCTATCCCACTTGTCTTTAGATACACCACCATTTACTGTGTCAGTAACTGTGTAAAGAAGCTTGGCCAATTGTTGTGTAATGGTTGATGCACCACCACCATCTTGACCCATGATTCCTTTTCCTATTGCTCTGCTTAATCCTTTAAAATCTACACCAGCATGCTCGTAATATCTTTCATCCTCTGTTGCAATTAATGCATTTACTACATAAGGTGAAATTCTCTTGTAATCAATACTTTTTCTATTAACAGACCAAAATCTACCCATCTCTTGACCATCAGCAGAGTAGATGATAGATGCTTGCTTATCTGGTGGATTTGCGAGTTCTTCGTGAGATGGTATTGAACCACTTGCTGAGTACAATCCAAATAAAATTGCAAAAAGTGGCATAAATGCTCCAATCCAAACAACAATTAAAATCAGTCGGCGAGTTTTCTTGCCTAGTTTATTGGAATCATCTTTAGCGTCAGACTTTTTAAATAAGCGACTAAAAAATCCTGCTTTACTTTCGGTTTCTTTTTCCATCTCTTTATTGATGAATTGTAAATTTAGAAATTTCTCTATCAATGAGAGGTAAATCTGAGAGTTAGCGAGCAAAAACTTATTAACGTCTCATTTCTAACAATGATTTAGATAGGTTGGGCTATTATTTGAAAAAAGCCCTTTAACTTGAAGTCAAAGGGCTTTTTTCAATTGTAGAGTAAGGCTACTTTTTCTTAGCAGTCTTAATAAATTGCTCAATCGCCATAGACATACTTGGTGCCGCAGGTAGTGGCGCATGTATATCTAAGCGTAAATTATATTTTTTAACCGCATTTGCCGTAGTCGGACCAAATGCTGCAATTTTAGTTTTGTTTTGCTTGAACTCAGGAAAGTTCTTTAATAATGATTCAATTCCTGATGGAGAAAAGAATACTAATAAATCATAGTATACATTTTCTAGGTCAGATAAATCAGCTGCAACAGTTCTATAAAGTACTAGTTTAGAGAAGTTGATTTCATTTTCATCTAATGCGTCTGGAATTCTTTTTCTTAAAATATCAGAACATGGTAAAAGGTAACGCTCATCTTTGTGTTTTTTCAACACATCCATTAAGTCATTGATGTTTTGCTTACCAAAGAAGATTTTTCTTTTTCTGTAAACCACATACTTCTGTAAATAGTAAGCAACCGCTTCTGACATACAAAAGTACTTCATTGCGTCAGGCACCTTGAATCTGGTTTCTTCAGCAATTCTGAAAAAGTGATCAACAGCTGTTTTACTTGTAAGTATCACAGCAGTATGCATCCCTAGTTCAATCTTTTGATCTCTAAATTCTCTAGATGTTACTCCAACGATATTAATAAAAGGTCTAAAATCAATTTTTAATTTGTACTTATCAGCTAAGTCAAAATAAGGTGATTTTTCGCTTTCTGGTTTCGGTTGAGAAACTAAGATTGTTTTTACACTCATAAAATCCTTCGACAATTAATTTATTCCCTTGGAATTACTGGCTAATGCATGTATAATCAACAGCAAGGGCAATAATTCAAGCGTGCAAAGGTACAAAATAATATATAAAGGATTAACACGTGCCTTGAGAGATCGAATTAAAGACTGAATTTCTCTCAAGAGTATTAAACATACAGCTATGGCCGCCAAACCGATTGAGATTGGATATTGCCAGCTTTCTGGAAAGAAGTGTGTGAAAATTAAAATTGGGGTTAAAATTAATCCTCCAAGCTGAAAAAAGAGGGCATGATTGTAGAGGTGTTCTTGAATACCTGATTTGGTTTGACTAACGAATGATATTCCAATCATGACTAACCATTTCAATACCATGGCTGACCAAAGAATGAGAAGGAAAAACAAGGTGAAATCATTATGAGGTTCGTTCGCAATGAAACCAAGAATGATTGCTAAACAATTGAAATAACTGAATACCAATAAGAAGCTTGGAACTGTTTGGGTTTTCAAGTCTTCTTGAACATTTTGCATTAATTGTCTGTTCAATATAACAGTGATGAACAGTGAGCGCAAATAGTTGGGTTGAGTCGTTTTTAGGATTGCAAAGAACACCAAGTTCAACAGCATTAACACCCAAAAGATAATGTCAAAGTTGTTAGATATGGGTAGGCCTTCGTTCACGAATTAATAATACGGATGAATTAGATAAGTGTTCTCTCAAAATTAATTCAATTTTCAAATAGAATTACAAATATGGTTGAAAACATATTTATAACGCAACTTTGAATTCATGTTAAAAAGCTTACATTTGTCCAGCTAAAATTAAAGAAGACACTATGGCAACTGACCAATACACACATCCTGATTATTATAACATGGATGACTTGCTTTCTGATGAGCATAAGCTTGTAAGAGATGCAGCAAGAGCTTGGGTAAAAGAAAACGTTTCTCCAATTATTGAAGACTATTACGAAAGAGCAGATTTCCCTGCGCACCTAGTTAAAGGGCTTGGTGAAATTGGAGCTCTTGGACCCTATATTCCTGCTGAATACGGAGGACCTGGTTTAGACCAGATTTCGTATGGTTTGATTATGCAAGAATTAGAGAGATGTGATTCTGGACTTAGGTCTACTTCTTCAGTACAAAGTTCTTTAGTAATGTATCCAATTTGGAAATACGGAAATGAAGAGCAAAAGAAAAAGTGGCTTCCGAAATTAGCAACTGGAGAATATCTAGGATGTTTCGGTTTAACTGAACCTGATCACGGATCAAACCCTGGTGGAATGATCACAAACTTTAAAGATAAAGGTGATCACTATTTACTAAACGGAGCTAAAATGTGGATTTCAAATGCACCTTTAGCTGATGTGGCTGTGGTATGGGCGAAAGATGAATCAGGAAGAATACATGGTTTAGTTGTTGAGAAAGGAATGGAAGGTTTTTCTGCTCCTGAGATGCATGGTAAACATTCATTGAGAGCTTCTATTACAGGAGAGCTCATATTTGTTGATGTTAAGGTTCCTAAAGAAAACCTTTTACCGAATAAATCAGGACTAGGCGCACCATTGGGTTGTCTTGATTCTGCGAGATTTGGTATTGCATGGGGTGCTTTAGGTGCTGCAATGGATTGCTATGATCAAGCACTAAGATATTCAAAAGAAAGAACTCAATTTGATGTTCCAATCGGAGCGTTTCAATTGACACAAAAGAAATTGGCTGAAATGATTACTGAAATCACGAAAGCTCAACTTTTGACTTTTAGACTAGGTCAACTTAGAAATGAAGGGAAAGCAACATCTGCTCAAATTTCAATGGCTAAAAGAAACAATGTTGAAATCGCATTAAACATTGCTAGAGAAGCAAGGCAAATTTTAGGAGCAATGGGAATTACTAATGAGTTTTCAGTAATGAGACATATGGCGAATTTAGAGTCAGTTGTTACTTATGAAGGAACTCACGACATCCACCTATTGATTACTGGTATGGATGTGACTGGTATTCCGGCATTTAAAAGAGATGTGCCTCAAAAATAAGAGGTTCAATTTGATATTTAACCCTGATTTCTGTAAGAAGTCAGGGTTTTTTTTGTCCCTAATTAGAACCCTTCAACACAAAATGCGTAATTAATTGTGAATACCTACTGAAATTTACAAGGTGAAAAGGTACAGCATACTTATCATATTGTTTTTTAGCCTCTCCTCATTTGGACAAATTGAGAAAGAAAGAGAAGAGATCAATGCTTTCAAAATGAATGCCCCAATTAAGGTGGATGGAATTTTGGATGAAGATGTCTGGACCTCATCTGAAACAGTGTCTGATTTCATTCAAAACACTCCAATTGCTGGCGCTCCTTCAATAAGGCAAACAGAAGTCAAGCTAATTTATGATGACAATGCTATTTACATAGGTGCGACTATGTTTGATGAAAGAGATTCAATGACGCTCACACTTTCTCAAAGAGATGATCTTGGAAATGCCGATTGGTTTGGAATTGTAATCGATCCTTACAATGCTGGCACCATAGGTTTTGCTTTTTTGGTTACTTCGGCTGGAGTGCAAATTGATGAACTTCATGATGTAGAGAATATTGATGGAAATTGGAATGCGGTTTGGAAAAGTGCGGTTCAAGTATCTGATGATAAGTGGGTAGCCGAAATGAAGATTCCATTTTCGGCTCTGAGATTTTCAAAGGACAATGTGAATGATTGGGGAATTAACTTCGCGAGAAATATCAGAAGAAATAGAGAACAATCGTATTGGAATGATTATGATCCAACTGGTAGAAATCTCATTTCTCAACTAGGAGTTTTAAAAGGAATTAAGGATGTTGATTCACCTTTAAGGTTGGCTTTTTCACCTTATGTCTCTGGGTATATAGAGACTTATGATGGTGACTTCTCTAAAACCGCAAACGGTGGTATGGATGTTAAGTGGGGGATTAATGAAGCATTTACTTTAGATATGACCTTGATCCCAGACTTTGGACAAGTTCAATTCGATAATCAAGTATTAAATACTTCACCTTTTGAAGTCAGATTTAATGAAAGAAGACAGTTTTTTACCGAAGGAACGGAGCTCTTCAATAAGCCAGGTGGAATTTTTTATTCTCGAAGAATTGGTGGCCGACCACTTAATACAAATTATGCCAATGATGAATTAGATTCAAATGAAGTGGTCACATCAAATCCATCCACTTCTAGATTAATTAATGCTTCAAAGCTGTCAGGTAGAACAAAAAAAGGAACAGGTATTGGAGTTTTTAATGCCGTTACCGCAAGAATGAATGCGACACTTGAGGACACATTAAATGGTGGTATTCGAAAAGTGCAAACGGGACCATTAACGAATTACAATGTCTTTGTTATTGATCAAAATCTGAAGAACAATTCATCCATTGCCTTAACAAACACGAATGCGTGGCGAGAAGGTTATGCACATGATGCCAATGTAACTTCTGCGGTTGTAGATATATATACAAAGGGCCAACAATATAATTTTTGGGCGATTGGAAATCTATCTCAAATTATAACTCAAGATAGCAATGATCTTGGCCACAATATAATTGCGGGAATTGAGAAATCTGCCGGGAATTTAAAAGGCGGAATAACATATACTGAGATTGGCAAGTCATATAATCCGAATGATCTTGGATTTAATACCGTTACGAATCTCAGAACCGTTCGTGCATTTGCTTCTTACAATATCTATAAGCCGTTTTGGAGATTTTATAGGTTTTGGTCATCTATGTCAGTGCAGCATGCAAGTTTGGTGAAGCCTTCGGTATTCTCTTCAGTTGCTATTGACGGAAATGTTGGGGGAAGTTTTAGAAATTTTTTAGCTGCGGGTCTTGATGTTTATATTCAGCCATTCAGAAATCACGATTACTTTGAGCCAAGAGTTGACGGTCGATTTTATGAAGATGATGCTATGGTCTTTTTCGGGGGCTTCATTTCTTCTGACTATTCGAAGCCATTTGCTTTGGATGTTAATGGAGGGTGGTTTCAATATTTCGAAGATAATAGGGTGGGATTTGATCTCAACATAAGTCCTAGAATTAGATTCAATGACAAATGGTTTTTAGTATACAGGTATGCCCAGAATAATGCTTTCAATGAAGAAGGGGTGGCCCTTACCAATTCATTTGAGGTGCCTTTGATTGGTGACGATCCTGTTTTTGCAAAGCGTGATAGAACTACCATCACAAATACCATTGACCTGTCTTACATTTTTAATAATAAAATGGGAATCACTTTTAGGCTAAGACATTATTGGTCAAAGCTAGATTACAATGAGTTTTTTGTATTGAATGAAGATGGTGTTATGGAGGCGACTTCCTATTCTGGACTTGACTTGGATGATCAATCTATTCACAATAATAGCTTTAATGCATTTACAATTGATATGGCCTATCGTTGGGTGTTTGCACCTGGTTCTGAATTAAGTTTGGTTTGGAAAAATTCAATTTTCTCTTCTTCAGATGAAGTGGAGAATAATTACTTTCAAAATGTTCGAGATGTTGCTAATGATCCTGCAACCAATAGTTTGTCACTTAAGGTGCTGTATTATATCGACTACTGGCAATTTCACCAAAAGGTGTTTAAAAGCAGTGTTGATTAATTCAAGCTTATTTTTTTATTCAAGAATTTTCCGTCTTGCATATACTGTAGGATAAAAATCCCTGTAAATTCATGACTTATCTTTGAGTTATGAATGTCTGAAACTTTCTTTCCATCTAATGAGAATAATGAAACATTTGAAGTCTGTTTCTTAAAGAAAATCTCTCTGTCTATAATCCTAAATGAATGATCTTCATTTTCATTGATTGAACCAACAATTGGGTCATATTCTAATAAGTAAGTCTGGTCAGAAACTATTTGACCATCTTCCATTCCTCCACAAACAATCCAAGAAGTTGCAGAAACTTGACCGTTTCCTCTTAGATCCATAATGCCATAAGGAGAGCCATCTCCTTCATACCAATTTTGGTTCAAAGCATCATATCTTGCAATTGCATAAGTCGGTTCAACTCCACCAGTTCCGTTATATGCCACACCATTATAATTATATGAAGTTTCAGAACCACCAACCCAAAAGATGTTGTTTCCATGAGAAAGACAAGCCGATCTATAATTAGTTTTAGGAGCACTTTCTTCAAGCGTCCAAGTAATTTGTGTTGGATCGTTTGGGTCAATAATGCCTTTTCTTAATTCATCTCTTGCCGGGAAATTTAAACCCATTGAAGCTCCGCCATGATAAAAAATCGTGTCACCGATAATGAATCCAGAACTACCAAAAGCTCTAAATGTATTATCAGTTGATATGTCTGTTCCTTCTGACCAGCTATCTAAAGCCGGGTTGTAAATTTGAACATCTGGGACATTCCCAAAATTGCTCCATCCAGTAATTACATAAATCAATGAATCTCTCCAAACGCATTGTGATTGATCATCAATTGAAACTGGTATTGCTGTACCATTTGGTTCGTAGGTGTCAGTTTCAGGATCATAAATAATAACTTCGTCCGAAGACGTCTCATTGCCATTTGAAAGCACATGATAGCCTCCTAAAATGTAAATCTTATTTTTCACAGTGTTTGCTGAAGAGGCAATGAGAGGCAAGACAACTGGTAATGTGTCAATTTCATCCCAAACATCATTCGTTACATCATATCTAAAGGCCCTTTTGTTGATGCCTGAATAGATTTTAGTTGTATCAATACCACCAAATGAAAACACATATTGATTTCCACCCATTTCTCCTTGGGTTACGGCATTATTGGCAATTGGAAAAGGCATATCTGCCTTTTGGGTCCAAGTCCAAGCGGTTTGAGAGAAACCATCAGTTCCAAAACTCAGAAGTATGATGACTAATAAATTACGTTTGAATGTCGACATGGTATCCTGTATGTTTACGAATATTTAATACTCTATTGTTGTCTAAAAGCAAGTATTGACCTTTGATTCCCATTAGTTTTCCTTCAATGTTTGGCTCTTTATCAAACCCAATACTTTTCACTTTTTCTGGGAATTCTAAAACTGGATATTTAATTTCAATTATGTCGTCATCTTCAGACATATATTCGGCTAAATCTGAAGGTAACAACTCTTCACATTGCCATTTTTCTTCCTCCAATTCAAAGTCACCAATGTCATTTTTCAACATTGAGCGCCAGTTTGTTTTATCGGTGAAGGTTCCTTTAAGGGCTACCTCAATATCTCCTGCCAATTTTCTATAAGGAACTTCGGCTAGTTTAATAGCAAAAGATGCTCCTTGATCTATCCATCTTGTTGGTACTTGAGTATCTCTAGTGACACCAACCTTTACGGCAGATGCAACAGCAAGGTAAACAACATGGGGCTGAACATGATGTTTTTCTTCCCACTCAACATCTCTTCCTTTTCCTAAATGGCCTTCACAAAGTTCAGGGTTTATAATGCATGGAGCAGCTTCGGGTGCATTCATGAAGCAATCATAGCAAAATCCTTGTGCAAACAATTTTTTCACAAATTTTTGACATGATCCGCATTGTTGTTTCCCCAAATAATTAAGTTGAATGTGTTGCCCTACAAGCTCGTTCATATTGATGTCTACTTCACCTGATTTTAATTGGTAATTAACCACTTCGTCAAGAGCAGTATACATTTTATTGAGTTTAACTTCCATCTGTTAATTGTTGTTGAGAATAAAGGTAGTGATTTCAATTTGCTTAATTATGAGGTGACTTTTTTCAATTTCAAACATCAAATAATAGATTAACAATAAATAAGAAGAGTATTGAATGCAACTGCCCAAAATATTAGTTATTTTAGCAGCTTAATGAATTTATTCGAACACATAGGTCGCTTTTTCATCATGATGAAGTCGGTTTTCTCAAGACCAGAGAAGTTCAAGGTCTTTTGGAAAATGTTCTTTTCTGAGGTAGACTCTATTGTAATAAGTTCTATTCCTTTGGTGGCGTTTTTGTCAGTTTTTATGGGTGGAGTAATCTCTCTTCAAACTGCTGCGAATATGGGTTCGCCACTACTACCTGAGTACACAATTGGATATATCACAAGATCATCAACCATTTTAGAGTTCTCGCCAACAATTATTTCTTTGATTATTGCTGGTAAAGTAGGGTCAAACATTGCTTCTGAGATTGGAACAATGAGGGTGACTGAGCAAATTGACGCTCTTGAAATTATGGGTGTTAATTCAATTGGATATTTGATGTTGCCTAAGATTTTGGCTACTACTTTCTTTTTTCCATTTGTCGTTATCATTTCTATGGTGCTCTGTATTTTTGGTGGTTGGATTGCAGGTGTTCAATCAGGACTTTATTCAACTCACACTTACCTAATTGGTATTAGAGCATTTTGGCATACAGATGCATGGTATGTATATTATGCATTATTGAAAACTGTAGTTTTTGGATTCTTGATAACATCAATTGCTTGTTATTTCGGATACTACACTAAAGGTGGTTCTTTAGAAGTAGGAAGGTCTAGTACAAGGGCTGTTGTTGCTGCTTCTGTTGCCATATTGGTAGCCAATTATATAATTACTCAATTACTACTGGTTTAATGATTACGGTAGATAACATATCGAAATCGTTTGGAGATACTCAAATTTTATTTGATGTTTCAGCAACTTTCACTGAAGGTCAGGTGAACTTAATTATTGGAGCTTCAGGGCAAGGAAAATCGGTCTTAACCAAGTGTATAGTTGGTTTACATGAAATTGATGATGGTCAAGGAGCAATTCTTTATGATGGCAGAGATTTTAGCCGAATGAATCGTAAAGAAAGAATTGAAGTAAGAAAAGAGATTGGGATGCTTTTCCAAGGGTCTGCTTTATTTGATTCTTTAACCGTTGAAGAAAATATCATTTTTCCTTTGAAAATGTTTACTGATATGTCTCAAGAAGAGATGCGAGAAAGAGCAAACTTCTGTTTAGATAGAGTTGATATCATTAATAAAAACAGCCTGTTCCCTGCAGAGTGTTCTGGAGGGATGCAGAAGAGAATTGCGATTGCAAGAGCAATAGCAATGAATCCGAAGTACTTGTTCTGTGATGAACCGAACTCAGGATTAGATCCAAAAACATCAATCGTAATTGATAACTTGATTAAAGAAATCACGTATGAGTATAACATGACTACGGTTGTTATTACTCACGATATGAATTCAGTTATGGAGATAGGAGACCACATTATTTTCATTAATGAAGGAAAAAAATGGTGGCAAGGAGACAATAAAGAGATCATTAAAACCGATAATCAAGAAGTAGTTGATTTTGTATATGCTTTAAAGTTTATGCAGAA
>Ga0316204_10001001_pt1 | contig 86104 bp, 94 predicted proteins | sample 6monrhotite_MG_2_FD_205661 | JGI IMG/M metagenome (GOLD analysis project Ga0316204, IMG submission 205661) | Microbial mat bacterial communities from mineral coupon in-situ incubated in ocean water Damariscotta River, Maine, United States -... | ecosystem: Environmental > Aquatic > Marine >... | reverse complement strand
TAAATCAATCCGGTCTGGAAGTGAGTGAACTGAGTTGTCAGTGTGGCGTTCCTCCGGAACCGGCTGAATATCTTGAATCACGTTTACTGGATGAGCGCGTATGAACGACCAGCCATTAGCACAGCCTACACTTGCCGTAGCTTTACATTATGATGAAGAGCATGCTCCACGCGTTACTGCAAAAGGTGCAGGAGATTTGGCTGAACAAATACTGGCCGTGGCCCGTGCCCATGATATACCGTTACAGGAAAATCCTGAGCTGGTTCAGGTGTTATCACATTTAGAATTAGGACAGGAGATACCACCTGCTCTGTATCTGGCCGTGGCAGAAATTATTGCCTTCGCCTATATGTTAAAAGGTAAAGTGCCTAAACAATATCGGCAAGAAGAATAATGCATTACCAGGGAACTGGCTTTTGAAATTAGATACTGTGTTCCATCGTCCACAGGAAAAACGTCGCATTAATTAGCATACTGAAGAAATCACCTATATTTGCAGGTCTGCTTGATGAAGAATGCAATCATCAATGTGATCTGTGCAGTGGTAAAATCATTCCAGGTCATAAAATTATCTTAATGACTGATGATGTCGTGATGGAAATTGCTAAAAACGATTACAATTTACTAGCAGGACAACACCCGCGTATTTGTACCTGCACGATACAACACATTGCCGGACGCCTGGCACAACACTTACTGCATAGTAATAATCGGTAAAAGGGTTTACCTATTGTTAGCTGGCTTTGTCCAGCCGACTCATCAGGTCGATCAGATGCGCCTCATTTTCACTGACACCACAACGGTCTACCATGTCTTCAATGCTGGCACCTTGTTGTGCCATATTGATGGCCTGCTCATAAGGTTGATTCGCTGGTTCATACGTCGATATTTGATCCTGACGTTCACCCAGGTGTTTTTGATTACGTTCCATTTTTAAAACACGTTCGCCCATACCCAGCGCCGCAGAGGTTAACGCACGCATTTGTAGACGCAGATCGGTACTGGCTTTTTGTTGCTGACGTAACTGTCGTGATAAACGCATCAGCATAAATAATGTTACCGCAATAGTAATGCTAAGCAGACTCAGCAAAGCTGTTGTCTCATTGTGTTGAAAAAATTGGATCAGGCTATTGTCCATTAGGCATACTCATCAATATGAAAAGCGTCGTCATCTTCATTATTATCCTGTTTATTTGCATCATCCCTGTTCGGCTGTCGACGTGGCATTTGTTGCCTGGCATCACTAGGTTTAATTGAACGCGTATCAACGGGCTGCCTTACTGGCACCTGCGGTCTTATCTCTCCTATTCCGGCCATTGTCTTGCCTCCTTGGCATAACGAGGGCTGCTACGTTACAAAGCAGCGACCTCCTGCCATTGATCATCAGACAGAAGTTTATTAACGTCGACGAGAATCAATAATTCTTCACCCTGATTTGAAACACCCTGAATGTATTTTGAGCTTTCGTCATTACCAACATTCGGCGCCACTTCAATATCCGTTGCGCGTAGATCCGCCACTTCTGCAACGCTGTCCACAAGAATACCAACCACTTGATTCAGAGCTTCAATGATCACAATGCGAGTTGCATCATCTGCTTCCTGAGGCACAAGCCCAAAACGTTTACGAGAATCAATGACTGTCACCACGTTGCCACGGAGATTGATAATTCCTAGCACATAATCTGGCGCACCAGGCACTGGCGCTATTTCGGTCATGCGCAGAACTTCTTGCACCTGCATAACCTCGATACCATATTTTTCACTATCGAGAAAAAACGTAACCCACTGTGTAATGGGATCATTGCTGGTTTCCACCGCGTGCTTACTCATAACCCTTGTCTCCTGTGGGTGTGACTATTGCGTCAAAATATCGGCTCAATTGAGCAATATCTTTAGTTTTGCAGGATTTATGCCAATTTTGCCTAGTTACGCTTGTGTGAACCGTCTTCGAGCATGGCGGAAAATGCCTTGCCATCCACCAACGCACACATGTGTTCTACGACCGTACCCGCCAGCCAGGCCCGTTTGGTACGGGATGAACGCCAGCGAACCTGATCGGGCTCCAGTGTAATCACCTCATTAACCTCATCACAAGCCAGACCCCAGCGGTGCTCGTCAATCAGCACGACACGTTTAACCCTTTCTTTGGGATCATCTCCGGCCAATTGCCCCAGTTTTTCTGCTGGCAACACCAGACGAGCGGTATCAACCACAGGAATACTTTTATCCAGATGTGTCATTAAGCCCATATAAAACGGGCTATGTCCTGGCATTTCAGTGACTTCACCGGTCCATTCCACCACACCATTTAGCTCCACCAACGGCACGGCCAGTGACAGCCCCGCGACATTGAACAACATTACCTGAAATGGCTCACTTGCCCATTCAGGCCGGCCACCCGCGATTTCTGTCTCGGTCTCGGTCTGCTCAGCTTCAGCAAGCGCAACATCTTGCACAACTTCGATCGACGTCTCGACAACCACTTCCGGTATGACCTCGGGAACAACGGCAATTTCCTCTTCAACGGGGCTCAAATCCACGGCGATATCCGCCGGTGTCAAAATCGGCACCGAGATCACCGGCTTTTCAAAAGGTACCGTTTCAGCCAGGGGTACTGTGGGAAGTTCTTCTTCTGGCTCACGCATAAGCGAGTCGAGAAACATCGATACCGCGAGTTTTTGATCCACCAGGGGAGAATTATCTGCCATTACGAAGTTACCAGTTGTAGGTGTCGAACATTATCCGCCTGACCTAACAGACGATCCAAAAGCGCTTCATAGGCGCGAGCGCCACGTGAAGATGCCGCCATCACCGATAACGGTTTTCCAACCCGACTTGCTTCACGAAATTGGGTGTCTACAGGAATAACTGAATCCCAGAGTTCCGTACCAAACTGCTCACGCATGCTACGAAGCGCCTCTAAGGAGGCGCGCGTACGGCGATCAAACATGGTTGGTACAATGGTGTAATCAAAGCTGTGTCTACCGCTTTTCAGAATCATGGTAATCGTGCGCAACATGCGCTCCAGACCTTTCATGGCCAGAAATTCCGTTTGTACCGGTAGCAGCAGGTGTTCACATGCTGCCAGTGCATTTACCATTAAAATACCCAACAGTGGCGGGCAATCCAGAATGACGTAGTCAAATTCCCCTTCCAGGGACTTCAACGCATTTTTTATAACCAGTCCTTTGCCTTCCTGCGCACCCAATTGACGGTCCAGAGTTGCCAGTGCGGTTGATGCTGGCAGTAAACTCAGATTTTCAAAATTGGTCGGTAAAATCACCTCTTTAGCCTGTGAGGTATTCTGAAAAAGCGTATATAGCCCCTGTTCCAGGCAATCGGGGTCATGGCCAAAATAGGTTGTCATGGAACCGTGCGGATCCATATCAATCAACAATACGGATTTCCCTCGCTGAGCCAGATGCCCCGCAAGCGTCACCGCTGTAGTGGTTTTACCAACACCACCTTTTTGATTGGCTACTGCCCAAATATGCATATTGATAACGATATAATTTGTTAAACAGATTCGATGTCACGTGAATAAGCCACACCTGAATGTAATAGCGGCCTAAATACCCCATTTCTAAAGGACGAACCGCTAGTTTTGAGGACTTTCTTCTGCCATTCGTCGGGCATGTTTATCCGCAAGAATGACGACCACAACCCTACGATTTGCGCGTCTTCCTGACAAGCTTAAGTTTGACGCCTTAGGGCGATATTCGCCAAATCCAATCGCTGCCATTCGACCTGCCACTACACCATTACGGCTAAACAGGTGAACCACGCTCGCGGCACGAGAGGCTGACAGTTCCCAGTTGGACGGAAACACTGATGTGCTAATAGGTAAATTGTCGGTATGCCCTTCGACATCAAGATGATTCGGCAGAGAGCGTAGAATTTTTGCAAGATCTACCAAAGGTTGGTTAGCTTCATCCTCTAATTCAGCACTACCACTGCCAAATAAAATATTGCTATTCATTTCAACTTCAACCCAAAGTTTATTGTGGTTGACAGTAATCAAGCCTTTATCTATCAACGGTTGCATTGCCTTTTGTATGCGCTCAGCGATTTCCTGCATGCGCTTTTCATTAAGACGTGGCTTCGGTAATTTTATAATGGGTTCAGATTTTCTAGCCGCCTCGATCTTTTCTTTCGCGGGTGCTAACTGCATTTCAGGCGTGCCGATCTGAATCGGTTCTGTTGATTTTGGTGGTGTACTAAAGGCGTTCTCCAGGGTATCGGACAGAACGCGATATTTTCCCTCGTTCACCGATGAGATCGCATACATTACGACAAAAAAGGCAAACAATAAGGTTATAAAATCCGCATAGGAAATTAACCAGCGGTCGTGGTTATCGGAATCTTCATTTCTGGATCGACGACGCCGAGGCATGAGATAAACCTAGCGCAAAAAGCCCAGTAATTTTGTTTCAATATTACGCGGGTTTTCGCCTTCAGCAATCGCAACCATACCTTCAACGATCATTTCACGATTTAAGGATTGTAAATGCACAAGATTTTTAAGTTTGTTCGCAACAGGGATAAAGAATAAATTTGCCAGCCCAACGCCATAGATAGTGGCAACAAAGGCAACCGCAATACCACTGCCTAGTTTGCTCGGATCAGACAAGTTACCCATCACTTGAATCAAACCCAACACAGCACCAATAATCCCAATGGTCGGGCTATACCCGCCCATACTTTCAAAAATGCGGGCTGCCTGCACATCAAAGTGTTCTTTTGTGTAGACATCAACTTCTAAAACCTGACGAATATTTTCAGGTTCGCTGCCATCAATCAGTAATTGCAAACCCTTGCGCGCAAACAAATCTTTCTCGGCTTCTTCAATATTTTCCAGCCCAAGCAGTCCTTCCTTACGCGCAATATGGCTCCAGGCGATAATCTTCTCAATAACGGCTTCGTTTTCTAATTTTGGGGGAACAAATACCCAGGGAAACAAACGCATGCCACGTACAAATGTTGCTAAAGGAGATTGCAACATAACAGCACCAATGGTGCCACCAAAAACGATCAACATCGCAGGCCCATTGACCAGTGTGCTTAGATGGCCACCTTCAAGGTGCTGACCAACCAGGATGGCACTAACGCCTAGAAGTAATCCAATTATGCTTAATACATCCATGCATCATACTCTCTGCACTATACTGCTTCCCATATCATCCAGACTTATCACTTCATCGGCTATACCTGCATCAACAATGGCGGCAGGCATGCCATAGACTACACAAGATGCTTCATCCTGAGCCCACACGGTTGAACCACCTTGCTTTAAGGCACGGGCGCCTTCACGACCATCCGCGCCCATTCCTGTAAGGACTACCGCCAGAGTTTCTTTCGCAAACAATTTGGTAATAGAACGAAACGTCACATCAACGGATGGTTTATAGGTCAGACCCGGATCACTTTCGATAACTTTTACGGTCGGATTTGCCACGCGACCATCAAGCAACATTTGCATACCGCCAGGCGCAAGATAGGCGACTCCTGGCTTAAGTGATTCACCATTTTCCGCCTGCTTAACCGTAATAGCACAAGCCTGATTCAATCGCTCCGCAAATGCCAGGGTAAATGTGCCTGGCATATGCTGCACTAATAGAACGGGCACAGGTAAATTCGCCGGTAATACGGTTAATACTTTTTGTAACGCTACTGGCCCACCCGTTGAAGTGCCAATGGCTAAAAGTTTGATACTACCTTTTGTCTTACCGAGGCGTGGTGCAACCGTTGGCGTGGCAGATGGGGAGGGTTTACTCGCTGCTGGTTTAACCGCTGGTGATGCTGTCGTCCGTGGTATTGCTTGTGGTTTAGCGCGGCTTACCGGTTTTCTTGCCAGAGAACGAACACGTTCGCAAAGTAACTTCTTTGCCTCATCTTTATCTTTGGCAATATCTTCAAAACGTTTGGGTAAAAAATCCAGTGCGCCCGCATCAAGGGCATCAAGCGTTGCCTTTGCACCATCCGTGGTTAAGGATGAAAACATAATAACCGGAGTAGGTGTCACTTCCATGATCTTACGTGTTGCTGAAATACCATCAAGCACCGGCATTTCAATATCCATGGTAATGACATCAGGCTTTAGCTTAGCCGTCTGCTCAATCGCTTCTTGACCATCTTGCGCAAAGCCAACGACCTCAATAAGTGGATCGGCTTCAAGAATTTCTATGACGCGACGGCGAAAAAAACCGGAATCATCAACCACCAGAACGCGCACTGCCATGTATACCTCTCCTTCGACCTCATAAATTACAAAAAAAACGGATAAAAAAATGTTTTTTATTAATGCTGCATATTGGCATAACTGTGCATAAGGCCAGGCACATCCAGAATGATGGCAATACCACCATCACCTGTAATCGTAGCACCTGCGAGGCCTTCGGTACCGTGCAGAAGTGCTCCCAATGGTTTAATCACGACTTCTTCCTGACCTATCAACTCATCGACGAGGAAGCCTACTTTTTGAGTGCCAACATGGACCACAACAACATGGCCGTCTTTAGGTAGTTCAACATTACTGCTGGCCTTCACCAACCAACGTTTCAGATAATATAAGGGGATAGTACGTTCACGTACCACTACCACCAACTGTCCATCAACCACATTTGTTTTTGTTAGATCCAGATGAAAAATTTCATTCACATTCACCAAAGGTAAAGCAAAAAGCTGGTCTTCCAGTTGCACCATTAACGTCGGCATAATGGCCAGGGTTAATGGTAATTTGATACTCAGCAAACTGCCCTTGCCCATTTCAGAATCAATTTCGACTGAGCCATTTAATTGCGCGATACGTGTCTTCACCACATCCATACCAACGCCACGACCAGAGATATCAGAAATTTCTTTTTTGGTTGAAAAACCTGCGGCAAAAATTAAATTATAACAATCTTTCTTCTCAAGGCGTGCGGCGGCATCTGCATCCATTAAGCCTTTATCAACCGCAATCGATCGTAATAAATCAGGGTCCATACCTTTACCATCATCTTCAATGGTCAACAGGATATGATCACCTTCCTGTGCCGCGCTAAGCGTTACCGTACCTTCGCGTGGCTTGCCTGCTGCTTCACGGTCGTCAGGCATTTCAATACCATGATCGACAGAATTACGAACCAAATGAACTAGCGGATCGGCTAATGCATCGACCAGATTTTTGTCCAGGTCAGTATCTTCGCCAATCATTTCCAGACGAATCTCTTTTTTCAGGCTACGCGCCATATCACGAATAACACGTGGAAAACGTCCAAAGACTTTTTTGATGGGTTGCATCCGTGTTTTCATGACAGCCATTTGCAGATCTGTTGTTACCAAATCCAGATTGGCAACAGCTTTAACCATTTCTTCGTTACCCGAGGTTGAACCCAAACGATCAATGCGGTTGCGCACCAATACCAGCTCACCAACCATATTCATAATGTCATCAAGACGTTTTGTATCAACACGTACAGTAGTTTCTGCTTGCGGCTTCTCCTTTTGCGCTGCGACTTCTTTTGTTGCAGCGGCAGCTGGCTCTGCTACTTTTGGCTTTTCTGATTTTGCTGCTTCGGCTTTTACCGGTTGTGCTTTCGTCGCGGCTACAGGTGCAGCAGCTTCCGTTGAACCTTTAGCGACTGAAGCATCAAACTTGCCTTTACCATGCAGGTTATCCAGCAAAGCTTCAAATTCATCATCGGAAATATCTTCAGAATCACTGCTAGAAGGCGTACTTGGGGCTGGTGGTGCGGGCTTCTTCGAGGCAGGTTCTTTAGCAACACTGGCATCAAACTTACCCTTACCATGCAGATCATCCAGTAAGGCTTCAAACTCATCATCCGAAATGTCATCACTGGCGGAAGCTCCATGGCTTGCGGTAGGCGCAGCATCCGGTTTGCTTAGTGCATCAAGTAAATTTTCAAATTCTTGATCGGTGATATCACTTCCACCTGCTGCCATTGCTGGCGATTCCGTTGATGTCGCATCAACTTCGACAAAAGTGTCTTCGACAACTTCTGGCTCTGCTTCAGTGGCGTCAGGTGCAACTGCACCCTCACCTGTAAGTATCCGGTCAAGGCCAGCAATTATTTCCGGGGTTGCCGCTTCGGGTTCATCACTGTTTCGCAGCGCTTCAAACTGAGCATTAAGCACATCAAGCACTGGCAACATAGTGTCCATTAGATTTGCATCAACGGTGCGTTCACCATTGCGTAAAAGATTAAAAACATCTTCGGCACGATGACAAACAATGATCATAGGGTCGATACCGAGAAAACCGGCACCACCTTTTATTGTATGAAAACCACGAAATACCGCATTAAGAAGATCGGCATCATCCGGGCGCTGTTCCAGATCAACGAGTTGCTCGTTGAGCAGTTCGAGAATCTCACCTGCCTCGACCAGAAAGTCCTGAAGTAATTCGTCGTCCACTACGGGCTCCCTATATCCTTTTCTCGTTTAATCCTAGAAGCCCAGACTCGAGAGCAAATCATCAACTTCATCCTGTCCGGAGACAACACCAGCAACATCAAGACCAGGTATTGAAGGACCTGTAGCTTCTATGCCTGACTTTTCATGTTTTTTGTGATCGGCAAGACCGTACTGCTCACCTGTCATGGTCACCAGATCAACCAGCTTGTCTTCTACTTGTTCAACAAGACCGATGACGCGTTTAATAATTTGGCTTGTTAAGTCCTGAAAATCCTGCGCCATCAAAACATCGTTCAATGATTCACGTACTTTGCCTGCATCGCTTGTATTCGCGTCAAGGAAAGAACCTAAATTTTCAGATAGCTCACGGAATTCATTTACATTCATATCTCGTTGCGTAAAGCGCTTCCATGACTCATGCAAATCGGAAGAACGCGTTTCCATGCCCGTACAGATAGGTAATGATTCCTCAACCGCATCCATGGTTCGATTGGCGGCCTTGTCTGTCATATCAATAACGTGTTTTAAACGCTCACGCGCGTCCGGTATATCATGCTCAGCGATATTGGCAATTTGATCATCCATGCCAAATGTTTTAAAAGCATCATGCAACTCACGGGTTAGCTTACCCATTTCCTGATAGATATCGCTTTCACGAATATGGGTTAACTCATCAAGGACTTCTTTTGCGCCGGCTTCATCGCCCGCTTCCATTGTGGCCAGCAGATCTTTCACTCTGGCGACATTATCTTCTGTAATGAGACTTTCTGGCTCTAACATCGCCGCTGCTCTCCAATTATAAGTATTATCTGCTTATTCGATGCGCTCAAAAATCTTTTCGAGCTTTTCTTTCAGCGTTTGAGCAGTAAAGGGCTTAACAATATAGCCATTAACACCAGCCTGTGCCGCTTCAACAATTTGTTCTTTTTTCTGCTCAGCAGTCACCATAAGAACAGGCATACTGGCCAGTTTCTCATCGGCGCGCACGGCCTTAAGCAGGTCGATACCCTGCATGCCTGGCATATTCCAATCCGTCACCAGAAAGTCATAACCACCACCTTGCAGCATGGGGAGCGCCGTTAGACCATCATCAGCTTCCGCCGTGTTGGTAAAGCCAAGATCACGCAGCAGGTTTTTAATAATTCGTCTCATGGTAGAAAAATCATCCACAACGAGAATCTTCATATTTTTATCCACACCTTTCCTCCAACAAAAGGTCCTTTAGATAGTCAAGAAAACCCATTAATCGTTAATGCTCTATGGGAATTCTCATGATTTCCAATACTTATATCGGACGGTTTCAGAAAAAATTTAATTCTCTTCTTCGAGCCGGTTACCCATGCGTGCCTGTAAACGGATAACCGCCTGACTATGGATTTGGCTAACACGTGATTCACTGACACCGAGAACGGCACCAATCTCACGCAAGTTGAGTTCTTCATCATAATACAGAGCCATCACCAGGCGCTCGCGTTCAGGTAAACTGGCAATTGCTTCTGAGAGGATGCGCTGCAAGTCTTCCCTTTGCAGGCCATCGAGTATACCTGGACCATTATCTGACATATTTTCCAGGATTGAGTCATCACCCACTCCCAGATCTTCAAAACTTAAAACCTTGTGATAACTATTATCCTGAAGAATTTTATAATAGTCCTGCAATGGCATATCGAGGACAGAGGCGATCTCCGTATCTCGTGCATCGCGTCCTTCATCGTGTTCAATTTCACGCACTGCTTCGGCCACCATGCGTGCCTTGCGATGCACTGAACGTGGCGCCCAGTCATTTTTACGAATTTCATCGAGCATTGCACCGCGAATACGTATACCGGCATAGGTTTCGAAGCTGGCACCCTGACGTTCATCGTAATTACGTGATGCTTCAAGCAGGCCGATCATGCCGGCCTGGATCAGGTCTTCCAATTGCACACTGGCAGGCAACCTGTTAATTAAATGACAGGCAATCCTTTTAACTAGTGATGCGTGTTTTTCGACCATATATTCGTGTGTGGCTGGTTTCTCCGCAGCATACATCGCTACACCATTCATGGCATTACCTCCGCGTTATAATCATTTCCCTGAATAAGACGTTCAACAAAAAATTCCAAGTGGCCACCCGCTGTTGTTGGTACTGGCCATTTATTTGTTTTTTCCGCCAAAGTTTTGAATGCAATTGATGCCTTGCTTCGAGGGTAGGCTTCTACAACTGCACGTTGTTTTCGAATTGCTTTAACCAGATATTCATCACGAGGGATGCAGCCAACATAGTCCATCGCAACATCTAAAAAGCGATCCGTTACTTTGACCATTTTGTCGTATACATCTCGTCCTTGTTGTGCGCTTTGGGTCATATTGGCTAATACGCGGAAGCGAAACAGACCATGCTCTCGATTTAACAATTTAATCATAGCATAGGCATCTGTAATTGATGCTGGCTCATCACAGACCACCACAATCACTTCTTGTGAAGCGCGCGTAAAGGTAATCACACTATCGGAAATACCCGCCGCCGTATCGATAATTAACACATCGAGTTTTTGATTTAGCTCACTAAAGGCACGAACCAAACCCGCATGCTGGTTTGGTGAAAGTTCTGACATATCTTTAATACCGGAAGATGCTGGAATGACTTTAATTCCCGCCGGGCCTTCAACAACCACTTCTTCCAATGTCCGTTCTCCACGAATGACATGTTGTAAATTATATTTAGGATGTAGACCTAACAGGACATCAATATTGGCAAGGCCCAGATCTGCATCCATGACCATGACTTCTTTGTCCATCCCGGCCAGTGCAATCGCCATATTAAGAGAGATATTGGTTTTACCAACACCACCTTTACCGCCAGTAACAGCAATCACTCTTACAGGGTGTGGGTTTGCCATACGTCGCAATCCTGAAGCTTGGTCAATTGGGTGGACATTATCCATGTGCATGGGCAGCCATCCCACCAATTGTGGTTAATAGATTATCGTCACGTGCACCGACACCAACTTGTTGCATAATTGTAACCGCGCGACTAACAAGCGTATGCGCGCGCGCAGGATGCAGGTCTTCAGGCACCTGCTGTCCATCACTGAGATATGACAGCGGCAAGCCCTGTTCAATGGCAATGGATAAGGCACCACCTAAACTGATGGTCTCATCCACTTTAGAAAGAATGACGCCATGTAACTGAACTTGTTTAAAAGCCTTGACCGATTCCTGTAGCACGCCTCGCTGTGTGTTGGTGGCCATTACCAGGTAAGACTTAATTTCACGTCCTGCATTGGCCAGCATACTGAACTGTTCGCTCAAACGCATATCGCGCTGACTCATACCGGCAGTATCAATCAACACTAAATCTTTATCCCGAAAATGTGTCAGTGCGTCCTGCAATGATTCGGCATCACTTGCCACACGCATAGGTGCGCCCATGATGCGTGCATAACTCCGCAGTTGTTCATGTGCCGCAACGCGATAATTGTCCGTTGTAATCAAACCAACACGTTTTGGACCATGACGTAATATATAGCGTGCAGCCAATTTTGCTGCTGTGGTTGTCTTGCCAACCCCTGTTGCACCCACGAGCGCAATGACACCACCTTGATCCAGAATATTGTCGTCGGAAACCGTAATACGATGTGCTAACTCGCCCAAGGCCATGCGCCAGTTATGTTCAAAATCATCTTGTTCGTTGTGTTTCGAAGCAATATCTTTTGCCAGTACTGGACTCAAACCAAGGGCAATTAAACGTTGCAACAAACGTGCGCGTAAAGGGTGGTACTGGCTTTCCTGCCCCCAGGCGATGCCGGATAATTGGTTCACTAACAGGCCACGTAATGACTTGAGTTCGTTCTGTACCTGGCGCATAGCGGGATCGGGAAGTTCTATACCCGCGCCTGCATCCTGATAAAACTCAGTTGCTGGAAACTGTTCTGATTCAAATTTGGCTTTATTGGGAAGTTTGGTCTGGCTTTTGGCTTTATTCAATTCGGGTCTGGGAATATTGCGTCCATACCGGACATCATTCCAAATTTCTTCACGGTCAACAGTATTCTCATTATTGTTCGTGATGTTTCCATTGGTTTCATCAAACAAGGACTCGTCGTAATCAACCGCTGCAACAACTTCAATACCACCTTCAACACGCTTATTAGATAGAATTACCGCATCGGCACCTAAGGTGTCGCGTACCTGACGAATCGTCTGGCGCATATCTGGGGCAATGAAACGTTTGATTTTCATGGTATTTCTCTATCCTCTCCAGCGCGATGGCGTATTTTTTAATTCTGTGCAGTCACTCCGGGCTGCTGCCCAACCGTTGCCACAATACGTATCTGCTTGTCGGTTGGTATTTCGTTATACGACAGGACATGCAATGCCGTAATCGTATGTCTTACAAATCTGGCCAACATCGTTCTCAGTGGTGCGGAGACCAGTAAAACGGCCGGTTGCCCTGCCTGCTCCTGTGCCTGAGCACTATCGAGCAAGGCTTTGTGTAGTCGTTCTGCCAGTCCCGGTTCTACGCCAGTGCCGCCATCACCACTACCTTGTATTGATTGATGCAACAACTGTTCCAAGTTTGGATCAAGGGTTATCACAGGCAATTCTGGCGCCATCCCATTGATTTGCTGGACAATTGATCGACTAAGGGCAATTCGCACAGCCGCCGTTAGAACGTCAGGGTCTTGACTCCTGCCACCGTGCTCCGCCAATGTTTCGGCAATCGAACGGATATCTCGGATAGGCACACTCTCTTCAAGCAAGTTTTGCAGCACCTTAACCACTACTCCTAACGTCAACGTATCCGGGACTAAATTTTCAACTAATTTTGGTGCTGATTTGGCCAGCATATCGAGCAGGTGTTGTACTTCCTCATGACCGAGTAATTGATGTGCATGCGTTTTAATTAATTGACTCAGGTGCGTCGCCACGACGGTATTCGAGTCAACAACGGTATAGCCCATGGTCTGGGCATTATCGCGTTGATCCGTGGTGATCCAGAATGCTTGCAGGCCAAAGGCGGGGTCACGCGTCTCGGCACCTTCAATGGTGCCAAAAACCTGGCCGGGATTAATCGCCAAATCACGATCCGGTTGTATGGTGGCTTCACCTACGGTGACGCCCATGAGGCTTATACGATATGTCGTCGGAGACAATTCCAGGTTGTCGCGAATATGGACCGATGGCACCAGAAACCCCAGTTCCTGTGAAAGTTTTTTACGCACACCTTTAATGCGTGCCATGAGTTGACCATCCTGGGATTTATCGACCATCGGTATCAAGCGATAACCCACTTCTAGACCTACTGCATCTAATGGAGATACATCATCCCAGCTAAGATCGCGAGATTCTTGTGGTGCTTCAGCCGCTTGTACTTCTTCTTCCACCGCGGCTGATGCTTTACGACGATTTTGTAAACCAATCCAGTAAGCACCACCACCAGCAATCGCAGCCAGGAGTAAAAAGGGCGTGTTAGGCATACCCGGAATTAAACCCATAATACCCAGCACACCGGCTGTCACCGCCAGTGAACGCGGATTGCTAAACAACTGACTTAAGACTTGCTCACCCATGTTTTGAGAACTTGATACGCGGGTGATAATAATGCCCGCCGCAGTAGAGAGTAATAAGGCAGGGATCTGTGCAACCAAACCGTCACCGATGGTTAACAATGCATAATAGCGTGCCGCATCACTAAAACTAAGATCATGCTGCATCATGCCAATGGTCAGACCACCAATAAGATTGATGACGAGAATTAAAATACCGGCAACGGCATCACCTCGAACAAATTTACTCGCACCATCCATAGAGCCGTAAAACTCGGCTTCATCACTAATTTCCTGACGTCGGGTGCGTGCCTCATCTTGATCAATCAAACCGGCATTAAGATCGGCATCAATCGCCATTTGCTTTCCTGGCATTGCATCCAGAGTAAAACGTGCGCTCACTTCTGATATGCGTGTCGCTCCCTTGGTGATGACCACAAAATTAATGATGACCAGGATCATGAACACCACAATACCAACCGCATAATTACCGCCGACAACAAACTCACCAAAGGCCTCGATCACTTGACCTGCTGCAGCCGTGCCTGTGTGACCTTCAAGCAAGACAACACGTGTGGATGCCACATTAAGTGCCAGACGTAACAAAGTCGTAATCAACAAGACCGTTGGAAACAAAGTAAAATCAAGAGGTCGCAGGGTATAAACCGTGACTAATAGAATGACTAAAGCCAAAGAAATATTAAACGTGAACAAGGCATCCAGCATGAAGGGAGCTAATGGCACAATAATCATTGCCATCATCATCATCATGAGCACAGGTGCGCCGAGACCTGAGCGGGAAAAAGTACGAAGTGTGTCTAAAATAGCTGGCTGCGCCATGTCTACTTAACCTCAATCATGTTAATCAAACTGCATATCATCTGGGATAGGCAAATTATTTATTTTATGTTCTTTGGTTGATGAATACCCTGTGCGTTGTTTAAGCTGATAGACATAAGCCAATACTTGTGCCACAGCGAGATAAAGCGCAGCTGGAATTTCCTGATTCAATTCAGTGCTGTGATGCAGTGCACGTGCAAGTGGTGGTGCCTGTACTATCGGTACATTGTTTGCGATGGCGATGTTACGAATCTGGAATGCAATAAGGTCAAGACCTTTCGCCACCAATATTGGTGCACCCATATTCTCGCCATCGTAACGAAGTGCAACTGAGTAGTGTTCCGGGTTAGTAATAATAACGTCAGCCGTTGGCACTTCCTGCATCATGCGTTGTTGTGCGACATCGCGTTGCATTTGACGTACGCGGCCACGCATTTCAGGATTACCTTCGGTATCTTTATTTTCGTCTTTGACTTCCTGAAAGGTCATACGCAATTGTTTGTGGTGATCCCATATTTGAAATGGCACATCCACAAGCGCAATTAGAATCATGGTGGACCCCATGACGATAAAACCCCAAATCAATAATTGCCCAGCGTGCGCAATGGCTTGAGGTAATGGTTCACGACCAAGACCAAGATATTCTTCCGCCTGATTGTATAAAAAGACGATGGTGATACTCGCGATAATCAGGAATTTTGCCAATGCCTTAAATAATTCTACTAGACCACGAATGGCAAAAATTCTTTTCAAGCCTTTAACTGGATTCAGTTTTTCCCACTTAAACGCCATCGCCTGAGTACTAAAATTAAAACCACCCATTGCTACTGGGCCCGCAACTGCCGCAATAACTACAACAATAAAAAAAGGTATTAGTGCCGTCATTCCATCCAGCACTGCTTCTTGCAGTAATGCTGGCATCGCCATCGGCGTATAGATTGTTTCGCGTTCAATGTTTAGATATTCTTTAAAAAGGGCCTCCATTTCACGCGCGGTATAAGGCCCAAGAATGAACAGCGCCGCACCAGAAATCATCAACATCAGAACGGTATTAAGTTCACGCGAGTTGGCAATCTGACCTTTTTCCCGCGCCTGCAGTTTACGGCGCGGGGTTGCGTCCTGGCTGCGTTCCTGGCCCGTCTCTTCTGCCATTACAGCGCGCCTCCAAGCAATTGTTTAATTAATTGATACGCGGTATTAAACATGCTGGTTGAATGTGGTATTAGGCTGGGTAAAGTAAAAAACACGATGCCAAAACCCAGTGTCAGTGTTATTGGAAAACCAATCGCGAATATATTTAACTGTGGTGCTGCACGGGTCATTACACCAAAGGCAATATTAATGATCAGCAACGATGCAATCGCAGGTAAGGCAATCGCAAGACCACCTGCAAATATTTGGCTGCCCCAACGCACCACTTCCCACAGACTTTGCGGCATAAGGCTTTGACCAATGGGTAGAATTGTAAAACTATCAACCATGACTTCGATTAAAACCAGATGCCCATTCAAAGCCAGATACACCAGAAGAATCATTAAGATATAAAACTGACTCAAGACAGGCACCTGTGCGCCATTCTGTGGATCTACCATTAACGAAAAACCCAAACCCATTTGCATTGCGACTGCCTGGCCACCGGTAATGACTGCGCTCATAACAATTTGCAGGGTAAATCCAATCATCACACCAATGAGAATTTGCTGTGCAACAATTAAAAGCGCCATAGGGTGAAATATATCAATCGCAGGCACAGGTGGCAGCGCAGGAGCAATCATTAGCGTCAGCAATACTGCAAATGCCATACGAATTTGAACTGGGATTGTGCGCGCGCCAAATATTGGCGCTGCCATTATGACACCTGCAACACGAAATAGCGGCCATAAAAAACTGCCGACCCATGCTGTAATTTCTGCGCCCGTAAATGTCACATCAGCCAACCAGGTAAGGAATTTCCTGAATCAGACCCTGGGTATATTCCATTATCAATCGTAACATCCAGGGGCCAGCTAACATTAATGTTAGGATCGTTATCATCAGTTTGGGGATAAAGCTCAATGTCATTTCATTAATTTGCGTTGCAGCTTGAAACATACTCACCATCAAACCTACAACAAGTGCAGGAATCAAAGTAATCAGCAACAGAATAAAAACAACTTCGAGTGCGTTCTGAAAAATATCCAAAATCAATTCTGGTGTCATGATACCCCCCTTTACATGTAAAAACTTGATGCCAAAGTGCCCATGACAATATTCCAGCCATCAACCAGAACAAAAAGCATGATTTTAAACGGTAAAGAAATGATCATGGGTGACAACATCATCATCCCCATGGACATCAAAACACTCGCCACCACTAAATCAATAATCAAAAACGGGATAAATAATAAAAATCCGATTTGAAATGCCGTTTTTAATTCACTGGTAACAAAAGCAGGCACAAGCACTGTAAAGGGTATTTTATCTGTCGACTCGTATGGTTCATGCCCGGCAATACGGGCAAACATACTTATGTCGGTTTCACGAGTCTGGCCTAACATAAATTTTTTCAAAGGCTCACTCGCCTTTGTCACCGCTGTCTGCAGTTCCATCTTGTCAGACAAATAAGGTTGCAAGGCTTCCTTGTTAATACGATCAAAAACAGGAGCCATAATAAAAAATGTAAGAAACAATGCCAAACCAATTAATGTCTGTGAGGAAGGTGCCTGCACCAGACCAACAGCCTGCCGCAAAATGGACAAAACAATAATGATACGGGTGAACGATGTCATCATCATTAACGCTGCGGGTAACAACGTCAACATAGTCATTAATGCCAACACCTGAAGACTTAGTGTGTATGTTTGCCCCCCACCAGGAGCAGTAGTCACCGAAACGGCTGGTAAGCCTGGTTCTGCCAGTGCCAGCTTTGACGAGACAATAAATACAAGAGCCATCGCTACAACACTGAATATAAGGCGTATTGACTTCATGACTTGACTTGCCCTTTAAGCGCCGACTGTAAGCGTGAGGCAAAACTTTCCGATGCAGCTTTACCCGCATTTGTTAGGGCTGGCTTATCAAAAACATGCAAGGCATTGACCTGACCTGGAGCAACACCCACCACCAGTTGCGTGTCAGCAATTTGTATAACCACTACTTTTTCCCGCTGACCAACATTGACACCACCTAAGATTTTCACCTGGCCATTGGCTGGTGCTGCAAACTGACCCATGCGACGTATCACCCAGGCAAGGCCAAAAATTACAGCTAATACAAAACACAGACCTAATACCATTTGTAAGTATTGTGTGGTTGATACGGGCTCTGCTACTAATGGACCAGCCTGTATTACACTTTCTTTAGAAAATGCAGGCCAAACGATCCCTAGCCAGAGCCATAGGCTCCAGTGCAAATAGTGTTTCATGTGTGTTACCCGAGTTTTTTGACCCGCTCAGCAGGACTAATGACGTCCGTTAGACGTATTCCGAATTTTTCATTTACAACAACAACTTCACCATGCGCAATCAAGGTACCGTTAACAAGAACGTCCAGCGGCTCACCTGCCAGCCGATCCAGTTCAATCACTGAGCCCTGGTTAAGTTGCAACAAGTTACGAATATTCAATTTTGTCTGCCCAATCTCCATGGAAATCGTCACCGGAATATCCATAATGACATCAAGATTTACATCCTCGTTGCCATCAATAACCGCCGGCGTATCATTCTGCAAATTTTGCAGTCCTGCATGACTAACATCCTGAGGTGCATTATCTTCAGCAATCGCGTTTTCGTCTGCTGCACCATCATCATCTCCACCGGCTTCGGACATTGCGGCTGCCCAATCATCCATGACATCCGCATCTTTTTCTGTGTCAGTATTTGTATCAGTCATTACGTACTCCTGTTCTCGCAATCAATGCCTGTGTCGTTGCATCATTAGGCAGTTTTGTTCGTTTAACCGGCCCCTTAATCTTAATCGCCAAGTTACCCCGCGACTCACCAAAAGTACCTTCAAAAACCGGCACACCCTCTGCTTTTAAAAAAACTTTTTCTGGAAATTCAATGGGAATCACATCACCCTTTTCCAGCGTTAAAACATCTCTTAACTTCACCGGGACTTTCGCCAAGGTTGATGACATGGTGATTTCAGCAGACTTCACTTCTTCACGTAGTGCAATGCCCCAACGTTCATCATTATCTGAACTATCACTTTGCACACCAGCATCCAGAAGTTCACGAATAGGCTCCAGCATGGAATACGGCATGACGACCTGAAAATTACCGCCACCACCATCGAGCTCAACATGAAAAGTGCTAACAACAACAACTTCAGTCGGACTCACAATATTGGCAAACTGCGGATTAACTTCCATCGTCATAAATTCGAATTCAACGGGTAAAACTGGTGCCCAGGCCTCTTTCAAATCGTGGAAGGCATCATTAAGCATCATGCTAATAACACGCTGTTCTGTTGGTGTGAATTCACGCCCTTCAATTTTTGCATGACGGCCAGTGCCACCAAAATAATTATCGACCGTAACAAAAACCAGTTTTGGATCGAAAACACATAATGCAGTACCTCGCAAAGGGCGAATTTTGCAGATGTTCAGGCTGGTAGGAACAAACAAACTATGGATGTACTCAGAGAACTTGAGCATTTGCACACCACCGACTGATATTTCAGCCGAGCGCCGCATCATATTAAACATAGTGATTCGAAAATAACGTGCAAAGCGTTCATTGATCATTTCAAGTGTTGGCATGCGGCCACGGACAATACGGTCCTGGCTTGCAAAATCAAACTGACGGGCGACACCGTCAAACTCAGCTTCATCCGTATCAACGCCACCACTGTCAACACCATGTAATAACGCGTCAATTTCGTCTTGTGATAATAAATCAGTCACGTATACAAACCCTTATTGCATTATAAAACTGGTGAAAAAGACGGCTTCTACGCCGGGGATACCAAGTTCCGCTTCTACTATTTGTTGTACTCCTGCGAGCACTTCAGCACGCATTTTTTCTTTGCCGTCCAGAGTACGAAGCTCATTATATTTCTGGCCACTAAGTAACAATAAAATGTTGTTGCGTATCAATGGCGCATGTTCATTTAAGATGTTTAAGACATCCGAGTTACGCGTCATGAGTTGGATGTCGACCTGTAAAAAATTGGCCTTTTGCTCGCCCTCAAAATTCACCACAAACTCTGGCTTTAATTCAAAATACGTTACTGGACCAAGAACCACTTCTGCCTCTGTGGCACTTTCATCCGTTTCAGCATTTTTCGAGTCACCACTACCCAATGCACCCGTGAAATAAAGCGCACCGACAGTAATGCCACTCAGCAAAACAATCGCGAGCACGACGATGAGTATGAGTTTGCCTTTGCCAGCTTTTTTACCAGAGTCATCCAGTTCAATTGCGTTTTCGTTTTCGTCTTCTTCAGCCATAGTCGCTACTTTGTAATTGGAAAGTCTTTACATAGGCGAATGCAAAACACATACCAGCCTTGCGCATGGTATTAATGTGTTTTATAACAATTAGTTACAGAGATAGCGGAATAAGAAAATATTCTAGTGACAAACTATTGACGATAAAATTAGGAATTTATTGTCGGGATTTCGACCCTATTCTGGCAGTCGAATGAAATGTTCACGGTAATGGCACAGTTCAACAATCGAATCACGGATGTCATCCAGTGCCAGATGACTGGATTGCTTCGTTAATCCCTGGCAAGCGGCAGGATTCCAGCGTTTTGCCAGTTCTTTGAGTGTGCTTACATCCAGATTGCGATAATGAAAAAAGGCTTCTAATTCAGGCATTTGGCGTGCCATGAAGCGTCGGTCCTGGCAGATGCTATTACCACACATTGGTGATGTTTTGGCGGGCACATACTGCTCTAAAAATGCAATGGTCTGTCGCTGTGCCTCTTCTAAAGTGATGGTGCTTTGCCTTACACGTTCCGTAAGGCCTGAACCCCCGTGCTGGCGCGTATTCCACTCGTCCATACCATTGAGGTTCTCGTCATTGGTATGAATAGCAAGCATTGGACCTTCCGCTAATATATTCAGCTCGGCATCGGTCACAATAGTCGCAATCTCGATGATCTCATCATTCTGGGTATCCAGACCGGTCATTTCCAGGTCAACCCAAATAAGGTTATTGTTGTTTTGCATCATGTAGAATCCTTGTTATCGTGCTTGCCAAGTATTGTACCAAAGGCTAACCTGCCATGCGCGTGAGTGCAAAGAATCACAATTATATAAGAGGAATGACAGCTTATTATGGAATGGGTTACTCAGGTTTTCATCGCGGGAATCATTGGTGCTACCGGTCTGCAATTATGGCTGTCGCAACGCCAAATTTCACATGTCAATGACCACCGTACTGCCGTACCTGAGGCTTTTACTTCCAAGATTGAGCTGACGGAACACCAAAAGGCCGCCGACTACACAACTACAAAAGTGAGTTTTGGTCGAATCGAGCTACTTTATTCCAGCCTGCTCTTACTGGCCTGGACATTGGGCGGTGGTCTGCAATGGCTGGATAATATGTGGCTTAGCCTGGCATGGTCACCACTGTGGACTGGCGTCGCGGTGATGTGCAGCCTGTTGGTCATCGGTGAAATACTCAGTCTGCCCTTCTCTATATACAGTACTTTCTCCATTGAGCAACGTTTTGGGTTTAATCGAATGACCCCGGCACTTTATCTGGCGGATCTACTTAAACAAATTTTGCTCACCCTCGCTTTAGGGATCCCGCTACTTTGGGTAATTCTCTGGTTAATGCACCATGCCAGCACCTTATGGTGGTTACAGGTTTGGGCATTCTGGATGGGGTTTAGTCTATTTATGTTCTGGGCCTACCCTGCCTTTATTGCACCACTCTTTAATAAGTTCAAACCTCTCGAAGATGGCGAACTGCGTCAGCGTATCGAAAAACTTATGCAGCGCTGTGGTTTTACCAGTAATGGTATTTTTGTTATGGATGGGTCACGACGTAGCGCTCACGGTAATGCATATTTCACTGGCATTGGTCAGAATAAACGCATTGTCTTTTTTGACACTTTGATCGAATCGCTTAATGCCGATGAAGTCGAAGCCGTTCTCGCGCATGAGTTAGGACACTTCAAATGCAAACATATTCAAAAGCGTCTGATTAGCACAGCAGCCATTAGTTTGGCCGGACTCGCCTTACTTGGTTGGCTCATTGAACAACCCATGTTCTACCATGGACTTGGTGTTGAAAACATGTCAAAACATATGGCTCTAATTTTGTTTATGCTGGTTATGCCTCTCCTTGGTATTTTTATACACCCCATTTTTTCCTGGGTAAGTCGTAAACATGAGTTTGAAGCAGATAGCTATGCTGCAAAGCAAACCAATGCTAACGATTTAATCCTGGCACTGGTTAAACTCTATAAAGAAAATGCCAGTACCTTAACCCCGGATCCGCTGTATTCTGCGTTTCATGACTCACATCCACCGGCACCGGTTCGAATTGCGCATTTATCATCGAAAGCGGTAACGCAGTAGATACTGTGATGCACTCGATAAGACTCGCCACATTTATCATCTTTAGCATTGGCTTTAGTTATGCCTATGCCAATGATGTTGAACGTGGCCGTATTTTGCATAATGAAAATTGTATTAAGTGCCATGCAGCAATGTATGGTGGAGACGGTTCCACAATGTACCTTCGGGAAGAGCGTCACATAGAATCTTTGAAAGCACTCAATATGCAGGTAAAGCGTTGCAAGAATAGTCTTGGCCTGCCCTGGCCTGAAGATCAAATAGATGATCTTATCGCTTACCTCAACGCCACGTTTTACCATTTTAAAAATGAATAAATTTTTCAATTCTGGACTACAGCAAACATTTAGCTCTTTCCATTACGTTTACCGTCGTAAATCCTGACTCAGATAATATTTTCACATGGCAAAGCGTCGAATAACAAAACAACAGGGTCGTCGCATTCAGGACCGCCAACAACAATACCTTAATGATAAAAAAACGCCTTCTGTTCTTAACAGCGACACCTTTAATGGCACTGTTATTTCTCACCAGGGAAAACGTATCCTGATAGAAAATGAAACAGGTGAATTAATCTCCTGTCATATGCGTACCCACATCGGCAAGCCGGTTTGCGGTGATCAAGTCATATGGCAAACAGATGATAATAAGGCGGGCGTTATTGTGGCTATTCAAACCCGACAAAATGAATGGGATCGACATACACGTAGAGGCGAACGCAAAGTCGTTGCGGCGAATATCACGCAAGCCTTAATCGTTGTTGCCGCCAAACCTGAAGTCCATGAAGGCCTCATTGACCGCGCTCTGGTTGCCTTGGAGAATCGTAATATTAAAGCGATTATTGTCTTTAATAAAATTGATCTCCTCGACGAAACACAACATCATGCCTACAGACTTCGTTTGAATATTTATCAACAACTTAATTATCCCGTTATCGAAACCAGCGTAAAGCAATCGATTGGCATAGCGGAATTGTCAGCTGCGTTAAAGCATGAAACGAGTATTTTAATGGGAGAGTCTGGTGTTGGAAAATCTTCATTAATTCAAGTCCTGCTGCCTGATGAAGAAATTCGTATTGGTGAAATTTCTGACGTCCATGAGCAAGGTAAACATACAACGACAACAGCTAAACTGTATCACCTGCCTGGTGGTGGCAAACTGATAGATTCACCTGGCATTAGAGAGTTTTTTATTCCACACTTTACTGCCGATGAATTAATACATGGCTTTAGAGAGTTTCGTCGTTTTGTTGGGCAATGCCAGTTTCGCGACTGCCAACATGAACAGGAACCTGGTTGTGCTCTACACCATGCGGCGGAAACGCATAACATCACCGAAAAACGCTGGCGTAGCTATCAAAGTATAAAAGCTGAGCTTACTGCTTAACGTACTTTTATTTGTCCACCGGGTAATAGTTTTCTAAGTTCATCGACTGTCGCAGGTTTATTTTTATTGACCTCGATTAATTCTTTTACTTCCGAAACAGTTGCAGACTTACGCGTATCCAGCCCCATACTTTTTTCGGTTGCCTTGTTCATGACAATAATACTGATGCGACGATTAATGGGGTTTTTTGGATTTTTCTTGTCAAACAATACCGAGGATGCCAGACCAATCACTCGACCTATTTTATCTTGCTTTAAACCATTCTTCATCATCTCACGACGTGCCGCATTGGCTCTGTCCGCAGATAATTCCCAGTTGGTATAACGAATACGTTCCTGTGTTTCTTCATATTCACGGTAATAGCCTTTTACAAAACTTGTGACGTCGGTATGCCCCGAAATGGAAAGCCGATTAGGCACCTTATTAATAATCTTGGTGATCTCACGTAAAATCGCCTTCATATACCATTTCAGTTTTGCGCTCGCCAAACCAAACATGGGGCGATTTTCTTTATCAACAATCTGAATTCGCAGCCCTTCAGGCGTTATATCCAGAAGTAACTGATCTTTGAATGGCTTTAATGCCTGACTTTTTTCGATTGCTTCTTTTAAGTCTTGTAGTAAAGTGTCGAGACGTTTCTTTTCAACCTCTTTTGCCATTTCTTCAGCTTCACTTTCTTTGGTTTTCTCCTTCCGACTTTCTTCAGGCGCAATATCTTTTTTCTGTTTTTCCTCTTTCTTTTTACTATCGTCACCTTTGGGAATTTCAAGCGTGCCGCCTAACTTGATCATACTGGTACTTGCACCACCCGGTCCCTGTACACCAGCAGGATTTTTAAAATAATCCGATATACCCGCCTTCTGTCCTTCGCTGGTTGAACCCAGAAGCCACATCAACAAAAAAAAGGCCATCATTGCTGTCACAAAATCTGCATACGCAACCTTCCATGAGCCGCCATGGTGTCCATGACCACCCTTGATGATCTTTTTGATAACAATAGGTTGTTTTTTATCGTCTGCCACTGGGCAAAGCCTGTCAGATTATTTATTCTTTTGTTCTTTTATATGTTCTTCCAACTCCATAAAGCTGGGACGAAGATTGCTTGATAAGGCTTTACGGCCAAACTCAATCGCAACTTGTGGTGTATAACCATTTAATGTTGCCATAATGCAGGCCTTGGCACAGTTCAGAAGCATGCCCTCTTCTTCTACCTGTGTATCCATTGCCTTAGCCAAGGGACCAACAAACCCATAAGCAAATAAGATACCAAGGAATGTTCCCACCAGTGCTGCACCAACTTTCATACCAAGCACTTCCGGTGGCTCTGTAATAAAACCCATGGTGATAACAACGCCCATGACGGCCGCCACGATACCGAAGCCTGGCAAACCATCTGACATGGTTGTCACCGCAGCAGCCGGAGCAGCCATTTCATGATGGTGCGTTTCCATTTCAAGATCCATTAAGCTTTCGAGTTCAAAGGCGTTCATATTGCCGCCCACCATCAAACGTAAATAATCGCTAATAAAATCGATAAGATGATGATTTGCCGCCAGCTTGGGGAATGCCTTAAATATTTCACTTTCATGTGGTTCGTCGATATCGGCTTCCAATGCCATCAAACCTTCTTTACGAGACTTGGCAAACAGGTTGTGCATAAGGGTCAACAATTCCATATATGTTGCCTTTTTATACTTGCTGCCTTTTAAAATAGCGAAGAGGCCTTTAATTGAACCACTTAAAACGCTTGGTGGATTCGAGATGATAAATGCACCCGTTGCACCACCGAGAATAATCATGAGTTCAGGCGGATGCCAAAGTGCTAAAAGCTGACCACCGGATATGATGAAGCCACCAAATACACAGCCTGTGACAAATAGAATTCCGAATATAATTTTCATTGCTTCGCCAGGTCCCTTTCGCTTTTTTATGGCTATTTCTACAATTTACAACAGTTGTTATCGTCTGCAAGTTACAGAAACTTAAGCGGAAAATTAAAGGCTTTATTCAAACCATCCGATAGCTCAGACAGAGTATGAATATGTGATAACACAAGGTTTTCAGGTACTTAATGAGCGACAAAATTGACCAATGGCTGAATAAACTCGGTGACGCACCGATACCGATTCTTGCCAATACTATCAAAGACTTAGCTAGTGCCTGTAAGTCTGACAGCACAACGATCAATGAGATCGTCTCGATTGTCGAACGTGACCCAGGTCTAACTGTTCAACTTTTACGCACATGTGGTCAAAAAGCGCACGGTAGTTTACAAGCCGATGTAAATTCTGTTCAACAAGCACTCATGATGTTGGGCATGCAAACGGTAAGTGATCTTGCCAGTACATTGCCCTCTGTTGAAAAAGATTTGTCTAAACAGGCACGCACACAGGTTCTGTTTACCTTTACCCGCGCCTACTACGCAGGCACACAGGCTTTGGAATGGGCCCAGCAACGACGTGATATGACTCCCGATGAAGTTTTTGCCAGCGCCCAGTTACACTTTCTTGGTGAAATAATTTTATCCCTTTTTGCGCCAGAAAAGTTACGTGAAATTTATCTCATGCGCACGGAAGAACATGTCGCTTCGGAAGAGGCACAATACATCATACTGGGCTTTACCCTGGATCAGCTTTCATTGGAAATCGCCAGGCGCTGGCATTTGCCCAGTCTGGTCAGCGAGGCGTTACACCCGGAAAATGCCCGTTTCCCTCGTGCCTACGGTGTCATGCTTGCCGTGCAGCTGGCACGCTATGCCACAACCAGCTGGACAGATCCTAAAACCATGCAACTTATGTATCATGCAGGAGAATGGTTAGGCGTTGAAAATGTGGATGATGTTATTGCCAATTGTCATAGCACAGCCGCAGAGGCAGCACGGGGTTCTTCCTATTATGGTGTTAAGCCTGCTGCCATCCAGTTAGTACAGTTACCCGTAGTCGATGAAACACCAAAACCAACAAGTCACGACGTCGAACCTGTAGAAGAAACAGGGATTTGTCTCAGTCCCCAGCTCGATCTTTTAAAAACCCAGCTGCAACAACTTAATGATGCCGACATCGTTGAGCAGAAAAAATTTATCGCCATCACCATGAAGGCATTACATGATGGTATCGGTCTTAATCGTGTTGTGTTTGCCACTATTGATACCGAGAACAAGTGTCTGATTGCACACGCCGTCGCAGGTACCGAAAATGATCCCAGCTTTAATCGATTTCATTTGTCATTAAAGCAACCCCATTTGTTTTTTCACTTAATGGAAAAAATGCAGGGCATCTGGCTAAATGATACGAACAGGGAAAAATTCTGGCCGCTGATACCAAAAGAGTTTCAGCGCACAATAATGGTTAATTCATTTCTGGCAATGTCGATTTTTGTCAATGACCAACCTGTTGGTCTTATTTACGCAGATCGGCATACTAAAGATTGTATATTGGATAAACACAGTTATCAGTATTTCAAAACGGTTTGTTTACAATTTTCAAAATCACTCGGGCGTGTGAAAAATCTGAATTTTAAGGGTTAGACTTCTTTGCGGCCACTAAAGGCATGAGATAGTGTTGTCATATTCACGTATTCCAATTCACCGCCTAAAGGCACACCATGAGCAATGCGCGTCACCTGTATGTTGCATGAATGTACCATCTCTGCAATGTAGTGTGCTGTTGCTTCACCTTCAACCGTCGCATTGGTTGCCAGAATCACTTCAGTGATCTCACCTTCATCCAGGCGTTTAGCCAAAATATCCAGGCCAATCTCATTAGGCCCTAGACCATCCAAAGGTGAAAGATGTCCCATAAGAACAAAATATACACCCTGATAATCTGCCGCATGTTCAATCATTTGAACATCCACTGGCGATTCAACAATACAGAGTTTACTACGATCTCGTCTTGCGCTAGAACATAAGTGACAAATTGTATCTTCAGTTAAAGTACGACATTGTTGGCAATGTCCCACCCGTTCAACAGAAGTCTGTAACAGATTGGCTAAATGCGAAGCGCCCTTGCGATCACGCTGCAATAAATGAAACGCCATCCGCTGAGCACTCTTTTGACCAACACCAGGCAAACAACGGAGCGCTTCGATGAGCTGCTCAACAAGGGGACTTGAAGACATCAGATGAATACTAAAATGGCATTTTAAAACCAGCAGGCAGATTTAAACCATCTGTCATACCGGAGAAACGTTCCTGTGATTCTTTCTCTACCTGACGTACCGCATCATTAACTGCCGCTGCAATCAAATCTTCAAGCATGTCTTTATCATCGCCCATTAAACTGTCATCAATGTTGACACGTTTAATGTCGTGCTTACCTGTCATGACAACAGTCACCATTCCGCCACCAGACTGGCCTGTGACTTCCATTTTTGCCACTTCTTCCTGCATTTTTTGCATATTGGCCTGCATCTGCTGAGCCTGCTTCATCATATTGCCTAAACCTTTCATACAAAACTCCTTAATAAGATCTTTGAATAAACATTATTGTGGTTGTACCGAGTCTGGTTTTATTCTCGCGCCAAATGCCTCAACCAGATTTTTTACACCGTCATCATTATTAATCGCCGTTTGTGCCTGAGCCTGACGTTCGGCAGCCTCACGCAACAACCTTGCTGCGGGTGTTTCTGTTGCAGGGATTTGCATATCAATCGATAATTTAACGTTCAGATTCAATAGTTCACAAATGTTTTCCTGCAGACGTTCCATTCTTTCTGTTGTTAGCAAGTGTTGATGATTTGGATCTAACGCCAGCACCCAACGATCCGGGGTTTTATTCACCAGACTACAATTCATCGCTAACTGTTTAACAACACCGCTTATGGTTAATTTACCCATCAACGAGTGCCAATCGTCTGTTACGGCGTTAGACGAAGAAACAGGCCTTACTGGTGCTTCTGGCTCAGCAACAACATTTTCTTTCTTCGCAACACTTTCAATTTTCTGCGGCGTTTCATTTCTCATTTCAACCGCTGGTGCAGATATTTTTGGTTGGCCAGTGGCTGATTTTATCTTTGCAACTTGCGCATCATTTTTTTTTACCTCAGCAGCAGGTCGAAAAGCCAACATTCGTAACACCGTCATCTCAAAACCTGTTCGCGGGTCCGGTGAAAATGCCAGGTCGCGTCGACCCTGTAATGCAATTTGGTAATATAGCTGCACATCCTCAGCACTTAATTGCTCAGCCAGTTGAATCAATCGCGTTTGATCTCCCATGCTAATTTCAAAGGCATCAGGCCACTGCTGCAACAACGCAACGTGGTGCAATGTCGACAACATTTCAACGATCACTTCATGATAATCAGGTGATTTCTCGGCAAGCCTTCTGGCTTGCTCAAGCACAGCATTACTCTCGGTAGAGGCAATGGCATCAAGCACATCATAAATTTCATGGCGTTCGATCGTCCCCAGCATCGCACGCACATCACTTTCACTAACCTTGCCGCCGCTAAAGGCAATAGCCTGATCCATCAGGCTTAATGCATCACGCATACTGCCATCAGCCGCTCGTGCTAATTCAAGCAATGCGGTTGCTTCAAATTCAACAGATTCAGCAACGAGAATTTTTTCCAGGTAATCCTGAATTTGCTCCACCCCAAGCCGTCGTAAACCAAATTGCAGACAGCGTGACAATATTGTCACCGGTAACTTTTGTGGGTCAGTCGTGGCCAATAAGAATTTGACATGCGGAGGCGGTTCTTCCAGCGTCTTCAACAAAGCATTAAAGCTATGTCCTGATAGCATGTGAACTTCATCGATCAGGTAGACTTTGTAGCGTCCGCGTGTCGGGGCGTACTGAACATTGTCGAGCAATTCACGCGTGTCCTCGACCTTCGTGCGTGATGCCGCATCAACCTCAATTAAATCAACAAAGCGACCTGCATCAATTTCCTGACAAGCACTGCATTGGCCGCAGGGCGTAGAGCTAACGCCTTGTTCGCAATTGAGTGACTTTGCCAATATCCTGGCCAGAGTAGTTTTACCGACACCACGCGTGCCAGTAAAAAGAAACGCATGATGGACCCGATCATTATCCAGCGCATTAATCAGGGCACGCAAAACATGGCTCTGCCCAACGACTTCGGAAAAATTACCCGGTCGCCATTTTCTTGCAAGTGCTTGATAACTCATGATTTATTGATTTGACCTGTCAACATCGAGAGGACTTATTCTACCGGCTCACGCCAGGGAGTGCATCCATATATTACCCAGGATTCACATGATGGGATAAAAAGATAAAGGGTGGCAACCCGCACCAGCCACACCCCGGCGCCCAAATCCACCGCTGCGGCTGCTCCCTTCCAGGTCTGACCGGATTCACGGTTTCTTGTCGCGAGGGGACCAATACAGGTCGCCATAAACAGATAATAATGACAATAAAAATGCTGGCGGAGAGAGAGGGATTCGAACCCTCGATAGGGATAAACCTATACACACTTTCCAGGCGTGCTCCTTCAGCCACTCGGACACCTCTCCAAATTTCAGGGGCGCAAGACTAAACCACCCTACTGGTTAGCGCAAATCCATTCTGAAACTCTGTTACATATCCATGGTCTCTGCTGTGTGAAATACAGTTTAAAACGGCCAAGTAAGGCCAAAATTGCTCATTTTTACAGCATAATATTCAATTAATTTGTAACTCATTGAATACATTAAATATTCTAAATCGATTATAAATATTAGTATGTTATAATGTTCAGAATTTAAACCCTTCAATTTATCACTAAATAAAAAATAACGACTAGAGTTTAAGGTGTGAGTGCCGATACTGTGAACAGCGTCACAAAAAATCGAGGTTCAAGAATGCGCTTAGTCGTGGGTATTGCTGTGTCGATCGTAGTGGCGTTGGTTACGCTTAATGCCTGTAGCCCGCAACGCTCACTGCTGCAACAGGTCCTGCATGAAGGTGAGCTTCTGGTCCTGACTCGCAATGCTTCCACTACCTATTATGAAGGCCCCCAAGGTCCATCAGGACTTGAGTATGAGCTAACAAAACGCTTTGCTGAATACCTGGGTGTCGAGCTCGTCATCAAAATAAGAGACAACCTGGACGATCTGCTGGATGACGTACAAAGTGGAGATGCGCATCTTGCGGCTGCAGGTTTGACCGTTACTGAAAAACGCCAGCAACGCGTTCGCTTTACCAGCCCCTATCAACAAATCAAGCAACAAGTAGTCTACCACCAAAACAATAAACGTCCAAAATCACTTGAGGATATTACTGAAGGTCATCTTGAGGTGCTAGCCAACAGCAGCCACGTTGAACGACTTAATGAACTTTCAACAAGCATCGATGGACTTGTCTGGACTGAAAATGATTATGTTGGCAGCACTGAGTTAATAAACCTTGTTGCAGAACAAGTCATTGATTACACCATTGCCGATTCCAACGAAGTCAGCATTAATCGTCTCTATCACCCTTCGTTACGGGTTGCCTTTGATATTTCTGACAAACAAAACCTCGCCTGGGCAATGCCAAAGAGTGAAGACTTATCACTCTATACAGCAGCTAATGATTTTATTAATGAACTCGAAGACAGTGGTGAGCTGAGTCAAATTATTCGACGTCACTATTCACATCTGCGCAATTATGACTATGCGGGGACGAATCGTTTTCTCAGCCAGGTACGCGAACGTCTGCCGCGTTATTACCCTTTATTTGAAACCGCGGCAGCGCAATATAACCTGGACTGGCGTCTATTGGCCGCGACGGCCTATCAGGAATCCCACTGGAATCCTCGTGCCGTGTCACCAACCGGTGTACGGGGTATTATGATGCTGACGAGGGCAACCGCCAGCTATCTTGGTGTCTTAAAGCGTACTGATCCCGAGCAAAGCATTGACGGTGGTAGCCGCTATTTACGTAAACTCATTGATAAGTTACCGAAACACATTGAAGAACCTAATCGTACCTGGTTAGCATTAGCAGCATATAACGTTGGCTATGGCCATCTACAGGATGCACGTATGATTACCGCCATGCGTGGTGGCAATCCAGACCTGTGGGTTGATATAAAAGATAACTTACCATTACTGCGCAAACGTAAATGGTATAAACAAACTCGCTTTGGATATGCCCGTGGCATGGAACCTGTGCGTTACGTCGAAAATATTCGCAGTTACTACAGCATTCTTAACTGGCAACTAACGAATGACCTGCCCTACAAACCAAAACGACTGGTGGCACTAAACTCTTCTGCGCTTTAACCTGCCGGTTTTTTTTGCTGACGCCGCGATTGAAAAAATGACGTCAGCAGATGACTGCATTCATCCGCCATAACGCCCGCACTAACATCAACCTGATGGTTTAATGCTTCTCCAGAAAGAATATTAAACACACTCCCTGCGGCACCACCTTTTGGATCCGCTGCTGCATACACAAGTCGTTTCACCCGCGCATGAATGATTGCACCCGCACACATGCTGCAAGGTTCCAGCGTGACATACAAAGTTGTGTTTAATAAACGATAGTTATGCAGTTTGGAGGCGGCGGCGCGCAGTGCCATAATTTCTGCATGAGCGGTAGGGTCGTGTGAGACAATAGGCCGGTTCCAGCCTTCACCAACGACTTGATCATCCTTTACGAGTATCGCACCAACCGGAACTTCTCCTTCAGCTTCTGCACATTTTGCCAACTCAAAAGCATGCTGCATCCAGAATTGATCCAGCGCTTCAACTTCCAGCTGTTGATCATTCATTGTTATTTAAAACCAAATGATGGTTTATTCCCACTCAATAGTGCCAGGCGGCTTTCCCGTGATATCATATACAACACGGGAGATGCCATTGACTTCATTTACGATGCGTCGTGAAACGTGATCCAGAAATTCATATGGCAGGTGAGCCCAACGCGCCGTCATAAAATCAATGGTTTCTACTGCGCGTAGTGCCACGACATATTGATAGCGACGACCATCGCCAGTAACACCAACCGATTTTACGGGCAAGAAAACTGTGAATGCCTGACTCACTTTGTCGTAAAGCTCATTATTGTAGAGTTCTTCAATAAAGATATGGTCGGCCAGACGTAGAATATCCGCGTATTCTTTTTTGACTTCACCGAGTATACGCACACCCAGGCCAGGGCCGGGAAAAGGATGGCGATAAACCATGTCGTATGGCAAGCCCAATTCAACACCCAACTTGCGCACTTCGTCTTTGAATAGTTCTCGCAATGGCTCACACAGTTCTAATTTCATATGTTCTGGCAAACCGCCAACATTATGATGCGACTTGATTAAATGTGCCTTGCCGGTTTTGGCTCCAGCCGATTCAATAACATCGGGATAAATAGTGCCTTGCGCCAACCATTTTGCATTTTTGAGTTTGTTAGATTCTTCTTCAAAAATCTCAACAAAAAGATTACCAATGAGTTTACGTTTCTGTTCCGGATCACTAACACCATCAAGCGCTGATAGAAAACGGGCTTCAGCATCAACACGTATAACTTTCACACCCATGTGTTCGGCAAAGGTCGCCATGACCTGATCACCTTCCTGATAACGCAGTAGTCCATTATCTACAAAAACACAGGTTAACTGATCACCAATCGCTTTATGTAATAAGGCCGCGACCACTGAAGAATCAACACCGCCAGACAAACCAAGAACTACTTCGTCTTTACCAACTTGCTCGTGTATGCGCGCAATATTGTCATCGATAATATTACCAGCATTCCATAAATCACTACAGCCACAGATATCATGCACAAAACGTTCAATAATGCGCTGGCCCTGATGGGTGTGCGTTACTTCCGGGTGAAATTGCAAACCGTAAAAATGCTTTTCGATGTTCGCAATACCGGCAATCGGCGCATTATCTGTCGAAGCCATTAAGGTAAACCCCTCTGGCATTTCAACTACTCGATCACCGTGACTCATCCAGACATCCAACAGGCCATAACCTTCTGGCGTAGTATGATCTTCGATGTCATTTAGCAGTGGCGTATGCCCACGTGCGCGCACCTGTGCATAGCCATATTCATGGTGATCGGAATTTTCAACCTTGCCACCCAACTGTGCCGACATGGTTTGCATGCCATAACAAATTCCCAACACAGGAATATCCAGTTCAAAAACAACCTGAGGTGCGACAGGCGCATCACTGCCAATGGTGCTTTCCGGACCGCCAGAAAGAATAATACCTTTAGGTTTAAAGTCACGAATATCCTGCTCAGTAACATCCCAGGCGTATAGTTCACAATAAACACCCGCCTCTCGCACACGACGTGCAATTAACTGGGTGTATTGAGAACCAAAATCGAGAATAAGAATTCGATCAGAATGGATGTCCCTGGACATGTGGTGCTTCCCGTAAAAGATTTAAGAGCGGTAGTTTGGCGCTTCTTTAGTGATCGTCACATCATGCACGTGCGATTCACGCATACCCGCTGACGTGACGCGTACAAACTTAGGCTCGGTACGCATTTGCTCGATGCTGACGCACCCTGTATAGCCCATGCTGGAACGAATGCCGCCCAACAATTGATGCACCACTGGACCTAATGGACCTTTGTATGGCACACGACCCTCGATACCCTCAGGTACCAGTTTATCGGCAGTGCTGCCTTCCTGGAAGTAGCGATCCGAGGAACCTTCGCGGGCACTCATCGCGCCCATTGAACCCATACCACGATACGATTTATAAGAACGTCCCTGATACAACTCGACTTCACCGGGTGACTCTTCCGTACCACCAAACATGGAACCAATCATAATCGAAGATGCACCGGCGGCGATTGCTTTAGCAATATCACCGGAATAGCGAATACCGCCATCCGCAATTAATGGAATACCTGTGCCTTCCAGTGCAGCGGCAACATTAGCGACCGCTGATATCTGAGGCACACCGACACCGGCAACAATTCGCGTCGTACAGATTGAACCTGGACCAATACCAACTTTAACCGCATCAGCACCAGCAGCGGCTAATGCCCTGGCCGCTTCCGCTGTGGCGATATTTCCACCAATCACCTGTAATTGCGGGAAATTTTTCTTTACCCAGGCGACCCTGTCCAGAACACCCTGAGAGTGCCCATGTGCCGTGTCCACCACCACGACATCGACACCCGCTTCTGCCAGAGCTGTAACGCGTTCATCAGTACCAGCACCAACGCCTACAGCGGCACCAACGCGCAAGCGTTCCTGATCATCCTTACATGCATTTGGGTTTTCAGTCGCTTTTTGAATATCTTTTACGGTGACCAGACCGCGCAAATGAAACTGGTCATTGACGACCAAGACCTTTTCAATACGGTTTTCGTGCAGCAATTTGAGGATTTCATCTTTCTCAGCACCCTCTTTCACCGTCACCAATTTGTCCTTCGCTGTCATGATGCTGGAAACCGGGTTGTTATGGTGTGTCTCAAAACGCAGATCACGGCTGGTCACGATGCCCACCAGACTGTCGCCCTCGACCACAGGAACACCGGAAATATTCTGTGCCCTGGTCAGTGCCAGCACATCACGAATGCTCGTTTCAGGCGTCACTGTCATCGGGTCTTTAATGACACCGCTTTCGAATTTTTTTACCTGACGAACATGATCTGCCTGAGTCGCGACATCCATATTCTTATGAATAATGCCAATACCACCTTCCTGTGCCATCGCGATGGCCAAACGTGCTTCTGTAACCGTATCCATCGCTGCCGAGGCCAATGGAATATTCAGTTCGATTTCACGTGTCAGGCGTGTCTTGAGGGAGACTTCCTTGGGCAGGACATTAGAGTGCGCGGGGAGCAGCAAAACGTCATCGAAGGTCAGGGCTTCTTCTGCAATTCTTAGCATTGCGGGGGATCCTTTGATGTAAATCGGCGAATTATAAAGAGTTTTCAGGCAAGCGTAAATGACTTTGCCACATCAACAACCCTGTAAAAATCAATAAATTAGGCATTGCCATCCCTCGCAATGATGCGCATAATGGTTTCAAGTGTTTCGGACGATACGTCTGAAGCGAAAAATATAAGATAAGGCTAATGTTGACTGCTCGGAGGGGGCTCCCGGTAATTAACAATCGCCATAAAAGTAATAACTCATTTTGGAGGAGAATATGAAGAAACTGATTATTGTCGCTGCGACTGCTGCCCTTATGACTGCTTGTGCCTCAGCGCCAACACATAGTCTAGATCAGGCAAATGCAGCCATTAGTGCTGCTAGCGCTGCCAATGGGAAAGCCAAAAAAGTCAATTACGAGTGGCGTGATACAGGTAAGATGATCAAAAAGGCTCGTAAAGCTAAGGGTGATGGCGAATATGATAAAGCTGTGAAAATAGCGAATAAAGCCAAGCGTCAGGCAGTAAATGCCCTGGCACAATACAATGAGCAAAAGAACGCCAAGCCACATTACTAATAATAACGTCGTTTAAAAAATAAAAAGGCCGGGATAATCCCGGCTTTTTTTTACCTCGAAACAATACCGTAGCTTTAGTATCATCACTTTATGTCGATTTCTTCTGAACAACCTTTCCGTGACATCTACACCATCTCTCGTCTAAACAGGGAAGTGCGTACTGTACTTGAAGGTAGCTTTCCCCTGTTATGGATAGAGGCTGAAATATCTAACCTGTCACGCCCTGCCTCCGGCCACCTTTACTTCTCGCTCAAAGATGAAGCTGCACAGGTACGTGGGGCCATGTTCCGAAATAAAAATATGTATCTGCCCTTCAAGCCAGAAAATGGTATGCAGGTACTGGTACGCGCCCGTGTAGGTTTATATGAAAATCGTGGTGACTTTCAGATTATTATCGAACACATGGAGGCCGCAGGTGATGGGGCTCTACGTCATGCCTTTGAACAGTTAAAGCAGCGACTCGAGAAGGAAGGTCTATTTGATTCGGCAAAAAAACAAACCATACCCGCACCACCCAGGCAGGTTGGTGTCATTACCTCACCAAGCGGTGCTGCAATACGTGATGTCTTATCAACACTGAAACGTCGATTCCCCGCATTACCCGTTGCAATTTACCCAACTGCAGTACAGGGAGCGACCGCGGCCAATGAAATCGCTAATGCCATTGAAACGGCTAACGCTCGTAAAGAATGTGATGTGCTATTACTGGTACGAGGCGGTGGTTCGTTAGAAGATTTGTGGTCATTTAATGAAGAAGTCGTTGCACGGGCAATAGTCAAAAGTAAAATCCCCATCGTCAGCGGTGTTGGCCATGAGGTTGATTTTACCATTGCAGACTTTGTTGCTGATTATCGAGCTCCCACACCAACAGCGGCTGCGGAGTTGATCTCACCAGATCAACATACCTGGAAATTACAATTACAAAAACTACAACAGCGTTTTATTTATATACAAAATTCACAGTTAAGTCTGCGCCAGCAGCACTTGAGAACATTACGCTCACGTATTCAACATCCCGGGCAAAGACTTCAGGCAGTGACACAACGACTGGATGAGTTATTCACACGACAGCAACAATCTATGCGACAACAAATGGCGATTAACCGGCAACTCCTGCAACATCTGACAAACCGTTTGTTATATGCACAACCATCAAACCGCCTGGCAGCATTGCGTGACAACACGACCAGTCTTTTGCGCAGACTCGTTACCAGCCAACAGCATCGACAGAACCAACATCAGCAACAACTTCATGCATTAGCACGCACCATGGATGCTGTCAGTCCCCTGGCAACATTAAGCCGCGGCTACGCGATTGTACAAACAGAAGAAGGTAAACTTGTGCGTAACGCAGCACAATTAAAAACCGATCAGAAAATTATCAGCCGATTACATCAAGGTCGAATAATTAGTCGAGTTGAAAAAACGGAATCAACGAATGATTAAAAAAATATGTGTTGGGGTAGTAATATCGGTTTTCAGCCTGTCGGCTATCGCCGTTAATTTACCAAAAACAGATGCTGTGCCTGGTGGCATCGTCATTATTCCTTTGAAACTCAACAGCAAGCATGCCCCAAAAGTCTATTATAAAAAGAGCCGTGTATTGGTAAAAAAAATTAACCATGAATGGCGCGCTGTCGTTGGCATTCCACTTTCCGCAAAATCTGGTCAACATACATTGCGCATTGTAGAGGCACAAAAAAATAGTACCCTGGCTTTTTCTGTAAGACCCAAAACCTATCCAGAACAAAGATTACAGATTAAAAACAAACGCATGGTCAATCCATACAAGAAGGATCTGGATCGAATTTTTCGTGAAAAGAAAATTATTGTCGCATCCCTAAAACATTGGCGAGATACCGATGCTGAACTTGCACCCTTTCTTCAACCTGTCACGGGGCGCTTTAGTTCTCCCTTTGGTCTACGACGATTTTTTAATGATCAGGCTCGAAAGCCTCACAGTGGTCTGGACATCGCTGCACCAGAAGGCACACCCGTATATGCACCCACCAATGGCAAAGTTATTAACGTCGGAGATTACTTTTTTAATGGCAAAACCGTCTTCCTCGACCATGGCCAGGGTCTGATTACCATGTACTGTCATCTGAATAGTATCGACGTGAAGAAAAATGATGTGATTAATCGCGGCGACAAGTTCGCCACGGTTGGCATGAGTGGTCGCGTTACTGGTCCACACCTGCACTGGAGCGTTAGTCTCAACAATGCCCGAGTTGATCCAAAATTATTTCTGCCGAATTAAGGTATGTTGAACGTGCAATCCGATCCAGACAAATTGGTCAAAAAACACAAAGACCTCACACACTCTGACATGATGAAAGTCGTCTCGCATGTACAGCGCGATACAGATGACTGGATTATGAATACGATTATGGTGGAAGGTTGTGAAGTGCCGTTTAAATATAAACGCAAGAAGCCTTACAAAAATTTAACGGGCCAGCGTGTCAATATGACCTATTATCCAACAACAGAAACCGTCGCCTGTTTTACGATGGATATTATGAACGTAGTGCGGATAAAAATATCTTAAATCCAGCCATAACCTGTAGGGTGGGCATCGCCCACCGATTGAATTCTTAAATCTGATCATGGTGGGCAGTGCCCACCCTACAACTACCTCATTAACCCCTTTCCACCGGATCAAGTCTGGGGGCAGACTCAAAGTTTCTTCATAAGGGAAAAAAGATGACCTCACTTCTAACCCGTAGATTGGGGTGAAGAATGAACCCTAACAATGAATCACCAGCGTAACGTTGGGCTTCGTTTTCTCAGCCCAACCTACCCAGCTATATTGTAGTCCCCTCTCCCTCCGGGAGAGGGTCAGGGTGAGGAGATAAGATTTACGAAGGGGTTACAGCAAACAAATCATCTCTAACATCGGTCCACTATCGTTATAGTCAATCGGAATATGCCTTACACCTGCATCCGTTAGAAATACAAGACTGGGAAAGCTATCCACACCCAAACGACGTGTCTCGTTAATTTCATATAGCAATAATTCCTGGGTATTGTCGTCTCGCAAGTCTCTGGTAAACCGATCAACATCCAGATCAAGCTCGGCAGCGAGTTCAATCAAAGTAGATTCGTCTGAGGGATTACGTGCTTGTTGATAATAGGCCTCTTGAATGGTCTGTGTCATTGACTCATCAAACTCTGCGCCCTGCTGCCGCGCAGCGATCACCGCACGACAGGCAGGATACGTTGAACGTCTTGGCTGGCTGATTTTCCAGAAGTCGAAGTTGAATTTAATGCCGGGAATCGTCGACTCAATACGCCGCCAGGTACTCTGAATGGTTTTCTGCATAGCTACCGGCATCGGTGCGTCCGTATCCACAGCCAGACCACCGAGTAAACGCACCACCTCAACATCTGATGGTAATCCGGCAATGACTTGCTTTAAGACGGGTGAAAAACCCCAGCACCAGCTACACATAGGGTCATGAATATAGATTAGTTTTTTCATATTCAACGTTCAGTCATACCGTATAAGATCGAGCAACTATTAAACATAAACAGTATAACTTTTGCCACATAACACCTTTAATATTAACGATTTATAATATAGCAAGTTCTTGATTCTGGTACATATGTGTTACATTTAATCTAAATTGAATTTTAATATACGGCGATGGCCATATTATATTACTGCCATCGCCGTACAATAGCTATTAGAGTTCATTGGTGATGAGAAATGTTTACCTATCAAATTAGACCAAGAGTTTTTAGGCTAGAAGAAGGAACAAATTTATCGTTTCCTGCAAAGGGAAAAGTAAATTTTGTGTTTGGCCCACTACAACCTTTTGGAGTAGAGGCTGGTGGAGGCCGGACTGCGGTTAAAGCCGTGGCAGCTACTGTCTTTTTCGATGCTAACACAGGAAATCACTCTATAGAATCTAAGGAACCACTTAGTCCTTTAGATGTGATCTTGGAAGAGCCAAATAGAATTCTTAATCTAAAAGGTAATGTATTAACAGTTGAACAGGTTTTCGAGACAAACGAAGAATTAACTCAATTCATACAAGGTGTCTACTTTGGGTTACCTTCATTATTAAATATCGAGTTCTCAGATCCTCCTGTAATTGAAAGAGTGGATGGAGTAATTGGAGAAACACCATTCCGGTGGGAATTGGCAGGATGGCGCGCAGAATTCAGAACCACAACCCAAGAAAAACAAGAGCTTGCATTTTCTTCGACTTGGGAAAGAATTGGATTGCTATCAGTACCGACGAATACACGGTTGTTAGCCGCTATACATTTTTACTACGTTGCTGTTCGTCTTCATAGAAGGGCTACCGTAGCGGGTGAATTTTTGCCTGAAGCAATATTAAATTACTCGAAAGTTCTTGAAGTATTATTCCCTTCAAAGGGTGATGGTAAAACAAGGGAAGCAGCAAAGGAAGGCCTGAAAAAACTAGAATTCACAGACATAGAAATTGAAGCAGACTATATACCAGCGATGGCTCTACGGAATGAAATTGGAGTTGGCCATGTGGACCTTAGTTTATTTAAGCCTGAGCATCTCACTTTGATTCACGGATATGTACGCAGGGCAGAATATACATTCCATACGCTTTTGCAAAGATTATTCGATAAAATTAAATCTAATGAGTTCGAAATCGAGCCTTATGAAAGAAGCCCAATAAAAGGCAGCGCTTTAACTGTTGTTAATAGGCTTAGTAAGTATAAGGAGCGATATGAACTCTAACAATTGCATCCAGCCGACATACCTCCGCAGTGTTTCTTTTGTTCTTGAATAGCACAAAAGAAACACCACTACGGCATGCGGCTAATGCTAGGCGTTTTCATATAAAAAAGAATAATTTTAGTCTAAAAACCCTACTTCCCTTTCACATGCTTCATCAACCGCCGTCGTTTTTCCTGTTGCCTTGGCGTCAGCTTGTTATGCCGACCTTTAAAGGGATTCTCGCTTGTTTTAAATTCAAAACGAATCGGCGTGCCAATCAACTTCAACTGCTTGCGAATTTTATTACCCAGATAACGCTGGTAAGCATTAGGCACTTTATCCGTCTGGTTACCGTGTATGACAAAAACGGGAGGATTTTTACCGCCCTGATGCATATAACGCAGTTTGATACGACGCCCGCGCACCAGTGGTGGTTGGTGTGACACCACCATATCTTCCAGCAAACGAGTCAATCTTGGTGTGGCAAATTTTGCCATACAAGAACGATAGACTTTCTTCACCGTTGTAAACAGTTCACCAACCCCTGTGCCATGCAATGCAGACGTGTAGTGCAGTGGTGCGAAGTCGATAAACGGTAGTTTCACATCCAGGTCACGTTTGACCTTGTCTTTTTGATCGCCGTTCAGACCATCCCATTTATTCACAATGAGTATAAGACCACGACCGGCATCCATCACAAAACCAATGAGCGAAGCATCTTGCTCGGTAATCCCCTCACGGGCATCCATTACCATCAAGACCACGTTGGCATCTTCAATGGCCTGTAGCGCCTTGATGATACTGAATTTTTCTACGGCTTCATCAACCTTGCCACGACGACGAATACCAGCGGTGTCGATTAATGTATAACGTTGCTCATCACGTTCAAAGGGTAAATAGATAGTGTCACGCGTCGTGCCAGGCATATCAAAGGTCACGACACGATCTTCACCCAGCATGCGATTAATCAGTGTGGACTTGCCTACGTTCGGACGACCGACGACGGCAATGCGAATCCCCTTTTCTTCATCTTCTTCTTCCAGATCGATCTCGGGCAGTTCTTCAAGGACCGAGTCCATGAGTCGGCTAACACCACGACCTTGCACGGCGGCAATAGGAATAGGCGTTCCCAGACCCAGCGCAAAAAAATCACCCTGCACCATATCGACATCACGACCGTCGATTTTATTTAATACCAGCGTAATGGGTTTAGTGCCAACCTGTGTGCGTAGACGTTTTACAATCTCATGATCAACAGGCGTTAAGCCATCATGGGCATCTACCAGAAACAAAATCATATCGGCCTGCTCGACTGCCAACCAGGATTGATCCGCCATTGGCCCATCGATACCTTTTACATCACCACTCAGACCACCGGTATCGACAACGATATAAGGTTTATCACCTACCTGCCCTTCACCAAATTTACGATCACGTGTAAGCCCTGGCATGTCGGCTACCAGTGCATCACGACTTTTAGTGAGTTTATTAAAAAGCGTTGACTTGCCAACGTTTGGTCGACCAACAAGGGCAATTACAGGTTTCATGATCTTGGATGTCTTTTAATCTTCGCGAAGTAGACTATTTGTTAATCTGCAGTTTGAATGATTCAAGCCAGCCGGTGCGGTCCATGGCTAACAAGGTATGACTATCGGGACTTCTGGGGACAGCAAGAATATTATTCCATTTGGCAAACATTGGAAATTCAAAGTCTTCGCTTTCATCGTTACCACCATGACGTGATAATCGAGTCCGGGCAACAAGGCGTCCATCTTCACGTCCCAGCCAGTGAATAAAACCATTAAAGTCAGCCATCGCAACATAGCCATCCTGTAGGACAGGTGCCGTCACACCACGGCGTAATAACTGTTCTTGTTTCCATAGGGTTGTGCCATTTTTACGATCAACCGCCCAGACACGGCCTTCGCTATCGCTCATATACAACCGATATGCATCAACCACCAGCCCTGTGTGTGTCGACATTTCACGCACCCAGATAATGCGACCCGAATGAAGATTCAGCGCGGCCAAACGACCCTGATAGGCAGCAGCATAAATCGTATCGTCATCGACGACAGGAGTGGCATCAATGTCGATCATGCGCGCCAGTTCTGTACCACCTTTTGGAACCGCCACTGAGCGTGTCCATAACTCCGTACCACTGCGTAGACTTAACGCCGAGACTTTACCGGCATCAGAAGCATAAATCAGAATGTCGTTACTGATAACGGGAGCACTTTGGCCTCGTAAAGTTAATAACGGAACGGAAGTCGTATGTACCCATAGTTGCTTGCCGTTGCTGGTATTCAAAGCGGCCACTGCACCATCAACCGTCCTGGCAACGACTACACCCTCACTAACAGCGACTGGCGCAAGAATTTCGCTGGAGAGCTGCTGCTTCCATAAGATATCGCCCTGCTGCTTATTAATCGCAACTAACTCACCTTGTAAGGTGCCAATATATATTATGTCTCCAGAGACGATGGGGGCATTACTAAACGGTAAGACATACCGCTTACTCCAGATCACTTCACCTGTTTGTAAACTAAAGGCAAGCAGCTTTCCTTTTGAGTCGATGGCATAGCCTGTTTTACCAGCGAGCGCTGGAGGTGTTTTTAAATAAGCATCACTCACTCCATCACCGACAGAACGATGCCATTCACTCGTAACACGAATTTCTGGTATCAGGGGTTTTAACATCACCGGCGGTAACACTGGAGATGGTGATGATGAACATGCATTCAACATCATGGCGAGAATGACAATAATAAACGGTGACTTCACAAGGATACCTAAATATTAACTAATTTTACTTACTCAGCAACTGCTGTATTCGCGACGGAAATATCATCAATTTTCATTTGTAGAAATTCACGTCGTGGTCCGTTTGCACCTGCCAGTGCCAGTCGATACAACTCACGTGCCTGTGTGGTATTTCCATTGGCCAGCGCAATATCTGCGCGAAGTTCTTCATATGCCGCTGCATAACCTGCCGACTTGATACCTGCGATCAAAGCATCTGCTTCTTTTACATTGTCGCTATCCAGCAACAGACGTGCAAGCCGTAAGCGTGCTGTGTGTTGCAGCTCTTCATTTCCATTACTAATCACCCACTGCAAACGATCTTTTGCAAGGTCCGGTTTGCCCGCTTCCAGCTCAACCTTGGCCATTATCAATCCCGCCATGACGGCATAGGATGTATTACTGAAATTTGAAACAAGCTCCTGGCCTTTTTCTAAAATAACCTCGGCTTCATTGTTAGCCATGGCTTTTTCGATTTGAGAATAAATAATCGAGGCATCATTCGATTGATCTTTGGTGTAGTGAAACCAGTAGCGCACACCAACAACCACTGACAAACCAATGACAACACCTAAAACAACCGCACGGCCATTTTCTCGCCACCACTTTTTAATTGCTTCAGCTTGTTCATCATCATTAAGGTTAAGATCCACGCTTATGCTCCCTCTTTCTTCAGTTAATTTTGCCAGCCAACCAGGCTGATAATTCTGTTTGTGTTACACGCTGTTGTTCTTCATTCTGGCGAAGATTTTTAATCGTGACGCTTTTGTCTGCCACCTCATCATCTCCCAGAATAAGTGCGTACGCAGCACCGCATTTATCCGCACGTTTCATTTGCGATTTGATACTACCGCCACCACAATTCATCAAAATACGTAAATGGCAATTTTCACGGCGTAAATCCTCTGCCAATTTTATTGCTGGAGCTGTGCTGGCATCACCCGCAACTACCAGATAAACATGAGGAATCGCATCGTTCTGCATTATACCAGCAGCTTCAAGCATGAGCACCAGTCGTTCCAGACCAATGGCAAATCCCATGGCAGGAGTGGGTTTGCCACCCAATTGTTCCACCAGACCATCAAAACGTCCGCCAGCACAGACAGTGCCCTGAGCCCCCAGTAAATCTGTGACCCACTCAAAAACGGTCTTGGAGTAATAATCCAGCCCACGAACCAGACGTGGATTGATTCGATAGGCTATACCAAGGGTGTCGAGAAGATGGCATAGCTGTTCAAAGTGCTCACGCGACTCTGAATCAAGATATTCCATTAACTTCGGTGCATTCTCGTTAAGTGATTGCATATCTGGATTTTTGCTATCAAGAATACGCATTGGATTGGTGTGCAGACGACGCTGACTATCCTCATCCAGCTGATCCTGATGCGCACTAAAATACTCAACCAGCTTATCACGGTAAACCGAACGGCACTCAGGCGTGCCTAGTGAATTAATTTCGAGTTCTACGTATTGTTCTATACCAAGTGCTTTCCAGAGTTGCGCGCTTATTGCGATAAGCTCGGCATCGATATCCGGATCTGACAGGCCAAAGGCTTCAACACCCATTTGGTGAAACTGGCGGTAACGTCCCTTTTGTGGACGTTCATGACGGAACATCGGTCCCTGATACCATAAGCGGTGCTGTTGATTATGCAGCAAGCCATTCTGAATGCAGGCACGTACACAACCCGCCGTGCCTTCAGGACGCAAGGTTAGACTATCACCATTGCGATCATCGAAAGTATACATTTCCTTTTCAACAATATCGGTAACCTCACCGATGGAGCGTTTAAACAAATCTGTTTTTTCAACAACCGGTAAACGGATTTGTTGATAAGCATATTGTTGCATTAAAGATTGAAAAGCACGTTCAACAAAAAGCCAGGCTGGTGTTTGCTCTGGTAATATATCGTTCATGCCACGAATGGCTTGGATTATGTTGGCCACAACTACCCTCTCACTCTTCTGTGGCTAAGACTGGATTTTTCTTCCCAATCCGAAAATAGGCAATATCATCACGCTGATAGGGTTTTGTATCAAAAATATCATCATTATAAGTAACCGTAACGCCCGGCACGTAGCCAAGCAAAATAACATAAGGTGGTTTGCTTTCTAGCGCGAGATTTTCACCTTCTTTTACCATACGATATATCAACGTTTCACCACTGGCATCACGCACTTCTGTCCAGGAGTCTTTCTGAAACGAAAGTTGTAAAGCTTTGGATGGTATTGATTCCGCAGTGATTTCAACGGGTGTTACCTGAACGCTATCAGGGATGGCATCTTGCTGTTTCTGTTCAATAGAAAATGCTTCAATTTCCACCGCATCAACAAGCGGTTTTACTGCTTTATTTGTCGTTACCGTAGGAACCTGCTCAATAGTCTGATTAACAGACACATCGGTATTAAATTTCTCAAGGACATCGCCAAGTAATACCCAGGCAATGGCTGCAACAACGACAACAACAAATATCGTAAGTAACAGAGTTTGCTTGAACGAAAAACTTGGCACCTTGTTCTTTTCCGCAAACGTCATATGCTCTGGCACCAATGTATTGGAATCTATTTGTGTCCATTTTAAAAACTGCTGCAAGATATCGTCTTCGGGCACTTTTAGAAGCTTTGCATAACTTCTCAAATAACCATAGGCATAAGCTGTACCCGGCAAAGCCGAGTAATCATCTTTCTCAAGTGCATTTAATAAACGCACATCAAGGTGTAGTTGGCTGGCCGCGTGCTCAATGGAGATATTGAGTGCTTCACGAGCCTGCCGCAATGTCTTGCCAATATCAGGCGAGACTACTTCTGCCGATTGACTGACCTCTGCTCCATCCATTGACTTTGATTCTTCTCTCACTCTTATTTAGCTTCCCTGGCTTCCATACGTTTTAACAATTCAGCTTCCTTAGAAAGTGGAAATTTATTTTTTAACACCAGGGAATAACTTGAGATTGCATTTTTATTGCCTTTGCGTTTCTCCAACAATATCCCCAACCATAAACTTTGAGGTGTCTGCTTACCGACTTCCAGATAGCGCTGATAGAAAGCATACGATGATAAAAATGACTGGTTGTCAAAACTTAACTGCGCCAGATGTAATAGTGATTTCTCGAGACGCGTATTGAAGCGTAATGCTTTTCTGAAGGAATCTTCAGCTGTTTTTATATTGCCCTGTTGTATCGCACATAAGCCCATATTTTCGTATGTCTGGGCCTTTGATTTAAACAATGGATCTTTTAGCACCTTTTCAAACACTGCGAGAGACTCTTCAAAGCGGTTATAACGACACAGAAAGACACCGTAGTTGTTTAAGATTGATGTGCTATCAGGCTTTTCTTCCAGGGCAAGTTTATAATGTTTGTCGGCATTTTCTTTATCATTCAGTCGATTATAAAGTTCAGCAATATAATGATGTGCATCCTCGTTATTATCATCTTGTACTAACGCTTTTTTTAATTTCATTAATGCAAGTTCATTATTGCCTTGCATCATGTAGCCAAGGCCTAATTTTGAGTTGGCGCGAGATGCAGCATCCATATCACCACCGCCAAAACGACCCCCAGGATCAGTTGCACAAGCTGACAACATCATAATTACTATAAAAAAACTAATACGTTTAATAAACATTAAACTTTTCCACCCATTTGTAATAATCGTTGTTGTCGTCGCGTGCGGTCCTGTACTTCACCTGCTAACTGGCCGCAGGCCGCATCAATATCCTCGCCTCGAGTTTTCCGTGTTGTTGTCACCAAACCGGCTTGCATTAAAATATCGCGGAAAGCAGCAATACGTTTTGGCTTCGAACATTTATAAGATGTATTCGGGAAGGGATTAAACGGAATCAAATTTACTTTGGATGGAACATGACTTAACAGTCGCACCAGCATACGTGCGTCATCATCACTATCATTAACGCCATCCAGCATAACGTATTCAAATGTAATCTTACGTCGCGGCCCGTCTTTCACGTATTCACGACAAGCCTGCAACAATTCAACAATAGGATATTTTTTATTGATGGGGACTAACGCGTTACGCAACTTATCGGTCACCGCATGTAAAGAGATAGCCAGACTAACATTAGCAATATCTTTTAAACGGTATATTTCAGGTACTACGCCAGAGGTGCTTAGTGTTACTCGACGATGTGATAGCCCATAGGCAAGATCATCCATCATTAAATTCATCGCCCGGACCACATTATCAAAATTGAGCAGCGGCTCACCCATCCCCATGAGCACTACATTGGTAATCTTTCGCGACTCACGGGGAATGCATTCTAAGGCTTGATTAGCACGCCAGATTTGACCAACAATCTCAGCGGTACTCAGATTACGATTAAAACCCTGTTGTGCGGTAGAGCAAAATTTACAATTCAGTATGCAGCCAACTTGAGAAGATATGCACAATGTGCCGCGTTCATTTTCGGGAATAAAAACCGTCTCGATACCATTGCCATCGGGAAGACGCATTAACCATTTAATAGTGCCGTCACTGGAAGCGTGCGTTTCATCAATTTCAGGGGCAAGCACTTCACCGTTTTCGATCAGGTTTTCACGCAGCGTTTTGCTGAGATTCGTCATTTGCTCAAAATCATCGACACCGAATTGATAAATCCACTTCATCACCTGAGTCGCGCGAAAAGGCTTCTCACCAAGCAAGGCAAAAAAATCCTTCAGACCTTGCTGATCCAGATTTAGGAGATTTGTCTTTTCCGGTGTCGACACTGTCATTTACCTAATATATATAGAATTAGCGAGTACGGGCACAAATGCCATCATCGCCAAAAAAGAAGGCAATCTCTTCTTTAGCCGTTTCCGCCGCATCTGAACCGTGAACCGCATTTTCGGTAATAGCATTTGCGAAATCTGCACGTATCGTACCTGGCGCGGCTTCTTTGGGATTTGTTGCACCCATGACTTCACGGTTTTTGGTAATGGCATTCTCACCTTCCAGCGCCTGTACCATGACTGGACCCGAAGTCATGTAAGCCACCAATTCACTGTAAAAGGGACGTTCTTTATGCACGGCATAAAATTCGCCAGCCTGTTCTTCGCTCAGGTACAGCATGCGGGCTGCGACAATACGCAGACCAGCTTTCTCAAACCGGTTGTAAATCTCACCAATCACATTCCTGGCGACCGCATCCGGTTTAATCATCGAGAAAGTTTGTTCAATAGCCATTTAATACTCCAGGGCGTTTGTGTTGACAAAATAGCATAAACCCGCGACAAAACGCGGGCTTATATCAAAAATAAGAGAGGAATTTTATCGCCTGGGGGTGGGTTCAGGCAATGAGTAACTCGAATACCTTTCAAAATTAGTGAGTGTAGCTAAGACAAGGCAAAAATGAAGGAAAAAGCGCAACTTACACGTAGTAAGTGAGCATTTCAGCGTGCCCTCTGGGTAAGAGTTCATTTTTAACGCCGTATTGGCAAGCTCAGTCGTTTTGAAAGATGTTCTAGTCCCGTTCGTCAATCCAGGCCATCTGTATAGCTTCCAGGATTTTCTCGCCGCAGTGATCAGCATTATCATCAAATCCATCCAGCTCCATCACCCATTGCATTAGGTCAGTAAAACGCAGGACTTTAGGGTCTATATCCGGGTGTTTCTCATCCAGTTCGATGGCAATATCCAGGGTATCGGTCCATTTTAGTGACATATCGACTCCTTTTCCTAGTGATTTTCAGAAACCATATTGATAGTGTATTTTGGAATTTCAATAACCAGATCCGTGTCACCGACCATAGATTGACAACTCAAACGTGAATCAGGGTCCAGGCCCCAGGCCTTATCAAGAAGATCATCCTCGTCTTCTGTGGACCCTTCCAGAGAGTTGAAGCCCTCCCGAATATAGACGTGACACGTGGTACAGGCGCAGGACTTCTCGCAGGCATGTTCCAGCTCGACATCATTCTGCAACAAGGCATCAATAATTGAAATTCCCGGTTCCGCATCAAACATCGTGCCTTCAGGGCACAACTCTTCATGAGGTAATACGATAATTTTTGTCATTCCAGATTCTCTTTAGTAAATTCGTCCAGGGTATGCCCGGTCAGTGCTTTTTTTATACTGGCGTCCATGCGCCGTGCAGCAAACTCCGCCGTCGCCTTGTCCAGTTCACTTATCGCGGATTTAATCGCTCGCTGATCAGTGCCCTTGCGCGTCAGAATCAAGGCATCTATCGCGAGTCTGATTGTCGTTGATTCTTCTGTATTTAATAAATGTTCGTCAGCCGTTAATGCAACCACGACGGCTTCGATGACACGATCTGCTTCGACTTGTTGCTCGCGCAAGGTACGCGCATCAATGTCTTCCTTGGCATGCTGCATGGAGTCTTTTAACATTTGCTCGATTTCACTATCACTTAAACCGTAGGAAGGTTTGACTTCAATGCTGCTTTCAACACCAGTGCCCTCTTCTCTCGCGGTAACGGCCAATAAACCATCGGCATCAACCTGAAAGGTGACGCGAATACGGGCAGCACCCGCAACCATTGGCGGAATACCATGCAAGGTAAATTTTCCCAGGGCACGACAGTCACTAACCAGTTCACGTTCACCTTGCATAACGTTAATCGACATCGCCGTTTGACCATCTTTAAACGTGGTGAATTCTTGTGCCCGTGCCACCGGAATCGTGGTATTGCGTGGAATAACCTTTTCCACTAACCCGCCCATCGTCTCCAGACCTAAAGATAAGGGGATCACGTCAAGCAATAACATTTCATTGTCAGGCTTATTGCCGACAAGTATGTCTGCCTGTACAGCAGCGCCCACCGCAACGACTTTATCCGGATCGATATCAACGAGAGGATCCTGAGCAAAAAATTCTCCAACACGTTCACGCACACGGGGAACGCGTGTCGAACCACCCACCATTACCAGAGCCTGTACCTCATCAACATCAACACCGGCATCACGTAAGGTACGCCGACAGGGCAATAACGTTTTCTGAATTAATGGATCGATCAATTCATGAAATTGAGTACGGCTTAATTCACCTTGCCAGGTGGTGCCGTCATCTTTTTCAATAACAAGAGGAACTGTTTCATGTTCAGACAATGCCTCTTTGACGCGACAGGCTTCGTGCAATAAACGACGCATTTGATGATGACTGGTATCATCAGTAATATCAGCCTGCTGCATGATCCACTGCGCAATAACCTGATCAAAATCATCACCACCTAACGCGGTATCGCCGGCGGTCGCCATGACTTCAAAAACACCTTTATTCAAGCGCAAGATCGATATATCAAACGTGCCACCACCCAGATCATAAATGGCAATCACCCCTTCCGAACCTTTATCCAAACCATAGGCAACGGCTGCTGCTGTTGGTTCATTTAATAGCCGCAGCACTTTAAGGCCAGCAAGTCGCGCGGCATCTTTAGTCGCTTGACGTTGTGCATCATCAAAATACGCTGGTACGGTAATGACTGCTCCTTGCAGGTCACTGCCTAGTGTTGCTTCTGCACGATCTTTTAATACCGCCAGGATCTCAGCCGAAACTTCTACGGCACTAACATCCCCTCCAGCAGTATGTATGCGTGGCACACTCGAATCGGTTTCGATAAACGTATAAGGCAAGCGTTTTTCTTTTTTCTTGATATCTTCAAGACCACGGCCCATAAAACGCTTTACTGAAATGATGGTGTTTAATGGATCCTTCGCAGCAATATCTTTTGCTGCACTGCCAACAATTTTTTTCCCGCTCTCAAGATAACGCACAACGGAAGACAGTAAATGCTCTCCATCCGTATCTGGCAGCGTTTCTGCCTGGCCACTGCGCACCGTGGCCACTAATGAATTCGTCGTGCCAAGATCAATACCCACCGCCAAACGATGTTGATGTGGATTTGTCGATTGACCGGGTTCGCTGATTTGTAGCAATGCCATGAAAATACAGACCTGAATTTTGTACTTTAAACTTAGAAATTATCCATCAGGTCAGCTTCTTTATCTTCAGCTTCCTGACGTAACTTGGTCATGAATTGTAACTTATGTATAACCGTTTTTGCGGCTTTTTGATTCTGCTCATCCTTCGACAGCAGGTATGATTGAACCTCTTCAAACAACTGTTTTTCTCGAGAATCAATCGACTGCATAATTCCGCTAATCTTGGCCTGAGGGTCACCTGAATCTTGAATTTCTTCCAGGGCTTCACGTAATTCTATTTGTTCCATTAGAAACATAGGATCCTGCTGAGTGTCCCGTTCATCATTGAAATCAACACCCTGTAATTCCAACAGATAGCGAGCTCGTGCTAAAGGTTTTTTCAGGACCTGATAAGCCTCGTTTAATTGGGCAGTGTGTTGCATGGCTAGACGGCGTTCTTGTTCAGAGGCATTGGCATAACGATCCGGGTGAACGGCTCGTTGCAAGTCTCGGTAGCGTTCTGTTAACTGAGGAATATCAATTGCAAACGACTCAGGCAGTTTAAATAACTGAAAGTGATTCAGGGACAACCCCGTAGCGTCGGACATTGCCCTGCCTTTTAAACAGTAAAACTTTCGCCGCAGCCGCAGCTGTCCTTGACGTTCGGGTTATTGAATTGAAAACCTTCATTCAATCCTTCCTTGGCATAATCCAGTTCAGTACCATCAAGATAGAGCATGCTTTTGGGATCAATAATGACTTTTACACCATTTGATTCAAAAACCTGATCTTCTTCTTCGGTAGTATCGGCAAACTCAAGTACATAGGCCATACCAGAACAACCACTGGTCTTAACACCAAGGCGAAGACCGGCACCCTTGCCTCGATTGGCAAGAAAGCCTTTAACGTGTTCAGCCGCTTTTTCCGTTAATGTGATGCCCATTCAACTAAACCTTACAAGATAAATTTAAGCACTTTTTGCGCTGTCTTCGTTCTTACTCTTATAGTCGGTGATCGCTGCCTTTATGGCATCTTCCGCTAATACTGAGCAATGAATTTTAACCGGCGGCAATTCAAGTTCTTCAGCAATCTGGCTATTTTTGATACCTGATGCCTCGTCCAGAGTCTTGCCTTTGACCCATTCAGTCAAAAGAGAACTTGATGCAATTGCAGAACCACAACCATAAGTCTTGAATTTGGCATCTTCAATCACGCCATCATCTCCGACCTTGATTTGCAGGCGCATAACATCACCACATGCTGGTGCGCCGACCATGCCGGTGCCCACTTGTGTATCTTCTTTATCCATAACACCAACGTTACGTGGACGTTCATAATGGTCGATAACTTTATCACTGTATGCCATGACATTTACCTCTTAAAAGTTTAATACGTTAATCCAGACCCTAGTGGGCAGCCCATTCGATAGCACTGATGTCGATCCCGTCTTTGAACATTTCCCAAAGCGGTGAAAGCTCGCGTAACTTATCGATATTTTTACGAATTTCTTCAATAGCAAAATCAATTTCTTCTTCAGTAGTAAAGCGACCAAGCGAGAAACGAATTGAACTATGTGCTAATTCATCATTACGACCAATGGCACGTAACACATAGGAAGGTTCAAGACTTGATGATGTGCATGCTGAGCCTGACGAAACGGCCAAATCTTTCAGCGCCATCATCAATGACTCGCCTTCAACAAAATTAAAACTAATGTTGAGGTTGTGTGGAACACGTTGTTCCATATCACCATTGATATAGACTTCTTCTATATCTTTCAAACCATCCAGTAAACGATCACGCAACATACGCACACGTTCGTTATCTGCTGCCATTTCTTCTTTGGCAAGACGGAAGGCTTCACCCATGCCCACAATTTGATGTGTCGCCAGGGTGCCTGATCGCATACCACGCTCATGACCACCGCCATGCATCTGCGCTTCAAGGCGAATGCGCGGTTTACGTCGTACATACAACGCACCCATACCTTTTGGACCATAGATTTTATGTGCAGAAAATGACATTAAATCTACTTTCAGTGTCGCCATATCAATTGGTACTTTTCCAGCACTCTGAGCGGCATCCACATGAAAAATAATTTTACGTTCACGACAAAGCTCACCAATTGCGGCAATATCCTGAATAACACCAATTTCATTATTAACATGCATAATAGAAACCAGCACCGTGTCATCACGCATGGCTGCCGTTAATTTATCAAGACTGATGAGTCCATTCGTTTCAGGGTCAAGATAGGTTACCTCATAACCTTCGCGTTCCAGATGACGACAGGTATCCAGCACAGCTTTGTGTTCTGTCTTGCAGGTAATAATGTGTTTACCATTTTTCTGATAAAAATGTGCTGCACCTTTAATGGCCAGGTTATCGGATTCAGTCGCCCCGGAAGTAAAAATGATTTCTTTAGGATCGGCGTTAACAAGTGCTGCAATATTACTGCGCGCTTCATCAACCAGTTTTTCTGCTTCCCAACCAAAGGCATGCGAACGGGAGGCAGGATTGCCATAGACACCATCAGGTGTCAGACACAGACACATCTTCTCAGCAACCCTTGGGTCGACAGGAGTAGTGGCAGAATAATCAAAATAAATAGGTGTTTTCATTGTAAACAAAGCTCTCCAACTACTATGCTAATCTACACACGCAGACCACTCCCTGGACAGCGCCGGAATTTTACCCCAGTCGGGGCAATAAAATCCTGAAATAAAGAGGTTTTTTAGATCGATTCTTCCGCTCGAGAAGATATCGTTCCTAGTGCCGATTGCCCACGCTGACGGGCTGCAACTTCCTGCACACCTTCACGCTCAACCAAATTACCCAGGCTGATGCCACACAGAAAATCATAGATTTGCTGGCTCAGCTCACTCCATAACTCGTGGGTTAGACACTGTTGATCATCCTGACAATTGGCTAGACCACCACAGCGCGTTGTTTCGACCTTTTCATCAACGGCCGTAATGACATCCGCAATAGCGATTTCATGCGCACTGCGGCTTAGGCGGTAGCCACCGCCAGGTCCACGTGTACTATCGACAAGACTGCGCTTACGCAGACGGGAAAACAGCTGTTCGAGATACGAAAGTGAGATTCCCTGACGCTGGGAAATATCCGCTAAAGTAATAGGACCATCATCATAATGCAGTGCTAAATCCAGCATTGCGGTGACGGCATAACGCCCTTTTGTAGTCAGTCTCATTGTTAAGCCCTGCCAAATTTAGTAATCTATGATTTACCGATGCAGCCAGTATACAAGACCAAGTAAATTAGTCAAGTATTAACTCCATCCCGATTTGTATCCCTTACCTAATCGGTCAGTTTTTTAGATTATTTAGCTTTATTCTCTTCGGCAGGGTGATCTGACTCAATATCGCATGGACCAAGATCCGGAAGCTCATAATCAGGCAATTCCATACCTAAGTGCTTGATTGCCTGACACATATTCTCCATTTGGGAATCCATAACATGCACATGATCCAGCAAGCGTGTAATTGCGTTGGCCACGGGATCCGGCATTTCCTGACTCATACCATAGGCATCAAAACCAATTTTTTTGGCAAAGGCCTGTCGCTGTTCCAGTTGAGGTGACTTTTCAACTGCCGTCGAAACAATCCGTCCGGGTATCCCAACAACTGTCGCGCCTGCAGGTACGTCTTTGACAACGACCGCATTCGAACCGACACGGGCACCTTCACCCAAATGAACAGGGCCAAGGACTTTAGCCCCCGCCCCTACAACGACATTGTTACCAAGTGTAGGGTGACGTTTGCCCTTATCCCAGCTCGTACCACCGAGTGTTACACCGTGGTAAAGCGTGCAGTTATCACCAATCTCTGCTGTTTCACCTATGACGACACCCATGCCATGGTCAATAAAAAAATGTCGCCCCAGTTTGGCAGCGGGATGTATCTCAATGCCCGTTATCCAACGGGAAAAACTCGAGATTAGTCTGGACAACCACTTTAAACCCCAGTGCCATAAACGATAACTCAGCCGATGCAGCAAAACGGCATGCACACCTGGATATGTGGTCAGGACCTCAAAATACCCGCGTGCAGCGGGGTCGCGATCAAATACGCAGGCAATATCTTCTCTAATTCTATTAAACATAAGGTTTCAATTTTTTAATTTTTCATCTTTACGGTCCGGACGACGGTGTGCCTTATTTCCCTGTGCTGCACTCAGGATACCACGCAGGATATTCACTTCCATACGATCAGGACGTGCACGGTTAAATAATCGTCGCAAACGGCGCATTAATAATCGTGGCGCCTTCGGGTCCAGAAAACCAATTTCCGTCAACGCAACCTCAAAATGTTCATACATGCCATTAAGCTCGTCGGTATTCGCCGGGGCTTGTTCATCATACAAACTATCTTTATCGACAAACTGACCTTGCTCTGCGGCAAGATAAACTTCATAGGCCAGTATTTGTCCTGCCGCCGCAATATTCAGTGAACTGTATTCTGCATTGGCAGGGATATGAACCAGCGCATTACATTGTTCCAGCTCTTCATTACTCAAACCATTCGTTTCATTCCCAAACACAATGGCAACCGGCGCTGCATGGGCTTCTGCAACAACCTGCTCACCCATTTCTCTGGGAGTCACTACAGGCCATGGAATACTCCGCAGACGAGCGCTGGCACCAACGACCAGAACACAGTCCTTTATTGCATCCTCAAGCGAATCCACAATCACGGCGGTTTCGAGAAGATCTCGTGCTCCAGAGGAACGCGCGCGCGCATGCCCCGTCTCATCAGGAAAACCCTTTGGGTTAACCAGATACAATTCTGACAAACACATATTTTTCATGGCCCTGGCCATAGCACCAATATTGCCCGGCTGGCTGGTATTGACCATAACAAAACGAATCGGTAACGACTTACTCATGCAAATTCCTCAAAAAATTTCTACGCTACTAGCTACATTTATACGAGCGGCCTGCTAGAATACGCGGCCTTAATTTAACCGTTCTTTCACATTCTTCAGCAAAGGAGTTCCACTTGGATCCCATGCTTAATATAGCGATACGCGCTGCGCGTAGCGCCGGCAGTATTATCGCCCAATATGCCGACCGTGTGGACAGTATTACCTTCGATAATAAGTCGGAGAATGATTTTGTTAGTGATGTTGATCGTGCTGCAGAAGAAGAAATCATTCGCATCCTGAAAAAAGCCTACCCCGATCATAGTATTCTGGCTGAAGAGAGCGGTCTGAATGACAAGCAGAGCGAATACCAGTGGATTATTGATCCTCTCGATGGCACTACCAACTTCAAGCACGGCTTTGCTCAGTTTGCTGTCTCTATCGCCCTTCGCCATAAAGACAAGCTCATGCAAGCCGTCATCTATGACCCCATGCGCCAGGAACTCTTCACCGCCAGTCGCGGCCAGGGCGCTCGCCTCAATGATAAACGTATCCGTGTCACTAAGCGCATCGGGCTAAAAGGTGCGCTATTAGGAACCGGTATTCCCTTTCGCAGCGATACGCCTTATCTCGATGCTTATATCAATATGTTGAAAGCCTTGTTGCCTGGCACGGCGGGCGTACGACGTCCCGGCTCTGCCGCACTGGATTTGGCCTACGTTGCGGCTGGTCGCTTCGATGGCTTCTGGGAATTTGACCTAAATTCCTGGGACATGGCTGCTGGCGTACTGCTAATTGAAGAGGCCGGCGGTCTGGTGACTGACTTCAATGGCGGCTTCGATTACCTTGAAAGCGGCAATATTGTGGCAGGTAATCCTAAGGTCCTTAAGGCAATATTGCAGACCATCAAGCCGTTTGTGCCAAAAAATTAATTCATAATCAACTAGTTAGATCTAATACTCAACAACGTCGCCATTTGCCAACAACAGGCAAATTTTTTCCGCTTTATCCTCAAGATAGCGATCTCCTGGACGCTACTTGTACTGAGCGAGGATATTAACGAATGGCGCGAATACACAAAAAACCTGCCCATGGGGCCAAAGCACTGGAAATGAGCATGCGCGACGTTATGGACGGCCTGTATGACTCTGCCTGTTACTTTGCTTTTCGCTCAACGCCAGATACTCTCGAGATCCTTTCCATTGAACCTCCCAAGGGAGATCCATTCGCCATGCCATCCAAAAAGGCCAAGGTACATCGTATCCCAGTAAATCGTACCGCCAATGTTGTTGATTTCCTGATGGCCCGGGAAGAGCAGCAGATTCAAATAGGGGCATAAAAATTTCATCATTTGACCCCGTTTGCTAAATCATGATAACTAGTCCTTTGTCCCTTAGATCTAAGGGATAATACCTGACGTATTTAGGAGGACACTTTGAGACGCAAGACCCTAGCCATACTTACTCCACCTCTGGCCGTTTGCCATTATGGTTGTGCCAACTGTTGTGCCGCGCCCATTGCAGTCTTCTGGATTACCGGCATTATCGGTATTGTCTACGGATACTTAGGTGGCCCTGCTGGTCTTGATACCATTAGTTGGGTGACCATGGGACTGGGCGCTGCACTTTGGGCTATTGCCGCTGTTTGGGCAGAAAATACGATTCAGGGTGTTGAGGCGGACCAGGAAGATCCAAAATGCAAAAGTACGTCGAGCACCGTTTGCCGAATTGTCCGTCCACAAGTTGATGAGTCAGACCCTCTGGATGAAATTAAGAAATTCCAGTAAGCGAAGCTCAACTTGCCTATCACGAGCTCACAAAAGTGGGCTTTTCTGATAAAAACTATTGTTCTTAAACCAAACTCTACACTCAACTGCGTATTAGCGCACAACCGTCTGCCCTACAGCACAACACGAGTTGTTAATGATCACCTTGGCTGAATGCCCTCTCTTGTTATCCTGTTTATACCATCAATACAATAATCAGGAGCATTCTATGCAGTATTTTTCAATGGCAAATTTTTTTATACCGCTAAGCTTATTAATAACAAGCACCTTGCCTTTTATATCTTTCCAGGTACATGCTCAAGACAGTAGTGCACTTTATGCCTACCGTTCCCTCACCACTGAATTTGCACAACAAGCCGCCATGATGGCACTACTGGACTGTCGCCAACGTGGTTACTCTGTCGCTGTAGCAGTCGTTGATCGTGGTGGTAACCTGCAAGCCTTTGCGAGAGATCGGTTTGCTGGCCCACACACCCCTGAAACCGCCATTCGCAAAGCCTGGACAGCTAATAGCTTCCGCCAATCGACAGGTGCACTTGCTGAATTTTTACAAAAAGGGGAGATCCCCAATCAAGTGCAACATAACCCCGGTGCATTGCTTGTTGGAGGTGGTCTTATGATCGAAGCTCAGGGTGAACTATTGGGTGGTATCGGCGTTGCAGGAGCACCACCCGGAAAATCTGAACGTGACAGCATCGATGGTGCCTGTGCCCAGGCAGGGTTAAAGGCAGTACAGGAAGCACTTGAATTTGCCGAGTAAAAAAAAGCCCGCTAATGCGGGCTTTTTTATTTGATTTAACAATCTATGGCATTGCATCCGGTTCATCAACACCTTCTTTTTCAACGGGCATAAAATTTTCACGAGAAATCTTCAAGGCCAATGCAGTGGCACTCGCCACATAAATCGACGAATAAGTACCAATAACAATACCAACGATTAACGCCGAGGCGAATGAATGAATTAACTCTCCACCCCACAGGAACATCGCAAGAACAACAAACAAGGTTGTCATCGATGTCATCAAGGTGCGTGATAGTGTTTGATTCAGAGAATTATTCACAACATCCAATGAAGAGGCTTTGCGCATAATGCGAAAGTTTTCACGAATACGATCAAACACCACTATCGTGTCATTTAGCGAATAACCAATAACCGCTAAGACTGCCGCCAATACTGTCAGGTCGAAACTCATCTGAGTCACCGAAAAGAAACCCAGCGTTATAATCACATCATGGATTAATGCGGCAATCGCCCCGTAAGCAAAACGGTATTCAAAACGTATGATGACGTAAATTAAAATACAAAACAGAGCGATAACCATGGCCAGGCCACCATCATCACGTAGCTCATCACCGACCTGTGGGCCAACATATTCCTGTCGACGCATTTCCGCAGTGCCTTCACTGGCTTCTTGTAATGCCTTTAATACTTTATCACCAACTTCTGAACTGCTTACACCTTCACGTGGCGCAATTCGTACTAAAACATCTTTAGAAGTGCCAAAATGTTGCGTTATTGCATCTGGATAGCCAATCTCATGCATGACCTGACGTACCTGTGTCAGTTCTACATCTTTTGGGTAACCAACCTCAATCAGCGTGCCACCGGTAAAATCCAGACCAAAGTTCAACCCCTTGGTAGTAAGTGCAAGCACAGACAAAATAATCAAACCGGCCGAAAACATAAACGCCAGTTTGCGTTTGTTCATAAAGTTAAAGCTTGGAGTTTTATCAAAAATTTTCATGGTATTTACCTTAAATCGATAGTCCCTTGATCTGACGACCACCTACCGCGAGATTCACAATAGCGCGTGTTCCCATAATGGCAGTGAACATAGACGTCACAATCCCGACAGATAAAGTCACCGCAAAACCCTGAATGGGACCCGTGCCAAAGATAAACAGGACAATCGCTGCAATTAACGTAGTGATATTGGCATCGGCAATGGTTGATAATGCCTTGGCATAACCCGCATTCACACTCTGCTGAGGTGTATTACCAATACGTAACTCTTCACGGATACGTTCAAAAATAAGTACGTTAGCATCAACCGCCATACCAACCGTTAACACGATACCGGCAATACCAGGCAGTGTTAACGTTGCTTGCAGCATCGATAAAACGGCAACAATTAAAACCAGATTCGCTGCCAGCGCGACATTAGCAACAACACCAAAGCCTTTATAGTAAAACAGCATGAAGGCAAGGACGAAGGCCATACCAATAAGCACAGAACTCATGCCTTGATCGATATTGTCCTGACCGAGGCTTGGCCCAATAGTACGTTCTTCAATAATACGAATGGGTGCTACTAATGCACCGGCGCGAAGCAATAATGAGAGATCGCGTGATTCATTAGTGCCATCCAGACCCGTGATCTGAAAGCGCTTACTAAATACACCTTGAATCGTGGCAATATTAATAACTTCTTCAACAATACGCGTGCTGTGAACTTCTTTACCATCAACAATCTTCGTATCAACCTTATGCTCGATAAAAACAACTGCCATCGGCTTACCGACATTTTCCTTTGTGGTATTGCCCATTGCACGTGCACCTACACCATCCAATGTCACAACAACCGCGGGTCGACTGTTTTCATCAAAACCCGATGAGGCATTACCAATCCGGTCACCAGTTACAATGATACGTTTCTTTAACAGTACGGGATTACCATTGCGCTCGTGATAAATTCTGGCACCCGGGACACCGCCTGATTTGGCATCCTGAACTGAGTGTTCGGTTTCGACCAGACGAAACTCCAGTGTCGCCGTCTTACCCAAAATATTTTTTGCACGAGCACTGTCCTGAATTCCAGGCAGTTGTACCACAATACGACTGTCTCCCTGCTGCTGAATCACCGGTTCGGCCACACCTAATTCATTCACACGTTTACGCAATGTTGTGATGTTTTGTGACAGCGCGTATTTTTTAATTTCCAGTAAACCCGCATCACTAAAATTGGCATTGATATAATAAGCGCCAGCCTCATCAGCATCGCTATACACCAGTTCACGATATTCGGCACGCAGTGCATCATGTGCTTTATCACGTAGAGCGGCTTCACGAAATTTTACTCGAACTCCGTTGGCTGCAGGCGTAATGGATAAGGCACGTATTTTTTTGCCACGTAAGGTGCTACGAAAGTCACTGACATAACGTTCTTTCGCTTGCTTGATGACAGTCTCGGTATCCACTTCCATGAGGAAGTGCAAGCCACCACGCAAATCCAGACCAAGATACATGGGCAACGCATTTAACGAGAGCAGCCACTCAGGTGCCGCTGCCGCCAGATTTTGTGCCACGGTGAAATCATTGCCTATGTGCTCTCTTAACAAGCCTGCTGCACGTAACTGATCTTCAACATCATTAAAGCGCACCAATAGACCGGTCTCAGCGCTCATACTGAACGAACGATATTGAATCTTCGCACCATCAAGCAGATCCGTGACCTGTTTTTGGGTGCTGGTATCAACTACCGAGCTGCGTGTTGCCGAGATCTGTAACGCCGGATCGGTGCCATACACATTCGGTAGTGCATAGATAGCGCCGATAACAAGCACAACAATGATTAATAAATATTTCCACAAAGGATACCGGTTCAGCATCTTTTTAGCTTCCCTTGAGCAGACTAACTACGCTGCTCTGGTTATTATAATTTCGTGATGAGTGATTAGCCTTTTTGAGCGGCCTTGAGTGAACCCTTTGGTAAAACCGTACCCACTGCATGACGCTGGACTTTTATCTCAACACCATCCGCAATTTCAACCGTAATAAACTGATCGTTTAGGTCGATCACCTTGCCAAGAATGCCACCACTAGTGGCGACTTCATCACCTTTGCCCAAAGCAGCGACCATATTGCGATGTTGCTTGGCTTTCTTTTGTTGCGGGCGAATAAGAATGAAATAGAAAATCGCGATCATGCCCACGAAGAAAAGCATCGACATCATCGGGTCACCACCCTGTTGGGCTGCAGCGCCTTCGGCGTAAGCATCAGATATTAAAAAGCTCATGAGTTTACCTTTTTGATTAATTGTCCCAGAAAAATTTGGCCGTATTATGACACAGGCGGCACTGGCTGGTCGCGTTTGGCGTAAAAATCACTGACATATTCTGCCAGTTTTCCCTGCTCAATTGCTGACCGCATCCCGCGCATTAGCGTCTGATAATAGTGCAAATTATGAATCGTATTGAGTCGGGGACCCAGCATTTCGCTCGTTTTATCCAGATGGCGCAAATACGCGCGGCTGTAGTTACGACAGGTATAACAGTCACAATGCTCATCTATGGGTCGGGTATCGTTCTGAAAACGGCTATTACGAATCCGCAACAAGCCGGTATGGGTGAACAAATAGCCATTACGAGCATTGCGGGTTGGCATGACGCAATCAAACATGTCAATGCCACGACGCACCGCCTCGACCAAATCTTCCGGCTTGCCCACACCCATCAAGTAGCGTGGTTTGTTTTTTGGCATTTTCGGGTTCAGGTGCCCAATGACCCGTAACATATCCTCTTTTGGCTCGCCCACTGACAGACCGCCAATGGCATAGCCATCAAAACCAATATCCACCAAACCCTTGAGGGAAATATCGCGCAGATCTTCGTACATGCCTCCCTGAACAATGCCAAATAGTGCTGAGGGATTTTCAGCATGAGCGGCTTTGCAGCGCTCAGCCCAACGAAGGGATAATTCCATGGATTCTCTGGCCTGTTGCTCCGTTGCCGGATAGGGAGTGCACTCATCAAAAATCATCACAATGTCGGAGCCAAGTTCGCGCTGCACCCGCATAGACTCTTCGGGCCCCAGAAAGACTTTACGACCATCGACTGGAGAGGAAAAGGTCACCCCTTCTTCCGTGATCTTACGCAGCTCACCCAGGCTCCAGACCTGAAAGCCACCGGAATCCGTTAAGATCGGGCCTTGCCAGTGCATGAAGTTATGCAAATCACCATGCACCTGCACAATGTCCGTCCCCGGCCGCAGCATAAGATGAAAGGTATTGCCCAGAACAATCTGCGCACCGGTCTCGATCAGTTCTTCCGGTGTCATGGCTTTGACCGTACCGTAAGTGCCAACAGGCATAAACGCAGGGGTCTCAACCACGCCGCGCTCAAAAACCAGTTTGCCCCGACGTGCTTCTTGATCAGTACTAATTAACTCAAATTGCATGTTTCACTCTTTAAACTTAGGCGATGAACATTGCGTCGCCATAACTAAAAAATCGGTACTTTTGTTCTACAGCATGGCGATAAGCTTGTATGACATTTTCGTAACCGGCAAAGGCTGAGATCAACATAAGGAGTGTAGATTCAGGCAAATGGAAATTGGTCAACATGGCATCAACGATTTGGAATTCATAACCAGGATAAATAAAAATATCGGTATCACGACGACAGGCCACAACGCGTCCCTGCTGTGCCGCACTTTCCAGGGTGCGCACTGACGTTGTACCAACGGCAATCACTCGACCGCCTTGTTCATGCGTCGCATTGATGAGTTGCGCTGCCTCATTGCTCACGTCAAACCATTCTTTATGCATATGATGATGACGAATGTCATCCGCACGCACTGGCTGAAACGTCCCTGCACCCACATGTAGTGTTACCCAGGCTGACTGCACGCCCAAATCCGCAATCTGCTGCAACATGTTCTTATCAAAGTGCAGGCCTGCGGTCGGTGCAGCCACTGCACCGGCATGTTCGGCGTATACCGTTTGGTAACGCGAGGCGTCTTCTTCTTCATCCTTGCGTTCGATATAAGGTGGCAATGGCATATGACCTACCGCTTCCATCACCTCTTGTGCGGTGTGCTCCACAAAGGTCAGTTCGAATAGATCGCCATCGCGGCCTGTTACTTCAACCGGATAGGTATCCTCAATAAAGATGGTGCCACCGGGCCTGGGTGATTTACTGGCGCGCACATGCGCCAGCACATGCTGACTATCGACAAGCCTCTCCACCAATACCTCGACCTGTCCACCGGTTTCCTTGCGGCCAAACATGCGCGCGGGGATTACTTTGGTGTTATTAAACACCAGCAAGTCATTGGGGCGTAACAGAGAAAGGAAATCAGAAAATTGTTGATCGACAAGCTCGCCGCCTTTACGTCCCACGACCAATAAACGGCTGGCGCACCGTTCTGCCAGTGGATACTGGGCAATAAGTTCGTCCGGAAGCTCAAAATGAAAGTCACTACGTCGCATGAGGCGGCAATAGTATCAAATTTTCATTTACAGGTTTCCGTCAGCCTAAAAATATCTCTATAATGCGCGCTCACTTGGCCGAGTGGTGGAATTGGTAGACACGCAGCACTCAAAATGCTGTTTCTTCGGAAGTGACGGTTCGAGTCCGTCCTCGGCTACCATTAATTCTTGACCTGTGATTAAGACTCTTCCCGTAGCGACTTATAGGACTTATAGTAATTGATCAAACCATTGGTTGACGCATCATGGCTATTAACCGTCTTTTCATTACCGAGTTCAAGCTGGATTTCTTTTGACAATTGCTTGCCCAGCTCAACACCCCATTGATCAAATGAATTGATTCCCCAGATGACGCCTTGCACAAAGACCTTGTGCTCATACATCGCAATCAGTGCGCCAAGTGTTTTAGGGGTTAATTTAGAGTACAAAATCGTATTCGTCGGTTTATTACCTGGAAAGATTTTATACGGCAGTAATTTTTCGATTTCTTGCTTACCCAAACCCTCTGATTCTAGTTCGGCTCTTGCCTCATCTGCTGTCTTGCCTCGCATAAAGGCTTCGGTCTGGGCAAACACATTCGAAAGCAGGAGTCGGTGATGTTCGGGGATATTATGGTGTCGATTCACCGGTGCCAAAATATCTGCCGGAATAATTTGCGTTCCCTGATGCATCAACTGGTAAAAGGCATGTTGACCTGAAATACCAAGCTGGCCAAAAATTGCCGGCCCCGTGGCATAGTCCACTTCCTCGCCATCGCGTGTAATGCGTTTACCGTTGCTTTCCATATCCTGTTGACGAAGATACGGTGGCAAGCGGTGTAAATATTGATCGTAGGGCAATACCGCATAGGTATGGGCATTAAAAAAGTTGTTATACCAAATCCCTAGCAGAGCCATAATCACCGGAATATTTTCTTCGCACGGAGCGCTGCGAAAGTGCGCATCCATATCACTGGCACCTTCGAGCAGCTCTTCAAAGTAATCCATGCCAACGGCAATCGCGATAGACAAGCCAACCGCTGACCACAGGGAATAGCGGCCACCCACCCAGTCCCACATCGGTAAGATATTTTCACTGGCAATACCAAAACCTTCTGCAACAGCCTGTCTCTCGGTCACCGCCAGCATATGATGTTTAAGCACTTTATTCGGACTGTTACTACCGTTTACCAGCCACTGCCGCGCCGTCCTGGCATTGACCAGCGTGTCCTGAGTCGCAAAACTTTTCGAAACGACAATAAATAAAGTCGTCTCTGGCTTAATCATTTCCAGAGTGTCGGCAATCTGGCTTTCATCCACATTGGAGACAAAATGCATATTCAGGTCATGGATCGCATAAGGCTGCAAAGCTTCATACGCCATCACGGGGCCAAGATCCGAGCCACCCACACCAATATTCACGACATCGGTAATGGGTTGTCCGGTAATACCACGCCATTCGCGACTACGGACCGCATGGGCAATTTCACGCATGCGAGACCGCATGGTTTTTATATCAGGGGTAACATCCACGCCGTCAATACAAATAGGTTCTCCACTGCGATCGCGTAATGCCGTGTGCAAGACTGCCCTGTCCTCAGTGTGATTAATTTTCTCGCCACTGAATAATTTGTCACGCCAGGCATCCAGCTCACAATCACGTGCCAGCTCACATAAAAGCGAAATGGTTTCATTGGTAATTCTATTTTTGGAGAAATCGAACAGAATATCGTCAAACATTAAAGAGCATTGCTCAAAGCGTTGGGGGTTCTGAGCAAACAGGTCGCGCATATGCAGGTCTTTTATCTGCTCAAAATGTTGCTGCAATGCCTGCCAGGCGGGGGTTTGTTGCAATGACGCCATAATGTCCCTATCCGAATATATTTTTTATAATCATTAATATCGTGCTCACCGTCATTGTATCGGTAGTCGGCCAAATTTCTCCACTCCCGCAGCTTATCAATTGAAAACAGATTAATGTCAAGTGACCGTTTATGCCAAGGAGTGGGTATAATGCGGAGTTTGTAAGAAAAATTCAGGTTGATTTATGACGGCTAACAACAAGTCCCCTATGTCCAAAACAATGGCAAAAATGGGCTCTCCTTCTCAGGACAAAGCCCTGCGTTCGCGCGTCAAACTTTTTGGCAACATTCTCGGCGGTATTCTCAAAGACCATGCTGGCGAACGTGTTTTCGCCGCCGTCGAAGCCTTGCGCAAAGGCCACATTGGCCTGCGTAAAGAAGACAGCATGAAAAAACGTCGGCGTCTGGAACAACTGGTTGAATCACTAGATCCGGACAGTCTCGCCCACGTAGTGCGTGCCTTTGCGATTTATTTCAGCCTGGTGAACATCGCAGAAGAGGCTTTTCAACACCAAAAACGTCGCCGTGACTTTGGCCCCCGCGGCCATGGCTGGATGGGCTCATTTGAACTGACGCTACAGGAATTGCGCAGCGACAATATCTCATCCGATCAAATCCAGACCCTACTGGATAACCTCGCCTATATCCCTGTCTTTACAGCACACCCGACTGAGGCCAAACGTCGCACAATATTGGTCGCACTGCGCCGAATTTTCCTGATCAGTGAACAACTCAACGATACAAGTTTATCGAAATATCAAAAAGACAGCCTCAACGAACAACTCGAACGCCATATCCGCATTCTCTATAAAACCAACGAAGTGCGTGTCCGCAAACCAGAAGTGGTCGATGAGGTCAAAAATGGCCTGTACTATTTTCGCGAATGTCTGTTTGATGCCGTTCCCGAGGTATATCGTCGTTTCGAAAAGGCACTGGACCGCCACTATGGCAATGACAGTCAAAAAATTGAACTACCCAGTTTTATGCGCTTTGGTTCCTGGATTGGTGGCGACCGAGATGGCAATCCCTTTGTAAAACCCGATACCACTCGCATGGCCATTCGACTTCAGGCACAGGCGGCCTTCGAAGAATACCTGCAACGTTTGCGTGACTTGCTACGCATCATTACGCACTCCATCGATTTGTGTGAGCCGACAGAAACCTTTCTCACTACACTCGCCAATGATGAAAAAAGATACCCGCATGTTTATGCCGAGCGTCCTGAGCGTTTTAAGCTTGAACCCTACCGCCGAAAACTTTACCTGATGCAACAACGTCTGCAATGCAACCTGAATACTCTGGAAGAAAAGCTTGAAGGCAAGCACATGGACTTCCCTAGCTGCGGCTATGCCAATGAGGCTGTTCTGCTGGAAGACCTGTATTTATTGCGTGACTCGCTCATTAGCCATGGTGATATTTTAATTGCCAATGGTGAGTTACAGGATTTTATTCGTCTGGTGGAAACCTTTGGCTTTTCGCTGTCGTACCTGGACATTCGCCAGGAATCGACCATACACACCAATACTGTCACAGAAGTCATTCAACAGCTCGATGGTAGTGACTATCAAAGCCTGGACGAAGCAACTCGCCTGACCAAACTGGCGGATCTCATTAAGACGACACCCTCTGCCCTGAATACCGCAGATTTTTCCGAGATGAGCCAGGAGACGCTGGAAGTCTTTCAGGTCATGGTCGAGATGCGTCAGGAAATCAGCCCCAATGCCTTCGGTAACTATGTCATTTCGATGACCCACACCGCCAGCCACGTGATGGAAGTCATGTTTCTGGCCTGGACCGCAGGTCTGGCTGGCTATCGTGACAACAAACCGTTTTGCCACATCAGTATCTCACCACTTTTTGAGACCGTGGAAGATCTGGCGCACATCGACCCGGTTATGAACCAGTTACTGGACGTTCCTACGTATACGGAACTGCTGGCCGCGGCCGGAAATACACAGGAAGTCATGCTGGGCTATTCTGATTCCTGTAAGGATGGCGGCATTCTGGCTTCAGCCTGGAACCTGTATCAGGCACAACAACAAATCACCTTGCTCACCAAATCGCGCAATATTAAGTTACGCATGTTCCACGGTCGTGGCGGCACCATTGGCCGTGGCGGCGGCCCAACACATGACTCGATTTTGTCGCAACCAACAGGCACCGTCCACGGTCAGATCAAGTTCACTGAACAGGGTGAAGTGCTGTCATATAAATACAGTAACTTTGAAACTGCTGTCTATGAATTGACCATGGGCTGTACTGGTTTGTTAAAGGCCAGTCGCAACCTGATCGAAACGCCGGCCAAAGACAAACAGGAATATCTCGACACTATGGCAAATCTGGCCGCCATGGGTGAGAAGCATTACCGTACGCTCACCGAGAAAACCCCCGGCTTTCTCGATTATTTTTACGAGGCAACACCGGTCAGTGAAATCGGTTTATTGAATATCGGTTCTCGGCCATCACATCGTAAAAAAGCTGATCGCTCCAAATCATCGGTGCGTGCCATTGCCTGGGTCTTTGGTTGGGCGCAGTCGCGCCACACCATGCCTGCCTGGTATGGCATTGGTACCGCACTGGATAACTGGAGTAACGAGAGTCCAGAACAAGTCACGATATTACGTGAGATGTATCAAAACTGGCCTTTCTTCCGTTCCCTGTTAAGCAATACGCAAATGGCATTGTTTAAAGCCGACATGAATATCGCGCGTGGTTATATGGGGTTATGCCTGAATCAGGATGAAGCAGGACAGGTTTATCAGGCTATTGAAAGTGAATACGAACACACGGTCAGTCGTATCCTTGAAGTATCCCAGCTTGATTATCTAATGGCCGAAACACCTCATATTGCCTTATCTTTGATGCGACGTGAGCCCTACCTGGATCCACTTAACCAGATTCAGTTATATCTGCTCAAAAAATATCGTGACGAAAATTCTGATAAGGAAGAGCAGCAACGCTGGCTCAATCCATTACTTCGTTCAATTAATGCTATTGCAGCTGGAATGCGGAATACAGGCTAAAAAGCCAGGGACGAGTTTCGAGGGATAAGGGGCGAGGTATAAACTTTAAAATACGAAAGCCTCGTCCCTCGAAACTCATCCCTGGTTACTTCCAAGTTGCTTACGCAACTTGGACAGGAACAGTATTTCGAGTATGTGTAATAACGTTAGCATTATCCACATAGACTAGCTTCGGTTCGTGGCCAGCCGCTTCCTGTGGCGTCATAGAAAGGTAAGCACAAATAATTACCATGTCACCGGGATTCGCTTTATGGGCGGCCGCACCGTTAACCGAAATAATACCGGAATTATCCTCGGCGCGAATCGCATACGTTGTAAAACGCTCACTATTGCTAATATTATAAATCTCGATCTGCTCGTACTCGCCAATTCCCGACATCTCTAACAGTTTCCCATCGATCGCACATGAGCCTTCATATTCCAGTTCGGAATGAGTAACAGTAACGCGATGGAGTTTTGCCTTTAACATGGTGCAGTACATAAATCACTAACCTTCTCAGGGGTTCAAACAGCGCGGGATTTTACCATGCTAGCAGGACTGCGCCACCCGCATTCTTTCTTCAGACGCGAAGATTATCAATCAGACGGGTTGAACCCAGAGATGCCGCCGCCAAAATGACTAATTTATCGCTGGCATCGCCTGGCACTTGCAGATCTTCGGTTCGACGAACCTCGACATATTCAGGCGTAAAACCACAGGATTGTAGACAATCACAGGTCTGTGCCGAAAGATTCATATAGTCGGTTTCACCAGAGAGCAGCTTCTCACGCAGCGAACACAGACTACGATATAGTTCACTTGCCTGATCTTTTTCATCAACCGACAAATAACCGTTACGTGAACTCATCGCCAGACCACTGGCCTCCCGAATTGTGGGTAAACCCATCACCTCGACAGACAAATTAAGATCTGCCACCATGCGTTGAATGACCAGCAACTGCTGAAAATCTTTTTCACCAAAGACCGCCACATCAGGTTGTACAATGTTAAAAAATTTATTCACTATCGTAGCGACACCGCGAAAATGGCGAGGACGACTCTTGCCTTCAAGCATTGCATCCAGAACCGGGACTTCGATAAAGCTAATGTGATCTTTTCCTTCAGGATAAAGGCTTTGATCGTCAGGGATAAAAACCCAGTCCACTTCTTCCTTGCTTAACTTATCGCAATCAACCGCAAGAGTGCGTGGATAATTCACAAGGTCATCTCCAACAGAAAATTGCAGTGGGTTTACATAAATACTCGCAACAACATAATCACAAATTTCTTTTGCCTTGCGCACAAGTGAAAGATGCCCTTCATGCAAATTCCCCATGGTCGGCACGAAACCAATACGGATATTTTTATTCCGCGCTGCCGTGATAACGGTACGCATATCAGAAATTGTTTCAATCGTTTGCATAACAGACTTTCTACTTATAGCTTTGTGCTTCGCTGGGGAAATTATTTTCTTTGACTGCGCGAATGTAATCTGTAATGGCGGCGCTGACTTTGTCAGTGGCCTCACTGTCAACTTCGGCAAGAAAGTCACGTACAAAACGTGGGCGCTTGCCCTGTGTGATGCCTAACATGTCATAAACAACCAGGACCTGACCATCACAATCGATACCCGCACCAATGCCAATGGTTGGTATCATTATGGACTGACTAATATTTTTCGCTAACACGGCCGGAATACATTCCAGCACAATCATACTCGCACCAGCAGCTTCCAATGCTTTGGCATCCATTAAAATTAGATCCGCAGAAACACTATCGCGCCCCTGCACTTTATAGCCACCCAGTTCTTTAACCGATTGTGGCAGCAATCCCAAATGACCGCAGACAGGTATCTTTTTTTCTATCAGTGCTTCGATAACAGGGATAATCTTACTACCGCCTTCAAGCTTCACCATTTCAGCGCCAGCTTCCATCAAACGTTGTGCATTCATCACTGCTGCATCGATAGAATCATAACTATGATATGGCAGGTCAGACACCAACAAAGCCTGTTGAATACTGCGACTCACAATGTTGGTGTGATACACCATATCTTCCATGGTTACCGGTAATGTTGAATCATGTCCCTGTACCACCATACCCAACGAATCGCCAACGAGAACAACATCCATACCACACGCATCCATAATACCGGCAAATGATGCATCATAGGCAGTCAACACAGCAATCTTATCGCCAGCCTGTTTCATCTGTTGCATGTCCATTGCCGTATTTTTTTGAAGTGGTGTCATAACGATATTGGTGTCGGGTTAAAATAATGGCGTCCACTGCGAATGGTATTAATGCGTTCCAGCAACAAATTATAGTCCTCAGCACTATCAGCAAAATTTATTTCAGCGGCATTCACTATTAATAAAGAAGAGCGATTGTAATGATAGAAAAATTCCGCATAAGATTCATTTAAGCGTTTAAGGTATTCAGCCTCAACATGGTGCTCATAACGACGCCCTCGTTTATTAATGCGCTGCAACAGGACTTCAATCGGGGCCTGCAGATAAATCACCAGATCCGGTTGCGGCACTTCAAAAGTCATGTGCGCATAGACCTGCTCGTAAAGTTTAAACTCTTCGACATCCAGTGTTAGCTCTGCAAACAGGCGATCTTTTTCCATAATAAAATCGGCAACCCGCACAGGCTGAAACAAATCATCCTGTTTTATATCCTGCATCTGCCGACTACGTTGAAACAGGAAAAATAATTGTGTCTGTAATGCAGCACTTTTGGGATCTTTATAAAAGCGATCTAAAAAGGGGTTTTCTTCTGCCCCTTCAAGCAATAACTCAGAACCAAAACTCATTGCTAGTTTATGCGCGAGCGTCGTCTTGCCGACACCAATCGGACCTTCGACAACAACAAATTTTAATGGCTTATGATTCATCACTGATCACTTCCAGATCATACTCACAGTGGTCCAATAACTGCTTCAGTGCGCCACGATTGGGAATGACCAGCGTCGGCGCAATCTCATGCAAAGGATACAGGACGAAACTACGTTCATGTAGTCCAGAATGAGGGATTTTAAGCCGTAATTCATCAATCACCTCACCGCCATATAAGAGTATATCCAGATCCAGTGTCCTCGGACCCCAACGCTCATCACCACGTAGCCGTCCCTGTTGCTGCTCGATTAGCTGTAAACGCTCCAGTAGCTCCAATGGCGATAAATTTGTCTCCATGGACATTACTGCATTCACATAATCCGGCTGGTTTTGCGGCCCCATCGGTTTACTGCGATAAAGACTGGAAATCGCCAGACACTTGCAAGCTGGTACAAGAGATAAAGTCTCAATCGCCTGCAAAAGTTGTTGTCGGGGATTTTCGAGGTTGGCACCCAATCCGATAAAAGCCGTGACCATAACTTACGTCTTATTGGGTTTTGCTTTACGGCGACGACGCTTTTTAGAGCCCGGCAATGGTTTAATCTCATGACACATCGCCAAACGCCCTTCTTCATCTCGGGTTTGAATTTCAGTCCACCAATCGCATAGTTCAGACAAATTATCGTCCTCACCTGACTGGTGCCTAAGCAACATAAAATCATACCCGGCACGAAACCGTGGCGTCTCCAATAAGCGCATGGAGCGACGGCATTCACGATGGGGTAAACGTAATTGCATTAACCAGATTTCTTTCATTGGCAAACGAAAACGTTTTGGCATTGCGGTTTGTGAAATTTGTTGCTCAAGCACATTACGAGATGCCTGTGACATCGCCGGCATGGCCGGCATCCCGGCATTTTTCAGTTGTTCTGTGTGCCAATGAAGCGATGGCCACAACAAAGCAGCATACAAAAATGCTGGATTAATAGTTTTATTGGCCTGGATACGTATGTCCGTATTGCGCATCGCCTGACGCACAAAACGCTCCGCATATGTTTCTTCATCACGAAAGCTATCTGCGGTTTGACCAAATAAGTACTGCAGCAATCCATATTGATGTAGCAAATCAAAAGTCTTTTCCGCATGCCCTGACAAAAACAGTTTAAGCACTTCATCAAACAAACGCGCTGATGAAATGGCTTCGAGCAAATGTGCATGCCTGGGAATTAATTCACTAAGTTCATCCGCCAAATGAACATCCAGTTTTGCAGCAAAACGAATAGCGCGCAGCATCCTGACCGGATCTTCCTGAAAACGCACTTGCGGATCACCAATCATGCGCAATGTGCGTGTCTGTAAATCCTGCAAGCCGCCGGTATAATCAACCACCGAAAAATCGGCAATATTGTAATACAGCGCATTAATCGTAAAATCACGCCGCCAGGCATCTTCTTCCAGGGTGCCGTAGACATTATCCCGAACCAACATGCCATTTTCGACTCTTGACTCATTCTCTCCTTCTGCCTGATCGTGATGACCACGGAAGGTAGCGACTTCAATAATCTCACGTCCAAAATGGATATGCGCCAAGCGAAAACGGCGACCAATCAGACGACAATTGCGAAATAACTTATTGACCTCATCAGGATGTGCGTCCGTTGCCACATCAAAATCTTTCGGGTGACCTCCCAACAACAGATCACGCACACCACCACCAACAAGGTAAGCAGCAAACCCGGCATCCTTCAGGCGATACAAGACCTTCACCGCCTGAGGGCTAATGTCTTTACGCGAGATATTGTGCTCGGCTCGGGAAATAATCTTCGGATTTGTCACTTTGTCCAATAAATCAGCATGTTATCAACGTCGCATCATAGCACCCATTGTCACGATTAACGAATCACAACCAGCTGCAATTTTTTCACTTACATAATAAAAAGGCAGCCAATGGCCGCCTAAAAAACACGTAAATGATTAGAATCTAGCTAATCTAAATCCTCAATCAGAGATACACGAATATTTTCTGGCACTAGCATCTCTGTCTGACAATTTTCATGATCAACGCCCATATTGATTTTGACACCGGCCTTAGCGTCTTTCACCATGGCTTCATTCAATTCAAAACGCATGAAGTGAACTGCTGACGTTTTTTCTGCAGTATCACGTTCCAGGTCTTCGTCGGCAATGGCATAGGATTTTTCATGACCTTCGACACAGACCCAGACCTTGTCTTCAACACCAATCAGTCTCGCCAGTTCTATTTTACGCTCATCCACATCTGAATATTCGATCATAAAAGTCGCCTTCCAGTTACTGCCGTCTGGAATTAACGGATTGTAAACCGCCAGTTCATCTTCAATCCCTTCACGATCAAAGATCTTTTCAATGCGCAACATTTCCTGAACCTGATATTGCATGGTTAGTTGGTCTTCAAAATAAAGCGTCATATGTGGGTTTAATTCCACCTGACGATTTTTTTTGTGTTCCATGACTCTCGCGCGAAAGTCATTACGTTGCTCGGTGTACGCTTCCAGACTTAACAAACTTTCGCGATCTAAATGTGCCATTTAAAATACCTGTAAAATTTTGAGTTAAATACCGTAAGCTTTACGCAACAAGCCCATAGGATGTGTTGGTTCACTACCATCATCAAGACCATTGGCAATCTGATGACCGGCCATAGGACAATCACTCGTATAGTAATTGGCTTCCGCCTGCTTAACGCGATTCACTACCGGGCGTGCAATTTTCATTGACGTATCATGATACTCACTCTTCACTGCATAAGTACCATCGTGGCCAGAGCAACGTTCAATGGCAGTCACTTCTGTGTCCGGTACCATTTGTAGAATATCCCGGGTTTTCATACCGATGTTCTGTACACGCTGATGACAGGCAACATGGTACGCGACCTTACCCAGCGACTGTTTAAATTTATTATTCATCAGACCATCTTTGTTGCGCAGATGCAGATACTCAAAAGGATCAAAAATCGCTACTTTGATTTTTTGCAATTCGGCATCATTCGGAAACATCAGGGGCAATTCCTGTTTAAACATCAGTACACAGGAAGGGATTGGCGCAATAATATCCCAGCCTTCATCGATCAGCTTGCTTAACTGTGGTGCATTGGCTTCCTTGGCACGCTCGACGGCTTCTAGATCACCAAGCTCCAACTTCGGCATACCGCAACACTGTTCTTTGTCGACTAGCTTGACGTCGATGCCATTGTGTTTAAGTACAGCAATAAGATCGTCGCCTAAATCCGGTTCATTATAATTGCCATAACAGGTCGTAAAAATGGCGACCTTACCCGTTGTTTTTTCGCCCGCTTTTACGGCGACATCTGATTCAATCTTTGAGGTACGCTTCCGTAAAGTATCGCTATGATACTTCGGCAGTTTGGCCTTGCTGGAAATCTTTAAGGTCTTTTCCAACAAACTGCGCGTCACACTCATTTCATTGGCCGCATTTACAAAATTAACGACAACCGGAATGCTGGCCATTTTGCCAACAGTATCGGTGGAAGAAAGCAGCTTGTCGCGAAACGAAGCACCTTCTTTTTTAAACTTGACGGCCTTGGCACGCAACATCACATGTGGGAAATCGAGATTCCATTCATGCGGCGGCACATAAGGACATTTGGTTAGATAACACAGGTCGCAGAGATAACAATGATCGACCACCTTCCAATAATCTTTTTTGGCAACACCATCAACTTCCATGGTGTCCGATTCATCGACCAGATCAAACAGGGTCGGGAATGAATTACACAAACTTACACAGCGACGACATCCATGACAGATGTCATAAACGCGTTCCAGTTCAGCAAATAATTTATCTTCGTCATAAAAATCAGCCGACTTCCAATCTAATGGATGGCGCGTGGGTGCGCTAAGTCCGCCCTCACCAGTGCCTCCGGTTTTTGCGCCCATAGTAGTGTTCCTTAAGAATTGAGTGTGCTTGTGTAAAAGAGAATGTTGAGACAATAGCCGAGGCCTTTGGCCCCGGCATTATCCGTTCAGAACTTTAACCTAGTCGTCTAATACGTCCAGGGCTTTCTGATAACGATTGGCATGTGAACGTTCTGCCTTGGCCAGTGTTTCAAACCAGTCAGCAATCTCATCAAAACCTTCATCGCGTGCATCTTTCGCCATACCTGGATACATATCAGTGTACTCGTGAGTCTCACCAGCGACTGCTGCTTTCAGGTTATCCGACGTCGCACCAATCGGCAGACCTGTGGCTGGATCGCCAGTCTCTTCCAGATATTCCAGATGTCCGTGCGCATGGCCGGTTTCACCTTCAGCGGTGGAACGAAACAGAGCGGCTACGTCGTTGTAACCTTCAACGTCAGCTTTTGATGCAAAATATAAATAACGACGATTTGCCTGAGATTCACCGGCAAAGGCGTCTTTCAGGTGTTGTTCGGTCTTACTACCTTTAAGGTCAGCCATTAGATTTCCTCCATAGGGTTAAAAGAAAAAGCTCAGTCTTGTGGTGCCACGAAACCGATTAGTTTAGACTAATTCTAAAGCGGTGAAGCAAAGATAGAGCAGTGAAACAGCGCTGTCAAGACTCAGTCTAAATTTCATGTTTTCACGTGAATTTGACCTGCTCGAGCACTATCCGCTACCTTATGCCACCCTTGAAAGCCTGGTCAATTGATGTAGGACAATAAAACGTGGCAAAAAAAGTAGCGATAAAAAAATCGAGTAAAAATAAAGCATTAGACTTTGAATCCGCCATTCATGAGCTGGAAACTCTCGTTGAACGCATGGAACATGGCGAAACCACGCTGGAAGAATCGCTGTCAGATTTTGAACGCGGTGTCGCTTTGTTCCGTCAATGCCAGAAATCACTCGATGAGGCCGAGCAAAAAGTGCAAATACTGATGAAAAAGAGCGGCACGGACAGCCTTGAAGCCTTCGATGACGATGACGTATGAGCGATATTGAGCAGACACTGCAAATATGGCGTGAGCGCACTGAAAAGGCGCTACAGCACTGGTTGCCTGCCAACACGACTACGCCCTCTCGCCTGCACGAGGCGATGCGATATTCTGTATTAGGGGGCGGCAAGCGAGTCCGACCCATTATGGTTTATGCGAGCGGCATGGCCGTTGGCGCAGCCGAAAATATTCTGGATGCCCCCGCCTGTGCGGTTGAACTCATCCATGCCTACTCGCTCATTCACGATGATTTGCCCGCCATGGACGATGACGACCTGCGCCGTGGCCAACCTGCCTGCCATAAGGCTTTCGATGATGCGACGGCCATTCTTGCCGGTGATGCCCTGCAAAGCCTCGCATTCCATATTCTATCCAGATACACCGACACATCACTGCCTGCCGATCATCGTCTGGAAATGCTCGACACCCTGGCCATTGCCAGTGGCTCACGCGGCATGGCTGGTGGTCAGGCCATCGATCTTGATTCTGTCGGCAAGGAAATCAGCATCGCCGAGCTTGAGAATATGCACATTCACAAGACGGGGGCACTCATTCGGGCCAGCGTAAAACTCGGCGCACTTTGTCAGCCAGAGTCAAACGCCAGGGATTTGGGGGATCTGGACCACTACGCCAAATGCATCGGCCTCGCCTTCCAGGTCCGTGATGACATTCTCGATGAAGAAAGTGACACCGAGACCCTGGGAAAAACACAGGGCGCCGATCGAGCCCTCAACAAGCCCACCTATACCAGCATCCTGGGGTTAGATGCGGCCAAAGAACTCATCCAGGAACTTCATGATGACGCGGTGGCCCGTCTGGAGCGCTTTGGCAATAATGCCGAGGCCCTGCGCTGGCTGGCCCGCTACATCGTCGAGCGTAAGCATTAATCTGTGTTATGACTAAATTGTCAGTCTAATTTGCATCAAACGGCTGAAAACCGCATGATCCGTCACCGGATTACCATATAATTGAATCATGTCATCATTATTGCAAAACATCACCGATCCCAACGATCTCAAGCAGCTCTCGACTGAACAGTTATTAGCGCTGGCGGATGAATTGCGTGAGTTTATTATCCAGTCTGTTAGTAACACCGGCGGGCACCTCTCTGCTGGCCTTGGTACTGTCGAACTGACCATTGCGCTGCACTATGTCTTTAACACACCAGAAGATCGCGTTGTCTGGGATGTTGGCCACCAGAGTTATCCTCATAAAATTTTGACCGGCCGCCGTGAACACATGTCCAGCCTCCGGCAAAAAGACGGCCTTTCAGGTTTCCCGCGTCGGGACGAAAGCCCTTACGATACCTTTGGTGTTGGTCACTCCAGTACCTCGATCAGTGCTGCATTGGGTATGGCGCTGGGTGCGAAACAAAAAGAAGAAGATCGCAAAGTCGTTGCCGTTATTGGCGATGGTGCCCTGACCGCAGGAATGGCTTTTGAAGCGTTAAACCATGCCGGTGATCTGGATGCCAATCTGCTGGTCATCCTCAATGATAACGATATGTCGATTTCACCTAACGTAGGTGCACTATCAACGCACCTGGCCAAAATCCTCTCTGGCAAACTATATTCCACCATGCGCGAAGGCAGTAAAAAGGTGCTTGGTAAAATGCCATCCGTTTGGGAACTGGCACGTCGAACCGAAGAACACGTTAAGGGCATGGTCGTACCCGGCACATTGTTTGAAGAACTTGGTTTTAATTACATAGGCCCTGTCGACGGTCATGATCTGGATTCATTGATCAAAACCTTGCACAACTTGCGCGACTTAAAAGGTCCACAGTTTTTACATATTGTGACCACCAAGGGTAAGGGCTACAAACCTGCAGAAGAAAACCCCTGTGCCTATCATGGCGTTGGCCGCTTTCAACCTGAATCCGGAAAGCTGGAAAAATCAGCGGCGACAGGGCCGACCTATACTCAGGTCTTTGGTGAATGGCTTTGTGATATGGCACGTCTGGATGAACGCCTGATTGGTATTACACCTGCCATGCGCGAAGGCTCTGGTCTGGTGAAGTTTTCAGAAGAATTCCCACAGCGTTATTTTGATGTCGGTATCGCAGAACAACATGCGGTGACGCTGGCCGCCGGAATGGCCTGTGAAGGCACCAAACCCGTGGTGGCCATTTATTCTACGTTTTTACAACGCGCTTACGACCAACTGATTCATGATGTCGCTCTACAGAATTTACCCGTGGTTTTTGCCATTGACCGTGCCGGTGTTGTTGGCCCTGACGGCGCAACCCATACCGGTAGTTTTGACCTGAGTTATCTGCGCTGTATTCCGAACATGCTCATCATGACACCCTCCAACGAAAATGAATGTCGTCAGATGTTGTATACCGGTTATTTACATGATGGTCCCACTGCGATTCGCTATCCGCGCGGAACCGGCACTGGTGTTGCTGTTGAAAAGAAAATGACGGCCATACCATTGGGTAAAGCAGAAGTTAAACGCAAGGGTAAAAAAGTTGCGCTCCTCGCCTTTGGCCCCATGTTAGCGCCAGCACTTGAAGCGGCAGAAGCACTTGATGCTACTGTTATCAATATGCGTTTTGTAAAGCCTCTGGACTCTAAGCTACTTAATGAACTTGCAAATCAATATGATCTGCTGGTGACGCTGGAAGACAATGTTGTCATGGGCGGTGCCGGCAGTGCGGTTGTTGAACATCTGGTACAGGAACAAATTAATATCCCCGTAATCAACATGGGCTTGCCGGATCATTTTCAGGAACATGGCAGCCGTGAACAACTTTTATCTGACGCAGGACTCACTGCCGATGATATAATCCTCCGCGTAAACGCCGTTAGCCAACCTGGTCAACTCGCCCAACACGCTACTCTGGCATAATTTTTCAGCTTTATTGATACGAACAGGTCACAGGACTATGGCGGCACGTTACACCATGAAAATTATTACGGACTTTGCAGCCGCGCATTTGCTGCGGGATTATCCGGGGGAATGTAATCGTCTGCATGGCCATAACTGGAAGGTCGAAGTCGAGATCACAACGCGAGCACTGGATAATGTTGGCATGGGTGTCGACTTTAAAGTGATCAAAAGAATTACCAAAGATTATCTTGATCGATGGGATCACCGTCATCTAAATGAGATCCCGCCGTTTGATGAAATTAACCCGACGGCTGAAAACATCTCGGCGAATATTTATAAACAACTGGGTGCGCAACTGAACTCAGATAATGTAAAAGTTAGCGCAATCACACTTTGGGAAACCGAACGCGCCTGCGTAACCTATAGCGAAGATTAGGAATAGAAAAATGAGCTCAACAACAACTACGGTAATTGAAGACGTACAAAACAGGGAAGACACCCGCTGTATCCCAATTAATAAAGTTGGCATTAAAGATATTCGTCATCCTGTACGTGTACGTGATCGTTCTGAAGGCGAGCAACACACCATTGCCAATTTTAATATGTACGTGAATTTACCGCACAATTTCAAAGGCACCCACATGTCGCGCTTTGTGGAAATTCTCAATCATCACGAACGTGATATCTCCGTCGAGTCTTTTAAAGATATGTTGCAGGAAATGACCGAGCGCCTGGAAGCCGAGTCGGGCCATGTTGAGATGAGCTTTCCTTATTTCGTTAACAAAAAAGCGCCTGTCTCTGGTGTCGAAAGCTTGATGGATTATGATGTCACCTTTATTGGTGAAATCCATGGCAAGGATAACCAAATGAATATCAAGGTTGTCGTACCTGTCACCAGTCTTTGCCCCTGCTCGAAAAAGATTTCTGACTATGGTGCTCATAACCAACGTTCACATGTGACAGTGACGGCAAAATTCAATGAGTTTATCTGGCTGGAAGAATTAATTGATATTGTTGAACAGGAAGCCTCATGCGAGCTTTACGGTTTACTGAAGCGCCCTGATGAAAAGAATGTCACTGAACGCGCCTATGATAATCCAAAATTTGTTGAAGACATGGTGCGTGATGTTGCTGCCAGATTAAACAATGATGATCGCATCACTTCTTATATTGTCGAGTCGGAAAATTTTGAATCGATTCATAATCATTCTGCCTATGCGCTCATCGAAAAAGATAAAACGGCAGGCTAAATAAAAAATGACAGACCTACCAATTTTTACGCAACAACAGTAATTCGCCTTCGCGTTGCATTTCAACGCGATTAAGAAACGACATGCCCAGCAGAATATCTCTGGGCGATGCACCATCCAGTACCGCACCCTGTACATTCGTTAGCTCAATCTCACCCACACGGACACTATCGAGTTTTACTCGATAAGTTTTTACTGGACCATTCGCTGTATTCGCCCATCCCGGCGTGCCTTTGTAACGAAAATCAATTCCCAGTCTTTTTGCTGTGTCACGATTCATCGCTACCGAGGTAGCTCCCGTATCCACAAGAAATTTTACCGGCTGTTTATTCACCGAACCTGCCACGCTATACATACCATGCCGACGCATAATACGCGCTTCTGTTTTTTCGCGTTTTGCAAAGCTCGTGTTGATGCCGGAGGTACTGCCGAGAGAGAGCGTTTGTCTTTTACCCTTTACAAGAAAAACAGCTTTGTCACTATCCGCACGTAAGAGTTTTATTCCCTGTGGCGTCGACTCTCCCTTACGCAGCTTATGTTGCTGACCATCGACTTTGATAATCGCCATATCAGAGAAAAGGCCCATGACGGCAATATCGGCGGCAGCAACAAGCGATGGCTTACTCAGCAGAAAAAGCAGCGCGAACGAAGTAGTGGCAACGATTTTTCGTATTTGAATGCTCATCCGTAAACTCTATACCACTCACCCCTATGATGCCAGCGACCCGGACTTAAGAGTGTTGATTTAGCAGCTGCAAAGGATGTTCAACACTTATCCCTGTTCATGCAGGTCACAAGGCCCACGGTATTGTTCCGGGATATTTGAAGGACACTGGCCACACATTTCATTACCGGGCACTGCAAAGTCAATTTTTCGGGGATACGGGAGATTCAAACCATTCATAATCGTCACAAACGCTTCAAGACTCTTTTCACCACCCAGGCGCGGGTTGCGTACTTTCTCCTGTGCGATACTGGAAATAAAACGGCCCTCATAATCATGGCCAGGATAGACAAGTGTCTCATCAGGAAGGCTAAAGAGTTTCTCGTGAATACTTCGATATAAGGTTTCTGCATCGCCTGATTGAAAATCAGTTCGACCACAGGCTTCGATTAGTAACGCATCGCCAGTGAAGACCATTTTTTGTGTTTCATTCTCAAACATAAAGGCATGATGATGTGATGTATGGCCAGGCGTGAACAATGGTGCCAATTCAAGACTACCCATTTTAAAAGGCTGACCTTCAGAAATACCAATATCCGCACACTCAGGTTTTTCAATCGCAGGATAAGCCACCTGACAGCCGGTACGCTCACGGAGTAGCCGCGCACTGGTAAGATGATCGGCATGATGATGGGTATCGAGCGTATACATTAGTTTTAGTTCTAATTTTTGTAGAAGCTCAAGATCGCGTTGTAGTGTATCCAACACCGGATCAATCAATAACGCCTGTCCCGTCTCCTGACAAGCTAACAGATAGGTATAAGTGCTGGAATCAGGTTCGAATAATTGTTTAAAAATCATCAGTAATGTCCTATTAGCAGGTAAATAAAGTATATCGAAATATAATGTTCGCAAACGCTATCATGTATCGTTAGATCGAGTACGCTCAACTCTCTTTATTTTAATATGCAACGCCGCTTTAGCCATTAAATGTGCGCTTACCGGAGCAGTTATAAATAAAAAGACGGTTACCAGAATCTCATGCAGGCTAGTCGCCTCAGTGGTGAAACTAAAATGTAACACCGAGGCCATTAAAATGGCCCCCACGCCCAGCGTGGTCGCTTTGGTAGGGCCATGTAGTCGCATATAGAAATCCGGCAGTTTGAACAGGCCGATTGAACCTATCAAAGTAAACGAAGCGCCAACCAGGACTAACGCAGCTAAAATCCAGTCAAGCATAGAGTAATGCCTCTTGTGTATGTATATTTGAATCTTTTGAGTCTAAGAATTTATCTAACATTTCAGGTATCGCCTATTCCATGATATCGCCACGTAACAGGTATTTACTTAGGCCAATGGTGCCAACGAATCCCATGACGGCAATTAACAGGGCCGCCTCAAAATACAGCGCCGTATCAAGATATAGTCCCAATAAAACCACTAATGCAATAGCATTTATATATAGTGTATCCAGTGCCAGAATTCGATCAGGCAGATCAGGACCTTTTAGTAATCTTATAAAACCAAGCAGTATCGAAAAAGCCAGCAAGGTAAACGCTATTGGCAGAACCATTTCTAACATGATGTAAATACCTTTTTCAGCGGTGTTTCATAACGTTGTTTAATATGTTGAATCGTATCTAATATATTTTCAGCATGCAGTGCATGCACTAATAAATAACTACGGTCGGCACTAAGATCGCATGACACAGTACCAGGGGTTAACGAGATTGTATTGGCCAGAAAACTTATCCCTAGTGGATTCTGGATATCCAGCTCGACACGAAAAAAAGCCGGCTTTAAATTATCATTACGTCCCAGTATTAATTTCGCAACCACAAGATTGGCAATAACAATGTCCCACAATACCGTGCCTAAAAATTTTAACAGCGTTAACGGCGCCTTAATTCTCACCTTTTCAGGCCAAAAACCAGCGGTCAATAATGGGATTAAAAACGCTAACAGCAGTCCTAAAACAACATGCCCGGCAGCAACGGTATTATTGAGTAATAACCAGATAAGCCATAAGATTAAGCTAAGAACAGGATGCGGTAATAGTTTTTGAAGGAATAATTTAAACATCATTCTTTACTCCCGGTTACCGCCTGTTTTGACAGTACTGATTCAATATAGCGTTTACTATCAAATTGCTGCTTAGCGGTTGACTCTGTAAATGCGGTAATAGGTTGTGCAAATAATACCAGTAAAGGACTCATTACAAACAAACTGATAACAGCGACATTTGAAACGCGATTAAGGGGTTTATATGTTGCACCATTATCACCTGACTTATTATCAGTTTCATCAGCAGGGAGGACCTGATAAAACAGCCGCGATCCGCTACGCGCCATACTAATGATCATAATAAAACCCGCCACTAATACAACTGTCATAACCAAATCAGACCAATGATGATCCAGTGATGCACTTAAAATTAGCACCTTACCAAAAAAGCCGGATAAGGGAGGAATGCCCGTCATCGCAATCGCACCAAACATAAACATGGCACCAATAAAAATGGCACCGGGCATTGCGTAACCACTCTCAAAACGATCTTCAAAAGAACCTCGACCACGAGAGATAATATCCGCCAACAGAAATAGTCCACCAGCAATCATGGTGGAATGAATAATATAATAAAGAGTGGCGCTCAAGGCTAAGGGGTTATTCAGGCCCACCGCAATGAGCAAGGTTGCCACAGAAGCCAACACCAGATAGGCAACTTGCTCACGCAATCTTCTGGAGGCCATCACACCAAGAGCTGCTAATACAAGGGTGAGTAAACCGAGGCCTAATAACCAGGGCATATAGAAATGCGCCAGACTGCCAGCATCGTCACCAAATATTGTGCCGTGTACTCTAATAATGGCATACAGACCCACCTTGGTCATAATGGCAAACATGGCCGCTACTGGCGCAGCCGTGTTGCTATAGGCGATTGGCATCCATAAGTACAGGGGAAACAAGGCAGCCTTTATGCCAAACACGACCAGGAGAAGTAAACCAGCGGCTGCAACTAAGGCAGCATCCTGTTCGGGCAGTCGCGCTACTCTCGCTGCCATATCAGCAATATTAAGTGTGCCTAAAACACCGTATAGCGCACCCACTGCAAATAAAAACAGGGTCGCACCAACCATATTGATAATAACGTAATGTAAACCGGCCTTGGTGCGTTGTCGTCCACTTCCATGTAACAACAAACCATAAGAGGCAAGCAATAACACTTCAAAAAACACGAATAGATTAAATAGGTCGCCAGTTAAAAAAGCACCGTTTATACCAAAAAGAAGCAACAGAAACATAACATGAAAATGCGGCCCCTTTTTATCTACATTATTGGCGATAGCGTAGATCAAAGCCGCCAAAGCCAGCACTGCGGTAATGGTCACCATCAATGCTGACAATTGATCCAGCACCAGTACAATACCAAACGGCGCAATCCAGTTACCCAGCAAATAGACTTGATAAGCACCGGAAGAAGACGCGTTGATTAAGGTAACACTTAATACAATCAATCCTGCAACGGACAACAAACTGATCGCACGCTGCCATTGCAAACCTTTTGCTTTTGCAAGCAGGACAATAAATCCTGCTATTAGGGGTAAAAAAACTGGCCATGCAGCTAAATGCATTATTTTCTAATCTCCTGCTGAATTAACTTTGAGCGTTTTATTTTCTTGTTCTTTACTCATGTTATTTTGTTCTAGCGGTAACTCATCTTTTGCGAGGTCCAGTCCATCAACATGATCATTGCCCAATTCACTTCGTGCTTTAAGGGCTAACACAATTAAGAAGGCCGTCATACCAAAGGCAATGACAATCGCGGTTAATACTAAAGCTTGCGGTAAAGGGTCACTATAAGCACCTGCGGTCGAGCTGATAACAGCGGGATGACCAATCGTTAAACGTCCCATGGCAAATAAAAATACATTGACGCCATAAGCCAATAAGGTTAATCCCAGCACCACAGGGAATGTTCGGGCACGTAAAGTTAAATACACGCCTGTCGCCGTTATTACACCAATCACTAGCGCAAGCAGCCACTCCATTACTTTACCTCCCCTTGTTCATCAAACAGCTGTTGTTGCTGCTTGTGCGATGTATCACTTAATTTACCTAGCTGGACTAAACTCATTACGGTCGCACCCACAACGACGAGGAATACACCCAAATCAAAGGCAATGGCGCTTGCAACTTCAAACTTACCAACAACAGGCCATGTTAAGTAAGTAAACGTAGTCGTAAGGAAAGGATAACCTAAGCCCATGGCGACTAAACCCGTGGCCGTCGCAATCAATAACCCCAGACCAATAACCCAATGCATATCAATCTTTAGACGCGCAGCCGTCCAGGATATGCCGTTGGCCAAATACTGTACGATCAAAGCAACGGCGGCAATTAAACCTGCAATAAAGCCACCGCCGGGTA